>Ga0209358_10000082_pt1 | contig 84794 bp, 74 predicted proteins | sample LauGreFa1BDMLBSN_2_FD_187574 | JGI IMG/M metagenome (GOLD analysis project Ga0209358, IMG submission 187574) | Freshwater lake microbial communities from Lake Michigan, USA - Fa13.BD.MLB.SN (SPAdes) (version 2) | ecosystem: Environmental > Aquatic > Freshwater > Lake | place: Lake Michigan, USA... | reverse complement strand
ATTACGAGGGCAATAAAGAAAAAACCTTTGATTTTATTCATAAAAATAATTATGATTTAAAAAACAATCAGATGCATGCCTACATGGCAACCAATTTGTATTTGAACCATCAGCAATCTGCAAAAGCACTGGCAATAGTAACTGAATTAAACGATGCTGATGCTTATTTAAAACTCCCTTTTTGGCAACTTGAAATTGGTTATGCTAATTTAAACGAACTTAAATTAGATAATGCACAAAAAGCATTCACAGAATTTATCGCAACATTTAAAGGCAATTTTTATGTCAAAGATGCTTATGAAAGATTGAGTTGGATTGCCTACTTGCAAGGGGATATGAGAAAAGCAACTGCTTATAGAGCAGCGGTTTTAAAAAGTGGCAACCAAATAACAGATGCGGATAAACAAGCATACCAAAATGCAAAATCAGGAAAATGGCCCAACCCAATTTTATTGAGAGCAAGATTGCTAAGTGATGGCGGTTATCAATCACAGGCATTGTCTAGCTTAGCCGGAAAAACCAGTATAGACTTCCCTTCCGAATCTGAAAAAACAGAATTTGCTTATAGATTGGGGCGTATCTATGACTTAATGGGTCAAGATGAACAAGCCATTAAGTTTTATACCTCAGCTATTGAAAAAGGCAATGGTTTAACAGACTACTTTGCAGCACGTGCAGCACTTCAAATTGGACTGATTTATGAACAAAAAAATAACTTCTCCAAAGCCATTCAGTATTTTAATACCTGTATAGATATGAAAAACCACGCATTCAAGAATTCCTTGGATCAAAAAGCAAAATCAGGTATTCAAAGATGTCTTAAACAATAGTATCTTGCAGTAGATCATGTTACAGAAATTAGACATACAGAACTATATTTTAATCGACGAATTAAGCATTGATTTGTCAAAGCAACTATCTGTCATTACAGGTGAAACAGGAGCAGGTAAAAGTATTATCATGGGTGCTTTGGGATTAATTCTAGGTGACAGAGCTGATAGCACTGTTTGCAGAAACCCAGAGAAAAAATGTTTTATCGAAGGCACGTTTCATCTTTCAAATACCCATCAATACAAAACCTTCTTCGAAGAAAACGATATTGATCTATCTGATGAACTCATTATTAGAAGAGAAATTAGTGCACAAGGAAAATCCAGGGCTTTTATCAATGATACTCCCATCAATTTGAATGAATTAAAACAATTAACCAGTCAATTAGTAGATCTACACCAACAATTTGATACCTTAAGTTTGGGTGATACCGATTTTCAACGTTCCGTAATTGACGCTTTGGCTGGATTACATAAAGACCTTGGGCCTTACCAATTGAATTTTAGTTCTTGGAAAGAGCATGAAAAAAAACTACAACAACTAATCGAACAAAAAGCAGCATTTGATCAAACAGAGAGTTATAAGCAACATTTATTAGAAGAATTAGCTGCACTAGATTTAAAAGAAGATGAATTAGAAAATATCGAACAGGAATTAAAGTTTTTAGAAAACGCTGTAACTATTAAATCGCAATTGGATGCTAGCGTGAAAGCATTAGATAGTTCAGATAATCCAATTGTTCAGCAAATCAAACAGATTGCGAATAATTTAGAAGGCATTAGTAAATGGCAACCAGAATTTGACGGCTTATTATCTAGATTAAAAGCTGCGCAAATTGAACTTGCAGATATTGCTTCTGAATTAGAAAGATGGCAGGATAAAATTGATTTTGATGAAAACAAAATCATCACCCTTCAAGAAAGATTATCTGCAGGATATAGTTTGCAGAAAAAACATAAGGTACAAAGTACTAAAGAGCTATTAGCTATACAAGAGCAGTTAGAAACAGACCTACAAGCGGTGTTGAATATTGGAGAAGAAATTGCAGCCATAGAAAAACAAGTGATTGCCGAATCATTAGAAGTGAAAAAATTGGCTACCGATTTATCTGCTCAAAGAAACAAACAAGTAGAACCATTTACTAAAAAAGTAAACAGCTTATTAAAGCAGGTGGGTATGCCGAATGCTTCCATTAAAGTAGTGATTGAAACTATCCCCTACACTATTTACGGACAGGATAAAGTAGATATTTTATTTGATGCAAATAACATGAATAAATATGAACCTATTCGTAAAGTGGCGAGTGGTGGTGAATTAAGTAGATTGATGTTATGTATTAAATCTTTGGTTGCGCAATCCATGGATTTACCAACGATGATTTTTGATGAAATTGATACCGGTATTTCTGGAGAACCAGCAAAACAAGTGGGCATCTTATTACAAGATTTAGGATCAAAAAGACAGGTACTTTGTATTACCCATCAACCTCAAATTGCTGCCAAGGGGCATAGTCACTTGTATGTGTACAAAGAGCAAAAAGGTACAGCAACCAATACCCATCTTAAAACATTATCTCAAGAAGAGCGTGTGCTGCATATTGCTCGCATGATTGGTGGTGATCCACCTTCTAAAACAGCATTAGAAAATGCGAAAGAGCTTTTAGCATAATTATACTATTTTTACAAGACTAAATAACCCAATATGGCTTACAATTTATTAAAAGGAAAAAGAGGTATTATTACTGGTGCTTTAGATAGCAACTCCATTGCATGGAAAGTGGCAGAGAAAGCACATGAAGAAGGTGCTCAATTTGTATTAACCAATGCACCTATTGCAATGCGTATGGGTGAAATAAATGGCTTGGCAGAAAAAACTAATTCTAAAATTGTTCCTGCTGATGCTACCAATGTAGAAGAACTAACTCATTTGTTTACTGAGTCTCAACAAATACTAGGCGGTAAGATTGATTTCGTTTTACATTCTATTGGAATGAGTGTGAATATCAGAAAGAAAATTGCTTACCCTGAATTGAATTACGATTATTATGCAAAAGGCGTAGATGTTTCTGCAATGTCTTTACACAAAATGTTAAGCGTTGCTTATAATATGGATGCTTTGAATGAAGAAGCGAGTGTGGTGGCTTTAACATATGCTGCTGCGCAAAGAACCTACCCTTTCTATACAGATATGGCAGATATCAAAGCATTGTTAGAATCTATTGCTCGTAGCTTTGGCTACCATTATGGTTTAAAGAAAAGAGTGCGTGTAAATACCGTATCTCAATCTCCTACTAAAACAACTGCTGGTACTGGTATCAAAGGCTTTGGCGATTTCTTTGATTATGCAGATGCCATTGCTCCATTAGGCAATGCAAGTGCTGAAGATTGTGCTAATTACTGTATCACTTTATTCTCAGATTTAACCAAGATGGTGACTATGCAAAACTTATTCCATGATGGCGGTTACTCTACTACTGGTGTAAGTGATTTGATCATGCAAAAAGCTGGTATTACAGAAGGATAATTTAATAAATCACAGAAATCTTTGATTAAAAAATTATTAGAATAGTTAATTCAATTTGAAAATGAGCAATAAAGAAATCAATCCTAAACTAGTTGAATCAATAGGTTATCTTGGATCCTTATTAAGTTGTATCACATTTGTACCACAAGTATATTTGTCTTGGAAATCACATAGTGTCGGTGACTTAAGTTTAATCATGGTATTGATTGTAAATTTTAGTTGTATTGTTTGGTTAACTTATGCTTACTTAATTAAAAGCCGTCCAGTATTAATTGCCAATACTATTGTTTTAATCTTAAGCTTAATGCTCTTGTATTTTAAATTGACATTTTAAGAAAATATTTTAGAAAAAAAAGAGGTCGCAAATTGCGACCTCTTTTTTTTAATTCAACACGATAAGACTAATACTCATCTTCGTTAAACATGAAATCTTCTTGGCTTGGATAATCAGGCCAAATATCTTCGATACTTTCAAATACTTCTCCTTCGTCTTCTAACTCTTGTAAATTTTCCACTACTTCTAAAGGGGCACCGCTCCTAATGGAGTAGTCGATTAATTCATCTTTGGTTGCAGGCCAAGGAGCTTCTTCTAAATAGCTAGCTAATTCTAATGTCCAAAACATAGTAATGGTTTTTTTGCAAAAGTAGCCGTATTAATGATTCTACCAAATCTGTTTTTTCTACAACCTATAAACATTTGGTTAAATTTTGTCAAAATTGGCAGGGTTATCTTAGGTTTGTGGTATGGAGGGAGCATCAAAACTACTAGTAGCGAAGGACCTATATAAAAACTATGGCCCTATACCCGTTTTAAAGGGGGTTTCTTTGGATATTTCAAGGGGTGAACTAGTTTCTATTGTTGGGGCATCTGGGGCTGGTAAATCGACCCTATTGTATGTGGCGAGTAGCTTGGAAAAGGCCGATAAAGGTAGTTTATACTTTGAGGGACAAGATATAGCTCAACTAAACAATAAAGCCTTAGCTAAATATCGCAATGAGCATATAGGTTTTGTTTTTCAGTTTCATCATTTATTACCAGAATTTACCGCTATTGAGAATATCTGTATCCCAGGTTGGATTGCAAAAAAAGCAAAAAAAGAACTGGATAAAAAAGCCATGGAATTATTAGATTTTATGGGACTTGCTGATAAAGCTAGTAAAAAGCCCAATAGTTTATCTGGTGGGGAACAACAAAGAGTGGCAGTAGCTAGAGCTTTAATCAACGATCCTCATTTAATTTTTGCAGACGAACCTACAGGTAATTTAGATAGCGAAAATGCTTACGCCTTACATGAATTATTTATTCAGTTGCGCGATACCATGAACCAAAGTTTTTTAATTGTAACGCATAACGAAGACCTTGCAGATAGATGCAATAGAAAGTTAACAATGAAAGACGGGAAAATTATACTCTAGCTTTCCAAGGTTTATCTACTATCCCATTTAAATGGCCGATATATCTAGCTAGTACAAACAAGTAATCACTTAATCTGTTTAAGTACTTAATCACCAAAGGGTCAACAAATAATTCTTCTTCTTGTAAATTAACGCAACAACGCTCTGCTCTTCTGCATACACATCTTGCGACATGTGTAGTGGATATGGCAACATGCCCTACTGGAAGAATAAAAGATTTCATGGGTGCAAGCACTTCGTTCATTTGATCCATCTCTTTTTCCAAGTTGGCAATATCTTCTTCTTTTAAATCTGGAATTTTTAAATGCGGTTCTTTGTCTGGATCACAAGCCAAAGAAGATCCAACCGTAAACAATCTATCCTGAACTTCGTTTAAAACAATTTGGATTTTAGCATCTGCACACATATCGCTCACTAAGCCAATATAGGAATTCAATTCGTCTACTGTACCATAGGTTTCAATCCTCATGTGACTTTTAGGCACTTTAGTGCCTCCTATCAATGAGGTTTTGCCTTCGTCTCCTGCTTTCGTGTAAATTTTCATAGTGTAATAGTAATGCTACAACCTATAACAACTATCTATGCGTTTTGTTCAAAGTGTCCGTTTCAATCAAACCATCCCTTAAACGAACCACTCTATGTGCATATTGAGCAATATCTTCTTCATGGGTAACCAATACCACGGTATTTCCTGCAGATTGGATTTTACCAAACAATTCCATTACTTCTACAGATGTCTTTGAATCCAAATTACCTGTTGGTTCATCGGCTAATAAAATAGAAGGGTTGTTCACCAAAGCTCTAGCAATGGCCACACGTTGAATTTGACCTCCACTCAACTCATTAGATTTATGGTGCGATCTTTCCGCCAAACCAACTTTCTCTAAAGCCACCATGGCTCTATCAATTCTATCTTTTTTAGAAACACCCGCATATACTAAAGGCAGCGCTACGTTTTCTGCAGCTGATAATCTTGGTAACAAATTAAACTGTTGGAATACAAATCCAATTTCGATATTTCTAATACCCGCTAATTCATCATCCGTCATTGTACTTACATCGTGACCATTTAGGGTATAAGTGCCCCCAGTAGGAGAATCCAAACATCCCAAGATGTTCATTAAAGTACTCTTACCACTTCCAGATGGCCCCATGAGAGCGACATATTCGTTTCTATTAATATCTAAATCGATTCCTTTTAATACAGGAATTGCTTGACCAGCCATGTAATAGTTTTTTTGAATACCTCTTAGTTGAATAACAGATGACATGTTGAATTATTTTCTGATGACTTTTGGAACCTTAAAGAAAACACCATCCGAATTAGGTGCATTTTTCAAAGCTTCTTCTCTTGTGATTGAGCCAGTAACGATATCTTCTCTGAGTACATTTACATTACTACCCATATGCATTAATGGTTGAGTACCTGTTGTGTCCAAGTGATTAAGTTGTTCAACAAATCCTACCAAATCTTGCATATCTGACACTAATTTGCCCATTTTTTCGGGGGCCACATTCAATCTAGATAAATGTGCTAAATGACTCACTAGCTTTTCGTCCACTTGCATGATACAAATGTAGGTCAAAGCGATTGATAGCCAAGGCGGATTTGTTAAAAGGTCTAAACTGCCCATTATTGGCAAAAAATCCACCGCCCTTTAACCTGTTTAAAGATTTTTTTGAAAATAGTTGCATAACTAACTAATTTTACACAAACGCTAAATTTATGCAAAGAGCTATTAAAAATGTGGTGATTTTAGGTAGTGGAGTTATGGGCTCCAGGATTGCTTGTCATTTTGCTGGAATTGGAGTACAAGTAGTGTTATTAGACAGATTAAATCCAGGTAAGGAAGAGAGTACTAATAAAAAAGAGCGCAATCAATTAGTAAATGATGCATTTACTGCAGCGATAAAATCAAACCCTTCTCCTATCTACTCTGCAAAATTTGCATCCAATATTACTACTGGAAACTTTACAGATGATATGGCACTGGTTGCAAAAGCAGATTGGATCATTGAAGTGGTTGTTGAGCGTTTAGATATTAAACAGCAAATTTATAACGAGGTTGAAAAATACAGAAAGCCAGGTACATTAATAAGTTCTAATACTTCTGGTATTCCGATTCATTTAATGGCTGAAGGAAGAAGTGAAGATTTTCAACAACATTTTTGTGGAACCCACTTTTTTAACCCTCCAAGATATTTGCGCTTATTGGAAATTATTCCAACAGCAAAAACTTCTAAAGAAGTGATCGATTTTCATATGCATTATGGAGATGTATTCTTAGGAAAAACAACCGTATTATGTAAAGACACTCCAGCTTTTATAGCCAATCGTGTAGGGGTTTTCAGCATGATGAGCGTAGTGCATACCATGGAAAAATTAGGATTAAGTATTGATGAAATTGAATCATTGACTGGTCCTATCATGGGTAGACCAAAATCTGCGACTTTTAGAACAGCCGATGTAGTGGGTATTGATACTTTAGTAAAAGTTGCAAAAGGTGTTGCAGATAATTGCCCTAATGATGAAGCAAAAGCTGTTTTCAATTTACCTACTTGGTTAGAGAAAATGGTGGAAAATAATTGGTTAGGAGATAAAACAGGACAAGGATTTTTTAAGAAAGTGAAAACTGCTACTTCAAAAGAAATTCTCACCTTGAATTTAAAAACTTTTGAATACGAGCCACGCAATAAAACAAAATTTGCTTCTATTGCTGCAGCAAAAGCAGTGGATAGTTTATCAGAAAGATTGAAGATTTTATATAAAGCATCTGATAAAGGCGGTGAATTTGTACGCGCTTTTCATCATGCACTCTTTTCTTATATCGGTTTTAGAATTCCAGAAATTAGTGATGAATTATATCGATTAGACGATGCTTTAAAAGCTGGTTTTGGTTGGGAGATTGGCGCTTTTGAATCTTGGGATGCATTGGGTGTTGCTGCAGTAGTTGCAGACATGAAAGCTGCAGGAATTGCGGTAGCTCCTTGGGTAGAGACCATGTCAAGTAAAGGCTTGAGCTTTTATAAAGTAATGGAGGGCAAGCGTTTTTATTATGATATCCAAACTAATGATTATAAATTAATTCCTGGAGCAGACTCCTTTATTATTTTATCTGATTTGAAAGAGAAAACCATTTGGAAAAATAGCGCATGCACGATGGTAGATATGGGGGATGGTATTGCAGGCTTTGGATGGAATACCAAAATGAATAGTATTGGAGGTGAAGTGTTAGAAGGATTAAACAAAGCCATTGGTATTGCAGAAGAAAAATGTCATGGCATGGTAATTGCCAATGAAGGCAATTTATTTAGCGCAGGTGCAAACGTGGGCATGATCTTTATGTTGGCGATTGAACAAGAATATGAAGAATTGGATATGGCAGTTAGAACATTTCAAAATACCATGATGAGAGTTCGCTACTCTTCTATTCCAGTAGGTGTTGCGCCGCATGGTTTAACATTAGGAGGAGGTTGTGAATTAAACTTACACTCAGATACTATTGTAGCTGCTGCTGAAACTTATATTGGATTAGTAGAATTAGGTATTGGCGTAATTCCTGGTGGTGGCGGAACAAAAGAATTCGTGTTGCGCGCCTCTGATGAAATGCATGTTGATGAACCTGATAGTATTACTTTAAAAAATAGATTCTTACAAATTGCTACAGCTAAAGTGGCTACTTCTGCACATGAAGCGATGGATATGGGAATTTTTAGAAAAGGACAAGATCATATTGTTTTAAATCAATCTAGAAGAATTGCCAAAGCAAAAGAAGAAGTGTTGAAATTATACAACGCTGGTTACACACAAGCTGCACAAAGAAAAGATATCAAAGTATTAGGTAAATCTGCATTAGGTGCTTTATACGCAGGTATTAATGCGATGTGGAGAGGTGGATACGCAACCGATCATGACAAATTAGTAGCTAAAAAATTGGCTTATGTAATGTGTGGTGGTGATTTAAGTGAGCAAACCATGGTAAACGAACAATACCTTTTAGATTTAGAAAGAGAAGCTTTCTTAAGCCTTTGTGGTGAGAAGAAAACACTTGAAAGAATTCAATCTGTAATGACATCGGGCAAGCCAATAAGAAATTAATAACTAAGGCAATAGCTGATCAAGAGCAGATGTAATTATTGGGTACTTAAATTCAAAACCTTGTTCTTGTATTTTTTTGGAAGATACATGAGCACTTTTTAGTACCTCTATACTCATTTCTCCTAATAGAATCTTTAATGCCCATGCTGGAACGAATACTTTTAAATGCCAGGAATGATATTTAGATGCTATTTGAAGCGTAAGTGTTTCATTATTTACAGGCACTGGTGCAACAGCATTGAATATCCCTTCCACATTCTTATGGGTCATCGAAAATAAAATCATTGCACTTAAATCTTGATGATGAATCCAACTAACCATTTGCTTACCATCACCCAAAACAGCTGCTACAGCTAATCTTGCTGGCTTCATAAACTCAAGCAATGCCCCTCCTCTTTTATTCAATACTATCCCAATTCTTAGAGTTACTTTTCTGATACCTAATGCTGCAATAGATACTACACTATCTTCCCATGCTTTACAAGTATCTCCTAAATAAGAATGATCCACTGTATCCGATTCAACAAATCCTTCTTTTAAACTAAGATCAGTATCAGGACCATACCAGCCAATTGCAGAAGCTCCAATAAAGGTATGTACCTGATGCTTCATGGTTTTTAAAGCATTGGTTAATAAGAAGCCAGACTTTACCCTACTATCTAAAATTTCTTGCTTTCTTTTAGCCGTCCATCGTTTAGTTGCTACTGATTCGCCAGCTAAATGAACAATAATATTAGCTACTTCTAAAGCTTTGGGATCTATATAATTTTGATCAATATCCCACTTGGCAAAGCTTACATGCAAACGACTAGACTTTTTAGGAGTCCTGGTAAGTATAATTACTTCATAGCCATTCTCTACAAGTAAGTCCGTTAGAGATTGTCCTACCATTCCCGTACCACCTGTTATTAATACTGTTTGCATTCACTAAAGGTACATAAACTGTCTAAAACAAAAACACTCCCTTTTGGGGAGTGTTACAACTAAAATCAACTGTACCATAAAAAAAACTTAATCTGGCTTCTTACCATCTAAAAAAGAATTGATGGTAGAAATATTGGTTTGGTTATTTTCATCTTGTTCAACAGTATACTTACTATAATAGTTTTCAACTGAAGCCATTGTATTTCCAAACAAATCCAAATTTCTTCTAACATAAGCTGGAACTGCATCAAATTCTGTATTTGGATCAGCACCATTATTAATATTAAAAGAAAGGTTTCTTAATTTTTGAATTCTCTCAGCCACTTTTCTTCTTTGTTCTTCTGCATTATCTATTGGCATATCAAAATCTTGATGAGTAGGTCTAGCAGTATTTGTCAACTCTACCTCCTTCATCACTAATTGCATACCTGACTCTTCTTCTGTATGTTCAACCATTCTAAAAGAAGTCTCCATAATTGGTTCTGCAATTGGCTCAGGTGCAACTTCAAAAGATGGCACAGGTTCAACTTCGTCAAATTCAAACGTAAAGCTTGGTGCAGGCTCCTCGACTTGTGGAGTTTCTTCTACAGATGATACTATTGCATCTAACTCTGGAGTTTCCTCGTAAATATTAGAAGGCTTTTGTAAAACAAATTCTGTAGTGAAATCGATTGAGCTTGATTCCATATTTAATTCATAAACTTCTTCCTCTTCAATTTCTTCTTCTACTTCTTCTTCCATTACTAGCTCGGTTTCATCAAGTTCAGGAACTGAAACAAAAACTGAACTTACTGGAGATTCAATTACTTCTTCATGATATTCATGCATTGTTGGTTGTAATTCGTCTTCCAGTTCCATTTCAATAGGTGCTGAAATTTCTTCTGCTACAACTTCTTCTTCAAACACTTCCTCATTTTCTTCCTCTAAAATCAATGTTTCGGCTAATTCAGCAGTAGGTGCTTCAGGAGCTATAGATTCAGGAGCTTTAGGCGCTTCTGTTTCTAAAGTCATTACTATTTTTTCTTCTACTGGTTGCTCAGCTTTTTTTGGTTCCTCTTTTTTAAATGGATCCTTGTGTTCAAAACCAGTAGCGATTAAAGTAATACCTAATTTTTGACCTAATGTTGGATCGTAACCCATACCCATAATCACATCGCTATGCTCACCTGTGCGTGCACGCAAAATATTATTGATGGTTTCTAATTCGTCCATGCTGCACTCATAATCACCTTCAGCACTATTAATATTTAATAAAATCCACTTAGCTCCTTTGATATCGTTGTCATTCAATAAAGGCGAATTCAATGCTTCTTCGATTGCTCTTTCAGCTCTGTTCTCACCTTCAACTTCTGCCTTGCCTAAAATAGCCACACCACCATTCTTCATTACAGTACAAACATCCGCAAAGTCAACAATGATATGACCGCGGCTATTGATGACATCTGTAATACATTTCGCTGCAGTAGCTAATACATTATCTGCCTTAGTAAAAGCTTCTTTCATTTTTAAATTACCATATTGAACGCGTAATTTATCGTTTGAGATAACTAATAAAGTATCTACATAAGGTTTTAATTGATTGATACCCTCTTCTGCTTGTTTTTGTCTACGAGGACCTTCAAATCCAAATGGAGTAGTTACAATACCCACCGTTAAGATGCCTAAATCTTTACAGATTTTAGCAATGATAGGCGCACCACCTGTACCAGTTCCACCGCCCATACCCACTGTAATAAAAGCCATACGGGTATTCACTTCTAATATTTTTCTGATCTCTTCTAAAGACTCTTCTGTTGCTAATTTACCCACTGAAGGATCTGCACCCGCACCTAAACCTTGCGTTAAATGTGGTCCTAACTGAATTTTATTAGGCACTAAGCTTTGCTCAATAGCTTTAGCATCAGTGTTGCATATGATGAAGTCGACCCCTTCAATATCTTGTTGGAACATGAAATTTACGGCATTGCTTCCTCCGCCGCCAACACCAAGAACCTTGATGATGGATGATTTTTGCTTGGGTAAGTCAAATTGAATCATTCTTTTGTTTTTAGATGGGTTAGTTAGTTGTTAGTGCGTCTAAATTACTATATGTCAATCGATTAACTTCTATAAGTTATAAACGACATGTGGGTAATTTTTACGCTAAAGGTTTGTCTTCTTCTTCGTTAAAAATTTCAATTAAGTTATTCTTAAAACGATCCCAGAATTTGCTCTTTCTTTTTTCGATTTGTTCTGCCGTTAATGTTGTTGGAGCTGTTTGTGCAGCGGGCTTTTGCTCAGAATGCATTTGATTTCCAGCAGCCGGATTCACTGTTAATGCTCTAGGTACTTCCACTTTCTTGAAAGTCTCCGTAAACACCTTATAATTTTGCTCGTAGTCGTTATATCCTTTTAAGATCAAACCAATACATGTTGAATACATTGGCTTCTTTAACTCATCTATATGATTAGGTGCTAAATGCTCGTTGGGTAAACCTATTCTTGCATTTAATCCAGTAATATATTCAGTTAATTGAATCAAGTGCTTTAATTGAGAACCACCACCAGTAAGGATTACACCACCATTCAACATTTTACTATCCAATCCTACTTGCTTTAAATGATATGTCACAAAATCTAAGATTTCACTCATTCTAGCTTGGATGATTTGTGCCAAATTCTTAACACTAATCTCTTTTGCAGGCATACCTTTTAAACCTGGAATAGTTACATATGCATTTGCTTTTGCTTCATCTGCTAAGGCACTACCAAATTGTACTTTCATTGCTTCTGCCTGGCTTTTCAAAACACCTAATCCCAATCTGATATCATTGGTTATGTTTTCACCACCAAAAGGAATTACTGCTGTATGCTTTAAGATGCCATCATAGAAAACAGCTAAGTCACTCGTACCGCCACCAATATCTAAAATAGCCACACCAGCCTCTAAATCTATGTCACTCATTACCGCACTTGCAGAAGCTAGAGGTTGTAAAACCAAATCTTTGGTTGTTAAGCCGCTTCTTTCTACAGAGCGATTAATATTGCGAATAGCATTTCTATCTCCTGTTAAGATTAAGAAGTTAGCACCAACTTTCACACCATTCACACCAATTGGGTCTTTGATATTTTGGTTATTATCTACATGAAATTCTTGTGGGATAACATCAATAATTTGATCTCCTGCAGGAATGAATGTTTTTCTTTGATTGTTGATTAATTGCTCAATCTCCCAAGCTTGGATTTCATTATCAGGTTCTTGTCTAACTTGATCTCCACGAGTTTGTAAACTCTTAATGTGATGACCAGCAATACCTACATATACTTCGTTGATATCTAAATCTGGGTTGCTTTTATGGCAATTCTCTAAAGCCTGTTGAATTGCTTTAATGGTTTGGTCAATATTCAATACTTGTCCATGTTGAACTCCATTGCTATTGGCACGTCCAAATCCTAGGATCTCTAACTTCCCGAATTCATTTTTTCTACCCGCAATGGCAGCAATCTTAGTTGTACCAATGTCAAGACCCACAATGATGGGAGATTCGTTTTGACTCATTTTTTTATAGTTTTTTAGTTGTTAGTTAGTTGTAGTGAATTAGCCTTTCTTGGGCATTACTGCCTTCGCAGACTTCTTCACATTATTTAACGATTTAATATTGGGTTTATTGTTTGACTTTGTTTTGATTTTTTTAGGCGACGGCTTGACATTTTTTCTTGCACCCGTTTGCTGTTTTTTAACCACCTTCGGCAATGCTTTCTTCGCTACTATGGAATCTTTTACTGGAACAGGCTTTAAGATACTATCCTTTAACATTGGCACAGGGGGCTGTGCACTACTTGTTGTATCATTAACCATAATAGCTGAACCTAATAGCATCAAAGGACCATTGAACTGAATGGGTTGTAAACCTTTTTTCAAAGTCACTATTTGATGATTAAATCTTAGATCAAGTACTTGATATGCGTTAATCCCAGATGGTACCCATATTTTTTTGTAGAAAGTATAGAGCCTATCCAATTTATTCTCCAATTGATCAATTGATCCTAACAAAACAGTATGATCTCCCAATGTAGGCGTTAATTCAAAATCTCCATTAGGTGCAATATTAATTTGAGCGATCTGTGCTGAAAAGAAACTATCTTCTTTGATGACAGAAGCGAATTGCACAATATTTTCAAGCAGTATACTATCGGGTTTTGACAGAATGGATTGATCAGAAGTGAAACCAGTAAATACTGGTAAACGCAATACAGATAGCTGTCTTAGAGGAAGTTGATTGGCTTCTTTATCTACATAAAAAGACTGACCTGAAACTGTAAATACTCTGGCAATGGGTAATCTTTGTTCGATACGAACGCGCAATACCAATTGATTGTCAAAATACAATTCTGCATTTTTTATCCAAGCCGTCTTTTCCAAAGAACCCTCTATTTGGGCAAGATTTAATGCATTGATTGGAGTTCCGATTTTTACTTGCTGTTCGTTCAAAATACGTAAAATCTCTTGCTCATTCATAAATAAAGCAGTTGGATTTTCACCCACCAATTCTACATCAATATCCTTACACTTCTTAATAGATTTAGCTTGCCATGCAAATACAAATAAAACAATCAATGCAACCCCTAATAGGCTCCACAGAATATATAAGGCTATTTTTTTCCAGTTTTGCATTGCTTATTTTGAGAAGATCTCTTTTACTTTTGTTATACAAGCATCTATATCGCCAGCACCTGCCATCACAATTAATTTATCATGAGTATTGGCAGCCCAGTCAAACAATTGTTCCTTACTCATTACCGTTTTAGTAGCCACAGTCATTTTATCTAATAAAATTTCACTACTCACCCCAGGAATTGGCAATTCTCTTGCAGGATATATAGGCAATAAAATCACTTCATCTGCCTTAGACAGTACTTCAATAAATCCTGATGCTTGATCCTGCGTTCTTGAATATAAATGCGGCTGAAATACCAATACCATTTTTTCATTTGGATACAAACTTCTTACACCACTGATTAAAGCATTCAACTCTTCAGGATGATGCGCATAATCATCAATTAAAACTTTATTAGGCGTTTTAATCTTGAATTCAAATCTTCTCTTTACTCCCTGGAAAAAAGCAACAGCTTCTTTGATTTTATTTTCATCAATTCCTAATTGCAAAGCAATAGCCATTGCAGCAGTTGCATTTTCTACATTATGCAATCCCCCCATATTCAAAACCACATTGTTCACAATACCTTTTGGATGCACCAAATCAAATTGATAAGAACCATCTATCACTTTCAAATCACTTGTATGAAATGAAGCTTTTGGTTCATTGTAGGCATAAGTGAATACTTCTTTATGTTCTTTATTTACAGGAAAAACAGTGCCATATTTTTGTATCAAAACACCATCTGGCTTGATCTTATCTGTATATTGTCCAAATGCTTTCAATACCTCATCTGCAGTGCCATAAATATCCAAATGATCTGGATCCACTGCAGTTACCACCGCAACATTAGGTGCTAATTTTAAAAAACTTCTATCATACTCATCCGCCTCCACTACCACCACATTTTTTTCATGGCTCCAAAAATTAGTTCCATAGTTGGATGCGATACCTCCCAAGAACGCATTACATCCATATCCTGTATGTCTTAAGATATGCGCCGTCATTGAAGTAGTAGTAGTCTTTCCATGAGTACCTGCAATACCAATAGTGAAAGCATTTTCTGTAACCCATTGTAAAACATCACTTCTCTTTACAACATTATACCCGTTGTCTTTATAATAATTCAATTCTTTATGATCAGAAGGGATAGCGGGTGTATAAACAATTACAGTAGCCTCTCTGTCTATCTGAGTCAAATCATCTTCAAAATGAATTTGAATACCTTCTTTGACTAAATCATCTGTTAAAGGTGTTGGTGTTTTATCATATCCAGATACTTTTACTCCTTGAGTATTAAAATATCTTGCTAAAGCACTCATGCCAATACCGCCAATTCCTATGAAATAAATACTTTTTATATTGGTTAATGGGTTCATAATTTTTTCTAAATATTTGAAGTTTTTACTGCTGCTATAATTTCTTTAGCAATAATTTCATCGGCATTGGAAATTGCAAATGCCTTGATCTTCTTTTGCATATTATCTAAAATGCTTGGTTGATTGATTGCATCAGTAATGAGTGGAACCAAAGCATCTTTAACCATTGCATCTTTTACCATAAATGCAGCACCATCGTCTACAAGTGTTTTTGCATTAAATGTTTGATGATCTTCTGCGGCAAATGGATAAGGTACAAATACACATGGCTTACCTGTTATTGCAATTTCAGCAACAGACATTGCTCCTGCTCTACTTACTACCATATCGGCAGCCATATATGCTGCACTTATATCATTTAAAAAGCTATTCACATACACATTGGAAAATGATTTAGCAGCATTTAGGTATTTTGCAGATTGAGATTTACCCGTTTGCCAAATCAACTGTATACCTAACTCATTAAAGTGCTTTAGGTTTTGCATGATTACATCATTAATAGAATTAGCACCTAAGCTGCCTCCAACAATTAAAACAGTTTGTTTATCTGGAAGTAATCCAAACTGCATCATAGCAGTTTCTTTTGTATAAATAGAACTGCTAATATTTTTTCTTACTGGATTTCCAGTAACAATAATTTTATCGCTTGGGAAAAACTTATCCATTCCCTGTGTGCCTGTAAATATTTTAGTGGCATTCTTTCCTAACCATATATTAGATTTACCTGCAAAAGCATTGGACTCATGAATAAAAGTTGGTATGCCTTTTGATTGAGCAAACTTGAGTACAGGAAAACTAGAATAACCTCCTACTCCAAATACTGCATTGGGTTTGAATGAATTGAAAATGCTTCTTACCTGAAAAAAACTTTTGATTAATTTAAATGGCAATGTTATGTTTTTAAACATATTGGATCTGTTCAATCCTGCAATGGTTAATCCTTTTATATCATATCCAGCCTGAGGTACTTTTTCCATTTCCATCTTTCCACTTGCACCCACAAATAATATAGCTGCATCAGGATGAATCGCCTGAATTGCTTGAGCAACAGCTATTGCGGGAAAAATATGCCCGCCAGTGCCACCACCTGCAATGATGATGCGTATTTGTTGATTATGCTGGTTGAACTTCATTTTCTGTTGCTATATTTTCTTCAGGAATTTCAATCTCTGTTTCTTTTGGTGCGTTACCTTCCATTTGCTCCACATTTCTAGCAACACTTAAAATCAAACCAACAGCACAACAAGTAAAAATGAAGGAACTTCCACCCATACTTACCAATGGCAATGTCACACCGGTTACTGGAACAATATTTACATTGACTGCCATATTTGCTACTGCTTGGATGACCAAGGTAAAACTCAATCCTAATGCTAAGAATGCACCAAATGCATAGGGACATTTTCTAAAGATTCTAATACACCTGAATAAAAAGACTAAATAAATAAAAACAATAAATGCTCCACCTATCAAACCATACTCTTCAATAATTACTGAATAAATAAAATCATTATACGCTTGGGGTAAAAAATTTCTTTGTCTACTATTACCTGGACCCAATCCATATAACATACTACCATTGGCAATGGCAATCTTAGCTTGTTGAACTTGATAAGGAACATCATTTTCTTCAGCATACATGAAATCCTGCACCCTGCTTACCCAAGTTCCAAATCTTCCAAAACTTTTTAATTTTTCTGCAACTACAGGCTTCCCTTCTGCAGCACTTGCCTTATTATTATGTGTTGCCATGGCTACACTAACAATAATCACCACTGGTATCATCGCTACTAAAATGACCAAGCCAATATGCTTAAAGCTTACTCTACCAATGAACATTAACAATAAAGATGTGGCACCTGTTAATAATGCATTAGATAAATTCGCGGGCATAATTAATCCACAAATCAATAATACTGGCCAAAACACAGGCCAAAATCCTTTTCGAAAATCTTTAATCACTTCTTGTTTCTTACTTAATACCCGAGAGATATACATAAACAAGGCCAACTTTGCCACATCACTACTTTGAATGGTCATATTGATGATGGGCAATTTGATCCATCTACTACCCTCATTAATTTTGGCACCAAAAAATAAAGTATAAATCAATAAAGGAACGGAGAGTATAAACAAAACAGTCGCTACTCTTGAAAACACTGTATAATTAATCCTATGTAAAGCAAATACTACTACTAAACCAATTAATGTAAAAGCTACCTGTTTAAATAAATAAATGCTGGTATTGCCTTTAGACATTTTATACGCCAAAGAACCTGTTGCACTATATACTACCATGATAGAGATTAGCGATAGAACTAAAACCAAGGCCCAAATGTATTTATCACCTCTAGTTCTTTGATCTAAATGCTCTTTCACACCTCCCATAGAAGGCATTTGTGAAAACAATTTATCAGTGGTTTCTTTTAACATTATAATTCTTTTACAGACGCTTTAAATTGACGACCTCTGTCTTCATAATTTTTGAATAAATCAAAACTTGCACAAGCAGGGCTCAATAGAACTACATCACCTTTTTCAGCTAATTTAAAGGCTGCATTTACAGCTTTTTTCGCACTATCCACTTCAACAATCGTCGTAACTTTATCTTTAAAGAATTCAGTGATTTTAGTATTATCAGTACCCATACAAATAATGGCCTTCACTTTTTCTTTTACTAAATCAGCGATTAATTCATAATCGTTTCCCTTATCAACACCTCCCAAAACCAAGACAGTTGACTTTTGCATACTTTCTAATGCATACCAAGTGCTGTTTACATTGGTTGCTTTACTATCGTTGATAAAGTCAACGCCACGAACCGTTGCAACAAATTCCATTCTATGTTCTAGATTATGGAAGTTACTTACCGCTTCACGGATTTTTTCTTTACGAATACCTAATGTACTTGCAGCAATGCTTGCAGCCATGGTATTATAAGCATTATGTTTTCCTTTTAAAGCAAAATCATAAATACTCATAGTAACGCGTTCTTCTTGGATTTTTAACATCATTTGATCGTTTTTGATGTAGCCTCCTTTTTTTACTTCTTGTTTCATAGAAAATGGTAATGGATTAGTATTAGTAGTTAGTAGTTCTAGATGTTTGGTGATCACTTCGTCGTCGATACAGTAAATGAAGTAATCATTAGCAGTTTGATTTTCAATAATTCTGAATTTGCTCTTCACATATCTTTCAAATTCATAATTGTATCTATCTAAATGATCTTCTGTTATATTCAATAGAATAGCAATATCAGGCTTGAATGTTTTTATACCGTCTAATTGAAATGAACTTACTTCAATTACATATAAAGCCTTGGGATCTTGCGCAATCTGTCTTGCGAAAGAGAAGCCAATATTACCTACTACTGCTACATCTTGTTCAGCCACCTGACAAATATGATATAACAAAGAAGTAGTAGTCGTTTTTCCATTGCTTCCAGTAATAGCAGCAATTTTTGAATGGCCTTTATATCTATACCCAAATTCAATTTCACTTATAATTGGTATGCCCTTTGCAACAATTGCTTTAACCAAATCATTCTTATCAGGAATACCCGGGCTCTTCATTACTTCATCCGCTGATAAAATTCTTTCAATGCTATGGGATCCTGATTCAAACTCAATTTGATGTTCTTCCAACTCTTTTTGAAAAATTGGTTGTATAGCACTTCCATCAGACACAAAAACATCATAGCCTTTTTGCTTTGCTAAAAGTGCAGTACCAACTCCACTCTCACCTGCTCCTAATATGATTAACTTCTTTGCCAATGTTATCTTGTCTTTAAGGTTAAAATAGAAGCCACTACCAATAAAATAGTGATGATCCAGAATCTAACTGCAATCTTGCTTTCATGAAAACCTTTCTTTTGATAATGATGATGTAATGGACTCATTAAGAAAACCCTTCTTCCTTCACCGTATTTTTTCTTAGTGTATTTAAAATAAGACACTTGAATAATCACACTTAAATTTTCAATTAAGAAAACACCACAGAAAATAGGAATCAATAATTCTTTTCTAACAATAATGGCTAAGGATGCAATAATTCCACCTAATGCCAAACTACCTGTATCGCCCATGAATACTTGTGCTGGATAAGCATTGTACCATAAAAATCCAATACATCCTCCAACAAATGCACCCACAAAAATGGATAACTCTCCTAGATTAGGTATGTACATTACATTCAAATAATCTGCAAATACATAGTTACCACTTACATATACAAAAACACCTAAAGCGGCACCAATGATGGCACTTACACCAGCAGCTAATCCATCTAACCCGTCTGTGATATTCGCACCGTTTGATACTGCTGTTACAATGAATACAACCACCAGTATATACACTATCCATGTATATTGCTCTGCACCTGGACTGATCCAGCTAATTAACTTGCTATAATTAAACTCATGATTTTTTACAAATGGAATAGTGGTAATAGGCGTTTTTACTTTTACAAAACGGCGTTCTTGTCCGTTGATATTTCTCACCACTATATCAGCTCCTTTCGCAATATGCTCCCCTTTTTGTAAACTAGCAGAAATATTAGTAGAGATAATTTCACGCTCAACTGTCACCGCATTACTAAAATAAAGTGTCGCACCAATAATAATACCTAACCCAACTTGTCCAATAATTTTTGAAATACCCGCTAAACCATCACTATTTTGTTTTTTATAAGCCTCCCCTTTATTTTGAGCATCTTTACGAGCACGAATTTTAAAATAATCATCTAAGAAACCAATTAGCCCTAACCAAACAGTACATAAAATCATCAAACGGATATATACCTTATCTAAATTGGCAAATAACAATGTTGGAATAAGAATACTTAATAAGATAATAATTCCTCCCATAGTTGGAGTGCCTTTCTTTTGTTGCTCACCCGCTAAGCCTAATTCTCTAACTGTTTCACCTATTTGCTTTTTTTGTAAAAATAAAATCATCTTTTTACCAAATACTGTAGCAATAAACAATGATAATAATATTGCCATAGCAATTCTTGAAGTCAAGAACTGAAACGCCCCCAATCCAGGGATATTAAATGTTTTATTTAGCCAAGAAAATAGTTGATATAGCATGGGGTTATTTTTCTAGTTCTTTAAATAGATTAAATAAAGTTTCTTTATCATCAAAATGGGTCTTCACACCCTTGATATCTTGATACTTTTCATGCCCCTTGCCTGCTACCAAAATAATGTCTCCTGGATTCGCAAAACTAACTGCAGCTTTAATGGCTTCTCTTCTATCTACAATTTTGATATACTTTCTTTTTGCAGCACTAGTCAATCCTTGCTCCATATCATGTAAAATATCATTAGGATCTTCTGATCTTGGATTGTCACTTGTCAAAAATACTTTTGCACTTAAATCACAAGCTACCTGAGCCATAATAGGTCTTTTACTTTTATCTCTGTCTCCGCCACATCCCACCACTGTAATCACTTGTTCACCACCCTTCTTTAATTTAGCAATCGTTGCTAAAACATTTTCCAATGCATCTGGCGTATGAGCATAATCAACAATTCCTAAAATATTTGTATCAGAGATAGTGTAATCAAATCTTCCTTCAGCTCCTGTTAATGCACTTAATGCAGTTAAAACTTTTTCCGATGGTTCTCCTAATTGAATAGCCACACCATATACTGCTAAGAAATTATATGCATTAAATACACCAATTAATCTACAATGCACTTCAATATCATTGACTAGTAATACCAAGCCCGTTAATTGATTTTCTAAAATTTTACCTTTAAAATTTGCAGGCGCATGTAAAGCATAAGTTAATTTTTTAGCCTTTGTATCCATTAACATATTAGCTCCATTTTTATCATCCAAATTGGATAATGCAAATGCAGTATTTGGCAAATGATCAAAGAATGATTTTTTAACTGCTAAATATTCCTCAAATGTTTGATGGTAATCTAAATGATCCAATGTGATATTGGTAAACGCCGCACCCACAAATTGAATGCCAGTAATTCTGTGCTGATGGATTGCATGACTACTGCATTCCATAAACACATGTGTACAGCCAGCTTCTTCCATCTGATGCAATAACTCATTTAATTGAATGGCATCAGGGGTGGTATGTGTAGAAGGTACAATTTTTGAACCAATATGATTTTCGACTGTGCTAATTAATCCACAGGTATACCCTAATTCATTAAATAGTTTGAATAATAATGTTGCAACAGTTGTTTTACCATTGGTACCCGTTACACCTACCATTTTTAATTTAGTTGAAGGTGCCCCATAAAACTGATGAGCCATTATAGCAACTGCTTGATTAGAATTAGCAACCGCTATATAGGTAATTCCCTCTTGAAGCGCTTCTGGCAATACTTCGCAAACTATAACAGTGGCTCCTTTTTCAATAGCTGTTTGAATAAAACTGTGTCCATCAGCTTGTACACCCTTGATAGCAACGAATAGTGTACCTGCTTCTACTTTTCTTGAATCAATTTGTATTGAACTAATATTCAAATTAGTTGAACCAACCACTTCTCTAATGGCAACTCCAAATAATATGTTTTGTAATGCTTTCATTAGTTTAATTCAATTAAAATAGATTGACCTTTTGTGATATAAGACCCTTGAACAATACTTTGTCTAACCACTCTTCCTTTTCCAACACATTTCACTTGCAAACCTTTCTTTTCGCATAGCCATAATGCATCTTGTAATTTCAACCCACTAATATCTGGCATAGTAGAATCTGAAATAACCTTACTAGCTACTTTGGCTACTTTACCAGCACCATTTACATTTACCCATGTATTACTTGGAATACTTGAATCTTGATAACTTAAATTAATTTTTTGAGCAATGGCTTTAAGAGAAGATTTAGAAATGGCATATTGAAATGCTTGACTATCTTTTAAAGCAATTACAGGAGCCGTATTGGTCTTATTATGAATATAGGTAGAGTACAATCTATCAGAGATTTCTTTAAATACAGGACCTGCTACTGAAGCACCATAGAAAGGATATGCGTGTGGCTTATTCTTTATAATTACTACAATGGTGTATTGAGGATTGTCTGCTGGAAAATATCCTGCAAAAGAAGATTGATAAATTTTATCAGCATAGCCTTTATTTCCATTCGCTACCAAAGCTGTTCCTGTTTTACCAGCTACTTTATACAAGCTATTTTTAAATAAACCTTTTGCAGTACCGTTAATACAAACACCTTCTAATGCAGTTTGTAAAGCTTTTACTGTACTTGGTTTAACTAATTGTGGATTGTATACTTTAGGAGAAAAAGTTTTGATCACTCTACCTTCTTCTTTAATAGCATTTACTAAATAAGGCTTCATCATTACGCCATTATTTGCAATCGCATTGTAAAGGGTTAATGTTTGAATAGGTGCAATGGCAATATTGTAACCAAATGCCATCCATGGCAAAGTAGTTGGACCATAAAGCTTGCCTCCTGGTTTTGTAATTTGTGGCTTTCTTTCACCAATCAAATCAATTCCAGATAAAGAATCTAATCTAAGATTGGTTAAATGCTTATAATATGCATTTACATTATTACTATAATGTGCCATGGCAATTTTTGCCATACCTACATTAGAACTTTCTTCAAATGCTTCTAATACTGTTGCTTGATGCTTACCATGTTGTTCTGAATCCCAAACAGTTTGGCCCACTACCTTCCAAGCACCCCCTTCTAAATCAATACTAGAATTTAAATTCACTTTACCATCTTCTAAAGCACTTAATAAAGTAACTAATTTAAAAGTAGAACCCGGCTCAGACGGTGTAATAGCATAATTCAAATCTTCTCTGTAAACACCTTCAGCAATTTTACCTAAGTTAGCAATGGCTTTGATCTTTCCGGTCTTTACTTCCATGACCATTGCAACACCCCATTGAGCTTGGTTTTGAACCATCATCTTATTTAAGGCATTGGTAGTTACTTCCTGAATAAATACATCCAAATTACTTACAATGTCTTTACCCGTTTCTGGAGCAATTTCAAATTCACCTTCTTGCACAGGAACTGTTACCCCTCCGGCAATAGCGCGAACCAATTGTCTTCCATTTCTACCTTTTAAAACAGTATCATATGACAATTCCAAACCAACACTATTTTGCTCTCTTGCTAAACCAATGGTTCTATACCCCATATTTTGATATGGGTTTAATCTGATATTACGCTCTTGCGCAATCATACCACTCTTGTACCTTCCAATCTTAAATAAAGGAAACTTAGCCAATGCTAAATATTGTCTATAATCAATTTTCTTTTTTAATTCGTAATTAGGTTCACGCGTTTCAAAAGCTTTGGTTAATTGATCTTTATATTGAGCCGCAGATTGATCCTTAAATAAATCAGCCAATGCCAAGCTTAAAGAATCAATATTCTCTCTAAATAACTTTCCGTTTTTTTCGTGTAATGGTTCTACTCTAAAATCAACATAAATATCAAATTGAGGCACGTTGGTACTTAACATTTGACCATCTTCACTATAAATAGTTCCTCTTGCTGCAGGAATTTCTGCAATACGTTGATGTAAGCTATCGCTTAATCCTCTCCAATACGAACCTTGTACTTGTTGGATATAAAACGCTTTACCTAATATAGCTAGGCATACCGCTACCACTAATAGGTAACTTAAATAAACCCTCCACAATATGTCGCGTTTTACATCCATTATTTATTGTTGGTGGGGTTTATATTTCTTTTTTCAATTTGAATTCTGATAGGCATCTCTTTACCAACTGCTAAACCATAAGGCGCTACTGCATTTTCAATTTGAACTGCGCCACTTTTTTGCATTAATTCTGCTTTTAAAGTTTTGTACTCAAACTGTAATTCTTTAAGATCCTTTTTAGTAGCGTTGATTTTTCTAATAGTCTTGTCCGTCAAGTGACCATTGGCGATATAAAGTATCGCGATGAAAGCTAGAAACAAGAAAAATCCTGTGTTCATAGCAATCCACTGATAATTCAGAATGCTTTTGATAGCATTCTTAGGGTTTGTTTTTACGGGTACGGACATACTATTATACTCTTTCGGCAGCACGCAATTTTGCGCTTCTGCTTCTATTGTTTTCTTTCATCTCTTTGTCTGAAGCCATTACAGGTTTTTTTGTAATGATCTCCCAAACTTTTTCTCTAGGGTTAGAAAGAAAAGGATTGGAAGGATTTTCTTCATCTGGGCCCACTTTAAAAGCATTCTTAACCATTCTATCTTCAATTGAATGGAAGGTAATGATCACCGCACGTCCACCTGGCTTAATCACATCAGGCAATTGCGCAAGAAAATCATTCAACACCTCCATCTCTTCGTTTACCACAATTCGAATGGCTTGAAATACTTGTGCCCAGTATTTGTTTGGATTTCCTTTTACTACAGGTGCAATCAATGTTTTAAAATCTTGTACCGTGTTTAACTTCACATGCTTTCTGTTTTCTACAATATGTTTCGCCAATGTTTTTGAATTGGTTACTTCTCCATACTGCTCGAACATTTTGTGCAGTTCCGTTTCGCTAAGGCTTTCAATCACTTGTGCGGCTGTTCTAGTTTGACGTTGATCCATTCTCATATCGAATGGGCCGTCGAATCTTGTAGAGAAGCCTCTAGTGCCTTCGTCAAATTGATGACTACTCACACCCAAGTCTGCTAAGACACCATCTACTTGGTTGATCTTATGCAATCTTAAAAACCTTTGCAGGTACTTGAAATTTTCTGGAATAAAAACAATGCGCTCATCATTGGGTAAGTTGTTCTTTGCATCAGCATCTTGATCAAAAGCAATTAAGCGTCCTTGTGGACCAAGCTTTGATAAAATACCTCTACTATGACCTCCTCCTCCAAATGTGGCATCTACATAAACACCTTCAGGGTGAATATTTAGATATTGCATAGTTTCATGAAATAATACGGGTATATGATAATCAGAAGAAGGAATAGTGGATGTAGGGTTGGTCATCTTTTTCCTTAATCGTTTTTATTATTACCAGACATTACTTCTTGTGCCAGATTACTAAATTCATCTGCAGAGAAATCCTCAAAGAGCTTTTTATAGGTACTTGCATCCCAGATCTCAAAACGATCTAATGCGGCTGCTAAAACAATCTCTTTTCCTGGCAAAGCAAACTCTCTTAAAGTGGGAGGTAATAATAAACGGCCTGCGCCATCCATTTCCACCTCTGTAGCTCCACCCAAAAATTGACGTCTAAACTGACGCACTTTAGGATCAAAGTCGTTCAACTGGCTAATCTTGTCTAATATCTTCTGCCAGCTTCCAATCGGATAAAGCGTCAAACACTTTTCGAATCCTCTACTAACAATAAAGCGTGTCTCCCCTTCAGCCAGCTGTTTTTTCAAACTGCCGGGAACCAGGAAACGCCCTTTAGCGTCGATAGTTGATTGATATTCTCCGTGAAAGCCTGTCATTGTTAATAATTAGTGTGATTTTTACCACTTGTTCACACAAAATAACACTTTTTACCACTTTTAAAGCGCAAATAGGCCTTTCTAGTTTTCCACAAGAAATGAACCGCCCTGAAAATCAGTGCTATAGCGAGTTTAAAAGAAAAATGCCCTGTTTTTGGATAAAATGCCTGTTAATAGCTGTGGATAAACCCCATTTTTAGGTTTATAAAGAGTGAATTAGTCTTAAAATGAGGGCTTTATATACCTTTGCGCCATGTTTACAAAGCCAACCATTGAAATTGCTGCATTTGACTATGTGCTTCCAGAAGAGAAAATTGCATTTACTCCAGCTCCCAATAGAGCGGATAGTAAACTAATTGTTTGGGATCAACAAATCATTGATACTTCTCAATATAAATACATTGCCAATTACCTTCCAGAGAATGCGCAATTATTCTTTAATAATAGCAAAGTCATTGCTGCTAGAATTTTCTTTGATAAGCCAAGTGCAAATGGTATTAGCTCCATTGAAATTTTTTGTTTAGAACCCTCTAAAGCATTTACACCAGTATCAAAAGCAATGGAAGCAAATACAAGTGTAGAATGGTATTGCTTAATTGGTGGTGCAAAAAAATGGAAAGAAGGTTTATTGACAAAAGAAATTTTGATTGAGCAGCAAAATATTATTTTCAATGCAGAAAAATTAGCCAACGAAAATGGTCAATATTTAATTCGTTTTTCTTGGAATGATAAAAGCATTTGTTTCTCAGAACTACTTACACATATTGGCAATATTCCCTTACCTCCCTATATTGAAAGGGCAGCCACCAATGAAGACAAAGACCGATATCAAACTACTTATGCAAAAGAAGAAGGATCTGTTGCTGCACCCACAGCAGGATTGCATTTTAGCAAAGAAGTATTTGATCAATTGGCTTTAAAAAATATTCATAGCAATTTTGTAACACTTCATGTTGGAGCAGGAACATTTATGCCAGTGAAAGCTGCAACCATTGACCAACATATAATGCATGCAGAGTTTATAGATGTTGAGGAAAGCACTATACATCATTTAATGAACTTATTCCAAAACAATGATCCAAAAACCATTGTTGCTATTGGAACAACTTCTATCAGAACTTTAGAGTCTTTGTATTGGTTAGGCATACAGCAATACCATATGCAAAAAAACAATCAAACAGCAAACACTTCTGTTCTGAATTTATCTCAATGGGAAGCTTATGAATTAGACAATACTTCAATAAACACAGCAGATGCATTCAATGCTTTACTCATTTATTTACAACAGCAAAAGTCCGGCCATTTATTTGCAAAGACGCAGTTGATGATTTCTCCAGGATACCAATTTAAAGTTTGTAATGCCTTAGTGACTAATTTCCATCAACCTAAATCCACCTTATTGTGCCTTATCTCAGCCATTACAGGTGATGCATGGAAAACCATTTATGATTATGCATTGAATAATGAGTTTAGATTTCTAAGCTATGGAGATGGCTCATTATTATGGATCAACAATAAAGCTTAAATAGGAAGAAGTAAAGTAATAGTTGTTCCTTTATCAATAACAGAATCAACTTTAATTGAACCCTTGTGTATATCCATTACCCATTTTACATAACTCATCCCCAAGCCAAACCCTTTTACATTATGAATATTACCTGAGTGTGCACGATAAAACTTTTCAAAAATATGCTTACTCGTTGTAGCGTCCATTCCTATGCCTTTGTCCTGGAAAGTAATTTGTAATTTATTGCCAATTACGCTTGTCTTAATGGTAATATCAATTGTATCTTTTGAATACTTGATCGCGTTGTCAATTAAATTTGAAAAAACATGCAATAAATATTCTTCGTCTGCTTGAATCACAGAAGGGTCTGCCTCCAATACAGTATCAACAGATGCTGGTTTAGCTTCTAATTGTAATTTGAAACTATCTAGTACTCCAAAAATCAAATCATGCACATCTACTGGCTGTAAATTTAAATCATACTCTTTCTTTTCTAAATGTGCGGCTTGTAAGATTACTTCGACATGTTTATTCATGCGCACATTTTCTTCTTTAATGATATTGCTAAAATAAGATACTGCACCAGGATCCCCTTGAACTTTATTGGTTTTTAAAGCATCCACCGCCAATGAGATAGTAGCAAGTGGCGTCTTTAATTCGTGGGTCATATTATTGATAAAGTCTCGCTTAATCTCATTTAGCTTTCTTTGTACCAATAAAGATCTTAATGTAATAAAGAACGCCGTAAATACAATCAATATAAACAAGACTGCTCCAACAATCACCCATCTTAATGTTTGTAATAAATAGAATCTAACATTGGGTACTATAATAATTATCGTTTCAAAAGGTCCAACAGGCTCTATAATATCTTGTGGTATAATGCTAACCCTGGTTTGTAAAGTATTGATATCATCAGAATAGGCTTTTTCAAAATTTCTGCTCAACATTTCTATTTTACCTTTTTTATCTGCTACTGCAAATTCAAATTCGAGATTGCCTAAGCCATTTTTTCCAAGTGCTAAATTAATTTTTGATTGCAAATCATTAAAACTATAGATATCTGCCACGATAGACTCATCAAAACGATGCAAGTGATAATCCTCACTCAAACTTAACCCTCTCTTTGGTAAGCGAAACGAGAGTCCACTAGTTATTTTTTTACTAATATCATTAGAGACAATCAATGCTGACTGATTGATTTTATCACTCAATTGATTTTTAGATAAAATAAATAAACCCTGTAACCAAGTAATTTGAATAAATAATATACCCAAAATAGAAAGGGCAATTAATGTAAATATTACTGGGAAAGTTTTTCTCATGGGCTACAAATTACAAAAAAAATCCCTCCCGTTGTATAGGGAAGGATTTCTATAAATGATAATATTTTGTTATTATAATACCCCTTCTACTAAAACAGTCGTTTTGTTGTTTGAAACTTCCACAAAACCACCTTTGATAGAATAAGTTTCAGCAGGGCTAGATTTATGTAAAACCTTTACTTGCCCAACACTCAATGCACTCACTAAAGGAGCATGCTTATCTAATACTTCAAATAAGCCTCCGATACCAGGCAATTGAACACCTTGCACTTCTCCGCTAAACAATTTCTTCTCTGGTGATAATATTTCTAATAACATGATTTCTTCTTTATAAATTAAGCCATCATTTTCTTGCCTTTCTCAATAGCATCTTCTAAAGTACCTACCAAGTTAAATGCAGCTTCTGGATAAGCATCTACTTCACCATCCATAATTGCATTGAAACCTCTGATAGTATCTTCAATAGATACAAATACTCCTTTCAAACCTGTGAACTGTTCAGCTACATGGAAAGGTTGAGATAAGAATCTTTGAACACGACGCGCACGAGATACAACTAATTTATCATCGTCACTTAATTCATCCATACCTAAAATCGCAATGATATCTTGTAATTCTTTATATCGTTGTAAAATCATTTTAACTTTTTGAGCACAATCATAATGTGCATCACCTACAATCGCAGGAGTTAAAATTCTTGAAGTAGAATCCAATGGATCCACCGCTGGATAAATACCTAAATCGGCGATCTTACGAGACAATACTGTTGTTGCATCCAAGTGAGCAAATGTAGTTGCAGGAGCTGGATCTGTTAAGTCATCCGCAGGTACATATACCGCTTGAACTGAAGTAATAGAACCATTCTTTGTAGAAGTGATACGCTCTTGCATTAATCCCATCTCTGTTGCCAATGTTGGTTGGTAACCTACCGCAGAAGGCATACGACCTAATAAAGCCGATACCTCAGAACCTGCTTGCGTAAAACGGAAGATATTATCAACGAAGAATAAGATATCCTTTCCTTTTCCTGTTCCATCTCCATCACGGAAATATTCAGCAATTGTTAAACCACTCAAGGCAACACGAGCACGTGCTCCTGGAGGTTCGTTCATTTGACCGAAAACGAAAGTAGCTTTTGATTCTTTTAATTCTTCTAAGTTTACTTTACTTAAATCCCATCCACCTTCTTCCATGCTATGTTTGAAAGCATCACCGTATTTCATAATACCTGCTTCAATCATCTCACGCAATAAGTCATTACCCTCACGAGTTCTTTCTCCCACACCCGCAAACACTGATAAACCACCGTGTCCTTTTGCGATATTATTAATCAACTCTTGAATCAATACTGTTTTACCTACACCCGCACCACCAAACAAACCAATCTTTCCACCTTTTGCATATGGCTCAATCAAGTCGATCACTTTGATACCTGTAAACAACACTTCTGTTGCAGTACTTAAGTCTTCAAACTTTGGAGGATTAGCGTGAATTGGACGACCATTTGATTTATCTAATTGAGGTAAACCGTCAATCGCATCACCAGTAACATTAAATAAACGACCATTGATTCCTTCACCGATTGGCATAGAAATTGGCTTTCCCAAATCGATCACTTCCATTCCTCTCACCAAACCTTCTGTACCGTCCATCGCAATAGAACGAACACTATCTTCACCAAGATGTTGTTGTACTTCTAATACTAACTTTTCACCACCTGGTTTTTGAATTTCAAGGGCGTTGTAGATTTCTGGTAATGACGCTCCGTTAGAAAACTGCACGTCTACTACCGCACCGATAATTTGTTTGATTTTACCTGTTGTTGCCATAACATTGTTTGTTTTTCAATCCCCGTTTTAAATGGGGAAAGGGATATACTCCATTTTGGCTGCAAAGGTAGGGTTTTGCGAGTTTATTGCAAAAATTGTGTGTAGATAATTCCAGCTAAAATTCCCCCTACAATAGGACCAAAAACAGGAACTGGGGCATAAGACCAGTCACTACTGCCTTTTCCCTTCATTGGAAGCAAAAAGTGCATCATTCTAGGGCCTAAATCTCTGGCTGGATTGATCGCCCAACCCGTAGGACCACCTAATCCAAAGCCGATACCACCCACTAAAAGTGCTACTGGCAGGGCAGATAAGGCCCCCAAATTGTTCTCAGCAGGTTTAATAAACAAGATTCCTAGTATAAAAACCAGGGTCGCCAATGTTTCTGTAATAAAATTTTGAGGTAATCTTCTGATGGAAGGACCGGTAGAAAAAATGGCTAATTGATCTGCCGCGGACCCTGCTTCGTTGATATGATCTTTATAGATCATCCATACTATGAAAGCACCCAACATGGCTCCAAGCATTTGAGCTAAGATATACATGGGCACCATGGACCAATCAAATTTTCCAGCCGCAGCCAAAGCAAAAGTCACTGCTGGATTTAAATGCGCTCCACTACTATCTGCAGTCATATAAACGCCAACAAAAACAGCAATCATCCATCCTAGCACTATGGCTACCAAGCCTCCATTATTACCTTTTGTCTTCGGTAAAACTACATTGGCAACAACGCCATTTCCAATAACAATTACTAAAGCGGTTCCTAGAAATTCTGCTACAAAAGTTGTCATAAATAGTATGGTTTAAACAATCAGGTTTTAAATTACAAAATAAATTAAGGACTACCAATTATTGGTCGCTTTAATAGCACGCTCCCAACCCTTGATCAATGCTTCTCTATCATTGGCTTTTGGTTCAAAGATTTTATCAATTGCCCATTTAGTAGCAATTTCTTCTTGACTTTTCCAAAAACCTACAGCTAGTCCAGCTAAATACGCTGCCCCTAATGCAGTAGTTTCGATCATAGTGGGTCTCACTACTTTGGTATTTATAATATCAGATTGAAACTGCATAAGTAAATTATTGTTTGTTGCACCACCATCTACTCTTAATTCTGCAATAGGTATACCTGCATCAGATTCCATAGCCTTCATTAAATCATAACTTTGAAATGCAATACTCTCCAATGCAGCTCTGGCAATATGCGCACTATTGGTGCCTCTTGTAATTCCAACAATGGTACCTCTTGCATGCTGGTTCCAATAAGGTGCACCTAATCCTGCAAATGCAGGTACTAAATAAACCCCATCTGTTGTCTCTACTTGACTAGCCAATGCTTCAATTTCAGATGAGTTTCTAATTAAATGTAATCCATCTCTCAACCATTGAACAACTGCACCTCCAATAAAGACACTACCTTCTAATGCATAATAGGTGTGTCCATTTATTTGTAATGCTATAGTAGTTAATAAATTATTTTTTGAACTGACTGCTTTTTCTCCCGTGTGCATTAACATAAAACATCCTGTACCATAGGTATTTTTTACCATACCCGGACTGGTACACATTTGTCCAAACAATGCCGCTTGCTGATCTCCTGCAATACCAGCAATGGGGATTTCGTGATGTGTAAATAATTGATCCGTAGTGCCATAAATTTCACTACTACTTTTCACTTCTGGAAGAATGGATGCAGGTATATCTAATAAATTCAATAGTTCTTGATCCCACTCCAAACTATGAATATTAAAAAGCATTGTTCTTGATGCATTGGTAGCATCCGTTACATGCACTTTGCCATTGGTTAATTTCCAAACCAACCAAGTGTCTATCGTTCCAAAACATAAATCTCCTTTTGCAGCCAAATCTCTTGCACCAGGCGTATGGTCTAAAATCCATTTAATTTTAGTCCCAGAAAAATAGGCATCAATCACTAAACCTGTTTTTTCTTGAATCATGGCTGCTTTGCCATCCGCTTTCAAGCTATCACAATAGCTTGCAGTTCTTCTGTCTTGCCAAACAATAGCATTGTAAATAGGTAATCCCGTTTTTTTATTCCATACAACAGTAGTCTCTCTTTGATTGGTTATACCAATCGCTGCAATATCTGTAAGTTGTGCATTGATTTTACTAATAGATTCAGATGCTACTCCAATTTGAGTACTCCAAATTTCCATGGCATCATGCTCTACCCAACCTGGTTCTGGAAAAATCTGTGTGAATTCTTTTTGAGCTATAGATTGAATTTGTCCCTGATGATCGAATAAAATGGCACGACTACTCGTAGTTCCTTGATCAAAGGACAGAATGTATTTTGACATGGCAGCAAATTTTAGATAGTAAATATAACAAAACTATCTTCTATTTTTTAACCAAGATTCAGGGTCAAAGAAAACCACTTTTTCATTATTGATAGAAAACAATAAGGCACCTTCTCCATCTAGGTTTACCCCAGATCTGCCCAATACAGTTCCAGCTCTTACTTCTTGCATTACTTTTACACTAGCAGTACTTAAATGAGAATAAGTAGTGAAATATTTACCATGTTTTACAAAGATGGATAAATCTCCATTGACATCCCCAACATAAATTACAGTACCATTCGCAACACTTTTCACCGGACTTCCTTTTGGCAAAGCAATTTCAATACCATCACTCTTTCTATTCAATTTGGTTCCTGGAATATTCTCCACACCAAAATGAACATACACATTTCCTCTATCTACTGGCCAAGGAAGGTTTCCTCGGTTATTTTCAAAAGAGATAGATGTTTCTCTTCCTTCTTCAGTAGTCTCTAATGCAGAATAAGGTCTGTTATCAGTAGTGCTGGATAAACCTCCTTCAACTTTACCGATTTTTATATTCGCTTTTGCTGTTGAATTATTGTCAGATGCTTTTGCTTTATTAGTAGCTTCTGCGTTAGCAGCTTTAGCCTTCGCTAAACGATCTTTTTCTCTTCTTTCTGCTTCTTGAATTTCTCTTTTAATTAAAGCAGTCAAAGCTTGTTGCATTTTACGTCGCTGAGATTCTTTTTGCTTTACTTGTGCAGTAATCTCGGCCTCCTTACTTTTCAATTGCTTCACCACTTTATCTTGTTCCTTCTTATCTTGCTCTAATACCTGCAATTGTTCATTTTGAACAGATAAGGTTTTTAATCTATCCTTTTTATTATTACTAAGTATATTAATTTTTTGATTCAAATCATTTTGAGACATATTAATAGCATTGGCCTGAGCCTCTCTATTTTGTCTGTAGCTTTTCAAATAGGTAATACGCTTTACGGCGTCATTAAAACTCTTTGCAGAAAATAAAAAATTTAAATACTCATACCCACTTCTACCTTTATAAGAGAAAATAATACTTTTAGCATACCTAGATTTTAAGGTATCTAAATCTTTATTCAATCTTTGTACGTCTAATTGATTATTGTAAATAGCAGCATCCAATATTTTCACCTGATTTCTGATGCCATTTACCAATGCTTCTCTTTTTGCGATTTTACTTCTTATCACCGCCAATTGACCCAATGAACTCTTTTTATTTTTCTTGGTTTGTTCCAGTAAACGATTTAATTCATCTAATTCCTTTCTTATGGATTGCTCCTGCTTTTGCAAATCTTCTCTTGATGCATTTGTTTGCGCATCAATGGGGCTATTTAAAACAATACAAAAAAGCAATAAAGCAATAATTCTTTTGATCATATATTATCTACGTTTTCCAGGCCTTGGAATGGCAAAGGTATATTTTAATGGTTCATTAAATCCAAATTCCTTGAACTCCATGTGTATAATTAATTTCGATTTACCTTCGATAGCTATTTCTCTATTTAATGGAAATGTCATGTTATTAACTTTAACATGGTTGTCATAACTAATTTTACAAGTTCGATGTTCATTAATATCAACATCATCTAATTTCAATTGTAATATTTTAGTATGCTCTGCGTCTAAAACAACTAAGTTTTTGAATAAAGTCCCCAACAAACTGGCTTGTAATCTATCTTCGGTTTTTTTGAAAGATAAAAGTTTGGCATTATCCATATAAATAGGATTGCCCACTATTAGGTCTTGAATGGTTGCGAAAGAAAAAGGAATTCTAACTATTTCTACTAAAGACTGTAAAGGTCTTTTGTCAATTTTCTTGGTCAAAGGATAAAACAAAGTAACAGAGTCTCTTTTAATATAAGCTTTCAAGCCAATTACACCCATCGCCCCTCTAATAGTGATATAAATAGCACTATCTTTTAAAATACTCATATTGGCAATATAGGTATCCGCATTTTTTTCAGATTCATAGTCTACTTTAATTTTCGCATTCATAGTAGTGAATGTGATTTTTTCTTTATTAAAGTGATCTACGATTTCTTTTACAATAGACAAGGAATCAATCTCTGGTACTTTTTTCAAACTACTACTGTCTATTGTGGACAATGCATCCTGAATTACCTGCACTTTTTTTACATTCGTACAAGACGAAAGCAACCAAACTGCAAATAATATATAGAGTAATTTTTTCATTGATTTAGTTTTTGCCTGTGTGGCCAAATCCTCCAGCGCCTCTTTCTGTTTCGTTTAATTGATCCACCTCTTGAAATACAACTTTTTCTACCACTTGAAAAACAACTTGTGCAATTCTATCTCCATTATGAATGGTTTGAACTTCGTTGGATAAATTAATGATAATCACTTTCACTTCGCCTCTATAATCCGCATCAATGGTGCCAGGCGTATTTAAACAAGTCAAGCCTTGTTTAATAGCTAAACCACTTCTTGGTCTTACCTGGGCTTCCATCTGTTCAGGCATTTCAAAAAATAAACCAGTTGGAACCAATACTCTTTCTAATGGAGCTATAGTGATAGATTGTTCAAGGTCAGCCCTAATGTCCACACCCGAAGAACCGGCTGTTGCATAGGCAGGGATAGGATGCTTGCTCTTGTTGACAATTTTTACAGTAGTAGGCATGATCAACAAAAGTAGGTATAATTTAGAAAAAAAGCTTAGAAGTAAAACACAGAACCAAATCTCAAGGTATTGGATAATGGATTCTTGGTAATTCCACCACCAGAAGGCACTAAATAAGAAATGTTAAATTTAGATTGTTGGTATTGAAAACTAGTACCCAAGGTAAAATATTGCATATTGCCAAGGTTCTTGTTATTGTCAATAAAATAACCTGCTCTTAAGAAAAAACGATCGGTATAATTATACTCCGCACCTACTGAAATTTTTAAAGACTCCCCAATAGGCATGCCATACTTATTGGTGAATGAATTGAAATAACTTGAAACAACTGATTGAGAAAAATATTGTTCTCTCAAAGTGGCAAATTCTGGATCTGCTGCTGATGGACTAGCAGGCACTAATAAACGATTAATATCAGCACCAAACTCTATTGAATTTTCTGTATCCAATTGTGTTAAATAACCAATACCTATTCCCAAATTGGCAGGTATAAAATATTTATTCTTAGAGGCATTGGAATAACTTATTTTTCCACCAAGGTTGGATAATAACATACCAATATGCCAACCAGTTAAATCTTCATTTTGCTTATAAAACAAACTAATATCACCAGAAACAGTGTTCCCGGCCCTATAGTCTACCGCATTCCCAATAAATGAACCGGTAACCAATCTAGAATATAAATACCTTAAAGTAATACCTGCACTTAGTTGGTCAGATAGTAAAAAGCTATATCCAAAATCATAACTAAACTCACTGGGTCTTTGTTCAGATGTTGGAGTTCCATTTACATCAGAAAATTGAATATTACCCAAACTAAAAAATCTTAATGAACTATTAATGCTACTATTGTCGTCGATTTTTTTATAAAATCCAGCACTGGCTAAATAGACATCAGTTAGCCCTAAATCTTTTAACCAAGGAGTATAATTAATTAAGAAACCTTTTTTTTGTTTTAGTAAAGGAAGCTTCGCATTGTTTCCAAATAGATCATTTGACTCAGGAGACATTGCTAAAGATAAATTTCCCATACCACCCGATCTAGCATCTGGTGAAATTAACATGAAAGGAACAGCCGTACTTTGAATAGAAATTGGTTTTGTTTGTGCGACAATATGATTGAACTTCAATAAAGAACAATTTAAAATGACCGCAAAAAGAAAAACTTTCTTAAACATATATGACACTTTGTTAACAATACGAAGATACCTAGAGAAAGCCGATAAATTATAATTTCAATAACTTATTTGATAAAGTAAAGATTTGTTGGCCAGATTTGATCGTAATAGTGTAAAAATAGATTCCAGGAGGAATAGTAGCCCCAGATTGATCCCTACCATCCCAATTCATAACCCATTTATTAGCATTCCTTATTGATGGTAAAACCTTATTCACCATTATCTGGCCATTTAAATTACGTAGAAAAAATTCGGTCTGCAAATTTGGGTCTTGCAGATTTACATCAAAGCTAAACTGTGTAAAATCGGCCATTGGATTAGGCTTATTTACTAAATCTTTCACTTTCAAATAATCTTGTTCTGGAACTATGAAACTTAAAGTATCTTTTGAAAGATTACCTAATAGGTCCCAGGCCTCAATTACTAATTGATGTTTCCCAATGCTAAGTTTTGGTAAAGTATACAAAATGCTCCCAGACTGATAGGTATCAATATCCGTCACATAATAGTTGTTCAATATATACGGTTGTCTAACTTGATTATCAATAATTAATTGAAGATCGTGTCCTAAAGCATTTCCAGAACTTTGAATACCCGAGCTATCTTTTAATTGAATAATCAAATTAGCTCGATCACTGATCCAACTATTATTGGTAAAATTAGTATCGTTAATATAAGCATTGATTAATGGACCAGTTTTATCTATTTGATTGATTGAATTTGCAGATTTAACATAAATATTGTCAATAACTCCAAGTGCATCTGTAGTTTGATTATATGCAAATGTTTGAATACTTATTGAACCATTATTAGTAGACGTTTCTTTAGGCACAATAAATTGTACACTAAATTTTCCATTTGCAACAGTTGCCTTCCCTCTATATAAAATTCCTTCTCTTAAGGAGATATTGGTTTTAATACTTGAAGTTTGATTACCCAATGTTGATTTTTCTTTGGCCACATCATATACAACGCAATCCGCCCATCCATTAAATGAACTAAGTATAGTTTGATCTTTCATTATTTGACCATTGAATGTAGCTAAAACTCCAGCATTCAATGTATCCTTTATGATATGTTGAATCTTATTTTTGGGAATTGCTAATTGTAATGCAGGATCTCCTAATAAATTGAATTTAAAGGCATTCAATCGGTCGCCTTGCATTGACCATTTGGTATTTTTAGCTATTTGTAAAGCTTTGCCAATAGAATGATACTGACCATTTTTATCAGATACTAATAAGGCTTGAATAAATTGTTCATTGATTTGTTTATTACTATAAGCAAATACCAATCGATTGGCTGCAACCAATGCAATAATTCCATTGCTATTTTGCATGAGTGCGTTAAATCCTATTGGATTTAATTGCGGTTGGTCGTAAGGTGCAAAATCGCAAGACGCAGTAATCATTAATGGTAATTTTCCTGCATTATTCCATGATTTTATACTTTCATTATTGATCACTGCCTCTTCGGTAAGTCTTAAGTAATTTCCATGACCAGTGTAATTAAGTACCAAAGAACCGCTATTGACATTTTGTGTGATTTCATTGACCACCAAAGGATAACTTAATCCCCCTGCAGCATTATTTGCAGGATAAAGATCTAAATAAATTTTTTTATGGCTCCAATTAGCGTTGTTTTTTTGTAAGCCTTCAATAATACTTTCTGCATCTTGCAAGTGCAAATTATAATCACCATCATCGGCAATCCATGTGATTTGATTTTGCCATGATCCCTTTGAACTATTTAAACTATATTGAATAATTTTATTTACCATAGTATCTGCTTCTGCTGAGGTTTTCGCAGGGATTCTTCCAATCGCTATTTCCAAAGAATCAATACTTGAGGGTAAATTAATATCTGCACCATCTTTTAAAATAGCATAAAAATCATCCGAAGCATAACTATTTAAGATGTCTAACGAAGCCTCGCTTTCAAAAACAGGAACTTGATTATTTTTATTCAATCTTTTCAGATTAAAATCTGCGACACCCACTAAACAAAGATATTTTGCAAATGAAAAATTATCCTTTTTAGCATTATTTTGAAGCCATTTTAAATAATTTCTAATAGCGGTTGGATGAACGAGCCCACCAGAAAATTCATTATAAATTCTTGAAGGGTCAACAATCTCCACTCTAAACCCATTTTGTTGTTGATGAAAGTTTTTCAGCCGAGAAGCCGCTGTCTGAAATGCACTAGGGGCTATAATCAAGTAATCAATCTTCGTATTACTTAATACATTTTGATTACTCAGCGTATCAATACTTGTAACTGCTTCAAAAGTATTTTGCTTTACAGCAAAAAAAGCTTGCCGAGCAGATCCTACACTGGAAAAATTAATTTGATTATTGCTATAATTAGCGGGCAAGGCCAAGGGTTGCAAAGGATTGCTGATATTCCAAACCATTGAATTGGCATCAGCATCTGCTAGTTCATATAAATAGTTTTGAGTATTTTCTTGCCCATAAAAAAAAAGAGTATTTTTATTGGCAAATCTTAACGTTTTTGTTAGGTGGATGGTTATGAAATCTAACCAGCCCGTACTTCCAGTGGGAGCATTATACTGCAAAGAAATATTGGTAGTGGGAGAGTTATTTTTTGATGGCCAAAAAGAAAAACTATCCAAAATCATATTGGCACTTGCATCATATACTAAACCAGAAACTGGATTAATATATGTAGATTTAATTTTTGTATCTGCCCATTTAAAATCAAATTGTGCTTTTTGAGAGTAGTGTGTTGAAACAAATTGTCCATTGACAAAAACTGGCAATGTGTCTACTAGATTAACTGAATTAATATTGTTTGATATCGAATTCACTTTTCCTTGTCCCAGACCCATTGGACTACCTAACCAAAGCTTTCCACTATTTAAAATATTTAGGCTGTCTAGTTCCCAAAGAATATGATCTTGATAGCTATTTATTTTTTGATTCCCATTGGAACCAACTTTAGCTGTTTCAATTCTTTTCCCATTTTCCCCAAGTGTAAAAAAATAAAAAGCCGTATCAGCAAAATGTAATTTTTTATGTTTCCATTGAAGACCATCCCCCCATTTTTCCCAATCAATATTACCAGGTGCATAAAAAAGGAATTGATCATTTTCGTTAAAAATACCATCCCCGCCATCTCTCACCATAATGGATATTTCTTGATTACCCACTGGAACATTGGCTGGCACCTTTTCTGATAATTTGGTTAAATCAAACCCAAATAATTGAAGCTTACTGGAGCTAAAAGGTAAAGAAATACCCATTTGCTTTAATTGGGACCCAGTGACCTGATAAATGGCCCTCTGGGTAGTAGCTATTTTTAACCACTTTCCCTTGCTAAAATCGGCAGTTTGGCATGCCGTCTTGTTAGCTTTTGATAGTACAAGGATTAAAAAACAGACAATAAGCCATCTCATGCCCTAAAATTAGGGTTTTACTAACACAAGAAATGCTATCTTCGTATAGATTTTTTAAACCTATTTGAATTAATTATTCTTATGAATTTTATAAATAGTATTTTACTGTTTTTTGCCTTTTTATTATTGGGATCTTCAATTTCCAACCTGGAATTTTCAATAAATCAACAAAAGTTGATCTTTTCACCAAGCACAAACGACCCTTATAAAGATATGGTATTGGTTAGGGGAGGCACTTTTGCAATGGGGATGGATGAGGAAAGTGTAATGGGTGATTGGAATAATACATTAAGAAGAGTTACAGTTAGCGCATTTAGGATTGATCAATACGAAGTAAGTAATAAGAAATACAGAGATTATACAATTTGGTTGAAAGAAGTATATAAGCCATTGGGCAAGGATTCATTATACAAAGCGTCTCTTCCTGATACTTTAGTTTGGAAAACAGATTTATCATATAACGAACCAATGATTGAAGGATATTTCAGATATAAAGCATTTGATAATTATCCTGTTGTTGGCGTTAGTTGGGAACAAGCTATTGCTTATTGTAGATGGAGAACAGACAGAGCAAATGAACCCGCGTTAAAAGCAAATGGTTTGATTAATCCAAAAACGCCATATTTAGGTAAATATGAAATTGATTTTGAGACTGCAGATTCAACAAGAAAAGTTGCACTACTAAATAAGAAAAAAGTTAAAGACCTAGATGATTTTGTTTTAATACCTGACTTTAGATTACCCACTGAAGCTGAATGGGAATATGTTTCTAAAATAAATTTACAAAACAACGTAAATCCCAGCGGATTTGTTGGTAAAAATGGTCCTAATTCAAAATATAAAAATGCCGATGTGCAAGAATTGGATGAGCCATTCCCTTGGGCATCTGCAGGTAACGAAAGTATTAGATTTTATGGCAAGAGTAAAGGTAAAGTTAAAGAAAATGTAGTTGTAGGCATGTATAAGGCTAACTTTAAAAATGGAACTGGAGATTATATGGGTATGTCTGGTAATCCTAATGACGGAGCTGCTTTACCTAGTAGAGTAAATAGTTTTAATCAAAGTCCATTGAACATTTTTAATATCAGAGGAAATGTTAATGAATGGGTTTTAGATTTATATAGACCTATGAGCAATATTGATATGGATGATTTTAATCCTTACAGAGGTAATATATTCAAAGATGGAGATGACTCTTTGACTTCAATCTATCAAACAGGTGTCAATACTTTAATATCAAATAAATCTAGAGTATATAAAGGCGGAAGCTGGAAAGATGGTTTATATTGGTTGAATCCAGGAACTAGAAGATTTTTGGATCAAGATAAATCCACAAATGATATTGGATTTAGATGTGTAATCACTGCTTTTGGAATAGACAATACTGCACAAGGCGATGAGCCAAAAGAATCGAAAATAAAGAAATGGTTTAATAAGTTACTTAAAAGAAATTAGATGAAATTAAGAATAGGATCTGGTATAGATTTTCATCAACTAGTAGAAGGAAGAGACCTATGGATTGGGGGTATTAAAATACCTCATACAAAAGGTGCATTAGGCCATAGTGATGCAGATGTTTTATTACATGCTATTTGCGATGCTTTATTAGGTGCATTGAGTTTAGGTGATATAGGCACACATTTTCCAGATACGGATAATGCTTTTAAAAATATTGATAGTAAGATTTTATTAAAAAGAACCTACGATCTAATTACTAGTAAAGGTTACCAGATTGTAAACATTGATAGTTCTTTATGTTTGGAAGCACCAAAAATTAAACCACATGTTGCAGCAATGCAAGCATGTATTGCCGAGATTTTACAAATTGGCGTGGATGATATTTCTATCAAAGCAACCACTACAGAAAAAATGGGCTTTGTGGGAAGAGAAGAAGGATTGGTAGCTTATGCTACATGTTTATTAGCTGCAAAATAGTTTTATGCAATTACCCTCTATTGCTTTTTTATACGAGCTTTTTGAAAAGCATCCAAGTGTTCAAACAGACACCAGAAAATTACAATTAGGAGATCTATATTTTGCTTTAAAAGGCCCCAACTTTAACGGCAACACATTTGCAATGGCTGCTTTAGAAGCTGGCGCTAGTTATGCCATTGTTGACGAAGCAATTCCAAACAGCAGCAGTGTTGACAATAGAATATTACAAGTAGATGATGTATTGACTACTTTACAAGCATTAGCAAAACACCATCGTCAACAATTTACCATTCCTTTTATTGCCATCACCGGTAGTAATGGAAAGACCACTACCAAAGAATTGGTATCAACTGTTTTAGCAAGTCATTACAAAACCTATACCACTAAAGGAAATTTAAATAATCATATTGGTGTACCCTTAACCATATTAAGTGTTGGTAAAGATGCAGAAATGGCTGTGATAGAAATGGGCGCCAATCATCAATTGGAAATTGCAAGTTATTGCGCTTATACCCTACCTACGCATGGCATGATTACCAATTGTGGTAAAGCACATTTAGAAGGATTTGGTGGAGAAGCAGGTGTAAGAAAAGGAAAGGGAGAATTATTTGATAGCATAAGAAATCATCAAGGTACTGCGTTTGTAATGTCTGATTATGATTACTTAAACGAGATGAGTAAAGGCATCAATGAAATTATTACTTATGGCGCAAGCTCTGGTGATATACAAGCCAATGCAATTGATCATCATGGAATGATTAGTTTGCAAGGCACTAAAGGATTTGAAGAAAGAATAGACACCCAATTAGTAGGTACCTATAATTTACCCAATGTATTAGCAGCAGTAGCCATTGGACTATACTTTAAAGTACCTATGGCTAAAATTAAAGCAGCTATTGAAAGTTACACCCCTACCAATAGTCGTTCACAATTAATGAATTGGCATCATAACCAATTAATACTAGACGCCTACAACGCGAATCCAAGTAGTATGAAATTGGCTATTGAAAATTTTGCTAAAATAGACTCTACCGAAAAAATTATGTGTTTGGGTGGTATGAAGGAATTGGGAGAAGAAAGTGTATTGGAACATCAAGCATTGATTAATTATATGCAAAGCTTTAATTGGGAGCAAGTAGTTTTAGTAGGTGGAGATTTTAAATTTTGCCAACACCAATACTTATATTTCGAGAACGCTTTAGAAGCCAAGCAATGGCTTCAACAACAAAACTATTCTCAAAAACATATACTCATCAAGGGATCCAGAGGTATTCAGATGGAGCAAATGATTGCAGACTAATTATACCTAATAATTTGGTATCTTTGCGGCCATGAAAAACAATTACTTATTAAGCATACTGAACAATCGTTGTCCTAGATGTAGAGAGGGCAAACTATTTGCGAAGAGTAATCCTTATGTTTTTTCTGAAACAACCCATATGAACGAGAAATGTCCAGTATGCGGACAGCCCACAGAAATTGAAGTTGGTTTTTATATTGGTACAGGTTATGTGAGTTATGCCTTAATGGTGGCTTTTTTTGTGAGCAGTTTTGTGGCATGGAAAGTGTTGATTGGAATGACTTTTGAATTGGATGATAATAGAATATTTTACTGGATGTTTGGTTCTATCGCATTGGTGATATTATTACAACCAGTATTTATGCGTTTGTCGAGATCTATTTGGATTGCGATGTTTGTGAAGTACAATAGCAATTGGAAAAACGAACCATTGGAATACAATGAAAGAATGGACGAGCATATGAAAGAAAAATAGAGAGGTGTCCGAGTGGTTGAAGGAGCACGCCTGGAAAGTGTGTATGCGGGCAACCGTATCGAGGGTTCGAATCCCTTCCTCTCTGCAAAAGAAAAAAACTTAAACACGCGAAAGCGTGTTTTTTTTGTGAGAACACAAGACATAAAGCTCGCTTTAATGTCGAAGTGAGCGAACAAAAAACAAGCAACAGTAAAGCTGTTGCTTGTTTAATTTTTTCTTTTAGCCCACCCACTTTGGGAAGACAGCGAAGTGAAACGAAGCCGTCTATCCTAATTATTGAAAACTTTCAATAATTAAAGATTCTCTCCGCATTCCCACTCGTGATCTCCCCCACTTCATGCAGCGGAATATTTTTAATCTCTGCTAATTTCTTCGCTACTTCAATCATAAATGCAGGTTCATTTCTTTTACCTCTATAAGGTACTGGAGGTAAATAAGGAGCATCTGTTTCTAATACCAAAAACTCCATGGGTATATCTACCACCGCTTCTGCCACTCCAGCATTTTTATAAGTCAACACACCTCCCAGTCCCAATAAAAAACCCATCTCTACAATTTGCTCTGCAGATTCTTTGCTTCCACTAAAACAATGAAAAATTCCTTTCAATCCTTTTTTTGCAAAAGGCTTGACCATTTCAATGGTCTCACCCATCGCATTTCTTGTGTGAATATTGATAGGCAAACCATAATCCAAACCCCATTGCATTTGTTTTTCAAAAACCAATTGTTGTTCTTTAGCAAAAGTCTTATCCCAATAATAATCCAAGCCAATTTCCCCAATGGCTGCAAACTTTCTTTTAGTCAACCATCCCTCTACAATAGCCAATTCTTCTTGGTAATTTTCTTTAACATAACAGGGATGTAATCCCATCATAGGAATACAAAACCCAGGATACTTAGTTTCCATATCCATCATCCCATCTATACAAGTACTATCTATTCCAGGCATATAGATTTTCTCAATGCCAACCGATTTTGCAGCAACCATTACAGCATCCATGTCTTCCTGAAAGCCAGTATCATAAATATGTGAATGGGTATCAATGAATCGCATAGGACTTAATTATTTACAAAAAAAGGATATTTTTCTCAGCCCGCATACTAAAATGATGTATTTCAACGTTTTAGCCTAGAATAAAAGGATTATCGTATTTAATACGATTAAAATTTTGTTTTTTATAGGGTACGGATTATACGGCCGAGGTTTCTACCTTGGCCTTTTTTTATAAGGCCCTAAACTGATATCCTTGCTTTGTAAAATGCTCCAAAGTAGCTGGAAGGGCAACCTGTAATCTATCCCATGCTTTGGCACTATCATGAAAAACCACAATCGATCCGGCTTGAGTATGTTTTAGAACATTCTTCAAACAATCTTGCCCAGTCATCTTCGTATCAAAATCTCCACTGAGCACATCCCACATAATAATTTGTTGTGGTAGATTTTTGTTGGAGTGTATTTTTTTAATTTGACTTCTTTTGATTCTTCCATATGGTGGTCTAAAAAAATCAGATGAAATTAAGCTACCAGCTTCTTGAATATTCTGTAAATACATTTCATCCTCAGTATGCCAACCATTTACATGATGTTGCGTATGATTTCCTACCGTATGACCCTTGGTAATAACTTGCTGATACATCTCAGGATATTCAATTACATTTTTGCCAATGCAAAAAAAACTGGCTTTGGCATTGTACTTATCTAATTGCTCTAAAACAAAAGGTGTAGCGATGGGATGTGGGCCATCATCAAAACTCAGATAAATCACTTTTTCATGAGCAGGCATTTTCCATACACAGGATGGATAGAATGTACGCAACAAAAAAGGAGTTTTGATCAAATACATACCCAAAGATAAATAGTTCTTTTGCCCATTTGAATATTATCTTTGTAAAAATTGAAGAACGAATGGAATCAAAGGTTAGAGTACGTTTTGCCCCCTCTCCTACAGGCGGTTTACACTTAGGTGGGGTTAGAACAGTTTTATTTAATTATTTATTTGCCAAGCACCATGGTGGTGAATTTGTATTAAGAATAGAAGATACGGACCAAACAAGATTTGTGGCTGGTGCAGAACAATACATTCAAGACACTTTAGCATGGTGTGGTTTAATACCAGACGAGAGTCCATTACATGGTGGCCCCTTTGTTCCCTATAGACAAAGTGAAAGAAAAGCGATTTATAAAGAATATGCAGACCAATTAATTAAAAACGGTCAAGCTTATTATGCATTTGATACTGCTGCAGACTTAGAAGCCAAAAGGGCAGAAATTGCCAACTTCCAATACAGTAAAGCACATAGAATGGAAATGAAAAATTCTATTGCATTGCCAACAGAAGAAGTAGAAAAATTATTACAAAGCGGTACACCCTATGTTGTAAGAATCAAAATTCCTGATCAAGCAGAAGTGAAGTTTGAAGATATCATTAGAGGTGAAGTAAGTTTTGATGCAAGTACGGTAGATGATAAAGTATTATTAAAAGCAGATGGCATGCCTACTTATCACTTAGCTGTGGTAGTAGATGACTTTTTAATGAAAATCACGCATGCATTTAGAGGTGAAGAATGGTTGCCCAGTGCACCAGTACATATATTATTGTGGCAGTATTTATTTGGCTTGGATAAAATGCCTAAATGGGCGCATCTTCCACTTATCTTAAAACCAGATGGACATGGAAAGCTCAGTAAGCGTGATGGAGAAAGATTGGGATTCCCAGTGTTTGCAATGGATTGGACCGATCCAAACACCAAAGAGACCACTATTGGATTTAAAGAAAAAGGATTTCTTCCTGAAGCATTTGTGAATTTATTAGCGATGTTAGGCTGGAACGATGGAACGGATAAAGAAATTTTTAGCATGGAAGAATTGATTGCGAATTTTTCTTTAGAGAGAGTACATAAAGGGGGTGCTAAATTTGATTACGAAAAAGCGAAATGGTTTAATGCTGAGTGGATGAAGAAAATGGATAATGCCCACTTAGCTGAATTAGTAAAACCATATTTGGATAAAGCAGGTATTGAAGTGCATGAAGCGCCTTACTTGGTGAAAGTAATAGGCTTAGTGAAAGAGCGATGTGTTTTACTACCTGATTTTGTTACGCAATCTGCTTTTTTCTTTCAAGCACCTTCAGTCATTGACATTGCTTCTATTCAACCAAAATGGGAAGATAAAAAGCAAGGCTTCTTTAATGAACTAGTAAAAATTTACTCCAACAAAATAGCGCAGGGTTTAAAAACCATGCCTGCCGAAACACTAGAATCAGATTTTAAAGAATTAGCAACAACACATGGTTTAAAACCAGGTGACTTAATGTTGCCTTTTAGAATCATGTTGGTAGGAGGTAAATTTGGACCTGGTGTATTTGAGATTGTAGAAAATATTGAATTGCAAGATGCAATGAACAGAATCAATCATACACTGAGTTTACTTTCATCAAATTAATGTAATTTAGGATAGATGAAACCAATAAGAGTATTAGTAGCAAAAGTAGGATTAGACGGTCACGACAGAGGGGCTAAAATTATTGCCACTGCATTAAGAGATGCAGGAATGGAAGTAATCTATACTGGTTTAAGACAAAGTCCCGAAATGGTGGTGCAAGCTGCATTACAAGAAGACGTAGACGCCATTGGAATCAGTATTTTATCTGGCGCACATATGACGGTATTTCCAAAAGTGTATCAACTCATGCAAGAAAAAGGTTTAACCAATACCCTTCTAACAGGTGGTGGCATTATACCAGAAGAAGACTCAGTAAAATTAAAAGCATTGGGCATTGGAACTTTATTTGCACCAGGCACCAATACATCTGATATTGCTACTTATATCAAAGAATGGGTTGCTGCGAATAGAAAATAAATTTTAACGAAAAATTAATCGGTATGTCTTTCCAAACTTTATTTACAAAAATGGAAGATCACACATTGATCATTACCATTAATCGTCCAGAAAAATTAAATGCTTTAAACAGCCAAGTGATGCAAGACTTGGACGATGTTTTTGAAAGAGTCTATAAGTTTCCAGAAATCAAATCAGTGATTATTACGGGCGCTGGCTTGAAAAGCTTTGTGGCGGGTGCAGATATCAAAGAGTTTGAAAGCTTAACAAAAGAACAAGCCACTGCTTTGGCTAAAAAAGGACAATCCATTTTTGCTAAAATTGAAAATGCTCCCAAACCTGTAATTGCCTGTGTGAATGGATTTGCATTAGGTGGTGGATGTGAACTAGCCATGAGTTGTCATTTAATTATTGCTTCAGACAATGCTATTTTTGGTCAACCCGAAGTAAACCTAGGTATTATGGTGGGATATGGTGGTTCTCAAAGACTTACTCAGAAAGTTGGAAAGGCAAGAGCCATGGAATTAATCATCACTGGCAATAATATCAATGCTGAACAAGCATTAAACTTTGGTTTAGTGAACTATGTGGTTCCACAAACAGATTTAATTTCCAAAGCCATGACCTTACTGGCAGCTGCACATACCAAAGCCCCAATAGCTATCGCGAATTCTATTAAGGCAGTAAACGCCGCTTGGGACGAAAAGCAAGATGGCTATGCGGTGGAAGCCGATTTATTTGGCGCTTGTTTTGTAACAGAGGATTGCAAAGAAGGAATTCAAGCATTTATAGAGAAAAGAAAGCCCCATTTTAAGGGACATTAATTCTAGCTTTTTGGCCATATTTTATTTGTGCTGTCTTACCTTTGCGGTATTAAAATACTGCAATCATGGAATACAGAATTGAGAAAGACACGATGGGTGAAGTAAAAGTACCTGCCAATGTTTATTGGGGTGCTCAAACACAAAGAAGTATCGAGAACTTCAAAATTGCGCAAGACATTAATAAAATGCCTAAAGAAATCATCAAGGCATTTGCATACTTAAAAAAAGCTGCTGCATTAGCAAATTTTGATGCAGGCGTTTTACCCAAAGAAAAAGCAGATTTAATTGGTCAGGTTTGTGATGAAATCTTGGCTGGAAAATTAGATGACCAATTCCCATTAGTGGTATGGCAAACAGGTAGTGGTACCCAAAGCAATATGAACATGAATGAAGTGATTGCCTATCGCGGTCATGTGATTAAAGGAGGTAGTTTAACAGATAAAGAAAAATTCTTACATCCTAATGACGATGTCAATAAATCACAATCTTCCAACGACACTTTCCCCACTGCAATGCATATTGCAGCTTACCAAATTTTAAATGAGATTACTATTCCAGGTATTACTACTTTAAAAAATACTTTGGCTGCAAAGAGCAAAGATTTCATGCAGGTAGTTAAAATTGGTCGTACCCATTTTATGGATGCAACCCCTTTAACATTGGGTCAAGAAATTAGTGGTTATGTAAGTCAATTAGAACATGGGTTAAAAGCCATCAACCATACTTTAGCGCATTTAACAGAGCTTGCTTTAGGTGGCACTGCAGTTGGTACAGGTATCAATACGCCAAAAGGTTATTCTGAAAATGTGGCGAAACATATTGCTACATTAACTGGCCTACCTTTTATAACAGCTGCTAATAAATTTGAAGCACTGGCTGCACATGATGCCATTGTTGAATCTCATGGTGCATTAAAAACTGTAGCAGTAAGTTTAATGAAGATTGCAAATGATATTCGTATGTTGTCTTCTGGACCAAGATCTGGTATTGGTGAAATTTTTATTCCAGACAATGAACCAGGATCTTCTATCATGCCAGGTAAAGTAAACCCTACTCAATGTGAAGCATTAACGATGATTGCTGCACAAGTAATGGGTAATGACGTTGCCATTAATATTGGTGGTTCAATGGGTCATTTTGAATTGAATGTATTTAAACCAGTAATGATTTATAATTTCTTACACAGTGCAAGATTAATCGGGGATGGTTGTGTAAGCTTTAATGATAAATGTGCTGTAGGGATTGAACCCATTGAAGCAAATATCAAAAAGCATGTAGACAATAGCTTGATGTTGGTAACAGCATTGAATACCAAGATTGGTTATTACAAAGCTGCAGAGATTGCACAAAAAGCACATAAAGAAGGTACTACCTTAAAAGAAATGGCAGTGAAGTTAGGTTATCTAACTCCAGAAGAATTTGATGCATGGGTAATTCCAGCGGATATGGTAGGAATGTAATTAGTGAACCCTTTCTCCGTTGATAAATGTCTTGATCACTTTTACTTTCAAGATACTATCAGCGGAGACTTTCATTAAGTCCTTATCAAGCATAATAAAATCTGCTTTCTTTCCTACTTCTAAAGAACCAATTTCTTTCTCCATTCTATTTGCTTTGGCAGCCCAGATAGTCATACCTCTAATGGTTTGTTCTCTGGTTAATGCGTTCTCCATTTGAAATCCATCTGCTGGATATCCTTTTGCATCTTTACGCACCACAGCTGCTAAAAATGTTTTGAATGGATTGATTTCTTCTACCGGAAAATCTGTACCTAGTGGTAGCCAATTATTTTGTTCTAATAATTGTTTGTATGCGTAAGCGCCTTTCATTCTCTCTTCACCCAATCTATCCCCTGCCCAATACATATCGCTGGTACCATGTGTTGGCTGCACACTTGGAATAATACTGTATTTGCCAAAGTATTGAAAATCGTCAGGATGCACAATTTGCGCATGTTCAATTCTCCAACGTTTATCATTCTTTCCTTTTAAATATTTAGCATACACATTTAAAATAGTTCTGTTCGCACTATCTCCAATGGCATGGGTACACATTTGAAAATCTGTGTTAATTAATTTAGCTGCAATACTATCAAAGTGTGCTTTACTACTTAACAAAAATCCACCCCAACCTTTCTGATCTGCATAATGTTTCAATAAACAAGCACCTCTAGAACCCAAGGCACCATCTCCGTATACTTTAATGCCTTTTACTTTTAATCTATCGGTGGTATATCCGCCTTTTGTAAAATAAGAAGACGCATAAGAATCTGGATGATCACTTAACATCACATACAAACGCATTTTTAAATCATTGTTTTGTTGCAAGGTATCTATCATGGATACTGCAGTTGGATGCAATCCACAATCTGTAATGGTAGTTAAACCTGTTGCAAAACAATTGGCTTGCGCTGCAGTTAACCAATTTTTATAATCTTCTTTAGTAACAGCTGGAGCAAATTTTTCTACCATACCTACCGCATTGTCTATCAATAATCCAGTAAGTTTTCCATTCGCCACTACAAAACTTCCACCCTCCATGGTTTGTCCAGCTTTGATACCTGCAATAGTCAATGCAGCATTATTAGCAATACTAGCATGTCCATCAACTCTTTCTAAAATAACTGGTCTATCAGGAAACAAGGCATTCAATTGCTCATTGGTGGGAAATTGTTTTCCTGGAAATCTATTTTGATCCCAACCTCTTCCTCTAATCCAACTTGTACCTGGATGTTTTGCTGCAAAATCTTTCACTCTATTAATTACTTCCTCCCAAGAATTGACAAACATTAAATCTACTGCAAATAAAGATTGGCCATATCCTACAAAATGCGCATGTGCATCAATAAATCCTGGATAAACTACAGCACCTGCTGCATTCACCACAATGTCTGATGTATATTCTTTTAAAATAGCATCATTAGTACCGACTGCAACAATTTTACCATCCTGCACTGCCATAGCTTCTGCAGTACTAAACTGATTGTCTACTGTATAGATTTGTGCATGGTGCACAATCATGTCAACTCTTTGTTGAATACAAGAACTTAGTGATACCAAGGCAAATAAGGCAATCAGAATACGCATAAGATTATTTTAGGAAATAAAAATAACTAATAAAATCAATAAGAAAAAAGGAAACTAGTTCAATAATTCGCAGGGCTTTAAGCCTGTATGCTTTTTAAATGCTGCAGAGAAATGCGAAATAGAGGAATAGCCTAATAAAGCGGATACATCAGTTACACTCAAAGCTTTTTCGTACAACAAATACTTAGCATGTTCCATTCTTTGTTGTTGATAGAAATCAAAAATAGTAGTACCAAAAACTTCTTTAAAGCCTTTCTTCAAATAGCATTCATTCATTGCTACTTTACGGCTTAACTCTTTGATAGTAATTGGATCTCCAATATGTTGTAATAAAATCTCTTTTGCAAGATATATACTTTCTTTTCCTCTTTCGTCAGCCAAAAATTTACAACTGAAGTTTAAATTTTTTTCTTCTTCAAATGCAAAATCAATACTATGCAATAAGAGCTCATGCACTTTTGCATTGATAAAAATATTTTCTAATGAACCCGTATAACTATGATTCAAAATAAGATCTAAATTTTTACGCTTTCTAGCGCCTATTGGGAAGGTTTTGGTAAAAGATTCCGAGTGTTTAAATGCTAAAATCTCATCTTTAGTTGTACTCAATTTTACATTATGTGTAAATTGATGTAAAAAAGTAGAAGTAAAATGAAAGGCAAAAATGTCGACTGTTTTAATTGGTCCTTCACAATCTTCTGTAGGTTCTTGATGACAATTCCCACAAACTTTATTATCACAAAACTTATTTCCAGTAATACAAAATCTTAACTCTAAATAATTCTGTTTGGGCTGATCTGCAAAATAGTGATATATCAACATGCCAGTATCTTCAGCAGTCCACTGATGGGCAGAATATCTCTTTATACTATACTGGGTAGATCCAGGAATTCGCTGATCCTTATGCCAAAGCAGTTTGACCCCGGCAAAAGTTGCAGGTTTCCCAATATTTTCTAAAACTTCCAGTGTGCGAATCATAATGTAAAATTAATATATAAACACTAAAGCAGGTTAAAAGGTTCATTTTATGACCCAAAAATGACATTTTATTTTAAAAATTTTAAGCCCTATTAGGTACTCAAAAAGAATGCCCTTTAAAGGCCATTTTTAGCCTCATTTTTGACCTCTGTTATATTCACAAATGAACCAAAATGGGGATAACTAAAGAGGCGCTTATTTTATACATAAACCCCTAATTTTCTTAAGTTTGTATGCATGTTGAATGCCCTATAAAAACAACAAAAAAGATCCTTTTTATGTCAGAAGATTTACAACATCCAGATTCGGCCGAGAATAAGAATTATGGAGCCGATAGTATTCAGGTTTTAGAAGGTTTAGAAGCCGTTAGAAAGAGACCAGCCATGTATATTGGCGATGTGGGTATCAAAGGTCTTCACCACTTAGTATATGAGGTAGTAGATAACTCGATTGACGAGGCCCTTGCAGGGTACTGTTCTCATATTGAAGTAACCATCCACACAGATAATTCCATTAGCGTTCAAGATAATGGCCGTGGTATTCCTACAGCCATGCATACTAAAGAAAAAAGATCTGCATTGGAAGTAGTTATGACGGTACTTCACGCGGGAGGTAAATTTGACAAGAATACCTATAAGGTATCTGGAGGCTTACACGGTGTGGGGGTAAGTTGTGTGAATGCTTTGAGTACTAAACTTCAAGTAACTGTACAAAGAGAAGGTAAAATATTCGAGCAAGAATATTCAATTGGTATTCCTCAATATGCTGTTAGAGAAAATGGTACCAGCGATAAGACTGGAACTAGAGTACATTTTTGGCCTGATACCAGCATTTTCCAAGAAACAGTTTACCGCAAAGAAATATTGGAGGGAAGATTACGCGAGTTGTCCTACTTGAATAAAAGAATTCATATTAGCTTAACTGATTTACGTGAAAAAGACGAAAATGGTAATGCTTATGTCAACGAATTCTATAGTGAAGGTGGTATCGTTGAGTTTGTTCAAATGTTAGATAAAAACGGTAATAGAAACCCTATTATCTCTCAGCCTTTATATGTAGAAGGTCATGACGAAGCATCCAATGTTGCAGTAGAAGTGGCATTGACTTATAATGATGATTTTAAAGAAAATATTTTTTCTTACGTAAACAATATCAATACCATTGAAGGTGGTACGCATGTTACTGGTTTTAGAACAGCTTTAACGCGTGTCTTTAAAAGCTATGGTGATAAAGAAGGTTTATTTGAAAAAGCAAAAGTTACGGTTGAAGGGGATGACTTTAGAGAAGGCCTTAGTGCAATTATTTCTGTAAAAGTTCCAGAACCACAATTTGAAGGACAAACCAAAACTAAATTAGGAAATAGTGAAGTAAGTGGTGTGGTGCAAACTACCGTATCTCGTGTATTAGAAGCATACTTAGAAGAAAATCCTAAAGAAGCAAAATACGTTATCTCTAAAATTATTTTAGCAGCACAAGCACGTGTAGCCGCTAAGAAGGCAAGAGATATGGTACAACGCAAAACAGTTTTATCTGGAGGAGGATTGCCAGGTAAACTAGCGGATTGTTCAGAGAGAGATGCTGAAAAATGTGAACTATACCTTGTGGAGGGAGACTCTGCGGGCGGTACAGCTAAACAAGGTAGAGATAGAAGTTATCAAGCCATCTTACCACTTAGAGGTAAAATCTTGAACGTAGAAAAAGCAATGGAGCATAAGATCTACGAAAACGAAGAAATCAGAAATATGTATACTGCTTTAGGTGTTACTGTAGGTACTCCTGAAGATCCAAAAGCTTTGAACCTAACCAAGCTACGTTATCATAAATTAATTATCATGACCGATGCCGATGTGGATGGTTCCCACATTGCTACTTTGATTTTGACTTTCATCTTTAGATATATGAAAGAGTTGGTTCAAAATGGTTATGTATATATTGCGCAACCACCTTTATACTTAGTAAAAAAAGGCAAGGATCAAGAATATGCATACAGTGAAGAGCAAAGAAAAGGATTAATAGAAAAATTAGGTGGAGGTAAAGATGATTCTGTAACCATTCAAAGATATAAGGGTCTGGGTGAGATGAACGCAGATCAATTATGGGAAACTACCATGGATCCGAGCAGAAGAACCTTGAAGCAAGTTACCATTGAAAGTGCTGCAGAAGCAGATCGAATTTTCAGCATGTTAATGGGTGACGAGGTAGCTCCAAGGAGAGAATTCATCGAAACACACGCCAAATACGCAAAAATTGACGCATAAATGATGATTTTTCACAATAAATAGCCTACTTTCAATTAGAAATTTTCACTTTAAAATTTATACAAAATGGACACTTCAAAAATGATTAAAGCTTATTGCTTAAAAACTAAAGAAAAAAATGTACCAATGCATGATGCTGTAGTTACTAAAACTGCTAAAGGCGGTTATATGGCTGGTGGTCATGACGGTAAAGGAAATAAAATGGCTGCTATCTTAAGCGAAGCAAATGCTTTAAAAGCAATCGCTGACGGAGTTGCTAAAAAAGGTTTTTAGTCCAAACTAAAATCGAATTAAAAAAGAGCCCTGAAGGAATTTAGGGCTCTTTTATTTTCCTCTCTAATGATTTTTTCAAGACCACCCATAAACGGTGGTCTTGATTTTTTTAGACAATTACTTTACCACTCCATTATACATTTTCTGTAATACCCGGTGGCAGTCTTCCATCGTTGGAATATCTTTTATCACTAATACAAATAACTTCCCCACCTGTTTAAAGTGCGCATTGTTCATGGAAGTTTGGGTATAGGCCAATAAACTTTTAAATAAGTCACTTTCAAAATAAGGTGAATCTGGACGATTGATAAAATAACATCTCAGGGTTTCCTCTTTCAATGTCATTTTTTCAAAGCCTAATGCAATGGCTAATTTTCTTGCTCTCACTGTTTCAAATAAATCTGCTACCGATTTTGGCATGGGACCAAATCTATCCGTCATTTCATCCTGCATTGCCAATAACTCTTCTTCGTTTTCTGATTGATCCAATCTCGTATACAAAGACAACCTTTCCCCAATATTTTCAACATAAGCGTCTGGAATCATAATCTCCAAATCAGTATCAATGGTGCAATCCTGCACAAAATCATCTTGTTGACTAATCTCTTCTTGGAACAATTCTTTAAAATCTGATCTTTTCAATTCTCTGACTGCTTCTGCTAAAATCTTTTGATACATTTCAAAACCAATCTCTACCATAAAACCGCTCTGCTCTCCTCCCAATAAGTTTCCAGCACCTCTAATATCTAAATCTCTCATGGCAATCTGAAATCCACTGCCTAATTCACTAAACTGCTCCAAGGTTTGCAATCTTTTTCGGGAATCATCAGGCAAAGTGCTAATAGGTGGTGCTAATAAATAACAGAATGCCTTTTTGTTACTCCTACCTACCCTTCCTCTTAATTGATGCAAATCACTCAAACCAAATTGATGTGCATTATTCACAATAATAGTATTAACATTAGGTATATCCACCCCACTCTCTACAATATTAGTACATACTAATACATCGTATCTTCTTTCAATAAAGTCTAAAATCTTCTCTTCTAATTGATGACCTTCTAACTGACCATGTGCATAGCCAATACTTAGATCAGGACAAAGTCTTTGGATCATCGCACACATTTCCGCTAAACCTTGTACTCTATTATGAATGAAAAAAACTTGGCCGCCTCTTTCTGTTTCAAAATAAATAGTCTCTCTAATAATATCCTCATGAAAAACTTGAACTTCTGTATGAATGGGTTGCCTATTTGCAGGTGCTGTATTAATTATACTTAGATCTCTTGCACCCATCAAACTAAAATGCAAGGTTCTTGGAATAGGTGTTGCGGTTAGGGTCAAGCAATCTACTGTTGTTCTTAATGTTTTTAATTTTTCTTTATGTCCTACACCAAATTTTTGCTCTTCATCTATCACCATCAATCCCAAATCTTTAAACTGTACATCTTTTCCTAAAATACCATGGGTACCTACCAAAATATCAATCTTCCCTTCTTTCACTCTTTGGATAGTATCTTTTTTTTGTGCAGCAGTTTTAAATCGATTGATATAATCTACTGTTACAGGGAGATCTTTCAATCTTTCTTTAAAGGTTTTATAATGCTGAAAAGCCAAAATAGTCGTTGGTACTAAAACTGCTACCTGTTTGCCATCAATCGCCGCTTTAAAAGCAGCACGAATGGCTACTTCTGTTTTACCAAAACCAACATCACCACAAACCAATCGATCCATGGGAGAAGCTTGCTCCATATCTTTTTTGACATCTGCAATTGCTTTTGCTTGATCAATGGTATCCTCATAAATAAATGATGCTTCTAATTCATGCATCATATAGTTATCTGGTGTAAATGCAAATCCTGATTGTGCTTTTCTTTGTGCGTATAATTTTATTAAGTCAAAAGCAATGGTTTTAACCCTTGCTTTTGTTTTGTCTTTTAATTTAACCCAAGCATCTGATCCTAATTTATTCACCTTAGGAGGAGCTCCTTCTTTACCAGTATATTTAGATATTTTGTGAAGCGAATTGATATTGACATACAAAATATCACTGTCTTTATAAATAATTCTTACTGCTTCTTGCATCACCCCCTTCACTTCCATTTTTTGCAATCCACTATAAACGCCAACTCCATGATCAATATGGGTTACAAAATCTCCAGGTGCCAAATCTCTTAAGGTTCTTAAGGTTATTGCTTTACTCTTGGTATATGCCTGCTTTACTTTGTATTTATGATAGCGTTGAAAAATTTGATGATCCGTATAACAAAGTAATTTGTGTTCATGATCAATAAAACCTTCATGAATATTTTTAACAATAGGCGTAAACTGAATCTCTGTTTTTAAATCAGTAAATATGGCATGCAAACGCTCTAGTTGCTTTGCTTGTTCAGCAAAAATAAATAGCGCATATCCCTTCTTCTCAAATGATTGCAGGTTTTCAATCAATAATTGAAACTGTCTATTGAAAGCAGGTTGTACCTGTGTATTAAAATTAATTTTCTCCTTGGTTAAATGTGGCTGATAACCAAATTCAATAATGCTTTTAAAAGCTAAGACTTTTTCTGTGGTTTCTACATCAATAAAATCATCTAGCCCAGTATTTTTTTGATGGGGATCATTTTCTTCTACCTTCGGTTTCCCTCCATGATGATCTAAATAATCTTGCAAAGCCTCTGCCTGATCCATTCCTTTTTGCTTGATCACGTCCCAATCTTTTAACCAAACAACCGTTTCAGAATGTAAGAAATCTAATAATGGAATCTTCTCTGTATCCTCAAACTGCGTAGTAACATTAGGTATAATATTTACTTGCAATAATTTTCGTTCACTTAATTGTGTTGCAGGATCAAATAATCGAATGCTATCAATGTCTTCTCCAAATAGTTCAATACGGTAAGGCTTTTCATTACCATAAGAATAAATGTCAAAGATACCCCCTCTCAATGCAAACTGTCCTGGCTCATACACAAAATCCGTTCGCTCAAACCCATAATCGACCAATTGTTGCATCAAATCATTTAATTGAACTGTGTCATTGGTTTTTAATTGGATGATATTTTGTTGCAAGGTTTTGGGCAAAATCACTTTTTCAAATATGGCTTCCGGATAACTTATAATGATTTTCTTATTGCCCCCCATAGAAATCTTCGTCAATGCTTCTGTTCTTAACATCACATGAGAAGGATTGAGCAAACTAAAATTTTGAGGTGTTTTAAAAGAAGATGGGAAATAAAATAAATCCATTGCCTCCGTTACACTTTCTACAGAATTGAAAAAATAAGCAGCTTCTTCTGCATCATTCAATACCACTAAATGATTTAAGTTAGCGGTTGCTTCGTTTTTGAAAATCGCTTCAATGATAAATGCTGTAGAAGATCCATGTAAATTTTGAAGGAAGAATTGAGCGGGTTGATTTTGAGAAGAGGACATAAGTATCCCATCCACCAACTTTTTTAGGAGGGGGGAATCATGAAACCTGCCAAACAAAGATTGTTCATTCATCGCTCAGGCTGCAAAGATACAGCTATCCTAATAAATGGCTTTTGAATTCACCAAAATGTCTAAAGGGGTATATTTTTTAGAACGCACTATAATTTTGCCTGGTTGGTTGTATTGGTCAAAAAAAGGAATAAAAAAACCATCATACGCTTCAACCAAAATAATATATTGTCCAGCTTTCAATGCTTTTTTGAAATAACCTTTGTTATCTGTTTGAATCATTAAGTATGGTTTTTGTTGAACAGATTTGCACCACTGCCCATCTAATTCAACTAAATCTTCTTTATTCAAATCTTTGAATAAATAGATTTTACCAACCATTGGACGTCCTTTTGAATTTCCAGACTTTTCTACACCCATCTGATTCCCCTTGGCCTCCCTTAAATAACCTTCTATACCTTGCTTGGGTGACCAAAAAGACAGTAATAAAAGATAAGAACATACTAAGATTTTCATGCCTAAGGAATTACTTAAAGTTAAGCATTTGTTTGTTGATAAATCATTGTAATTTTAACCTATGCAGCGCCATTCATTCAAACTAGTTTTTGTTATTTTTTTATTGTGTTATTTGCCAACTCATTTGGTTGCGCAAATTAATACACAAGCAGTTGCTTTAATGGATGCATCTAAAAAATTAGATTTTGAAGCAAGAACCAATTATGCTGATGCGGTCATCAAGGCAAAAAAAAATGGTTGGGCAATTAACTATTTGAATAAAAATAAATCTAGAGTAAGTTTGATGGGGGTGGATATGTTTGGTCAACCTATTTATTATACCAGCTTTGCAGATCCCGTTCATGCCATCACAGTTAATACCAATAAATTATGGACAGGTGGAAGTACAGGATTTAATTTAAATGGCAGTAGCGATAGTCTTACTTTTAAATTAGGCATGTGGGATGAAAGCGCCATCAGAAATTCGCATATTGAAATTGCCAACAGAACAACGCAAAAAGATAATGTTACTAAAATCATTGATCATAGTACGCATGTTGCAGGTATCTTGATTGCTAAAGGGGTAAATCCTGCTGCAAAAGGAATGATACATGGCAGTAAAGGCATTTACGCATATGACTGGAGCAATGATGTTTCAGAAATGTCCAGTGCGGCTGCAGGAAATTTATTGGTTTCAAATCACTCATATGGAATAGTTGCTGGATGGGAATACAACGATGATTCTTCAAGATGGGAATACAACGGCAGGCATAACGAAAAAGAAGATTTTAGATTTGGCATGTATGATAATCAAGCCGTTTTATATGACTCTATTGCTTACAATGCGCCTTTTTATTTAATAGTAAAATCATCTGGAAATACCAGAGCATCTAATGGTCCCACCATTAATTCTTCTACTGGGAAATGGTTCAACAATGATTCTACCTATTGGAGAAGAGACCAAAATGGCAAATGGTACAATGCTGGACTTAGACCGGATAGTTTAAGTAAAAATGATGGTTATGAAACCTTGCCTGGAGATGTAAACGCCAAAAATATATTAACTGTTGGCGCTGTTTCTGGTATTCTTTCTGGCTATAACAAAAAAGAAGATGTCGTTGAAAATAGTTTCAGTACATGGGGACCAACAGATGATGGAAGAATTAAACCAGATATAGTTGCAGTGGGGGTATCTGTGCTTTCCACTTTATCTACCAACGATTCTAGTTATGGATATTCTAGTGGAACATCTATGTCATCTCCGGGTGTTGCTGGTTCTTTATTATTGTTGCAAGAATTAAGTTATAAATTAACCAACAAGCCAGTTCGTTCTGCCACATTAAAAGCATTAGCCATTCATACAGCCAATGAAGCTGGAACCAGCCCAGGACCTGATTATAAATTTGGTTGGGGACTTATGAATTCAAGCGAGGCTGCAACTACTTTAAACAATGCACTAAGTACTAATAATGCAAGTAGCTCTACCGATCTTGTATATGAAGATGTTTTACAAAATCAAGGAAGTAAAACATACACCATTGTTGCATCTGGGAAAAAAGCGCTCAAAGCCACATTGGTTTGGACAGATATTAAAGGTGTAGCCAATAACAGTTTAAATAACAATACCCCAAAATTAGTCAACGACTTAGATCTTAAAATTTCGAGCGGCAACAGCGTTGTAGAAACATGGAACTTAAATCCTGCCAATCCGAGTGAAGCTGCAAAAAGAGGAAACAATAAAATTGATAATGTAGAGAAAGTTGAAATCGACTCTGTTATAGTGGGTAATACCTATACCATCACTGTTTCACATAAAAATAATTTAGATAGAGGAAGTCAAGCATATTCTTTAATTATCAGTGGTGGTGGTGGAACAGTTTATTGTACTTCAACAGCCAATTCAAATGCAGGCACCAAAATAGATAGCGTTACTTTAAATAATATAGTGTTTGCCAATACTACAAACAACCAATATATAGATAATACTAAACAAATCATTAATGGAGAACCTCTAGGAAATTTAAATTTCTCTATTAAAACCTCTAGTACGGATGCAAGTAATAATACAAGATTTATCCATATTTATATTGACTATAACAATAACGGCGTTTTTGAATCAACTGAATTGGCTTCAGTAAGTAATGCATTAACCAACGGAATATATGCTGGAACATTTAATCTGCCAGGCAATTTAACCATTGGTACCATTACAAGATTAAGAATAGTAGCCATGGAAACGGCAGCTTCTTCTAACCTTAACCCTTGTGGCGCATACTCTATTGGAGAAACACAAGATTATACCATTAAAATTAATAATCCTTCCAATGATTTGCAATTAAGTGATATAGTAAGCCCCATAGCTAAAGCTTGTAAAACTGGAACCCAATATATTACTGTGAAGATTGTCAACAATGGTGGAGGAAAACAAACTAATTTCCCCATCAATGTAGTAGTTAAAAAAGGATCAACCACACTCAGAACAATTACTGAAACGTTTAATGGAACTTTAGCTGGTTTAGAAAATATGAACTATACTTTTCAAACACCTATCAGTTTGGAAGAAAATACCAGTTATGACATTACAGCAACCGTTTCTCTCAATAATGATCAATTAAAAGAAAACAATAGCATAAGCAGTAGTTTCGTAACATCTGCTGCTACACCTGCACCTACTGCAATTGCAAATAACTGTAACAACAGCGTTCAGTTAAGAGTAAATAACCCTATTTCTACCAATAGATACTTCTGGTATGATAGTAGTTCTGTCATCAACCCAGTGGGACAAGGGGCTAGCACCGTGATTACAAGTAGTGCCAGCAAATTGAATGTAGGCAGCGGGTATGCAGGTTTTATAGGTCCTTTGAACAATAGAAGTTTAGGCACTAGTGGTGGATACAATAATTTTAGTGGAAACTATGTAAAAATTAATGCAACCAGTGCAATGACTATTGAGACTACAAAACTATATACAGGAAATCCTGGAAAAATAGAATTTACATTGGGCACATTTGCTTCTGAAAATAGTGATGGCTCTTATTCTTATTTCCCTATTCAAACAGTTAGTTTAAATGTAGGCGCATCCAGTCCTACACCACTTGCAGCAAATGGAGCTTCAGCTACTCCTTTCATCGAAGGGGATAGTGGAAGAACTTATTATTTAAATTTAAAAATTCCACAAGCAGGTGATTATATTATTATAGCAAAATGTACAGATGCTACTTTGTTTAGAAATAATGGCTTAGGCAATAACACTTACCCACTTGGACCTAATAGAGTATTTAGTTTTACTGGAAATAGTGTTTCAGCAGCCAGCGGAAATTTTCAAAACTTTTTCTATTTCTTCTATAATACACAAATTAGCACCAATGATTGTCCTAGTCCACTCAGTTCAGTGCCCGTCTCTATTGTTCCAAAACCAATCATTACACAAACCAATGATAGTACTTTAAGCGCAAGTACTGCAAATAGTTACCAATGGTTAGTAAATGATTCAAGTATAAGCGGTGCCAATAACCAAACTTTGATTGCAAAAAGAAATGCATTGTATAAAGTAACCACCACAACAGGTAGTTGTAGCTTAAGTTCTGATCCAAAATTGGTATTGGTTACAAATATCATTGAAGCTTCTGTTAAAGAAATATCTTTAAAAATTACTTCTAGTGATTACATTGACAATTTGATCAAAGGTGGTAGTTTTTATATTCAATTTAGCAATATTCAAAGTAGAGATATCAAACTTGATATTATTAATTCCATGGGTGAACGTGTCTTCCAAAAAGATAAATTGGTGAATCAGATGGGACCTCAACTAATCAATATCAATAGCTTAAATGCAGGTATTTACTTTGTGAGAATATTTGCCAATAATAAAGTGTATATTCAAAGAGTATTTATCACCCAATAAGATAGCATCATGGCCTTTGAATGGAAAGAAGCAATTATTGTAAACATCATTGATGAAACACCTACCACAAAAAGATTTTTCTTTGAAGTGAAAGATGGAAGCATTTTTGATTTTACACCAGGCCAATTCATAACATTAGACTTACCCATTCATGAAAAACGCAATAAGCGTTGGAGAAGCTACTCTATTGCGTCTTATCCTAATGGCACCCATCAATTTGAATTAGTGATTGTATTGTTAGAAGGCGGTTTGGGCACTACTTATTTATTTAACGAAGTGAAAGTGGGTGATACAGTATCTTTCAGAGGACCACAGGGAGTTTTTATACTTCCAAAAACCTTAGACAAAGACCTTTATTTAATTTGTACTGGCACTGGAGTAGCCCCATTTAGATCTATGGTGCATTTTATCCATCAAAACAAAATTCCACACCAAGCCATTCATTTAATTTTTGGTTGCAGAAAATTCACAGATTGCTTGTACGAACAAGAATTGAAACAATTAGAAAAAGCAGAACCTGGTTTTTTCTATCATCCAAGTTTTTCAAGAGAAACGGAGATTAGAGAAGGTGCTTACAATGGTTATGTACACCCTGTTTATCAAAATTTATTAGCAAAGTCCAATAAAGACAATGCCCAATTCTTTATTTGTGGGTGGAAAGAAATGATTGATGAAGTCAGGACCAAATTGGCTGAACAAGGCATTCCAAAAGATCGAATCCATTTTGAATTGTATGGTTAAGAGATCGCTTCCAACACCATTGACTTTACTTTATCCATAGGAATTCTCTCCTGAGTCATACTATCTCTATGACGAACAGTCACCGTGCCATCTTCCTTGGTTTGATGATCAATGGTTACGCAGAATGGTGTACCAATGGCATCTTGACGACGGTATCTTTTACCAATCGCATCTTTTTCTTCATAGAAGCAATGAAAAGATTTTTTACAATCATCCATTAAAGCTTTAGCAATTTCTGGTAAACCATCTTTCTTAGTCAATGGTAAAATAGCTAATTTATTCGGTGCAATTTTAGCTGGCAAGTGTAATACTACTCTAGAATCAGTAGTACCATCTTCTTTATTGAAAGTTTCTTCCTCGTATGAATTAGATAAGATCAATAAGAACATTCTATCCAAACCTATTGAGGTTTCGATGACATATGGAATATAATGTTGATTGATTTCGGTATCAAAGTATTGCATTTTCTTTTTGCTAAACTCCTGATGTCTACTCAAATCAAAATCAGTTCTTGAATGTATACCTTCAACTTCTTTAAATCCAAAAGGAAATTCATACTCAATGTCTAATGCAGCATCTGCATAGTGCGCTAATTTCACGTGATCATGAAAACGATATTTCTTCGCATCTATGCCTAAACTTAAATGCCAGTTCATACGCTCATTCTTCCAATGTTCATACCATTCTTTTTGAGTGCCTGGCTTGATGAAAAATTGCATTTCCATTTGCTCAAACTCACGCATTCTAAAAATAAACTGACGCGCAACAATTTCGTTTCTAAAAGCCTTTCCAGTTTGTGCAATACCAAAAGGAATTTTCATTCTGGCTGTTTTTTGCACATTCAAGAAATTCACAAATATACCTTGAGCGGTTTCTGGTCTTAAATAAATAGTACTTGCTTCTTCTGCCACAGAACCCAATTCTGTAGAAAACATTAAATTAAATTGACGAATATCTGTCCAATTACCTGTGCCACTTACGCTACAAACAATTTTATGGTCTGCTATTAATTGACTTAATCCAGCAAAATCATCTTTTGCCAATAAAGCTTCCATGTCTGCTAATAATTGATCAGCTCCTGCTTGGTCGCCTTCTTTAATCATCTTGTCTGCATGTGCTTCTAATAAATGATCTACACGATATCTTTTCTTACTGTCTTTATTATCAATCAAAGGATCGCTAAAACTATCTACGTGTCCACTTGCTTTCCATGTAGTAGGATGCATAAAAATTGCGGCATCAATACCCACAATATTTTCATTCATTTGAGTCATGGAATTCCACCAATAATCGCGAATGTTTTTCTTTAACTGTGAACCATAAGGACCGTAATCATACACGGCACCTAAACCGTCATAAATCTCACTACTAGGAAAAACAAATCCGTATTCTTTAGCATGCGAAATAATCGCTTGTAATGTATTATCAGTTGGAGTCTTGCTCATAGTTTGCAAATATAAGGCGAGATTACCTATTGGTGTAATTTTTCGTTGTTTTGGTGCCTATCCTTATCTCTGTTGGTTTTTTTCAAGAGGTTTTGTTCAAAAGCCTTGGTTAAATCAACACCAGTTTGATTCGCTAAACAAATTAATACAAATAAAATATCTGCCATTTCATCCCCTAATTGCATTTCATTTTCCTTTTCTTTAAAAGACTGCTCTCCGTATTTACGCACCATGATTCTGGAGAGCTCTCCCACCTCCTCCATCAAAATACCCAAATTGGTGAGTTCATTAAAATATTTGACACCAATGGTTTGTATCCATTCATCTACTTTGGTTTGCGCATCTTGTATGGTTATCTCACTCATATTGTATGTATTAAAAGTCTTTGTTTTTTGAATCTAGTATAATCGTTACTGGACCATTGTTTATTAAACTCACTTTCATATCTGCACCAAATTGTCCTGTTTGAATAGGTTTACCCATTTCTTTTGCTAATTGTTGAATCATAGCTTCATATAAAGGAATTGCTACCGGTGGTTTGGATGCGTGAATATAGGAAGGTCGATTCCCTTTTTTAGTAGATGCATGTAAAGTAAATTGGCTGATCAATAAAATATCTCCATGCACTTCTTTCACGCTTAGATTCATCACCCCTTCTGCATCATCAAAAATGCGCAAATTGGAAGCTTTCCCCGCAAGCCATTCAATATCCTCTTGGGTGTCTGCATCTTCTATTCCCACCAAGATCATCAAACCATTGTTTATGGCTCCAACAATCAGTCCATCCACTTTAACACTGGCTTCTGTAACTCTTTGAAGAACTAGCCTCATTTTCTTAGATTTATTCCATGAAGATAAACAAAACTATTTTCACTAATTTAGCTGTAATTTCAACCCCTTGAGTAGTATAAAAAAATTAGCCGGTCAAACTGCATGGTATGGACTCAGTTCTATTGCCGCTAGGTTCATCAACTATTTGTTGACGCCCTATCTAACCTATAAGTTTACTGAAGCAGCCTACGGGGAAATGTCCATTATCTACTCTTTCATTCCTTTTTTGAATGTATTGGTGACACATGGAATGGAGACCGCCTATTTTAGATTTGGCTCCAAAGAAAACGAGGATAAGATTTATCATACTAGTAGCATCTCCATGATTTTTGTAACAAGTATAGTGGTGTTAGCTATGTTAATGTATAGTGGCCCATTAAGTACTTTATTACAAATTACCCTTCATCCAGAATACATCTCCATGATGGCATGGGTGGTTGGATTAGATGCATTAACTACCATTCCTTTTTCTAGATTAAGACTATCTGAACAACCCAAAAAATTTGCATTCATTAAAATTGGAGGGATTGTATTAAATATTGCAGCCACTTATTTTTTCATTAGTACTTTACCCCAATTGGCTCAAGAAAATCCTACTGGTTTTTGGGCAACGAGTTTTAAAACAGACTGGGCGGTTGGTTATATTTTATTAGCCAATATTATTCAAAATATTTTTGTGCTTTTATTGTTGCAAAAAGAAATACGTGCATTGCGTTTTTCTTTTGATATAAAACTTTGGGCACAAATGATGGTGTACGCGCTGCCACTCATCTTAGTGGGATTTGGCGGAATGGTGAATGAAACTTTTGACAGAATCATGTTAGGATGGTGGGCACCAGGAGGTTCTGTGGAAGCGAATAAAATGGAAGTAGGTATTTATGCGGCTTGTTACAAATTATCTATTTTAATTACCATCTCTATACAAGCATTTAGAATGGGTGCAGAACCCTTCTTCTTTAAAACAGCCAGCTCTGATCAGGCACAAAAAACCTATGCAAGAATCATGAAGTTTTTTGTGATCACACTTTGCATCATGTTCTTAGGGGTGGTTTTATACTTGGATATCTGGAAATTATTTATTCGCAATCCCGCGATGTATGTGGGTTTGAGAGTTGTTCCAATTTTATTGATCGCTAATATGTTCTTAGGGATATATTATAATTTAAGTATTTGGTATAAGCTAAGTAATAAAACCATGGCAGGCGCTTGGATCACTTTATTGGGTGCACTCATTACTTTAATCATCAACTATATTGCAATCCCACACTTTAGTTATATGGCAAGTGCATGGGCAACTTTTTGCTGTTATGGCACCATGATGGTGGTAAGTTATCAATGGGGTCAAAGAGTATATCCAATACCCTATGCTACCAAAAAATTGATTGCCTATTTTATTATAAGTTTACTGATTTACGGTATCAATAATTTAGTGCACTTGGTTTCTAGCAATCAGCCTTTCAATTATTTATTTGCAACAATACTCTTGGTTTTATTTATTGTATTTGTTTTAAAAATAGAAAGAAAGGAATTAAAAAATTTAATGAATAAGCAAGCATAATGGCAGAAGATCTACACATCACCCAAGGTGATAAAAAAGCACAATACGAGTCTCTCATTCCACAAATTAAAGCCTTGATAGAAGGTGAGTCAAATCAAGTAGCTAACCTTGCAAATATCTCTGCAGCTTTAAAAGAACAGTTTGGTTGGTGGTGGGTTGGATTTTACATGATCATTGAAGACGAATTGGTTTTAGGACCATTTCAAGGACCAGTTGCTTGTACAAGAATTAAAAAAAGTAGAGGTGTTTGTGGAGCAGCGTGGGCTGCAGAAAAAACATTGATTGTGGAAGATGTCGAAAAATTTCCTGGACATATTGCATGTAGTAGTGCTTCAAAATCTGAAATTGTTGTACCCGTTTTTCAAAACGGACATATCACCGGGGTATTGGATGTAGATAGTGAACACCTTGCTCATTTTGATACCACAGACCAGCACTATTTGGAGAAAATTGTTTCCCTGCTTGCAACAAAGTAAAAAGTAGCCAAAATTTAAAAAAATCAATTAAGTTTGCAACCCCTAAGCGGATGTGGCGAAATTGGCAGACGCACTAGACTTAGGATCTAGCGCCGCGAGGCGTGTGGGTTCGACCCCCTCCATCCGCACAATAGGCCTTTAGAAGGGTCTAATTTTACAAAAAAGGCCTTATTTGAGGCCTTTTTTTATTACCTTTGCCCCCCTTAAACACTAGAAAAACTAGAAATTTTTACTTTATGGCAACAATACAAAGAAGCAACATTGCACCCTTAAATGACAAATTAACGGTGACCCTTACTAAAGAAGACTACCTAAAGGGGTACGAAACAAGTTTGAAGAAATATGCTAAAACAGCAAATATCCCAGGCTTTAGAAAAGGAATGGTGCCAGCTGGCTTAATTAAAAAAATGTATGGTCAATCTGTTTTTCAAGACGAAGTGATTAAGACAGTGGAAAATGAAATGAACCAATATATTGCTAAAGAAAAATTAGAAATATTTGCACAACCATTACCAGTAACATCTGAGTTTCCTTCAATGGATGTAAATCAACAAACAGATTACACATTTGCTTTTGAAGTGGGTTTAAAGCCTTCTTTCACTATTGATACAAAAGGTATCAAAGCAACTCGTTACAAGATTGAAGTAACCGATGAAATGATTCAAGCAGAAGTAGAAAGATTACAAATTCGTAATGGCAATATGACTGAACCAGAAGTTGCAGAAACAGAAGAGAATGTATTGAATGTAACATTTATAGAGTCTGACAAATCTGGCAATGAAATTGAAGGTGGATTGTCAAAAGATAATTCATTGTTGATTAAATATTTTGCACCAAAAGCAAGAAAAGAATTCATTGGCAAGAAAAAAGACGATGCTGTTACAATTCAAATTGGTAAAGCATTTGAGGAAAAAGAATTAGACATTATTTTGGCTGATTTAGGACTAACCAAAGATGATTCAGAAAAATATTTGAAAGTATTGATCACTAAAGTAGGTATTGTAGAAAAAGCACCATTGGATGAAACTTTATTTACAGTAACCTATCCTAATCAAACCATCACAAATGAAGCTGAATTTAGAGAAGCGATCAAAAAAGATATCGAAGGTTACTACGATCAACAAGCACGCAATCAAGTGCATGATCAAATCTATCATGCTTTAATTGACAATACTAAAATGGAATTTCCAACAGCTTTCTTAAAGCGTTGGTTACAAAACGGTGGTGAAAAGCAAAGAACTGAAGAAGAAGCAGAAAAAGAATATCCAGTATTCCAAGATCAATTAAAATGGACTTTAATCAGCACTCAATTAATTGCTGAACACAAGATTGAAGTGGGCGCAGAAGACTTAAAAGGTTTCGCTAAACAACAATTGATGAGTTATATGGGTGGTCAATTAGGTGCATTAGGTGATAATGACCAATGGATGGAAGATTATGCGAATAGAATGATGCAGGACAGAAAATTTGTAGAAGATAGCTACCATAGAATTAGCACGGATAAATTATTCCAAGCAGTAGAAGCAACAGTGACTGCTAAAGAAGAAAAAATAACTGCCGAAAAGTTTGCTGATAAATTACAAAATCACAAGCACTAAGCTTTTTTTCAAAATTTATACCCAAAAGGCCCTTCAGAACCATCTGAAGGGCCTTTTTTATAGGAACAAGTCAAGTTTGGCATCCTTTTTGCTCTAGCTTAGGGGAATAGGTTTTACCTTTACTACATTAGAAAAACAAACATATGAACTTAGGAAAAGAATTCGAAAAGTACGCTGTAAAGCATAGAGGAATCAGTAGCAATACCCTTCACCAATATCAAAATAGTGTAACCAACCTTACACCTTATATTATTGAAGAAAGACCCATGAATGTGGCTAGCATGGATGTATTTAGCCGCTTAATGATGGACCGTATTATTTTCTTAGGGGAAGGGATCAATGATTATGTAGCCAATATCGTTACTGCGCAATTATTGTTTTTAGAAAGCACCGATAGAACCAAAGATATTCAAATGTATATCAATAGCCCAGGTGGAAGTGTTTATGCTGGTCTAGGTATTTATGACACCATGCAATTTATCAGCCCAGATGTGGCGACTATTTGTACAGGTATGGCAGCTAGTATGGGTGCTATTTTATTATGTGCAGGTGTAGAAGGAAAAAGAACTGCTTTAAAGCATAGTAGAATTATGTTACACCAACCAAGTGGTGCGATTGGCGGTCAAGCAACTGATATCGAAATTACTGCAAGAGAGATTAAGAAATTAAAACATGAATTGTATGAAGTAATTGCTATCCATACGCACAAAGATGTGGATACAGTAGCAAAAGATTGCGATAGAGATTTTTGGATGACTGCAGCAGAAGGCAAAGAATATGGATTGGTAGACGAGGTATTATTAACTAACCCACGCAAAGTGAAAAAATAAGTATATATGATTATCAAGAACGCATTTTTAATGGACGAAGACGACGAACCAAAAGCAGATAAGAAAGAAGAGAATGCTCCAAGTTTTTTGAATAGAAAAATGGAACAAATCTTTTTCGAAAAAAGAGCAATCTATTTATGGGGTCAGGTGGATGATAAGTCTGCGAAAGATATTGTGACCAAATTATTACTACTTGATGCAGATAAACCAGGCGCTGATATTCATTTTTATATCAATAGCCCAGGTGGTGTAGTTACTTCTGGAATGGTGATGTTTGATACCATGAACCTAATCAAAAGCCCAGTACATACTATCTGTATGGGATTGGCTGCAAGCATGGGTTCTATTTTATTGAGCATGGGTGAGAAAGGTAAACGTACTATTTTCCCTCACGGCGAAGTAATGATTCACCAACCAAGTTTGGGTGGCTATTTTCAAGCAACCAGTGCAGATATAGAAATACAAGCGGAGCAAATTAGAAAGACCAAAGAATTAGGTGCTCAAATATTAGCCAAGAATTGTGGCAAGTCAATGGAGCAAATTATGACTGATTTTGACAGAGACTATTGGATGAATGCAGAAGAAGCAGTTAAATATGGTATCGTAGATAAGATTGCAACATCTTTATAATAAAAGCAAAATGAAAATGAGTAAATCGCCTACCATACTTTGTTCTTTTTGCGGACGTAATAGAGACGAGGTGAAGATTTTAATCGCTGGTCAGGAAGGTCATATCTGCGAGAACTGTATAGAGCACGCACATGAAATCATTGATAAAGAATTTCATCAAAAGAAAGTAGATGGTAAAGCAGGTGATTTAAAAGTTCAAAAACCTATTGCTATCAAAGCATTCTTAGATCAATACATCATTGGACAAGATGAAGCAAAGAAAATATTGTCTGTTGCTGTATACAATCACTTTAAGCGCATCAACCTTCCTACGAATACAAAAAATGAAGTTGAGATTGAAAAGAGTAATGTGATAATGATTGGAGAAACAGGTACAGGAAAAACTTTATTGGCTAAAACCATTGCTAAATTATTGAATGTACCCTTTGCCATCGTTGATGCTACCGTATTTACAGAAGCAGGCTATGTGGGTGAAGACGTAGAAAGCATGTTGACCAGATTATTACAAAACTGCGACTACGATGTAGAAGCTGCAGAGAGAGGAATTGTATACATTGATGAGATTGACAAAATTGCTCGCAAAGGAGACAATGCTTCTATCACTAGAGATGTAAGCGGAGAAGGTGTACAACAAGGCTTATTAAAAATGCTGGAAGGTACCGAAGTATTAGTACCCCCTCAAGGTGGAAGAAAGCATCCTGATCAAAAAATGATCAAAGTAGATACTAAGAATATTTTATTTATATGCGGTGGTGCATTTGATGGCATTGATAAAATCATTGCTAGAAGAATTAACACCAACGCGATTGGATTTAGTGTAAATAAAGACGAGCAAGAATTACAAAGAAAGAATTTATTGCGTTTTGTAAATGCACAAGACATTAAGAGCTTTGGATTAATTCCAGAGATGTTAGGTCGTTTACCTATTGTAACCCACTTAGAACCTCTGGACGCTGAAACTTTAAGAAGCATTTTAACAGAGCCTAAAAACGCCCTGATCAAACAGTACACACATTTATTTGATATCGAAAAAATCAAGTTAACGATTGATCCTGCTGTTTTTGAATTCATTACTTCAAAAGCAATGGAATATAAATTAGGCGCTAGAGGCTTAAGGAGTATTTGCGAAAGCTTATTTACACAAGCCATGTTTGAACTACCAGGCACCGATACCAAAGAGTTTCATGTTACTTTAGACTATGCAAAGCAAATGTTTGATAAGAGTAAATTGAGTGCCTTGAAAGTTGCCTAAAAAATTGTCTTTATAAAAATTAAAATAAAAAATTATGCAAGAATTAATTGACCGTTTAGTAAAAGAAGCAGGTGTAACCCCAGAGCAAGCAAAACAATCTATCGAAACCATTGCTGCTTTTGTGAAAGAAAAATTCCCAATGTTAGGGGGTGCTGTGAATCAAATATTCAAGAAAGCACAATAAGATTTTAAAAGATAGTAGTAACAAAAAATCCCTCTCGAATAAACGAGAGGGATTAAAATAATTAGAGTGTTGAGGTTATATTTATTTAAATTAAAAAGTAATAAATATAACCTCAACAAAAAATCCCTCTCGAATAAACGAGAGGGATTTTTTTAAGCAAGCAATCGGTAATCAGGAATAAATCCTAGATCCAAACTAAGGATATTTTTTAAAAAATCAAATTTTTTTGCTCATTTCTTTCTTGGACTACCTAATATCAGTTCGCTGCTTTAAAAGATTGGCCTGTTCCCTACTAAGGTCAAATTGAGTCACCACACTGACCCAATCCATCTGTAAACCATCTTCATTTCGTCTATGAAGGATCTCCCAAATTTCCCTTCTTTCAAATATGCCTAAAGAAGCTAGTTGCTTATAATGCATTGTTTTCCAATGCATTTTTGGTGGAGGACCTGGCATTGGAAGTAGATTCGGTAACATTAAGTCGTAAACTGAGTCGCTTAACCCATATACCTTTTTGAGCTGCCTATTAGACACAAATCCACCCAAATAACTTCTGTATTTCATAATTCTACCTACCAAGTATGGCCTAATTCCGAGTGCCTCTAATTGGAGGCTATCTGCTTTATTGATGTCCAATTTTGACAAGCCAGCTCTTGCATAGCTGGATGTATACTTATTATTTTTTGATGCAGTAATTCGCACGTAGGGTAAAAGTTTTTTTAACAATTCCTCAGATACCCCATACCATTTTAACAAATCTTCTTTTTTGTAAAACCTTCCACCCTTTTTTCTAAATTTTGCAAGTGTACTATAATTCCTTGGCAGTATACCCAATTGCATCGCGGCATTACTATCTAATGTATTAGGATCAAAATAAAATAATCGAAGTGTTTGCTTTTTAACTGGAAACAAAATGGACAAGACAGCACTTGCCATAATAAATACACCAATCACTACAATTGCTTTTAATTCTTTTTCGGAAAAAATAAAATACGCTTTCCAATTGGATTTCATGGTATTGCTTTGAACAGAAATACCATTTTAACATGTAGTAAATTCGCGTATTTATACCCGATCAATCAATAAAGTACTTACACAGAAAATGTCAAGCCATCGTATGCAAATTCAACTCCCATGGGTAAATTTTTAGACCTTTCTTCGTGCAAACCTATTTGATGACTAAAATGCGTAAAGTAAACCTGTGGTACATCCAACAGGGCAGCCATATCCAAAGCTTGCTCTAGAGTGAAATGGGTTGGATGTGGCTCTGGCCTTAGCGCATTTAAAATTAAAATTTTGGAACCCTTGATTTTTCTTTGTTCCTCTTCAGCAATAAAATTGGCATCTGTGATATAGGTAAAATCCCCTATTCTAAAACCCAGTACAGGCATTTCTCTATGCATAACTTGAATAGGTAAAAAGGGAATATCCCCTATGGTAAATGGTTCTTTGTCTATGGTATGCAAAATCATTTCTGGTAATCCAACATCCTTTTTCTCTTCAAAGGCATAATAAAAATCTCTTTTAATAGCCACCTGCGTTAATTCATTGGCATAAATATGCATGGGCTGATGAGAGAAAAAGTTAAAGGGCCTTATATCATCCAATCCTGCATAATGATCTCTATGTGGATGGGTAAAAAGAACTGCATGTAATTGTGTGGTATTTGTTCTTAACATTTGATACCTAAAATCCGGGGTAGTATCAATCACTACAGTTGTGGTGGGAGAACTAATTTTAATACTGGTTCTTAAGCGCTTGTCTTTAGGATTGTTTGATGTGCAAACAGAACACTGACAGCCAATAAGTGGAACTCCAGTACTGGTGCCAGATCCTAAGATAGTAATGTCAAACAAGTTATTTCAATTTTAAGAAGATGCTTCTGTCAAAGAAAGTTTTTGAACCTCTTCATATAATTTTTGAGAAGCCTGAGTTAATTTATCGAATTCAATATCCAACTGCGGAATCAATTCCAATAAAGTATTAATTCTAGCTTCCAAATTCAAAAACTTATTCAAGACCACGATTTTCTTTGCTTCTAACAAACACCAACCGCTTTGAAAGTTTCCTCTTTCGTATCTAACTACAAATTCAGATTCGCTTAAAATATCTTCCAATTTATCCAATGTGGTTTGCGTCAATTTCATGCTATGGATTGATTTATAGGGTAGTAAGTAACTCTACAAATATAGTTTTTTTGTGAAATCAGGTCTTTAAATAAGCACCAGGAGTTATTCACATTTCGTACCTTTGAATCAGTATAACTTTATGGCATCTACCTTAAGAAAAATTATTAACGACCCCGTTCACGGTTTCATTACAATTAATGATCCGCTGATATTTGAAATTATCAAACATCCTTTTTACCAAAGGTTGCGTCGTATTCAGCAAATGGCTATGGCACAATTGGTATATCCGGGAGCAGTGCATACCAGACTACATCATTCCTTAGGAGCTTATCATTTAATGACCATTGCTATTGCGGAATTAAGAGATAAGGGTATAGAGATTACAGTAGAAGAAGCGCAAGCTGCAAAAGCTGCTATTCTTTTACACGATATTGGACATGGACCTTACTCACATGCTTTAGAAAAAGTACTGTTAAAAGGCGTGCATCATGAATCCATGTCTTTATTGATCATGAACTCCTTAAACGAATCAGACAATCCCATTTTAAAAGGTAGCTTAAGTTTAGCAATTCAAATTTTCACCAATCAATACCACAAAAAATTCTTACACCAATTAATTAGCGGACAATTGGATGTGGATAGATTGGATTATTTATCAAGAGATAGTTTTTTCACTGGGGTGAGTGAGGGTGTAGTAGGATATGAACGAATTCTTAAAATGTTAACTGTTCATAACAATGAGCTGGTTGTTGAAGAAAAAGGAATTAATAGTGTAGAAAAATTTTTAGTGTCAAGAAGTTTAATGTACTGGCAGGTATATAGACATAAAACAGTTGTGGCTAGTGAAAATATGTTGGTGAAAATTATTGAAAGAGCTCAATACTTATTTCAGTACCAAAATAAAGAAGTTGCAACAGGCGGGGTGCTGGATTATTTTTTAGGAAAATTTGACGGCCAATTAGCTTCTATAGATTTAAAGGCATTTTGTGACTTAGACGATACAGATATTTTATTTGCCATTAAACAATGGCAGCATCATACTGATAAAGTATTGTCTATTCTTTGTACCCGCTTTTTAAATAGACAGATATTTAAATGTTTCATGCAGTCCAATCCAATTGAAGCAACTCAGTTTGCACTTAGCTCAGAGCAAGTGAAAGCAAGTTTTGATATACCCGAATCAGATCTATCCTACCTGTGTTTTAAGGGCGAAACGTCTAATACGATGTACCGTGCTAATGAAGAGACGATTAAAATATTGCTTAAATCAGGTGAAATAGCTAATATTTCCGAAATTCAGAATGCATTGATTAATCAAAGTCTTTCAGCCCCAGTTAAAAAATTTTACATTTGTTCGCTGAATGACTCATCCCCCAAAAACCATTAAAGCATGCTAACATTTAACGCACATCAAATTGCCCAAATAATTCAAGGAAAAGTCGAGGGAGATGCAACCGTTGAAGTGACGCAGTTTGGTAAAATAGAAGAAGCGAAGGCTGGAGAGATTTCTTTTTTAGCCAATCCCAAATACGAAGAATTTTTATATAGCACTAAAGCATCTGTGATCATCATCAACGATAGCTTGGTTTTAAAAGATAAAATTGCAGCAACATTAATTAGAGTGCCCGATGCTTATGCAGCATTTGCTACCCTATTGACAAAATACCAAGAATTAAAAGCGGCGAATATGGTAGGTGTTCAAACCCCTTCTTTTATCGCGCCTTCTGCAAAATTAGGTGCTCAACATTTTATTGGAGTTTTTGCATGCATTTCAGAAAATGTACAAATGGGTGACCAAGTAAAAATTTATCCCAATGTATTTCTAGGTGAAAATGTGCAAGTAGGTAACAATGTTACCATTCATCCAGGAGTAGTGGTTTATCATGATTGTGTCATTGGAAATAATGTTACCATTCATGCAGGCAGTATTATTGGAAGTGATGGATTTGGATTTGCACCAAAAGCAGATGGTAGTTTTCAAAAAGTACCTCAATTGGGTAATGTGGTAATTGAAGATGATGTAGAGATTGGATCCAATACAACCATTGACAGAGCCACTATTGGTTCAACGATTATTCGCAAAGGAGTTAAGCTAGATAACCTTATTCAAATTGCCCATAATGCAGAATTGGGAAACAATACGGTGATTGCTGCACAAACAGGAATCAGTGGAAGTACTAAAATTGGAAAAAACGTAATGGTAGGCGGTCAAGTGGGATTTGCAGGACATATATCAGTTGCTGACGGCACCAAAATAGCTGCCCAAAGTGGTGTAACCAAGACCATTAAGACCCCTCATCAAACCTTCACTGGAAACCCAGCAGCTGACCATACGACTACTCTTAGGTCTCAGGTTTACGTTAAAAACCTCCCAGAATTGGAAAAAAGAGTTAAAGAACTCGAAATATTAGTACAGGAACTGTCTAAAAAAGGCTAATTCAGCCGTATTTTTGCTGAAAATCACCCATTTAGGGTATTTAAACTATTTCTTATGGACCAGCATTTTAATCCAGATAAGCAACATACATTAAAAGAAAGTATTTCTATTAGTGGAACCGGATTGCATACAGGCGTTTTAGTGGATATGAAATTAAATCCAGCCAACCCTGGTTTTGGGATTCAATTTCAAAGAGTAGACTTACCGAACCAACCTATTATAAAAGCGGATTGTGATTTAGTAACAGATACAAGTCGCGGAACCACCTTACAAGTGGGAGATGCAAAAGTGAGTACAGTGGAACATATTTTGGCAGCATTGGTTGGTATGGGTGTTGACAATGTTTTAATAGAATTAAATGGACCCGAGATTCCCATCATGGATGGCAGCTCTTCTCCTTTTATTGAAAAAATAGAAAAGACTGGTGTTATTGAACAAGACGCTGCAAAAGCTTGGTATAGCATTGATGAAAATATTTTTCATTACGATGAAGGCAAACGTGTTGAAATGGTAGCACTTCCTTCACTTGACTACCAAATCACTACTTTAATTGATTTTAATAGCCCAGTATTAGGAACACAACATGCTGCATTAAATACCATCAAAGATTTTAAATCACAAATTGCTCCTTGTAGAACTTTTTGTTTTTTACACGAATTAGAAGCATTGTTGGATAATGACTTAATTAAAGGTGGAGATATCAATAATGCTATTGTAGTAGTAGATAAGGCAGTGACAGACGAAGAAATGTCTAGACTAGCTAAAGTATTTAAGAGAGACAAGATTGAAGTAAAGAGTGAGGGTTATTTAAATAATTTAGAATTAAGATTTCCAAACGAACCTGCAAGACATAAACTTTTAGATGTAGTGGGTGACTTAGCCTTGATTGGTTTTCCTATTAAAGCAAGAATTATTGCCAATCGTCCAGGACATAGTAGCAATGTGGAATTTGCTAAAAAGATCAAACAGTACATTAAAAAGAATAAGCATGTAAAAGATGTACCAGTATACGATCCATCCATTACACCAGTTTTTAACTTAGAGCAGATTGAAAAATTATTACCCCATAGATATCCATTTTTATTTGTTGACAAGATTATCGAATTAACTGATAAAGTAATTGTGGGTGTAAAAAATGTAACATTCAATGAATGGTTCTTCCCTGGGCATTTTCCTAGCAACCCTGTAATGCCAGGTGTTTTACAAATTGAAGCTTTAGCCCAAACAGGCGGAATTCTTTGTATCAACGCCATGCCAGAGGGACAATATGATACTTACTTTTTAAAAATTGATAATTGTAAGTTCAAGCAAATGGTAAAGCCAGGTGATACCATGTTATTGAAAATGGAATTAACCGCACCCATACGTAGAGGTATTTGCGAAATGCGCGGTACTGTATATGTTAATGGCAAAGTAGCTACAGAAGCAGATTTAGTTGCACAAGTAGTGAAGAGAGCCGATTAAAATTAAAAGACAATGACACATCCTTATACATACATAGATCCTAATGCAAAGATTGCAGACAATGTAAAAATTGACCCATTCACTGTCATACATGGTGATGTAGAAATTGGGGAAGGCACTTGGGTGGGATCAAATGTGACGATCATGAAAGGCACAAAGATTGGGAAGGGTTGTAGAATATTTCCTGGAGCAGTATTGGGTGCAGATCCACAAGATTTAAAATTTAATGGTGAAAAAACTACCGTGGAAATTGGCAACAATACGACCATCAGAGAATTTGTAACCATCAACCGTGGTACTTCAGATAGATGGACTACCAAAGTGGGTGACAACTGTTTGATCATGGCTTATAGTCATATTGCACATGATTGTATTATTGGCAATAATTGTATTTTAAGCAATAGTGTTCAAGTAGCAGGACATGTAACTTTAGGAGACTATGCATGGATTGCAGGTGTGAGTGCGGTACATCAATTTGTAAACATAGGACAACACTCTTATATCGCTGGAGGTAGCTTGGTAAGCAAAGATGTTCCTCCATATATTAAAGCAGTTAGAAATCCTTTGAGCTATGGTGGTGTCAATAGCGTGGGTTTAAAAAGAAGGGGTTTTGATTTAGAAAAAATCAATCATATTTTAGATATCTACAGATACATTTTCAATAAAGGAATGAACACTACGCAGGCATTGGAATTTATTGAAGAAGAATTACCAGCAACCGACGAAAGAGATGAAATTGTTACTTTCATTAGAGAGAGTGGCAGAGGAATCATCAAGCGTTTTGGTAAGGGTGAAGTAGTTGAAGATTAATACATGAAACAAATCAGCCTCATAGATGCAGGTAAAAGATTCAATAAGGATTGGATTTTTCAATCTCTGAATGTTGCATTTGAGCAAGGACAGCACTATGCACTCATTGGCAATAATGGATCAGGTAAAAGTACCCTCTTACAAATTTTATCAGGATATACTACCCTAAGCAAAGGAAGCATTGAATGGAATAATGCAGATAGTCAAACTGCATATGATCAAATAAGTATTGCAGCGCCTTATTTAGAATTGGTAGAAGAATTGACCACTATTGAACATTTTAAATTTCATGCCACATTCAAATCTTTGGTAGATACCCTATCTATTCAAGAAATGATTCAATTGATAGGATTAGAAAATGCCACGCATAAACAAATTCGATATTTCAGTAGTGGTATGAAACAAAGATTAAAACTAGCATTGGCTATTTTTTCGACCTCACCGATATTATTGCTAGATGAGCCTTGCAGTAATTTAGACAAAGAAGGATATGCATTGTATAAAGAACTCATACAGAAATATGCGATGCATAAGTTAATCATTGTAGGAAGTAACGATCCAGAAGAATACACATTTTGTACACAGCAAATTAACTTGATGGATTACAAGTAAGCTTAACTCTTACTACTTGCAATCAATAAATTTAAATCGGTATACTTTAAGTCAAATTTATGACTGATATAAGAATCCGTTAAAGCGCCTTTGTATAAATAAATCCCTTCTCTTAAATGAACATGTTGCCAAATAATTTCTTCCAATCCGCCAACATCGCCAATTTGGATCAATAAAGGCATCAATACATTGCTAATTGCCTGACTAGCTGTTCGAGCAAATCCACTAGGAATATTAGGAACACCATAATGTATTACATCATGCTTGATCACAATAGGATTCTCGTGATTGGTTAATTCTGAAGTTTCAAAACAACCTCCCCTATCTATCGCCACATCAATGATGATACTTCCTGGTCTCATAGATGCTACCATTTCCTCTGTCACCACAATAGGCGCTCTTCCAAAACCACTTCTCAGTGCGCCCACTGCCACTTCACAGGTTTTAATTTGCTTGGCTAAAATTCTTGGCTCCAAAACACTGGTCCAAACTCTTTGTCCTAAATTATTTTGTAGTCTCTGTAATCTTGAAACATCGTTATCAAACACTTTCACACTAGCTCCTAATGCCAAAGCATTTCTTGTTGCAAACTCACCAACAATATCAGCTCCAATAATTACCACTTTAGTAGGTGGTACGCCACTTATTCCTCCTAATAAAACTCCTTTGCCTTGATTGAAATTACTTAAGTACTGACCTGCTATTAACATCACCGCGCTACCCGCAATCTCTCCCATACTTCTTAGAATAGGATAATTATTGTTTTCGTCTTTAATATTTTCAAAAGCTAAAGCGGTAATTTTTTTGGCCATCAATTGCTCCATCAACTCTTTCTTCAAAGCCGATAAATGTACAGGAGAAATAATGGTTTGATTCATTTGTAAAAAAGGAAGATCCGCTTCAACAGGTGGGGCTGTTTTGACCAATATAGGGCATTGATATACTTCTGTTTTATCAGCAACTACTTTGGCACCTGCATCAGCATAATCCTTATCTGAATAACGGCTTCCAGTTCCTGCGCCGGCTTCTAATACTACTTCATGTCCATTGGCTACCAATACACTCACTGCTTCTGGAATTAATGCAATTCTATTTTCTTGAAAAGCACGCTCTTTAGGTATGCCAATTAAGAGCGGCTTGGATTTAAAGGGAATATCCAACACTTCTTCCTGTGTTTCATAAGAAAATGAGCTGAGGATTTGTGGCTTAATAGCACTCATGGTAGCAATTTTTATCTAAGTTACAAAAAAGCAAGAGCTTATTGAACTATTATCTTTCTAGTGATAGGGTCTACTATTTCTATAGTTAGATGCAAGGCATCTTCTGGAACAATCAGGGGGGCTTTTTCTGGCCACTCAATAAAACAATGATCTGCTTCATCCATTGCTGCAGCTAACCCAGCTCTTGCAGCTTCCTCTTCACCTTCAATTCTATACCAATCCATATGTACAATCAGCTTATTGCCTGCCATATACTCATTCATTAGAGAGAAAGTAGGACTAGATACCGTATCCTCAACACCCATCACCTTGCAAATAGTCGAAATCAACGTGGTTTTACCAGCACCCATGGGTGCATGAAATACCCAAACGGGATGGCTTCCATATTGTTCCACCAGCTCTTTGGCGATGGATGGAATTTGCTCAATACGATACATTTTTTCCATAAAGCAAAGATACAATATAGGAGTTGTACCTTTGTAGTATAAATGAATTCTTATGGAAAATGTACAATTGAAAGTGGATGGAATGAGCTGTACGAATTGTGCTTTATCTATCCATAAATATTTAGAAGCAGAAGGTGTAGTTGAGCCAAAAGTAAATTTCATGGAAGGAGAAGTGCAATTTGAACTTCCCTTCGAGGCCAGCAAAGAGAAATTAATTAAAGGCATTAATAGTTTAGGATTTCAAGTGAGAGGGTCTGAGGAAAAAATCACCAAAAGATTTTTAGACAATAATAAAGAGCGCGCAATTTTCTGTTTGATTTTTACCTTGCCTTTGATGATTCATATGATACCTGGTGTGCATATTCATTTTTTAATGAACCCCTATGTGCAATTAGGAATTACCCTTCCAGTGTATATTGTTGGGATGAGTTATTTTGGAAAAAGTGCATGGAATAGTGTTTTCAAAGGTATTCCCAATATGAATGTGCTTGTAGCTATTGGTGCTACTGCTGCTTTTGGTTATAGTTTGTACGGTACTTTAATTGGACAGGGTGCAGCATTTGCTTATTATGAAACAGCAGCTACTATTTTAACCTTGGTATTTTTTGGAAACTATTTAGAAGATGCTTCTATCGAATCTACACAAAGAGCTTTGAAAGATTTAGTGAAAGCCCAGAAAGTAATGGCCAATATGATTGTATTTGATGAACATCATAAGGAAGTTATTTTCAATGTGGAAAGTAAGACCCTAAAAGTGGGAGATATTATTTTAATCAATGCAGGAGAAACCGTACCCATGGATAGTAAAATTTTGTGGGGAGAAGCTAGTGTAAACGAAGCTATCGTAACAGGTGAGAGTGTACCTATTCACAGAAAAATTGGTGAAATTTTATTAGGGGGGAGTACCATAGAAAATGGAACCATCAAAGCATATGTAACTGCTGTTGGAGATGATACAGTGCTTGCTAATATTTTAAAAATGGTAAAAAACGCTCAGGGAGAAAAACCACCTGTGCAAATTTTAGCAGATAAAATTAGTGCCATCTTTGTACCACTGGTATTAGGTATTGCACTGATTACTTTATTGGGCAACTTCTTCTTTACCAATATCGGATTTGGCGAGAGTATGTTAAGAGCCATTGCTGTACTAGTGATTTCTTGCCCTTGCGCCATGGGCTTAGCAACCCCCGCAGCGATTGCTGTGGGATTAGGAAGAGGTGCACGCAATGGAGTGATTTTTAAAAATGCAAAAAGCTTAGAAACATTTAAAGATATCAAACAGGTTATTTTTGATAAAACAGGCACCTTAACAACTGGACATTTTGTGGTTGACAAAATTCATTTCACCAACGCTATCGATGAAAGCAATTTTAAAGAATTAGCTTACTCTTTAGAAAAATATTCCAACCACCCTATTGCAAAATGTATTAGCACCGAATGGAAATCCAAAACAGAAATAAAATGGAGTGCTATTGAAGAAGTAAAAGGATTAGGGATTAAAGCCACTGATAAAGAAGGAAATACATATTGGGCTGGTTCATTTAAAACATTGGTAGATCAAACTATTGAAGATGGTCACAATATTTATATTCAAAAAAATAATCAATTCATTGGCTGGATAGATGTGACAGATGAAATAAGACCAGAGGCCAAAGAAGTTATAGAAACCTTGCATCGACAAGGTATTCATACTATTTTGTTGAGTGGTGATAGAAAATCTAAATGCGAATTAGTGGGTAAGGCATTGGGCATACAAGAAATTATTAGTGAACAAAGCCCTGCAGATAAATTAAATAAATTAGAAGCATTGACTAAAGCATGTCCTACTGCCATGGTGGGTGATGGTATTAACGATGCACCAGCCTTAGCCAAAGCAACAATTGGTATTTCATTAAGCAATGCTTCGCATATTGCAATTCAAAGTGCGCAGGTTATTTTAATGAATCAGGGTTTAAAAAACCTACCCATGTCTTTAGGATTAGGGAGAAGAACTTATGAAACCATTAAAGAAAATCTTACTTGGGCATTTTCTTATAATATTGTTGCCATCCCTATTGCAGCGATTGGTTTATTAGGAACATGGGGGCCAACTTATGGCGCATTGATCATGGGTTTAAGCGACGTGGTCTTGGCTTTAAACTCTTTGAGATTATTTAAGAAAAAATTAGTGTAAAGATTGCAAGCAACTGGTACATATAGTAGTCCTCAAGAAATACTAAAAACTTATTGGGGGTATGATCAATTTAGACCTCAACAGCTAGAAGTGATTGAAGCTGTTTTAGCTGGTAGAGATGTACTCACCTTATTGCCAACAGGTGCAGGAAAATCAATTTGCTATCAAATACCTGTGCTATGTAAAAAAGGAATAGGTATAGTTATTAGCCCTTTGATTGCATTAATGCAAGATCAAGTAAAAGATTTAAAAGCAAAAAATATCAATGCAATTAATTTGGGAGGGGAAATAGATTTTTATACCCAGCAAAGAATATATAAAGATATTCAAGCAGGTATGTATTCGTTTATTTACTGCTCCCCTGAAAAATTGGCTCAAAAAAACTTTCAAGATTTTTTACAGACTATCCCTATTCAGCTTATTGCCATTGATGAAGCACATTGTATTTCTCAATGGGGATATGACTTTAGACCTTCTTATAGAAAATTGGATATTATTAAAAAATTATTCCCTTCTATTCCAGTACTGGCAATGACTGCCTCAGCCATCCCCATGGTACAAGAAGACATGATTAAACAACTTCAATTAAAAAATCCTACAGTCATCACCAGTAGTTTTTTAAGACCTAATCTAAGTTACGCAGTTAAAAAAGTAGCTGTTAAACTTCATAGTGTAAGAAGTATATTAAGTCAAACAAAAGGATC
>Ga0209358_10000081_pt1 | contig 85133 bp, 70 predicted proteins | sample LauGreFa1BDMLBSN_2_FD_187574 | JGI IMG/M metagenome (GOLD analysis project Ga0209358, IMG submission 187574) | Freshwater lake microbial communities from Lake Michigan, USA - Fa13.BD.MLB.SN (SPAdes) (version 2) | ecosystem: Environmental > Aquatic > Freshwater > Lake | place: Lake Michigan, USA... | reverse complement strand
TGCGTCGCTCCCGCTCGCAATGACGACCCCCTCCCCGTCATCGCGAACGAACGTGAAGCGATCCAGTTGATGCCAACCATTTCTCTCCCGAGCCAACAACCCCTCGCCAATCGCTAGCTGGATTGCTTCGCAAGCTCGCAATGACGACCCTACTCGCTACTCGCCAATCCTCAGCTGGATTGCGTCGCTCCCACTCGCTACTCGCCCCCCCAAACGCAAAAGGGCGGCGCTTCGGCGCCGCCCTGATGTCTTGACTGGTCCGGCTTCTGCCGGACTTACTGGAACAACTGGAGAAGCTGAAGCGAACGCTGGCCGATCGTGCCGAGGAACTTGGTGGCAACCGAGTTCCCGAAGCTGATCGCCTGAGCCTGGGCTGTGGCTTCGTTCTGGTCAATAGCCGTCAAGTCGTTCGAGGCGGAACCAAGGCTGGTCTTGACTGTTTCATTGAATTCGCTCCGCGTTTTCAATGTGTCTGTCAAGCTGTCGATCTCCACCTGCCGACCTTCTAGTCTCGCCAGCGCGTTCTGTGTCTTCACTAAAGCAGCATTTACAAGAGCATTGGAGTTGAAGTTTGATTGTGCTCCATCCTGATATACGCCGCCAACTTTAGCTGCAAAGCCGAGGCTCACCGCGTCCGTGGCACCCGACAGCCTAACCTGGAACCTGCTGAGCGTCGCTGCAGATGACGCATCGGTCAGATCAACGTTAAACCCGCCCGCACTGTTCAGCAAATTGTTCCCGCCAAACGTTGCGTCATTGGTCAGATTGTCGACCTGATCGAGGGAGGCCTGGAACACCCTTGCCACCGAAGTCCGCTTTTCCTGCGCAGCGGACGTCAATTGCGCCGCAAAATTTGCAACCGAGTTTGCAACAGGCGTTCCGGCGCCTGCTGCGGTACCTGCCGTGCCACCGAAAATACTTGATGCCAAAGCTCCAAGTGATACGGGGCCGAGTGTGGTGGGATTATACCCGGCACGGTTCACCGAAATCTGCAGGGCTGTCGACGAGCTCAGGGAAAAACGCGACTCAGTTGCGCCGAGTGCCGTTGCTGATTTAGAGCTGTCGAAAGAAGCTGAAACAGTGTTTCCCGCACCCCAATTGAACCCTGCCAAGGCTCCACCATTGGCATTTCTGCCATTTAATGCATTGACGATATCACCAATCGTGCGGACCTCGAGAGCGCCCGTCGATCCGCCGCCGGCAAAAGCGCTCAATCCATCGCCTGCCTGCGCGCCTTGGCTGAAAGTCTTGACAACCTTCATGAACAGGGATTGCTGCGTACCACCTCCAGCTGTATCCCCTACCCGAACCTGTATGATATCGTTCTTTTTGAGTTGACCCGCCGTTTCAACCGCTGCTAACGCGTCCTGAGCGATGGTGGTTATGCTAGTACCAGTAGTGGTGCCTGCAGTTCCACCAAAAATAGCTGCTGCGTCGCCTGCAAGAGCGCCTGTCCGGGTCAGGCTGACGCCATCCGTTGTGGCCGTACTCGACGTCGAAATTCTCAACCCGTCAGTTATGTTCCAACTGGCTGCGACATTGTCGCTAGCAGCGAACTGGGCGGTTGCCGCAAGCGCTGTGGTGCCATTCGAAGCTTTCCCGTTTAGCGCGTTTACGAGATCGCCAACAGTTCTCACTTCAACCGCATTAGCTGCACTATTTCCCGCTTGAAATTGTGTAGCACCTGTAGACGAGGCTGTGAAGGCGGTGTCGATAACCCTGAAGAACCGCTGCACGCCGCCAAAATTAAATGACAAAACGTCGGCGTTGTCAAAATCCTCGGTCGCTGTTGCAGTCAGCAACGTCGCGGCTGTGGTGCCAGCCGTTTCAAAAATACTACCCGCAGCGCTGAAGGACGTATCCAGCTGGGTTTGCAGTTCTGTCGCTGTCGTAATCTGGGTAACAGCACTTCCCGCCTGATTGAATATATTGGTTGCACCAGCAGCACCAACCGCACCATTGGCCTGAAACGTTGAGGCATTGGCGGCAGCGTTCGTTGTCAGGTCTGTCAACAGGCCTTGTAGTTTTGACAATTCCGACTTGATGCCCTTCGCGCCCTTATCGGCCGAGGTTAGCGTTTTCAGTGCAATACCAACCTTGTCGTTCACCGCCGTCAGATTGGTCTGGCGAGCGTCAAAGCTTTTGGCCTGATAAAACGAGAACGCATTGTCAGAAACAGAGAGAACCCTCTTCCCCTCGATCATCTTGGAAGAGATGTCGTTGGTCTGTTTTGTTGTGTCGATGAGCGCGAGAAGATTCTGGCGCGATGAAGCTGAAATAGAAACCATTGTCCTAACCTTTCTGGTTGATGGGGCAACATCGCCCCGTACCGACTGTTCCGTCGGATGCCTTTAGGTAAGGTCAATGATATGTTAATGTAAAGTACAAATGCGTATTAACACCTCATTATGGTAAATAAAAGTCGAAAATTCTACCCATAGTATATGTATAGTATGATATACAACCTGATATATACTACTCTAGATTTTAAAATTATTTAGACACAATTTAAAGTTGCATTTGAATTGGATTGAAGTGAGCGCGTTAACGCAAGGACACCCGTCATCGCGAACGAACGTCCGCCCCAACCGTCATCGCGAACGAACGAGTCCCCAACCGTCATTGCGAGGAGCGAAGCGACGCGGCAATCCAGCCTCTTCCTGCACCACCAGCTGGATTGCTTCGCAAGCTCGCAATGACGACCCCCACCCCGTCATCGCGAGCGAACGTCCGCCCCGACCGTCATTGCGAGGAGCGAAGCGACGCGGCAATCCAGCCTCTTCCTGCACCACCAACTGGATTGCGTCGCTCCCGCTCGCAATGACGCCCCAACCGTCATCGCGAACGAACGTCCGCCCCACCCCGTCATCGCGAACGAACGTGAAGCGATCCAGCTAACACCCGCCACGTCTCTCCCAAGCCAACCACCCCTCGCCAACCACCAGCTGGATTGCTTCGCAAGCTCGCAATGACGACCCCCACCCCGTCATCGCGAACGAACGAGTCTCCACCCGTCATCGCGAACGAACGTGAAGCGATCCAGCTGATGCCAGCCACGTCTCTCCCAAGCCAACAACCCCTCGCCAACCACCAACCGGATTGCGTCGCTCCCGCTCGCAATGACGACCCCCAACCGTCATTGCGAGGAGCGAAGCGACGCGGCAATCCAGCCTCTTCCTGCACCATCAACTGGATTGCTTCGCAAGCTCGCAATGACGCCCCCCGTCATCGCGAACGAACGTCCGCCCCAACCGTCATCGCGAACGAACGTGAAGCGATCCAGCTAGAGACTGGCGAAAAGCTCCAGGTCCCCACCCCGTCATTGCGAGGAGCGAAGCGACGCGGCAATCCAACCTCTTCCTGCACCATCAACTGGATTGCTTCGCAAGCTCGCAATGACGCCACCCGTCATCACGAACGAACGAGTCTCCACCCGTCATCGCGAGGTGAGGCGTGTCCGCCGCAGGCGGCAAAACGATCCTGTGAATCGTTTTGAACAACGAAGGCGAAGCGATCCAGCTAACACCCGCCACGTCTCTCCCAAGCCAACCACCCTTCGCCAACCACCAACTGGATTGCGTCGCTCCCGCTCGCAATGACGACACCCTCCCCGTCATCACGAACGAACGAGTCTCCACCCGTCATCGCGAGCGAAGGCGAAGCGATCCAGCTAACACCCGCCACGTCTCTCCCAAGCCAACCACCCTTCGCCAACCACCAGCTGGATTGCGTCGCTCCCGCTCGCAATGACGACACCCTCCCCGTCATCACGAACGAACGAGTCTCCACCCGTCATCGCGAGCGAAGGCGAAGCGATCCAGTTGATGCCAGCCACGTCTCTCCCAAGCCAACCACCCTTCGCCAACCACCAACTGGATTGCGTCGCTCCCGCTCGCAATGACGACACCCTACTCCCTACTCCCTACTTCCTACTCCCCACTCCCCACTCCCCATTCGCCATTCGCCACTCGCTACCCCCATACCCACTCACAACCGGACATTTCCAGTTCCCGTGTCCAACGCCAACGTTGGACAAAACTGCTGGACATTTCCGCTGCCGCTACGGCATAACACACTGGAAATTGGGGGGTTTGTTCCATGGCAACGCGGAAATTCGAATTGGACATGCCGGCACGGCCCGGCCGCGCCCTTCTCGCCCTTGCGGGCCTCTGTTTCATGGCCTCCCCCGCCCTCGCCGCCGAGGGGGTGGATGGCGCGGCGCTCGGCGCTTTATGGGCCGTGCCGTTTGTCGGCATCCTGCTCTCGATTGCGCTTTTTCCCTTGTTTTTCAATCATTTCTGGGAGCACCACCAAGGCAAAATCGCCGCCTTCTGGGCGCTGCTGCTGGCCCTGCCGCTCCTCGCCTCGGTCGGCTTCGAGGCCACGGCAAGCGCGCTGCTGCACGCCGCTTTCCTCGAATACATCCCCTTCATCCTGCTCCTGCTCGCCCTCTTCACCACCGCCGGCGGCATCGTCATCCGCGGCAACCTCCACGGCTCCCCGCTGAGCAATGGCGCCCTGCTCCTGCTCGGCTCGGGCCTCGCCAGCATCATCGGCACAACAGGCGCGGCGATGGTATTGATCAGGCCGATTATTCGCGCCAACGACAACCGCAAAAGCAACGCGCACGTTGTTATCTTCTTCATCTTCCTTGTTGCCAATATTGGCGGCTCGTTAACCCCCCTTGGTGACCCGCCTTTATTTCTCGGATTCTTGAAGGGCGTCGATTTCTTCTGGACAACAACGCATCTGTTCAAAGAAACACTTTTCGTCGGCGGCATTGTATTTGCAGTTTTTCTTGCCCTCGATTCCTGGCTCTATCACCGCGAAGGCGTCACCCGCGCCGACCCGACGCCCGACTCGCAGCTCCGGGTCACCGGCCTCGTCAACCTCCCCCTCATCGGCCTCATCATCGCCGCCATCCTCCTCAGCGCCTCGTGGAACCCCGGCCCCGCCTTCACAATCTTCGGGATTACCGTTGAAATTCAAAACCTTATGCGAGATTGCGTCATGGTCGCCGTCACCCTCGCCTCGCTCATGGTCACCCGCAAGATAGACCGCTCCGCCAATGGCTTCAGCTGGGGCCCCATGCTCGAGGTCGCCAAGCTTTTTGCCAGCATTTTCATAACGATAATCCCTGTTCTCGCCATGCTGAAGGCCGGCTCCGCGGGCGTCTTCGCCCCGCTCGTGGCCCTCGTCACCGATGCTGGCGGCGCCCCCATCCCCATGGCCTATTTCTGGCTCACAGGCGGCCTGTCCTCGTTCCTGGACAACGCCCCGACCTATCTGGTCTTCTTTGAACTGGCAGGCGGAAACGCCCAGAAACTCATGACAGAAGGGGCTTTAACCCTCGCCGCCATCTCCGCCGGGGCGGTCTTCATGGGCGCGAACACCTATATCGGCAACGCGCCCAACTTCATGGTCTATGCCATTGCCCGCCAACGCGGCGTCAAAATGCCCGGCTTTTTCGGCTATATGCTCTGGTCCGGCGCGGTGCTTATCCCGTGCTTCCTATTGACAACGCTGGTCTTTTTCTGACGCTCCCCGCATTCCGGCGCGGAACGCCACTGGCGTGAACAGACTCAGATCGAGCCGCTGATCCACTTCGAGAGGTCGCCCTTCGAGGCCGCCCCGACCTTCTGCGCCGCCAATTGGCCACCCTTGAAGATCATCAGCGTCGGGATCGAGCGAATGCCCATTTGCCCCGCGATTCCGGGGTTTTCATCGACATTCATCTTCACAATCTTCACTTTTCCGGCCATTTCCTTCGAAATTTCCTCAAGCGCAGGCGCAATCATCCGGCACGGGCCGCACCACTCCGCCCAGAAATCGACCACAACCGGCTCGGTTGATTTCAGAACGTCCTGATCGAAACTCGCATCCGTCACTATCATGGTCATGGCCGAATCCTTACCCTGCACGGGAAAATCCCCGAATCGACCGAGAACGTAGGGAGCCAACCCTCACGCGTCAAGGGAAGCCGCCTGAACAATCTTCACAAGGGCAAGGTCAAGCTGCGCATCCGAAAGCGTGAAGACCCGCGGCCCCGCCGTATACACAATCAGGCAAACCACCCGCCGATCCGGATAAACCGGCACAAGAAGCGCCCGATAGAGCGCCAATTGCGCAATATACGTCTCCGGAATGTCCTCCAACCGCTCAGGCGCACGCGTCGCCGTCTTGTAGTCCGCGATGAAGACAGCCTCTTTCGTCACAGCAAGTCGGTCAATTTGAGCAGAAATATCCCGCTTTTGCCCCTCTCCGAGCATTACTGAGCCGGAGATCGCTATTTCCGCCTTGCTTTCAGGCCCAAACAGAGCCGCCAACTCCGGCGCGGAGATGAGCGCCACAACTTCTTCCGCAAGTTGACCCTGCTGGGCCTCGGTGAGCCAGTTTCCGCGTATCTTGAGAAGTATTTGGGCGAAGCCGGCTCTTTTGTCGCGCGCAATCTCAGGCAAAGTTTGCAAGAGGGAATGGACTAGATTTCCCCTGCGTCGGGCATCGCGGGCAAAAGCGCTATCAAAGGGCCTATCAGGAGCATTGGCAGCGCTCAGGGCGCTCGAAGGCCGCAAAGGTGGCATTGTTTCAGGCTCCGACGGAGCCGCGCGCTCCAGCCAGTCCGGCTTCTCAATACTTACAGGGGGAGAGCCTGCAGACAGAGGATCCCCCGTCGGCAAATTGTAGCTTTGGAGACGAAGCGCTCCATCCGGCGTGTCAGGGTCGGTTGCAGTCACAAGGAGCCCACTCAGCCCTTCCTTGATCATTGTATACCAGCAGTCAGGTGGCGGCTCATTTATGCCCGTAAATCCGCTGATATAAAGACGGTCGCGAGGGCGCGTGAGAGCCACATAAAGCAATCGCCGGTGTTCATCACGGGCCCGCTCCTCTGCGGCTGTCCTCAGCGATGCGAGATACTCATTGTCGGTTCGTTTCTTCGAAGGGGACCAAATCGGGATTTTTACCCCCGTTTCACCCTCTTCCACGCTCCAGAGCAAGGATTGTCCGCCACTTTGCACGGCAGGGCCACACGTATCGGGAAGATAGACAATCGGTGCTTCAAGCCCCTTCGCTCCATGTACAGTCATCACCCGCACTTCATTCCGCGCCGCATCCATATCCCGCTTCACGGACAAATCCGCTTCGCTCAACACCGTCAAAAAGCGATGCAATGACGGCGTTTGCATCCTTTCATGGTCAAGAGCTAACGATAGGAACGTATCAATCGCATCCCCCGCCTCCGGCCCAAGACGTTGAACGAGCACCTGCCGGCCACGATCAGGGCCCAAAACGTTTGCATAAAACCCGAACGGACCTAGGCGCGAACTAAGAGCCTGCCAGCGGTCAAGCTGCTCGACAATACCTGCAAAGCCCAAATCAGCGGCCCTGCTGAACAGTGCATCCCTCAAGGAGCCAGATCGACCATTAGCGAGGTTACACAACGCATCCTCACTCATGCCCATGAGAGGAGAGCGAAGCAATGCAGCCAAAGTTAGATCATCCTCCGGCGACAGCATGGCCCTCCCGAGAGCCATCAAGTCCATAATGGCAATATGTTCCGTCAGTTTGAGGCGGTCAGCACCGGCTACTGGTATCCCCGCATCCTTAAGAGCGCGAATAATCGCTTCAAAAAGGCTATTCCGGTTGCGCACGAGAATAATAATGTCGCCAGCCCGAATTTTTCGTGCCGAATGTGCCCCCGGGTTTTCCTCATCCTGAATGCGTTGTGTGGATTGAGGTCCGATCAATGACTGAATGTGACGAGAAACTTGGTGCGCCAGACGCATCGCGGAAGAACGCCGATCTGTTTCATCAAGCGGAGAGGCCCATGACTCCGGCTCGGTCGACTTCTCATTCTTCAGGCTTGGCCATATTTCAACTAAGCCGGGCGCTCTAAACCGCTGCGTCTCATGAGAAGTAGCTACCGGCTCGCTTTCAAGCCCTTTGAATCTTGTGGGGTCCGAAAAAATTTGATCAACAGCCCGCAAGACGTCAGGAGTTGATCGAAACGACAGCGTGAGTTTTTCATCATGAAATTTGAACTGGTTCACGCTTTCCGTACTGTTCAGTCCATTGATTTTCTTACTGAAAAAATTCCGTGCCCTTGAAAACGCTGCCGGATCCGCACCTTGGAAACTATAAATGGATTGCTTCGGATCACCGACCGCAAAAACCGTTCGCTTGAAATTTCGCGCAGAATGCCCGTCAAAAAACTCCCCCGCAATGCGTTTGAGAATTTCCCATTGATCAGGGCTTGTATCTTGCGCCTCGTCGATCAAAATATGATCAATACCTTTGTCGAGCTTGTAGAGAACCCATTGCGCATCGGCTCGTTCGAGCAGTGCAAGTGTTCGCTCGATAAGATCGTCAAAATCGAGAAAACCTGCTCGAGCTTTTTGCTGATTATAAGCGCTGAAAATGGAGTCAACGACGCGCATGAGCGCCCGTGTCCGCTCGTAAGCATCAACCGCACGCAACTGATGAAGGAGTGAATTTATTCTGTCACGTTCAAGAGCCAATTTCTCCCGAATTTGCGGGTGAGGACCGTGAACTTGCTTTGTAACCAGGTTCTTGTCATCGCGCGGAAGGCCATCGGATTTAAAAAAGACATCTCCGTAAATTTCAAACCATATTTCGAAATCCTGTATTCCAATGGAAGACCTTAACGCTTGCCCCCGACTAATGTCTGTAGACAAACCCTCAAACAAGATTGGTGTCATCAGCACACAATCAGCATCGGAAATTCGCCCGTTATAAATTTTTTGCCGGATTTGACTTGCAGTCTCATGTTCGAAAACCGTGAGCATCGACCGGAGTTTTCGGGCCATCCCTTCCGAAGACGAGTTACCTGACCCAATTCGCCTGAGGTTTGTCCGCTGTGCCAGTGCTTCTTTCAAAACTTTTTCGAACCCGGACTCCCCTGCTTCATCAGAAATCAGACCCAAGGCTAAGGTAAGCTCACGATCCACCCCTGAATTGGCTTTTTTTAAGGTTTGGTTGATTGTATCCGCGATCAATGCCGCCTTTTTCTGATCGTCCAATACCTCAAACCGGGCCGCGACATTTGCTTCAAACGGAACAAGATGCAGGAGTCTTTCGCAAAAGGCGTGGATTGTTTGGATCTTGATCCCACCCGGTGTTTCAATGGCCCGCGCAAAAAGCCGCCGGGCTTGCGCGAGGCGAATAGCGTTGGGATTCTGGCCATCCAGTTTTTCGATTTTTTGCGAAAGGTCAAAATCACTCAGTCCGATCCACTCGCCCAATTCTTTAAACACCCGGTTCGCCATATTGGCCGCAGCCGCCTTCGTATAGGTGAGCGCCAAAATTCTGGATGGATCCGTGCCATCAAGCAGAAGACGTAAAATGCGTTGAACAAGCACGTAGGTTTTCCCCGACCCAGCATTCGCCGAAACCCAAGCAGAGGCGGAAGGATCTGATGCACGTCTTTGGCGTTCAGTGACATCGTTTGACATAGCGGCAGTCATTATTCATCTCCGCCATTCTCGGCATCGCCAATAATTGTCCATTCTCTCACGCGGGCAAGATGGTCATAGGGCTTGGCATCTCTTAAAAACTGCACCGCTGGGCGGGAATAGAATGGTCGCCCCCTGTTCCAATGGGCATCAATCAAGCTCACAAATTCATCATAATGCGCTTCCGTCAGTACGTCGGGATCAATTTCAGTCTTCCCTCTAGAAATATCACGAATAGTTCCCCCATCGCGGTCCATCAATTTAACATAAATAAGCGCCGTAGGCCGTGTTGCATCAATTTTCGCGAAGGCTCCGCGCTTGACCATTGCCGCCTCAAGAGTCAATTGCGGCGAAAATCCGATCCTGGCTTCATTGACGCCCGGCACGCGGCCCGTCTTGTAATCAATGACTGCGAAACTCTTGTCGGGGCTAATCTCAATCCGGTCAGCACGGGCGGAAAGAGTGAATTCCCCCCCTCCAGGAAGCATGATGGTTAGCTTTCCACTTTCCTCTACCCTTATTAAAGTCCCGTCATTCCGTCGTTTGAGTTCCCAGGCGATGAACCAAGTTGCGGCGCGCTGAAACCTTGGCCACCAAAAAGCGACGAACTCAGGCAAATGCGCAATCGGCTCAAAAGCCTTCCATGCAAGTGTTTCGAGAGTCGAGATCGCATCTCCCCGCAGCATTGCAGGATGCAGCAAACAAAACTGGTATAACGCCTGATGAACGGCCGTTCCACGTTCTGCAGCTCCCGGCTCACGGCCAATTGACTCCAGCGGATCAAGTTCAAGTACATGCTTAGCATAGACCGCATAAGGATCACGACGTAGCGTCTCTATTTCCGTAACACTCAGACGACGCGGCAACAGATGCGATGCCGGAACGGGCGCAGGTCTTTGTATAGCAGCAACAGCCGGCGACTGATCAATTGCCCGGGCAAGAGCCAAAAGAACGTGTCCCCGATCCAAGGCTGGACCAAAAAGATCTTTGCCTGCTAACGCTCTGATCCGTTGCAGGAATCTTGAAGCGACAGTCGGATCACCCCCGTTCTTCATAGTTCGTGTAATAATGATCTCTGATGCGCCCATCGCTTGAACAAAATCATGAGCGGTTTGCCCAATACGTCGCTCTGGAGACGGCAAATCCAGAGCATCACGTGCTGGACGGTTCAGGAAAGGATCCGATTTTGTCTCCGGTGGCCACGTTTTTTCGTCGAGCCCCGCCAATATGACCAGATCGGCACTGAGCAAGCGAGCTTCGAGCAATCCCCAGATATGAAGTCTTTTGTGGTGGGGGCCTCGCCGAACCACGATTTCTCCGGATACAAGTGCCCGAAAAAACATGGGATAATCAAAGAAACTACCGATGATCCCGCTATCTCCTGCTTCTGAGACACTGTCGAAAAGACGCAGCAAGACATCGCCACCATCCGCAGCGGGAAGAGCCTCGCTGCCATCGTAAAACCGCGCGAGCGTCACCAAAGCCTGCTCATGCAGCGCCGCAATCCCGGAATAGGAAACCGGTTCCGATCTATACGCTATAGGCAAAGCGCCGAAAGCATTCGAGAGACGGTCGACGATCTCTCTTGCCGCATCCCAACCGATCTCCGTAATCCTGCGTAACGGCCTCAAGGCATGGTGATCAAGTTGTGTAGTCGCCGCTAGGTCAATAGCTGCTCGCAGATTGGCAAGGCCAGGAGAGGGAGTATTCCTTCTGAAAACACCAATTTCAATGGCGTTTCGTCCCGCTATCTTGGACTCATCTGTCATTCCGAGAAGGGTGAGTGGATGGTCGATCAGCGCCAACAGACTGTGTGGCCCAAATCCGTCGGCAGCCGCGTCAATCACAAGCTGTGCAAAAGTTCCTGCTTCCGAACGGGGCAGAGGTACACCAGCGGAGTCCCCGACGTCGATATTCCAGCGTCGTAACTCCACTGAAACCCGCTCCGCCAAAGCTCGGTCAGGAGTTACCAGTGCAGCGGTCTTATCAGGCGTTTCAAGTGCCCCACGCATCGCAATCGCTATCGCCAGAGCCTGCTCGTGCTCGTTATCCGCTTCAACAATACTCACCTCTGCAAGAGCGTCAGCCGTCGAAGCAGCTAAGTTCGTCGATCTGGCCAGATACCATTGATCCGTCGTTTCCGCCGGCTTGAGCGCCTCTGAAAGAAAGGCGTCACGGGCAGCCAGTTTCCGTTCTGGCAGCCCAATCTGCTTGACATCCTCTCTCGTGACCCCAAGCGTTGTCAGAAGGCGTGCCAACAACGCCTGTGGATGCCCGGGATACGGCATTGACGGCTTATTGCCTGTCAATATCCCCCATGAAATTGGATCCAGTGCCTGATCAAGCCCCGGCAAAACGACGGCGCCCCGCGGCAATCCCGCAATTGCCGATAGGAGGGCTGCTGTTGCGGGCATCGAACCGGTTGACCCTGCGGCTATAACGGGGGCAAGCGGGCGATCACGCCGCAGACGTTCAGTCTCTCTCAAAATCAGCTTATGGCGCCGCAATGCCGCGTCCATGACACCGATTTCGGCACAGTAATTCGGCCACTCCCGCGCCGCGATTTCCAGAAAATTTTTCGAGATTGCCCAATATTGGTCAGAAAGATCATCCTCGACAAGTTGATGTATCTGCTCCCAGCTGGTGTCGTGAATTGCAAGCGTATCAATCAATTTCCCAAGGGCGTCGGCCAATCCCAAGGCGTCCTGCGCAGATGTCGCAACCGCGAACCCGTTCGGGTCAGAGCGGATTCCTGCCGTCAGACGCTCGCTGAATGGATGCTCCCCTTTATCGCTCGATAGCGCCTCGGAAATGCGCTTCGACCATGCCAACACAAGGCGGGTAAGAATGAGACGGCGACGCGTCGGGTCGATCTCTGGCAGTAATGCAGCATCGCCTTCAAGCGCTTCCAGCCCGCTATCCAAAAGGAGTTTTTCTTCCGCATCCTCCAACCCGCCAAGAGGCACAATCCGCGGCATCAACAAGGTGCGCGCCGGAGCCAACGCTTTCAATGCCTCGGTTAACGCACGGGCGGCACGGCGTGTTGGAACAAATACCGTACCTTCGGCAAGGGATAGCGGATCCCCCAGTCTTGGCCATCCCTCAATCAGTTGCCCTTCCAAAAGAGCTTTCGCAAGTGATGGCAAAAATGGCGCACCCGGAGGTATCGTGTAGACTTTCGCCTTCAATTGCATGTGATCAAGGCCTTAAAGGGTGCTGCGGCGAAGTCGCATTTCGGCTGCCTCGATCGCATTCGGTGTGCCGACATGGAGCCATTCGCCGTCCAGTCTCAACCCGAATAGCTTTTCAGCGCTGATGGCCCGATCAAATAACAGATTGAGCGAAAAAGGTCCCTCGGGAGTGTCTGAAAACAACTCTGGCTTCATAATCCCGACGCCCGCATAGACGAATGGCGCGACATGTCGCTCGACCCTTCGGTGCAAACGCCCATCTGCCTCCATCGTGAAATCCCCCTTCCCCTCATATCCCGTTGCCAGGGCGCTTGCGACGACCAGAAGGAGAATATCCATCCTCTCCGGTTCCCAAGCCTCTGCAAGACGCATCAGGTTCGGCCGGGGTCCGTCGATCCAGAACGAATCGCCGTTCAGAACAAAAAATGGCTCATGGCCAAGTGCAGACAGCGCTTTCTTGATGCCACCCCCCGAATCCATCAATCTAGCCGTTTCATCCGAAATGATCACGTCGGCTCCCGCGCGTGCCGCAATGTGCGCTCGCAGCTGGTCAGCAAGATAATGTACGTTCATGACAATTCTTGACACACCAGCCGCCTCGATCGGTTTAAAAATGTGCTCTATCAACGGCTGCCCGGCAACCGACACCAATGGCTTGGGTCGACTTTCCGTTAAAGGTCGCATGCGCAACCCGAGTCCCGCCGCAAGAACCATGGCACTTTTTGGCATATTTCTGGGGCGGTTCTGCTTCATCGCGGGATGCTCCTTCGCTCTGCGGTCAGTCCGCACTCCCAAATAAATCCGGCATATGCTCCCCATACCAAGCCTTGAGAGGGCCAAGCGTGTGATGAGAGAGATTTCTGCGCAAATATCCTTCCAGCATCGGAATATGTTTTAAATACTGCGGCTTACCGTCCCGCTGATCAAGTCGCACAAATATCCCGAGAATTTTTGTAAGTCTCTGGGCGCTGAAAAGCGCGAGAGCACTCGAGAAACGAAGCCCGTCGAAATCGGATTTTTTTGAAGTTCTCATATGCACGTAAAGGTCAGTCATCTCAGACGCCAGCGATTCCGGAACCTGTACCCGCGCATCATAGATAATGGAGCCAACATCATATGCAGGATGACCGATCAATGTATCCTGAAAGTCGATCACGCCCACCCGGTCCGTACCCTCCCGGGAGGGTTGCCAGATCAGGTTGGGTGAGTGGAAATCGCGCAGCACCCATGTCGGCTCGGCTAGCGCAAGAGGCTCAAGTGCCCGTCGCCACAGATTGAGGAATATCCCGCGCGCTGAACCCGATAACGGCTTGCCGGTTCGGCTAGGAACATACCAGTCAAGAAACAACTCGATTTCGACCATTAAAGGTTCAAGATCATAAGTTGGAATAGTATAGTACTCGCCTTCAACAACGGGTAAAGCCCGAGGTAGCTCCTGCCCGTGCATTTCGGCCAGCAACCTGACGGCTTCGAGGTAACGTTCGCGAATGGGACCGTTGTGATCGACAAAGCCGTCAGAACCCAGATCCTCCATGAGAACAAGGCCATCCTGAATGTTTGCCGCATAGATTTCAGGCGCGCTAACGCCAAAAGTTCGAAGTCCTTTTGCAAGTGCAACAAATGCAGACACATAATCCGCCAGACGCGCCAGCGTGCGATAGGTTTTCCCCGCTCGAATAATCGGACCGTGCTTTGGCGTCGGTGAGATCATCAGAATTGCCGACTTGCCGGGCAGAACAAGCCGCTCATAAAGGCGTGAGGATGCGTCACCTTGCACAAGATCACGTCGTGCATTGCCCCAACCCGCGTGATCCAACAAATCCGAAAGCGCCCTTGCCTGTTGAATCCGCTCCGCCCACCCGCCTGTTCCGGTGAGTGTGATGGTTCGCCGCATACCGCCACTGTCAGGCACGATATCCAGTCTGACATCGAGGCGATGGGCGGTAAAAAAGTGTTCCGCCCGTTCAGGCCATTCAACGAGCATCAGCGAGCAGGAGGCCGCATCCTCCCAACCCAGTTCGATAAGCTCGTCAGGCTCTCTAATCCGGTACAAATCCGCATGGACAATGGGAAAACGCGGCCCCTCATAATTCTGCATTAACGTAAAAGTCGGGCTTGGCACTTCAAGCTCAGGATCACCCATGATTTCACGGATCAACGCACGGGCGAAAGTTGTCTTTCCTGCGCCCAAATCACCCGACAACGTAACGAGATCGCCCATGGCAACTGCACCCGCAACCTGGCGGGCTACGTCAATCGTTGCGTCTTCGCTGCCGACATCAAATCTCCAGCGGGCAATCTTCGAATTGCGATTTTCCGGCGAGTATGACGCCATTCTCTTGCCTTTCAGGCCGCCACTTCCGCGCGGATGGGCTTACCTGAGTCATCAGGAAATAGGCAGCTGACCAAAGTACCCGCACCCGGTTCTGATACAATTTTTACTTGGCCACCGTGCAATTCTACAAGCGCTCGAACAATGGAAAGACCCAGTCCAACGCCGCGGTGGCGCGTTCCTGCGCTGTGGGTTTCAAACCTGTCAAAGACGCGATCAATCAACTCGCGGGGAATACCACGCCCCTCATCGCGAACCGACAGCGAGAGGCCTCCCGAATACCTTCGCGCGGTAACTGTAACCGTCTGACCTGCACTGGAAAACCCGATTGCATTGGAGAGCAGGTTGAATAGAACTTGCCGAACCCGCTTCGTGTCCGCTCGGAAGGATCCGATATCAGAGGGAGAGTCAACGACAAGGTTGATATTTTGCTCTGCAAGTCTATCCTTCAAACCTTCAACGGCAATCTCGATAGTTCCAAGCACATTGGTATCGCTGATATCCAGTTTGGCCTCGCCAGAGTCGAACGATGCCAGATCAAGAATATCGTCAATAATTGCCATCAATGCATTCGATGAATGAATGACGTGACTTGCATATTCTCCTTGCCTTTCGTTGAGCGCCCCGGCTGTGCCGCTAGCCAATAGCTCCGTAAAACCGATCACATTCGTGAGTGGCGAGCGAAGTTGGTAGGATACATGATGAATGAAATTCTCGCGTAATTGCGCCGCTTGCTCGAGCGCATCATTTTTTTCCTTCAGCGCACGCTCGACCTGCACGGTATCCGAGACATCTACGAAGGTAACAAGCGTTGCTCCGTCAGGCAAAGGCGCAAGAGCGCAGTCCACGATACTGCCATCATGGCGTTCCATACGGAAAAATTGACCTTTTCGACTTTCATTTAAACCGACAATGCCACTTCGGATTGCAGTCCAAACCGTTACATCGGCAAAGAGATGATGCGCATCAAGAATAATCTGGTCGATATGAGGGCGGTTCGCGATCCGGGTCCCGTCAAGCTTCCAAATTGACTCGAAAGACTGGTTTCTGAGCTTGAGGCGGCCGTCGGTTCCGAAAACCGCAACGCCCTCCTTCAGCGAATTGAGCGTTTCGCTCTGCACCTGCGTCAACGAGTTGAAACTCGATTCGAGATGGAACTGTGCCGTAACATCGTCGAACAGATAGGTTATGCCACCCTGGGGATTTGGATTGATCACAACACGTAACGTTCTCCCCCCAGGCAAATACCAAGCAGTTTCCTGCGTTTCAACTGATCGATAAGCCTCAAGCAGCGCTCTTTTCCAGCTTCTGTAATCAGCCTGCTCGGGCAATCGGCGGGCATCACGCAGGCAATCGAGTACTTCGCTGTCGGTAGGGTGTGAGTCCACAAAGGCATCAGTCAGCTGCCAAAGCTTGCGATAAGCAAGATTGCAGAATGTCAGCCTTTGCCGCTCGTCAAAAATTGCAACAGCCGTCGGCAGCTGATCCAGTGTCCCCACATGATTTGCCATGTGCCGAACCAGATCAGAACGCACCGTCTCGAGATCCGTCACATCAGCGGCATATCCCAGCGCGCCGATGTCGACCGGTGTTTCAACAACATCAAAAATTCGACGCTGTCCAAGTACAACCGCAGGAAAACGTCTCTGGAATACTTCGCCCGACTTTGTTGTCTCAGCTGCCTCGTTTCGATTGTTATAATCAAGGAACTCGATCTGTCGTGCAATCACGTCTGAGGCATCTGTTGCTTCAACAGCAAAGGCATAAGCCTCGTTTACCCAGTTGAGATGCCCGTCTTTGTCACGCAACCATATCGGTTGCGCCAAAGTGTCGAGCATGCCCCGAAGACCCAATATCTCGGTTTTATATGCCTCATTGGATGAAGCTATCTGAAGCAGTTCCTGCCGGGTGGAACTGACATCGCGGAGTCTAAGGACGGCCGATCCGATAACTGCCCGTCCCTCAGCCTCAATGTGACGCCCATTTGTCGCCTGGAGCATGAGATGAAAACCCTCGCCCCTGAGGCGCAAGCGATGAACGGCCGCGTCAAGCGATTGAGCAAGCTTCGGTGAAAGCCACAAATTGAACGACAATGGCGCTTTTGCACCGACAGCTTCGGTTAATGCCGCAAGGTCCCCCTGAATGTCAGGCTCTCCGTCCGAACTTGTCCAGCTGATAAAAATCTGCGTCTCGGTGGAAAGAAAAGTTTTCATCCTGTCATGATCAATTCGCAGCGAAGCTACCAATGCCTCAAGGTGGCGCTCACCATCAACGCGCTTGCGCCTTCTCGCGATCAAAAACATCACCGCCCATACAGAAACAAGCAACACCACCGCAGCCAAAGCTATCGATTGTGCTCCAAAATTGAACTGGGCACCGAATATTCGATCAATAAAATCGAACAAGCCTAAAAAAAATGAATTTTCAGTCGAAAGCTGCATTCCAAAATCGTCCCGCCGGGTTTCATCAGTTCAAAACATTTCTGACGCACATACCGAATCACCAAGACATTACATGGTCGATGATTCGCAGCGGAAGAGGTTAACAAAGCCTAAAGACACGGTTTCTGAAGACCGTTGCCAATAAGACTCACTTTTGAAAAAGGCCCGGCAAATGCCAGGCCTTTTCTTGATCAAATTTTAGCAGGTATGGAAACTCAGTACCGATAATGATCTGGCTTGAACGGGCCCTGTGTAGGCAATCCGAGATAATCCGCCTGTTTCGGGTTCAATTTTGTCAACTTCACACCAATCTTTTCGAGGTGAAGTGCTGCCACTTTTTCATCAAGATGCTTCGGCAGCGTGTAGACCTTCTTGTCGTATTGCCCCTGTTTCGTCCAAAGCTCGATCTGGGCGAGCGTCTGGTTTGTGAAAGAGGCCGACATCACAAAGGACGGGTGCCCTGTCGCATTGCCGAGATTGACCAACCGACCTTCCGAGAGAACGATAATCCTCTTCCCGTCAGGGAATTCAACCTCGTCAACCTGTGGCTTTACATTGTGCCACTTCATGTTCTTGAGCGCTGCGATCTGGATTTCGGAGTCAAAATGTCCAATATTGCAGACAATAGCCCGGTCCTTCATCGCACGCATGTGATCAACGGTCAGAACATCGACATTTCCGGTGGCCGTCACAAAGATGTCTGCCCGCGTAGCGGCGTCTTCCATCGTCGTGACTTCATAACCTTCCATCGCAGCCTGCAAAGCGCAAATCGGATCGATTTCCGAAACCATAACGCGGCATCCTGCATTTCGGAGTGATGCTGCAGAACCTTTACCGACATCGCCAAAGCCCGCGATCATCGCGACTTTACCCGCCATCATCACGTCTGTTCCGCGACGAATTCCGTCGACGAGTGACTCACGGCACCCATAAAGATTGTCGAATTTCGATTTCGTGACCGAGTCGTTCACATTGATCGCAGGGAACAACAACTTGCCTTCATTCGCCATGATATAGAGACGATGAACGCCCGTCGTTGTCTCCTCGGTGACACCCTTGATGTTTGCACCGTTGCGGCCGTACCAACCCGGATTGGCCTTCAACTGCCGCTTGATCGATGCAAAAAGGACCTCTTCCTCTTCGTTGCTCGCCTTGTCGAGAAAAGCGGTATCGCCCGCTTCGGCGCGCATCCCGAGATGGATCAACATTGTTGCATCACCACCATCATCAAGGATCATGTTCGGGGTCCCGCCGTCATGCCATTCGAAAATTTTGTGGGTAAAATCCCAGTAATCTTCGAGGCTCTCGCCCTTAATGGCGAAAACAGGCGTTCCTGCCGCCGCAATCGCCGCTGCTGCCTGATCCTGTGTCGAATAAATATTGCACGAAGCCCAGCGTACTTCGGCGCCCAGCGCCTGAAGCGTCTCGATCAACACCGCTGTTTGAATCGTCATGTGCAAAGAACCGGCAATGCGCGCGCCCTTCAAAGGCTGGGACGGCCCGAACTCTTCACGGGTTTTCATCAGACCCGGCATTTCTGTCTCGGCTATCTTGATTTCCTTGCGACCCCAATCAGCTAAGCCGATATCCGCAATCCGATAGTCATGGTGGTGATGAGGCATTGTTTTCCAGCTTTCCCAAAATTGAATATGGCGCGCTTATAGCATCCGTATTTCCAAAGAGCAATAAACATATAAAGAAGTCTTTATATGTTTATTGGATTGGGAATATTCCCGAGAAAGGGAACCGGATACCGCTAGGATGATTATTTAGTCTTCCTCACCAAACCGGTTGGCAATCAACGCTGTCAGCGACTCGAGGGCAGCTTCGGCATCATCGCCGGTCGCCGCGAGCATGATAGTCGAGCCGATCCCGGCTCCGAGTGTCAGTATGCCCATAATCGACGTCCCGCCGACCGTCTCACCACACCGCGTCACTGTGATATCGGCGTTGAAGCCCTCGGCGCATTGAACAAACTTTGCCGTTGCCCGCGCATGTAATCCCTTGCGGTTGACAATCTGAACCTCGCGCACTAGCGCATCAGTCCGATGAGTCGCGGGCGGGCATGGCGCGTCTTCCATCAAGAAGGGATCATCGGTCATGCTACCCTCTCGGCTCCATCCGTTATTTTCCGGCAAGCACCCGGCTGGCGACGTTGATATATTTTCGGCCTGCGTCTTGGGCTTGAACAACTGCGTTTTCGAGATCGCAATCGTCTCGAACGCTGGCAAGCTTGATCAGCATCGGTAGATTGATACCCGCAACAACTTCCGTCCGACCGGAACCCATCACCGAAATCGCAAGATTGGATGGCGTTCCGCCAAACATATCCGTCAGCACCACAACACCCTGTCCGCTGTCAACATCGCGCACGGCATCGACAATCTCCGTGCGCCGCATGTCCATGTCATCCTCGGGGCCAATCATCACAGTTGCAACTTGCGTCTGAACTCCGACAACATGCTCCATCGCAGCACGGAATTCTGCGGCGAGACGGCCGTGCGTCACGATAACCATACCGATCATCAGAACGTCTCCCGGCTAATTTGGCAGATTACGCAAACCATAGTGCTCTCTGAAAACAAAAAATGGACCCGGGCTACTCGACCGCCCTCTATACGACCTCATGCCCTGCTTGCCCGAGAATGGACAAAACAAGATTTCCTTCCGCAGCCGAAGTCTCGATCCGCGGCAAACGGACCCCCTGAATAGTAACCAGTCGATCTTCTTCGTCCGGACTACGTAGTCTTACCTGCTTTGAACAGTCAACAACAAGTCGAATGATACAGGCAGACTCATAGGGTGTATCGACAATTCCGACGCCGCGCACCTCTACCATTCCCGCAATCGCCGGATGTCCCGACGCAACCAAACGCCCACTGTTTTCAGCAACAAAGACCCTGTCATCGCCGACAAGTCGAGCAAAAATACCACTCTGTGTTGCGAGGGCGACTAAATGCCGTGCCAAAGTCGTCTTTCCACTACCGGATTCGCCCCGGATAAGGATCCCTCGTTCCCCGATAACAACACAACTCGCATGAATTGAGGGCGCCATTTCGATATGTTCCTTCATGGCGTCGCTGACAGTCTAATAATAAAGCGCGCCCCGATCGGCATCGCATCGGGCTCATGCGGACTTTGTGCATATCTGTTTTCCGCCCAGATCCTTCCGTGATGCGCCGCAATAATCTGACGGGAGATTGACAAGCCTAATCCCGAATTTTGTCCGAAACCCTGCTCAGGACGATCCGTGTAGAAGCGCTGAAACACTTTTTCCAAAGCGTGTGCAGGAATTCCCGGCCCGTCATCCTCGATCACGATCTCGATATCAGGACCAATACGCCCTAATGATACTCTCACCTCGCCACCCGTCGGCGAGAATGAGCACGCATTTTCGATCACATTCGTCAGCACCTGGCCGAGACGGCTGTCATGACCTGTCACGATAAACGGACTTTTGGCATTGGCCGATCGTTCGATGTTCAGCTTGACCGATACATGGTTTTCCCGCGTGATGCTATTCGCAACGCCAGTTACTGCTTCGGCGAGCAGGGCCAGATCGACCTTTTCCGCATCCGCGCGCGCAAGTTCCGCATCGAGGCGCGATGCATTTGAAATGTCACTGATCAAACGGTCAAGTCGCCTCACATCATGCTGGATAACGTCAAGCAGGCGCGCACGGCTCTCGTCGGTTTTAGCGAGCGGCCACGTTTCAACGGCACTGCGCAGGGAAGTCAGGGGATTTTTGAGTTCATGCGCCACGTCCGCCGCAAAACTCTCGATCGCTTCGATCCGGTTATACAGCGATTTGGTCATCTCGCTCAGCGAGCCAGATAACTGTCCGATTTCGTCCGATCGATCCGTAAAATCTGGAATTTCCTCCCGAATCTTCACTCCCCGTCGCACACGGTCTGCTGCCGCCGACAATCTGCGGATCGGTCCTGCAATCGTACCCGCAAAAAACGCGGAGACAATCACCATGACCGCGGCAGCAACGCCGAAAATCCGGAAAATCGCCATGCGCTCTTTGTCGATCGTCGTGTCAATATCACCCCCGAGGGTTGATAATAAAAGGACACCCTTCACAAGCCGCGAACGCTGGATCGGCACAGCCACGGAAACAATTGTATCACCGAGGCTGTTCACCCGCACCGTACTCGCAGGCAATCCACCTAAAGCACGCGCGACTTCGGGAATGGTCCGGCCCGAACTACCTCCAGCCTCCTCGACCGGTTTGGGAGCCATCGAACCAAAACCATGCTTCATCAGGTTCCACGTCCGCTCGAAAATCGTTTTGTCCGTTGTGTCCGGCGGTGCCAGATCAAACTTTAAAATGTCGCCGCGCGAATAGAGCGATGCTGAATCGAGCAATAACTCCGCATCCTGATCGTAAATACGCGCTCGGGTACGGGTTGGTGTCACAAGCCTCCGCAAGAGCGGTGCAACCCGCGCGGGATTGATCGAAAACTCCACCTCGTCATCGCCGACGACAATACTCTCGCCGGCTTGCATCTGCAGTAATCTCTCCGGATCAATTGTAATCGAGTCTGTTTCAACGGTTGCCGAGCCTGCGATGGCACCTGCAATAATTTCTCCCTGAATCAACAGACTCTGGACCCGGGCATCAATCAGTCCCTCTCGAAACTGGTTCAGGTAGAGAAATCCCCCCAATAGGGCCACAAGACCGACGAGATTTAAAACGATGATACGGCGCACGAGGCTTGATGACGCCTGCAATCCGAGAATTCGGAAAGCTCGACGCACCCGATACATCGCACCCCCGTGACGCGGGGATAAACCGCGCCGGGAAAGATGATCCATTTCGGCGCCTTCACTGGCTCTCATAATTGCCCGTGCTCTGAAAAATCCGCCCGATCGCCGCAATGACCAAAAAACAGCAAGTGTCCCAACCCAGGATATACCCTATTTTACTCGGCAAACCGGTATCCGACACCGTAAAGCGTTTCGATTTTTTCAAAATCATCATCGACCACTTTGAACTTCTTGCGAAGCCTCTTGATGTGACTGTCGATCGTTCGGTCATCCACATATACCTGATCATCATAAGCCGCATCCATCAATGAATCCCGACTTTTGACAACGCCAGGGCGGTTTGCAAGAGCCTGGAGTATCAAAAACTCTGTCACAGTCAGCGTGACGTTCTTGCCCTTCCACGTACAGGCATGCCGCTCAAGATCCATCTTGAGTTGCCCGCGTTCCAGCACACGAGCCTCTCCCTCGCGCGCAACCGGAAGATCCTTCGCACTTGCACGACGCAGCACTGCTTTCACACGCTCAACCAACAGTCTTTGAGAAAATGGCTTCCGGATAAAGTCATCAGCCCCCATTTTCAGACCGAACAATTCATCAATTTCTTCATCCTTGGAGGTCAGAAATATCACAGGAAGATCAGATTTCTGCCTGAGACGCCTGAGCAACTCCATGCCATCCATACGCGGCATTTTAATATCAAAAATCGCAAGATCGGGTGGATTTTGCTTCAATCCGTCAAGCGCTGATGCGCCATCGGTATAGGTTGTTACACGGTACCCTTCACTTTCAAGAGCGATTGAAACCGAAGTCAGAATATTGCGATCATCATCGACAAGGGCAATTGTTGGCATTGAATGGATCCGATTCTCATAAGACCTATTTATAGCCTTTCATACTAGAACATAGCGAGGCCAAATTGTGGCAGAGCTTATGTTGGACACCCCTTATTCCCGAAATCCTTGACGAAACGACGATAAAATTCAATCTGATGGCATGAAAGAAAAATCGCAACTGCTGCGCCCGACGGATGAGAGTGCCTTGGCGCTTGCCGGACTATTGCTCTCGAAAATTCGATGGGGCGCCCTAGCCACACTCGCCCCTGACGGATATCCGCTCACAAGCCTCATCAATATCGCCTTTGATCGAGACGGCAGGCCTCTCATGCTCGCGTCACGCTTGTCGGACCACACAACCAACCTGCTCGCCGATCCGCGCTGTTCTCTCCTGATCAGCGACCCCGGAAAGGGAGATCCTCTTGCCCATCCGCGACTAAGCCTCACCTGTAACGGCCAACACATCACCGATGCGCGCGAAACGGGGCGTTATCAGGACATTCGTGCTGATTTTCTGGAGCACCATCCGAAATCTGCACTCTATATCGATTTTCCGGATTTCCTCTTTTTTCGGCTCGACTTGCTGGGTGCCCGGTTGAATGGCGGCTTCGGCAAAGCCTACCAACTGACAAGCTCCGAGATTTTATCACTCACCACGCGCAAACCATAGCACGCAGCTCAGGTAGGAACGGTTCCGTTCAGCGAAAGAACCTCACCGGCAAGATACAGCGAACCGGCGATCAGAACCCGCGGAGCAACGCGCCATTGCCGCTCACGCAAAAGCGTGAGTGCTTCTTCGACTCCCGCGCATGGCACAGCTGGTAATCCGGCGGCCTCCGCCAGAGCGGCGACTTCAGCAGCCGACCGCGAAGCAACATTTCCCTTAATCGGAATAGTCATCACTTGTCCGGCAAGACCGGCGAAAGGCAACAGAAATCCGGCAGAATCCTTCGTACCAAGCATCCCGACAATCATCACCAACGGCCGCGATGCCCGTTCCTCGAAATCAGCCATCGCTGCTGCAAGAACTTTTCCACCATCCGGATTATGGCCGCCATCCAACCATAATTCGGCACCTTCAGGCAGCTGATCTGCGAGACGGCCGCGAGTGAGACGCTGCAAGCGTGCCGGCCATTCGGCGCCAATAATCCCTGCTTCGTAGGCGGCAACGGGAAGTCGCCCGAAACCCGCTGCTCGCAACGCAGCCACAGCAGTCCCCGCATTGATCTGCTGGTGCCTTCCGGCCAGCCTAGGCAATGGCAAATCAACTAGGCCATCCTCGTCCTCGACTATCAAACGCCCTTGTTCTTCCCGGATATGGAAATGCTGGCCCGCTTCGATCAGACGCGCTCCAACGCGCGCTCCATACCGCTCAAGCACGGGCTCGACTTCAGGAAATTCTTGCGGAGCAATAACAGCTGGAACCCCGCGCTTCATAATTCCTGCTTTAGCGGAAGCAATCAGCTCAGGCGTATCGCCAAGATACTCCGCATGATCCCGTGAGATCGGCGTGATCACCGTTGCGAGCGGTTTATCGATCACATTCGTCGCGTCGTAAATGCCGCCAAGCCCAACCTCGAGCAACAATACATGCGCAGGATGTTCTGAAAACAACAGAAAAGCTGCTGCGGTCGTCATTTCGAACAGGGTAATCGGTGCCCCTGCATTTGCCTTCTCACATCTTTGGAACGCATCAACGAGGGTCGCCTCCCCAACGAGATGACCACCACCGGGAGCCCCCAACCTGATCCGTTCATGGAAGCACACGAGGTGCGGCGACGTATAAACATGAACAACCAGACCGGCAGCTTCGAGAATCGACCGCATAAATGCGATTGTCGACCCTTTCCCGTTCGTTCCTGCAACATGGATCACCGGCGGAAGCTTTCGATGCGGTTCTCCCAACGCCAGCAGTAACCGCTCGATCCGTCCGAGGGACAGGTCTATCAGTTTCGGATGTAGCGAAAGAAAACGCTCGAGGATCGTTTCCGACGGTTCCATGGTATCAAAAGCTTAACGGGCGGCGATAGCTGCAATTTCAACCGTGTACTCCGGTGCCGCCAATTTAGCTTCCACCGTAGCACGTGCAGGTGTCGATCCAGCGACGATCCATGTATCCCAGACGGAATTCATTTCGCTGAATGTGGAAATGTCGGCGAGCCAGATATTCACCGATAAAAGTTTTGTCTTTTCGGAACCTGCCTGCGCAAGTAAAGCATCAATCTGCGCCAGAATGTCTTTCGTCTGTGCGGCAACGCTCTGGCCTTTTGCGGCGTCAGCTACCTGACCGGCAAGATAGACAGTGTTTCCGTGAACAACGGCCTTGCTCATACGAGGGCCTGCTCCGATACGTGTGATGGTCATGAATTGCTCCTGATCGCGGAATGAAGTTAATCTGCAAGCGATGGCCTAACCTGACAAAGCGTCCGGCGCAACCCGGATGGTGTTGCCGTTCGCAAAAGTCGGGTTTAGAGAGTGTAGTCATAGTTACCTGACGAAACGAAAAGGCGCGTCAAAATGGACACAGACTATCTGATTGAACGCCGAACGCTCAAAAAACGGATAACGTTCTGGCGCATTCTTGCGTTCTTGGTGGCGATTGGTGCGCTGATTGGCGGCGGCCTCTATATGGGAGGCGGCACCGAGTTGGAGCGCCATCAGGCTCATATCGCACGTCTGAAAATCTCTGGTATCATCACAGGGGATCAGGCGACCCTTGATACGCTCAAGAATATTGGCGAGAGCAGTGCAAAGGCAGTATTCCTCGTCATTGATAGTCCGGGGGGGACAGTCACGGGCTCAGAGGCGCTTTTCGAAGCCATCCGAAATGTGGCCGCAAAAAAGCCGACGATCGCAATCGTCGATGGCCTTGCCGCATCCGGCGGTTACATCGCCGCCCTAGGCGCGGATCGGATCATCGCGCGACGTACTTCTGTCGTTGGCTCGATCGGCGTCCTGTTCCAATACCCTGACGTGGTAAAACTGCTCGACTCATGGGGTGTCAAAGTGGAGTCGATCAAATCCGCCCCTCTCAAAGCATCGCCAAATCCGGTGGAGCCTACCTCGCCCGAAGCGCGCGCAGCGATTGCCGCTGTCGTCGAAAGTAATTTCAACTGGTTCAAGGAACTCGTAAAAGAGCGGCGAAACCTTACAAATGAAGAAGTGCAAACCGTTTCCGATGGCAGAATTTTCGCTGGCGAACAGGCGCTACCTCTCAAATTGATCGACGAAATCGGCTCCGAGAAGCAAGCACTTTCATGGCTTGCGAAAGAGAAGGGAATTGACGAGACGACCCGCGTCATTGACTGGAAAATCAAATCACAGGACAATTTGTTCGGATTGACAGACGCAATGGCCTTGGGTGCAAGGCTTGCCGGTTTCGAAATATTGGCACTATCAATTGATCAAGCGGCACAAGCTCAGAAAAAGCTAAGTCTTGACGGGGTGTTAGTCCTCTGGCACCCTTCGCTCGACATTCAGTAGAAACAAGCATACCCACAGTAGCGGTCGCTCCTTAAAGAGAAAAAGTATGATTAAGTCAGAACTCGTTCAAAAAATCGCTGAACAATATCCGGAACTGTACCAACGGGACGCTGAAAATGTCGTCAACGCCATTCTGGATGAAATTGTAGAGGCATTAGCCCGCGGTGATCGGGTCGAAATCCGTGGATTTGGTGCGTTCTCTGTCAAAAAGCGTGACGCCCGCGTCGGCCGCAACCCTCGGACGGGCGAGCATGTACCCGTCTCGGAAAAAGTGGTTCCCGTGTTCAAGGCGGGCAAGGAAATGCGCGTTCGCCTGAATATGGAAGCGGGCAAGCGTTAAAAGTACAAACGGCGGGAGGCATGGTTGAGAGCAGCGCTCAAAGCAATCATTATGGTTCCCGTCTTTGTGCTCCTCATCGTGTTTGCGATCGTGAACAGAGCACCTGTCACCTTGCTGCTTGATCCGTTTGATCTCACAAACCCGCCCCTGGCCATCACAGCACCGCTCTTTATCATCATTTTCCTGTCTTTGATGGTTGGTATTGCCGTTGGCGGCGTTGGCGTCTGGATTTCTCAAGCAATCCACCGCCAAGCCCTACGCCACCACAAACGGGAAGCGGAACGCTATCGCAACGAGATTGAAGAACTCAGACGCCGCTCGGATCTGCCGCCCCTTCCGCCAGCCCCGATGATCGGCTGATCCGAAACTGCATTCATCACAAGGAATACCCCATGCACATCATGTCCGCCGATATGATCGATCAGGCACTCGATCCCGTAACCTTGGCAGATGCACTGGCTGATGGATTTCGCTCGGACATCATCCTCCCCCTCCGCCATCATCACGACATTGAACGCACGCCGCAAAATGCAACGCTTCTCCTGATGCCTGCATGGACCGGGAAATCCGCCACACCCGCCTATCTCGGCACCAAGATCGTGACGATTTTTCCGGGAAACGGCGCTCTCAACCTCCCCAGCGTGTACGGCACCTATATGCTGCTTGACGGCAACACCGGCGCTCCATTGGCGGCACTCGATGGAACACGGCTGACACTATGGCGCACCGCTGCCGCTTCCGCCCTCGCCGCCCGCTATTGCGCCCGCCCCAACGCGACGCGCATGGTGATGGTCGGGGCCGGCGCACTTGCGCCCTTTCTGATCAAGGCGCATTGCGCAACAAGCCCGATCAATGACGTCGCCTTGTGGAACCACAAGCCGGAAAAAGCGGTCGCCTTGGCTAACACACTTCGTGCCGAAGGACTTCCGGTTCGCGCCGTCACCGACCTCGAACACGCCGTCCGCGAGGCGGATATCGTCTCGAGTGCCACCCTCTCTACTCAACCGCTCATTCTTGGTGCCTGGCTCCGGCCCGGCATGCATATTGACTGCGTCGGCGCGTTCAAGCCATCCATGCGCGAAACGGATGACGCGCTCGTTCAACGCGCAACCTTGTTCTGCGACACGCGAGAGGGCGCGATGAAAGAGGCAGGTGACTTTTCCCAGCCCCTCGCCGCCGGAATCCTCAAACCTGAGGATGTGAAAGCGGATTTATTCGACCTCGCCCGCGGAACACATCGGGGCCGCTCGAGCCCTAACGAGATTACGATGTTCAAATCAGCCGGAACCGCCATTGAGGATCTAGCCGCAGCCATCCACATCTGGAACCGCGTCAACGCCTGATCTGATAGACAATTAACGTCCCACATGCGATGAAACCATTAATGTCGGTCATCGTTAAAATCTGCGGAATTAAAACGGTAGAAGCCCTCTCGGCCGCGCTCGATGCGCGCGCGGATATGGTCGGCTTTGTGTTTTTCCCGCGCTCCCCGCGTCATGTCGAACTCGATCAAGCCGCCATTCTCAGTGCACTCACGGGCATCCGTTCAGCAAAAGTAGCTCTCACTGTCGATACATCCGATGAAACCCTTTCCGCGATCATCAACGCGCTCAAGCCAGACATTCTTCAATTGCACGGTCATGAAACGCCGGAGCGAACTGCCGAAATCCGCTCCCGCTTCGGCATTCCAGTTATGAAAGCCCTCGGCGTGGCGTCAGTCGCCGATCTTTTCGACGTCAAAGCCTATGAACAGGTAGCCGATCGCCTCCTTTTCGATGCCAAACCTCCCAAAAATGCCGCCTTGCCAGGAGGTAACGGGCTGGTTTTCGATTGGCAGATTCTTTCAGGTCTTGACCTTACCAAGCCATTCATGGTGTCAGGGGGACTTGATCCGTCCAATGTCGCAACCGCTCTCGCAATGACTGGCGCTCCCGGCGTCGATGTGTCATCTGGAGTGGAAACAACACCCGGCATCAAAGACCCGTCTAAGATCAAGGCTTTCATTGACGCCGCAAGAGGCTTCCACCTGCACGGATCACCGCGCAAATAACAGGATAAAGTGTCGTGACACTACAACAGACGCTCAACTCATTTAGAACCGGGCCTGACGAAACTGGCCATTTCGGCCAGTTTGGTGGTCGTTTCGTCGCTGAAACGCTGATGCCACTCGTCCTGTCGCTCGAAAAAGCCTATGCCGAGGCGAAGGCCGATCCGCACTATCAGGGCGAGATGAAATCCTACCTCACCCATTATGTCGGTCGTCCGAGCCCCCTCTATTTTGCCGAACGCCTCACCGAACACGCTGGCGGCGCGAAAATCTATCTGAAACGCGACGAGTTGAACCACACCGGCGCACACAAAATCAACAATGTGCTTGGCCAGATCCTGCTTGCCATGCGCATGGGCAAAACCCGCATCATCGCCGAAACCGGCGCCGGACAGCACGGTGTTGCAACTGCAACGGTTTGCGCCCGCTTCGGCCTGAAATGCATCGTCTATATGGGCGCGGTCGATGTCGAGCGCCAGAAACCAAACGTGTTCCGTATGAAAATGCTTGGTGCCGAACTCATCCCCGTCACGTCAGGGTCGAAAACCCTGAAAGACGCGATGAACGAAGCTCTGCGCGATTGGGTCACGAATGTCGCGGATACGTTTTATTGCATCGGCACCTCAGCCGGTCCGCACCCCTATCCGATGATGGTGCGTGATTTCCAATCCGTCATCGGCACGGAAGCCCGCGCCCAGATGATTGAGCGCGAAGGTCGCCTACCTGACTCCATCATCGCCTGCATCGGCGGCGGCTCAAACGCGATAGGCCTGTTCCATCCCTTCCTCGATGATCCCTCGGTCGAGATTTATGGCGTCGAGGCCGCAGGTCACGGCGTTGCATCCGGCCTTCATGCCGCATCGCTAACGGGCGGTCGTCCCGGCGTTCTGCACGGCAACCGCACCTATCTGCTGATGGATCCTGATGGCCAGATCGCTGAAGCGCATTCGATTTCGGCGGGCCTAGATTATCCCGGTATTGGCCCCGAGCATTCCTGGTTGCATGACATGGGGCGCGTCAAATATATTTCCGCAACCGATCAGGAAGCGCTCGACGCCTTCCAGCTGCTCTCGAAACTCGAAGGCATCATTCCCGCGCTCGAACCCGCCCACGCGATCGCGCGTGCCGTCGAAATCGCCGCAACCAAGCCGAAAGATCATCTCATGATCGTCAATTTGTGCGGTCGCGGCGACAAGGATATCTTCTCGGTAGCTGAACATCTGGGAGGCATGGAGTGACCACGCGCATCGACACACGCTTTGCCAAACTTGGCGCTGAGGGACGCGCCGCTCTTGTCACCTTCGTGATGGCCGGCGATCCTGATCCGGCCACCTCGCTTGCAATCATTAAGGCTCTTCCAGCAGCAGGCGCCGACCTTATCGAGATCGGTATGCCGTTCACCGACCCGATGGCCGATGGCCCCGCTGTTCAAGCGGCAGGATTGCGTGCGCTAGCGGCTGGCGAAACATTGGCCGGAACACTCAAGCTTGTCCGCGAGTTCCGCGCCGACGATCAGTCAACGCCGATTATCCTGATGGGCTATTACAATCCCATCTATATTTATGGCGTTGACCGTTTTCTTGTCGATGCAAAATCGGCAGGAATTGATGGCTTGATTGTCGTCGATCTCCCTCCGGAGGAGGACGACGAATTGTGCAAGCCCGCCCTTGCGGCCGGCCTCAATTTCATTCGTCTCGCGACGCCCACGACCGACGATGCACGTCTGCCCAAGGTGCTCACCAATACATCAGGCTTTGTCTATTATGTCTCGATCGCCGGCATCACCGGCGCGGCAACACCTGATTTCGGCAAGGTTGCAACGGCCGTTGCGCGTATTAAATCACATACAAATCTCCCGGTTGCAGTCGGGTTTGGCGTCAAAACCGCTGCTGATGCAGCTGCCATTGCAGCTGGTGCGGACGGCGTTGTTGTTGGTTCGACACTCGTCGACGCGGTTCGCCACTCATTGGATGCGAACGGCAAGGCAACGGCAAAGACGGTTGAGTCCGTTGTTGCACTCGTAAAAAATATCGCTTCGGGCGTCCACTCGGTCGCTAAGCCGAAAAAATAGATCCGACAGGGAAAGTCTCCATGGAAACGATGAACTGGATTTCAAACGTTGTCCGTCCCAAAATCAGGTCGTTCCTGAAGCGGGATACGCCACAGAATCTCTGGATCAAATGTCCAGAGAGTGGTCAGCTCGTTTTCAGCAAAGACGTCGAAGCCAATCAATATGTGATCCCAGGCTCCGACTATCATATGCGAATGTCAGCCGTGATCCGCCTGAAATCCATGTTCGACGGCGGCACCTTCGAGGATATCGCGCTTCCGGAAGTCCCTTTGGATCCGCTGAAATTCCGCGATGAAAAGCGCTATGTTGATCGTCTGCGGGACGCCAAAACAAAAACCAGCCTCGTCGACGCGATCAAGATCGGCGTCGGTACCGTGGAGGGGCAAACAGTTACCATCGGGGTTCAGGACTTCGACTTCATGGGCGGTTCCCTTGGCATGGCGGCAGGTGAAGCGGTCATCCGCGGACTTGAAACGGCAACCGCTCGCAAAACGGCTTTTATTATGTTTGCCTCGTCTGGCGGTGCCCGGATGCAGGAAGGCATGTTCTCGCTGATGCAGCTTCCGCGCACGACTGTTGCGGTTCAACGTCAACGTGCTGCAGGGCTTCCCTACATCGTTGTCCTCACAAACCCGACAACAGGCGGCGTAACGGCTTCCTACGCGATGCTCGGCGATATCCATATTGCAGAGCCGGGCGCACTGATCGGCTTTGCCGGTCCGCGCGTTATCGAGCAAACCATTCGCGAAAAATTGCCTGAAGGGTTCCAGCGGTCCGAATACCTCAAGGATCACGGCATGGTCGATATGGTTGTTCATCGGCACGAGCTGAAAGCAACGCTAGCGCGCTTATGCCGTATTCTTTCCAATACGAAGCCAGCGAAAAAAATCGCCTGACGCCCTCCCTCCTTACGTTCACGGAGGGAACAAAAAAATTAATAAGGTAGGGCTTACAATGAGAGACATCGGCATCGGCATCATCGGCACCGGCTTTATGGGCAAATCTCATGGCTTTGCCTACCGAGCGGTAGCGGGACAATTTCCCGTCGCATGCAACCCCGTTCTTGAAATGGTGGCCGATATCAATCCGGAGACAGGTGCCGCTGCCCATCGTCAATTGGGCTTCAAGCGCGTGACCACGGACTGGCGTGAACTCGTCAATGATCCCAAAGTCGAGATCGTATCCATCACATCGCCCAATCTGTTGCACCGGGAAATGGCGCTCGCCGCCATCGCAGCAGGCAAGCATGTTCATTGCGAAAAGCCACTTGCGCCTTCCGCCGACGACGCGCGTGTGATGATGGAAGCGGCTGAAAAGGCCGGTGTACGGACCCAAGTCGGCTATAATTACATCAAAAATCCGATCCTCAAACTCGCCAGAGACATGGTTGTATCTGGCGAACTTGGAGACATTATCGGTTTTCGCGGCATTCATGCCGAGGATTACATGGTCGATCCGACAGGGCCGTGGAACTGGCGCGTTGACCCGCGCGGTGGCGGCGGTGCAGTTGCAGATCTCGGCAGCCATATCATCGGCATCGCTCGTTTTCTTATTGGCCCGATTGCGGAGCTGTCGGCGGAACTTGAAACAGTCGTCAAAGAGCGCCCCGCTTCTGCCGGCTCAACCGAGCGCCGCAAAGTCGAAGTCGATGATGTTGCCCGTCTTACAGTACGTTTTGAGCGCGGATGCACGGGATCCATCGAAGCAAACTGGGTTGCAACCGGACGAAAAATGCACCTTGGTTTCGAGCTTGCGGGAACGAAGGGATCGCTCGTCTTTACGCAAGAGCGCTTCAATGAACTGCATTACTATAAAATCGGGGGCGACCCGCGCCATGCCGGTTTCACAACCATTGAAGCTGGCCCCGCACATTATCCCTACGGATTGTTTTGCGTCGCACCCGGACACCAGATCGGGTTCAACGATCTGAAAACCATCGAGGTTGCCGAATTTCTGGCATCCATAGACGGTGGCCCTGTCCCGGGACCGGACTTTCGCGAGGCTTGGGAAATTCAAAAGGTAGTGGATACAGCCATTGCCGCGTCAAAAGACCGAGTTTGGCACAAAATACCCTAAACTGGCCTATTTACCGGCTGTCATGATCAATTGCAGATAGCAAATTCTGCGTTTGAACGTGCGACTTTCATTATACTCATAGATCACCAACCTTGGTCGGTCCGCATGCGGTCGCTCTACCTTAACCGCAATTTCATCCGGCAAGAGGATTCCAATATGCCGAAGCGCCCGATGGGCATCGTTCTCGATTTCCACGAGCAATCCACGGTCGACCCAGCAACGCGCAAGCACTGCACCCAGATACTGGAGGATTTTTTCCCGAATATCCTTTGAGTCAATAACGATCTCGATCGGGGGTTCTTGCTTGAAATTATTGGAAGCACCTGGCTCGGGAAACTCGTGAACAACCAGCTCACGACTCTCACTGGGAACGATTGCCGGTACCCCGCCAGAATACGCGCTCTTCAGCATAGTCCCCGTTCCTTCATCTTAATTTTCTTCAGGAGACTAATTTCACAAAGTTAAAAACTACGCAAGAAAATTTAGAATTTATTAAATATTTCCGACCACGTTTTTCTTAAAGCTGAAAGTCCTTTCAGAGCTTAGTTCAACAACATCACATCTGCGTGGGCTGTACGAAACAGGCCAGCCCTGTAATTGATCATCACATATTCGATATTCGTCGTGTTTGGCTTAATACTGACAGGTATTGACTGACCAAGGGCACCAAGCGAAAGCATGACCCCATCAGATATTCCTTTTGCTTGAGAGGCGTTGGCACAGTGAATGTCGATCTTATCAATTTTTCCAAAAAACAAATCTCTCAGCATATTCGGCATAATGTCTCTCCATAAGCCGGCAAAATATCTGCCGTATTTATCATCGCTTCTTGACTAGCAAGGATCATGCCCCGAAATGCTTTTTGCCGGTTGAAGCGCGATTAAATTTGCGAGGGCGCCAACAGCTTGCAATTCTATCCGTCCCTATGCGACATCGAACAAATGTCACGCGCCACTCACCCAGAAATACCACGCTTCCCGTCCGGGAATATCTTCGGCTTTGTCGGGATTGTGACGGCAATCCGGCTGGCCGTCGCTGCCTTTGCACCGCTGACCGGCGATGAAGCCTATTATCGTCTCTGGTCGCTCGATCCCGATTGGGGCTATTATGATCATGCGCCCATGGTTGCATGGTGGATGGCGCTTGGCAGCGCACTTTTCGGAGATACGACCTTCGCGCTCAGGTTTCTGGCCCCCGTCTCGGCAGGTATCGGCTCCCTTTTCCTGTGGCGAACAGCAGCTCTTTTGCTCGACCGCCCGTCAGCCGATCGAACAGTAATCTGGTTCAATGCAATGCTGATCGTCGGCGTCGGCAGCATCGTCATGACACCCGATATTCCCTCGGTCTTTTTCTGGGGCATGGCACTTTGGGCGCTTGCGGAAGCGAACAGATCTCGAAAAGACGTTTGGTGGCTTCTCGTTGGTATATCCGCAGGGTTGGGAATCCAGTCGAAATATTCCGTTCTGTTTCTTGGCCCGGGCATCCTGCTCTGGCTCGCCCTTATCCCCGCAAACCGGTTCTGGCTTCGGCGGTGGGGCCTATGGACTGGTGGAGCTATCGCTGCCCTTGTCGCAAGCCCGCTCCTCTATTGGAACGCGACCCATGAATGGGTTTCCTTTCTGAAACAATTCGGGCGCACAGTGCCGAAAAGCTGGAGCTTGCAATATCTTCCAGAATTCATCGGCGCGATGCTCCTCTTAATGACACCGGTCATTTTTGGCTTTGCCCTCATCGGATTGTTCAGGGCTGGGCGACTTTCCCTCGGCGGAAACTCAAAACTGGCCCTTCCCGTCCTGACAAGCGTTCCATTCCTCGTCTATCTCGTCAGCCATTCCCTACATGATCGCGTGCAGGGTAATTGGCCCGTCCCGATGATGCCCGCCTTTGCAATTCTTGCGGCCTTCGCCGCCAGCCTGATCGTCAACTCCACAACATCCGCGCGATGGAAAAAACAATGCATCAAGGTCGCGGCGCCGCTGGGCTTCATTCTCTCGACGCTTGTTGTTCTGGAAGTCCTGCGTCCTTTCCTGCCAATCGCGACATCCGTCACGCCGCTTGCCGAAATGCGCGGCTGGGCGGGGTTTGCACAAGAAGTAGATCAGCGGAGAAAAGCCTCGAGCGCCGCGTGGGTCGCTACACTATCCTACACCGAAACCGGCCAACTTGCCTTTCAGCTCGATCACTTGAGCCCTGTCATCCAGATTGATCAGCGGATGCGCTATGTGTTTGCGCCCGAACCGGATCCCGCACTCATCAACTCGGCCGGACTGCTTGTTGCACCCGCTTCGAAAGCGGAAGCCTATCGTTCACGCTTGAAAAACTGCAATGTACAGTTCGAACCGCTCGGAACGCTTGACCGGAAGGATCACGACATCAAGCTTGAAACCTATGCGCTCTTCCGGATCACGGGTGCCAAGCTTGAACCAAACCTTCCGCCACGCGGGAAGAGCAAACGAGAGTGTCCGTGATCGCCTCGTCAGTCTGCCCCGATCAGAGCTTGCCCGAATAAGTCGCCTCATAGAGCGCGTGTGCACTTTTTACATTAAGCGGCACAGGATTTCCCCCCGCGGTTGGATCTTCCGGTGCCATCGCCGACATCAAATCGAATTTAGTATTGTCGACGCCAAAATCCTTCAGCGTATGCGGCACACCAAGTTGCTTCCGCAAATCGATAATCCACGCCATGAACGCCTCGAATGTCGGCGCAAGGCCGATATAAGCCGCAAGCCGCACGATCTTCGCCTCGATCGCGGCGCGGTTGAACTGCAATACATACGGCATGAAAACAGCATTCGTCATGCCGTGATGCGTATCATATAAAGCACCAACCGGATGCGAAAGGGCATGAATGGCCCCCAATCCCTTTTGGAACGCCGTCGCGCCCATCAAAGCGGCGGACATCATATGCGCTCGCGCCTCGATATCCGTACCATCCTTGAACGCCCGCACAAGGTTTTCCTTGACCAGTCTGATCCCCTCCACCGCGATCCCCTCGCCCATCGGGTGATAGAATGGCGAGCAATAGGCCTCCAGGCAATGCGCGAGCGCGTCCATGCCCGTGCCTGCTGTAATCTTCGGCGGCATGCCAATTGTCAGTTCCGGATCGCAGATCGTCACTTTCGGCATCATTCCCGGATGGAAAATCACCTTTTTCGTATGCGTCGCTTCCTGTGTGATCACACCTGCGCGGCCCACTTCCGAGCCCGTTCCCGCAGTCGTCGGTACCGCGATCACCGGTGCAATCCCCTTCGGATCGGCCCGCGTCCACCAATCGCCAATATCCTCGAAATCCCACATCGGGCGCGTCTGTCCCGCCATGAAGGCGATCACTTTTCCCGCATCAAGCCCCGATCCGCCACCGAATGCGATCACACCATCATGCTTTCCCGCCCGCATCACCTCGAGCCCGGCATAGATATTCGACTCGACCGGATTAGGCTTGATCTCCGAGAACATCGCCCGGCCGAGCCCTGCAGCCTGCAGCGCATCCAAAACAGCCAGCGTCATCGGCTGTGTCGCCAGAAACGGATCGGTCACCAGAAGCGGCCGCATGATCCCGTTGTTCTTGCAGAGCTTCGGCAGCTCCGAGATTTTTCCTGCGCCAAAACGGATTGAGGTAGGGTAGTTCCAGTTGGCCGAAGGTGAAGTTGTCATGATGATCTCGCAGAAAAGAGGAAAACAAAGGCGCCGTTTGACGAATTAAAATCAGAGTGTCCTGAGGTGATAGCTCTTGGCACGCGTCAGCATGTCATAGCCGATCTCGGAGAGGCTCACACCCCGTCCGGTATCCTTCACACCTGTCCAAGCCAATGCAGGGTCAAGATAGTCGCAGCGGTTCATAAACACGGTGCCCGTCTCGATCTCGCGGCCCAGCGACGCAGCAGCAGCCTCGTCCGAGGTCCAGATCGCGGCAGTCAGGCCATAGGGGCTGTCATTCATCAGCCGCACGGCCTCTGCATCATCCTTGACCTTCATAATACCAACCACAGGGCCGAAATTCTCCTCGCGCATCAGAGTCATCAAATGGTCAACGCCGGTCAGAACCTGCGGCATTAAATAGGTACCGCTCCCCTTGTCCGCCGGGAATAAAGCCGCATCAATATGCGCTTTCGCACCCTTGGCCACCGCTTCTTTCACCTGCGCGCGTACAATATCCGCGCCCTTGGCCGTCGCCATTGGTCCGAGGGTTGTTGTCTCGTCCAGCGGATTGCCGAGCTTGTACCCCTTAGTCAGCGCCACGAAGCCCTCGACAAAACGATCATAAAGACTTTCATGCACATAAATGCGCTCGATACCGCAGCAGCACTGTCCCGAATTGAAGAAAGCACCATCAACGAGATTTTCAACCGCATGATCAAGATTGGCATCTGCCCGCACATAGGCCGGATCCTTGCCGCCAAGTTCAAGCCCCAACGACGTAAACGTCCCCGCTGCCGCCTTCTCGATGGCACGCCCACCTGCAACCGATCCCGTAAAATTGCAATGGTCCACAGATCCCGATGACAAGATGCGCGCCGTGTCGTCATGCGTGAGAACAAGATTGGTAAAGAGCCCTTCCGGCATCCCCGCCGCCTGCATCGCAGTCGCAAAGCGCTCCCCGACCAGAATGGTCTGCGCAGCTGCCTTCAGGATCACAGCATTGCCCGCCATCAGCGCCGGTACAACCGAATTCACCGCCGTCAAATACGGATAGTTCCACGGCGCCACAACCAGCACAACACCCAGAGGCGTCTTTTCGATATAGCGGGCGAAACCCTGTTTCTTCTCGGGTACAATCGGCGCTAACGCGTCGGGCGCAATCTTGATCATGTGACGGGCGCGCTCTTCAAAGCCGCGGAACTCGCCACCCCATTTCACGGGACGTCCCATCTGGATTGCGATTTCAGGCACGACTTCCTGGTTCATCGTCAGCATCGCGTCGACAAAAGCCGTAAGCTTGGCAGTACGCTCGGCGAGCGGAACTTTCGCCCAGAGCTTTTGCGCCTGACGCGCTGCCGCGAGAGCAGCCTCAATCGCTGCAGCAGAGGCCGAAGGCCGCCGTGCGACTTCGCGGCCATCAATGGGGGAGATGCAAAGAATGTCGGTCATGGGGAGGTTGGCCTGTTTGTGAAAGTGGTTTTAGAGGCGAATAGCGAATGATGAGTAGCGAATATTCGCCATTCGCTACTCTCTACTCGCACAGCTTAGATAATTTCAAAATACCGGGCCATTTCCCAGTCCGTAATCGCACGCCGGAATTCCCGCTCTTCCCACTCGCGCGAGGCCGCATAATGCTCGACAAAAGCATCGCCAAACAGGGCCCGCCCGGGCTTTGAACCCTTCAACCGTTGCGCCGCTTCCCATAAGGTCCGCGGCAAAGCACGGCTCTTCGGCAGCTTCACATCATAGGCATTGCCGGTCATTGGCGCACCCGGCTCGATCTTGTTCTCAATCCCCCAAAGACCGGAACCAATCGCAGCGGCAAGTGCGAGGTAAGGGTTGATATCAGCAGCTGCTACCCGATACTCGATCCGTTGCGACTTCTCCGACCCCTCGATCACACGCAGTGCCGTCGTACGATTATCGACCGCCCACGCCGAATCCGTCGGCGCCCAGAACCCCGGGATCAGTCGCGTATAGCTGTTCACCGTGCAGGCAACCATCGCCAGTAATTCCGGCATTAATTGCTGCTGCCCGCCGAGATACCAACGCATCGTGTCGGACATAGAATAGGGCTTGGACTTGTCATAAAACACGCCCTTTCCCGTCTTTTTATCCTGCAACGATGTGTGCAAATGTCCGGATTGTCCGGGCCAATCATGCGATGATTTCGCCATGAACGAAGCCATCCAGCCGCGCTTCTGCGCCAGAACCTTTGTGTAGGTTTTGAACAGCGCAGCCTTGTCAGCGGCCGCCATGGCTTCATCGACCCGGATCGCTGCCTCGAGCACGCCGGGGCCCGTCTCCGTATGCAACCCCTCAATCTCGAAGTCCATCTTCCGTCCAAGATCAAGCAAATCCCGATAGAAATCGGCATGCACAGAACTTCTCAGCATTGAATAGCCAAAAAACCCGGGCGTAATATTTTTCAAATTCTTGTAATTCTTTTCTCGCACCGAATGCGGCGTTTCCTCAAACAGAAAAAACTCGAATTCTGCAGCGGCACTCACCTTGAAGCCCATATCAGCCGCCTTCGCCAGAACACGCTTCAGCGTACCGCGCGGACAAACCTCTTCCCACTTCCCGTCAAATTCGCAAATAAACAACGGCAGATCATCCTCGAAAGGGATCACACGCATCGTATCCGGCACCATGCGGACAGCAGCATCGGGATAACCCGTGTGCCAACCGGTTACCTTGGCATTATCATAAAGCTGGTCATTCGAATCCCAGCCGACAACCACGTCGCAAAAGCCCAACCCTTTCTCAAGGGCGCTCTCAAACTTGTCACGATTGATATATTTTCCGCGAAAAACACCATCAATATCGAACAAACCCACCCGCACATAAGGCAAATCCTTCTCTCTGACATAGGCCAGAGCTTCAGCAGCAGATGTAATGCGCGGTGGTGTGCTCATGATCATAAACCCCGTTGGAAACAAGCACCGCGGGCGTCACCGCCCGCGGTTAAAATAATTGCGCGATTGCGCCTAGGCTCAGTTTTCGCCGACCGCCGCTTCGGCTTCCTTGATTGCAGCCTGCCGCTTGGCAATCATATCCCCAATAGGTGGACCTTGGAAACGACGGTTTTCAAACAGGACCCAGACAACAATCATCAGGACAATGAATCCGACCGTGATTGCAAGCGCCCAATCATTTGGCGGTTGAATTCCAGCGTAGAAGATGATCGCCATTGCAATAAGCGAGAGGAAACCAACAAGCTTGAATGTTCCGCCGCCAATGCTCCACGGACCCGGCTTTGGCCATTTCGCTGTCCCATATGCAACAATGCCGAGTGCAATCGGCAACGCGAAGGAGAGGAACAGGAAAATCACCGTGCAAGAAACAACGATCGAATATGCCGGCGTTCCAGCAATTGTGATCGCCGATGTCAGCCAGACGAACAACACCGAAAGGGTCGATGCCATCCAGATGGATGCAACTGGTGTCCGATGTGTCGGGCTAACCTTGCTCAGGAACTTTGGCAATCCGCCATCGCGTGCGAAGGCAAACAACATGCGGGAAGCCGATGTCACCGTAGCAAGACCACACAAGAGCTGTGCGATGAAAATAGCAACATAGAGAACCATTTTCAGGGTTGGGTTGACTTGGGAATCCATTGCCCAGAAAAACACGTTCCAGCCCTGCTTGGCTGCTTCGTCCATGTTCGGGATCATCAGAACAAATGCGCACAGCATCACCCATCCGAAAAGGCCGGAATAGATGACGGAATTGACCATACCGCGCGGAACAGCCGTAGCGGCAACCTTTGTTTCCTCTGCCGTATGCGCCGACGCATCATATCCCGTGATCGTGTAAACCGGCAGCAACAGACCCAGTACAAAGGCCATCAGCCCGCCAACAGCCACAGGCCACACGCCGCTCGCGCCTTCCGTGCCGGTATAGTTGGAGAATGTGTACAAGCGGGCAAAGTCGAGAGATGGTGCTGAAACCAGACACACAACTGTCAAAGCAACGGCTGTGATCAGGATCAGGTAACCGGAGAAGTCGGTCAACTTCGCGGTCAATCGGATACCGACATGATTGATAACCGCCTGCAGGGCTGTAATCACGGCAACAAAAATCACCCGGTGCTGAAGTGTGTCTTCAATACCGAACATCGCGCCAAACGCGCCGAAGAAGAAATAGAATGTACCGACATTGATGGCGCCGAGAACTGTGATCAGTCCGAGAAGGTTCAACCAAGCCGACATCCATCCCGTGAAGCGGTTACCGAGGATGGAACCCCAGTGATACAAACCACCGGCAGTCGGATAGGCCGAACTGATCTGAGCCAGTGCAAGCGCAAACATTCCGGAGAGAAAACATCCGACGGGCCAGCCAATCCCGATTGCCGCACCACCAGCACCTGCCGTTGCCTGCCCGAGCGAATTGATCCCGCCCGAGAGAATGCAGATGATCGAGAACGAAATCGCAAAATTCGAGAAGCTGCTCATGCTTCGTTCAAGTTCTTGCGCGTACCCCATTGAGTGAAGAACCTTGAGATCTTCCTTCTTGTCCTTTTCGCCATAATCGGCATCAGACATTGACATTTCTTATCCCCTTTTCGTTTTGTACATTATTCGGGCAAAATCGCAGCTTTTCGAAATATGACCGCAGAATTCAACCATTACCCATCGGGTTGCGAATTAAACCTGATTTTGGACAATGGTCAACTTGACCTCATGCTCTTTCGAACTTTTGGTCAAAAAAGAGCCGGATACCTTGTGAGATATCCGGCTCAAGTTCAAAACAGGAGAGTCGCATAGAAAATATGAAAGATCAGAACAGACCTTCAATGTTGCCGGTCGCACCAATGAAGATCTTCTCCGCCGACGGCACTTTTGGCAGCCCCGGCATCGTCATCACTTCACCACAGATCACAACGATAAAGCCTGCACCGGCCGAGAGCCGCAATTCCCGAACCGGAATCGTATGTCCCGTGGGTGCGCCACGCTGGTTCGGATCAGTCGAGAATGTGTACTGCGTCTTCGCAACACAAACCGGCAAATGGCCGTACCCGGCCTTTTCCAACTCGTCAAACTGTCCCTTGACCTTTGCATCCATGACAATATCGGTCGCACGATACACTTCACGAACAATCGTCCGCATCTTCTCGACGAGTGGCATTTCGTCCTTGTAGATCGGAGCGAACGGAGCCTTGCGCGGGGCTTCAGCAACTGCAACAACCTTGTGCGCAAGCTCTTCAATGCCTGCAGAACCCTTGGCCCAATGCTGGCAGATCACAGCGTCAACGCCGTATTCCTTTTTGCAGAATTCGATAATCAGCTGATGTTCGGCTGCGGTATCGGAAGTGAAATTATTGATGCCGACGACAGGCTCGACACCGAACTTGCGAACGTTTTCAATATGACGTCCGAGGTTCACGAGACCCTTCCGCAAACCTTCGATGTTTTCCGTGCCCAATTGGTCCTTCGCAAGACCGCCATGCATCTTGAGCGCGCGGACTGTAGCCACAATCACGCAAGCATCTGGCGTCAAACCCGCCTTGCGGCACTTGATATCGAAGAACTTTTCCGCACCCAGATCGGCACCGAACCCGGCTTCCGTCACAACATAATCCGCCAGCTTCAATGCCGTGCGTGTCGCGATCACCGAATTGCAGCCATGCGCGATATTGGCGAACGGACCGCCATGCACAAAGGCCGGGTTACCTTCGAGCGTCTGCACAAGGTTTGGCTGGATGGCGTCCTTGAGCAGAACCGTCATCGCACCGGACGCCTTTAGATCCTTCGCGGTAATCGGCTTCTTGTCGCGCGTATAGCCGACAACCATGCTGCCGAGCCGCTCTTCCAAATCCTTGATATCACGCGCCAGACAGAACACCGCCATCACTTCGGAGGCAACCGTAATGTCGAAGCCGTCTTCGCGCGGGAAACCGTTCGAGACGCCACCCAGCGACGAAACAATCGAACGCAACGAGCGGTCGTTCATGTCGATCACGCGGCGCCATGCGACGCGGCGTGCATCGATGTTCAGCTCGTTACCCCAATAAATATGGTTATCCAACATGGCGTTGACGAGATTATGCGCCGAGGTGATCGCGTGGAAATCGCCCGTGAAATGCAGATTGATCTGCTCCATCGGGATGATCTGCGCATAACCACCACCAGCCGCACCACCCTTGACGCCGAAGCACGGGCCGAGTGATGGCTCACGAAGGCAGATTGCCGCCTTCTTGCCGATCCGGTTCAGGCCATCGCCCAAACCAACTGTCGTCGTCGTCTTGCCTTCACCTGCCGGCGTCGGGTTGATCGCAGTTACAAGGATCAGCTTGCCGTCCTTCTTCTTTTCGAGAGACGCAATGTAATCGAGATCGATCTTGGCGATGCCACGACCATAAGGCTGGACAGAACTTGCTGGGATCGCAAGCTTGTCTGCAATTTCCTGAATGGGACGAAGTGTTGCTTCGCGCGCAATTTCGATGTCGCTTTTCATGCCGTTGCCTTCCAAGACGTGTGAAAACAGGATAATAATGCGAGCAGATTTATCCCTTGCCACGACTTCATCAATTCCGATTACGACTTATACTATCTGCTTTTCGCCAGCGTTCACTGGGAAGAAATTTTTTTGCTTGTTAAATGTTCAATTTACGACAATCACTCACGTCAAAATCCGACACCTGTCATCGCTCCGTATACAGAACTCTGAAACGATCCCTGAGAGCGTTTTTTTGCACTTTTCCCATCGCATTCCGTGGCAATTCATCAACGAAAACAATCCGCTTGGGTTGTTTGAATTTGGCAAGCCTCGTTTCGATCAACGTCAGGATCGCCGCCTCATCCGGGCATTTTCCAGTCACCGGCACAATCACTGCCGTCACACCCTCGCCAAAATCCCGATGCGGCAGGCCGATGACGGCACTTTCAACAACGCCATCGATCGCATCAATCAATTCCTCGACTTCTTTCGGATACACATTGAACCCGCCCGAAATGATCAGATCCTTGCCGCGCCCCAGAATCCGCACATAGCCGCGCTCATCCACCGTCCCGAGATCGCCCGTGATGAAAAATCCGTCCGCCTTGAATTCCGCAGCCGTTTTCTCCGGCATCCGCCAATAGCCTGAAAACACGTTCGGCCCCTTCACCTCGATCATGCCGATCGTATCTTTTGGCAGCAGGGCGCCCGTCTCCGCATCCACCACACGCAATCTTAAGCCAGGCAACGGAAAACCAACCGTCCCCGCAATCCGCTCCCCGTCATACGGATTAGACGTATTCATATTGGTTTCCGTCATCCCGTAGCGCTCAAGAATGGCGTGCCCGGTCCGCGCAAACCATTCCTGATGCGTCTCCGCAAGCAGTGGTGCCGATCCCGAAACAAACAATCTGATTCCCGCCGTCGTCATACGCCCCAAATCAGGATGCCCCAACAACCGCGTATAAAATGTCGGAACACCCATCATCACAGTCGCGCGCGGCATCAGCCGCATCACGTCATTCGGCACAAATTTCGGCATGAGCAGCATCGACGCTCCCGCCATCAGCACCGTATTGATCGCCACGAACAGTCCGTGCGTATGATAGATCGGCAGCGCATGCAGCAGCACATCTTCGCCAGTAAACCGCCAATAATCAACCAAAGTCAGCGCGTTCGACACCAGATTATCATGGCTCAGCATCGCCCCCTTGGAGCGCCCCGTGGTCCCCGACGTGTAGAGGATCGCCGCAAGATCATCCCCTCCCCGCGCCACATCCTCGAAATCCGTCGCCTGCCCCGCCGCCATCTGCCGCAAAGTTCCCGCCCCGGTGGGGTCCATCGTCACAACGGCTTTGACACCATAGCGCGCAGCAATACCCTGAAGCTCGCCTTCCCGTGACGGGTCACACACCAGAATCGCAGGCTCCGCATCGCCGACAAAATAATCAAGTTCATGCACAGTGTAGGCCGTATTCAGCGGCAAGATCACAAACCCCGCCCGGAAACAGGCCAACATCAGAAACACAGCATCCGCCGATTTCTCGATCTGGATCGCGATGCGGTCTCCCGGCACTGCACCAAGCGTCTGCAAAGCCCGCGCATATCGCGCCGTCCCCGCAAGCAAGTCATCATAGGTCATGACGGCGCCGTCCGGCGTCTCGATAAAGCGCCGCCCACCCTCCGGCATCCGCGCCCTGAGTGCCGCGAAAAAATGATTATCCATCACAATACTCTCGTGTCACGAGCGCGGATCAACCGGACGCACCGTCTGCAACCCGAGCACATCCTCCAGCACGCCCGCCGCAGAGAGCAACCGCGCATCGCCATTCGAGGCCCCGATCATCTGCAACCCCACAGGCAAACCATCTTTCGTGAACCCGCACGGCAGCGACAGAGCCGGACATGCCGCGAGCGTTGCCGGGGCAACGATCAGAAGCCAATCGACATAAGTCGCAAAATCAACGCCGTTACACTGCTTCACATAGCGCTCGCCCACCGGAAACGGCGGCACAATCGTCGCCGGGCACAGCAGCACATCATATTTCTCGAAAAAATCAGCCATACGCGCCGCAAGAGCCGTCCGCGCAAGCTCGGCCTTCACAACCATCTCCATCGGTTGCGCAAGCCCCTTCTCGGTATTCCAGATCACTTCCGGCTTCAATTTGTCCCGATGATCCCGCAACAATCCCGACATTCCGATCGCATAGGAATGCGCCCGCAATACCTGGAAAATCTCGTAAGCATCGGAAAGATCAGGATGCGTCTCCTCGACAATCACCCCCGCATCCGAAAATCGGTGCGCCGCTCTTCGCGTAATCTCCGCCACCTGCGGATCAACCGGCGTAATCCCGAGGTCCGGCGAATACGCCACCCGCAAAGGCTTTATCCGCGCCTGCGCAGCGGCAAGAAAAGAGTGCGTTGGTCGCGGCTTCGAGAGCGGGTCGCGCGCATCATCCCCTGCCATCGCATCGAGCAACAAAGCGCAATCATCAACTGTTCGCGCCATCGGCCCCTCGACTGCGAGGCTCCCGTCAAGCTGCCCGCCTTTTGAAAACGCCACCCGCCCCGGCGAAGGCCGCAATCCGACAATTCCGCAGAAACTCGCCGGATTGCGGAGACTTCCCCCGAGATCCGACCCATGCGCGACCCACGCCATACCGGACGCAAGCGCTGCCGCAGCTCCGCCAGATGATCCCGCCGCCGACATCTTGGTATTGTACGGGTTCACGGTCGCTCCAAACACCTCGTTGAACGTGTTGGCTCCCGCGCCGAATTCCGGCGTGTTGGATTTCGCATAAATCACCCCGCCCTCCGCCTCGAGGCGTGTCACGAGCAAATCGGACTTTTCAGGCACCACATTGGCAAAAATCGGCGAACCATGCGTCGATCTTACGCCTTCTACGTCCGTCAGATCCTTGATCGGAACCGGCAGACCCGCCAGCACCCCACGCTCCGCCACAGGCTTTTGCATCAAGGCCCGCGCATGTGCCCGCGCCCTCTCGAAGCACAAGGTCGGCAAAGCATTGATCCGCCCGTCAACCTCGGATATCCGCTCCTCGAGCGCGTTAAGACAATCGAGCGGCGATACGTCGCCCCGACGCAGTCCCTCGACAACCTCAACCGCTGATGAATTAACAAGCCCCGATTTCAGCATCGCCTACCCCACATTTGAATATCGAAATCCTAAACGCTTTCGTCACAAAAGGAAGGGGCTCATCACGCGCGTATTTGAATGATCCGTATAAAATTCCTGCCGGACGGGTCAAATGATCGAAGGAGACTTATCCGGCATAATCAGCGGCAGTGTCGGGAAATAATCTCGGTATCTGTTTTGGTCCCTTGTAAGCAACGGATACCCCGCAACAGCGGCGTGAGCACCAATAAAGAAGTCTGCAAGCACATTGGTTTTGGTTCCTCCCCGCCGCCGGTACTGAAGAAACGCCTTCCCGGCCAGAAACAGTGCCGCGCGGGGAATTTCTAAAACGTGCAGATCAAGAGATATGATCGTGTCATCCAGCTTCTCCACAGTCGAAAAAGCGAGCGATAATTCTGCATAGATAATCGGATTAATCGCTAATTGGTGGATCTTCGACTGCGCCCTTAGCTGGAAAACAGACCACTCGGCCCATTGAGGATCATCCTCCAAAACATCGAGCAGAATATTGGTATCAACGAGGAGCGTCACGTTTCACCGCGGAGCAATCCCATCAACTCATCGGTACGCCAGTGAATATCGGCCTTACCGCGCGCCGATTGAAAGCGGTCAGCGCCTGATCCTCTCTGACCACCTGCCTTTTGAATCACAACTTGCCCGTCCGGACCGATCGCAAAGTCAATACTGCTGCCCGGCGTCAGGTGCAGAGCGTCACGAATATGCTTCGGGATCGTAACCTGACCCTTGATTGTCAACGTCGTCGCCATTCAAACACTCCAAGAGTATTACTATGACGAAATTAGTAATACAAAATGGATAAGCTTCAAGCTTTTTTGGTAAAACACAGACGAACGCTGCTGCTGTATCGCGCATGTGGGGAGCATTGATAAATGACAGAATTGCAGAACGGAACTTCAGAATAGCTCAATGCCCCGCGGGCCCGAAGCCTCTCGACGGAAACGTTCTTTACAATGGTACAGCTACCCCGGCTTGAACGGGGGACCTCTAGATCCACAATCTAGCGCTCTAACCAACTGAGCTATAGCTGCATTGCACTGAAGCGGGCGGACACTACGCCGAGGCTCCGCCTTTTTCAAGACCGTAATCGGGTCAAAGCAAAAAGGATACGCCTCGGCATGTGGTCACACGAAGGATAGAGAGATTGGTGCGCGATCAATCAACGTCCCGAAGTCAATCCGGTAAGCGCATCGCGCACGGGCTGAACCACGAGCGTTGCCGTTTTTCCGGCAAACGCGTTGATCTCGCGAATCTGCTTCGCAGACTCGTCAAACTGACGACGAAGTACAGTCGAATTTAGATCAATCATATCCGAAAGCGAACGCACATGGGCAAGATCGCGCGCATATCCGAATGCGGCATCGAACTGGGCTTGCATCAGCGTCGCAAATCGTGCCTGCGTTCCAACCGCACCTTCCTGCGCCGCGCGGGAACTCTTCTCGAGACCGGTCGTAAGATGGTCGGTCGTACTCTTAACCACCTTGAACAGATCACGCGCTTGCGTCGCAGCGAGATCGGAAGCGGTCTTGACTGCGTGTTGCACATTGATTGACGATATTTGCTCAGCCGTTGATTGAACCTTCGCCGATTTTTTGACCGGTGCAGACATCTTTTGCTTCGGCTTTGCCATGCGCGCTTTCGCAGATGTCGAAGCAATTGGCTTATCCGCAGCTGATTTTGTGATCAACTCGGCAGCACCATTCAACTTCAAAAGTTCAGACGCTGATTTCTGCTGGGCTTTTGCAATCGTCTGAGGTGCCAAAACCTTCTTCGGACGACCACGCCCCTTAGGTTCGCTCACGACAAGAGGTCGGACGCGCTCGGCCGGGACGATTGGTGCAGTAGGTGGACGACGCAAAAGAGTGCCTGTCACCTCGGAACCGATCTGTTTTTCGGTCGCCGGGGAGGTAGCCAAAACACTTGCAGCAACAGTTGGCACAGGCTTTTCCACCGCCGGCGTTTCATTTTTGTTCGGCGAATCTGAATTCACGGACATGACAATCTCCATTCGATTAGAGCGTGTTGGGACCTTTTCAATCATGGCCGATTGGTTGACCCGACGTCGATCCAATCGGCGATCATCTCATTAACCCTTGAAAGCGTGCGAGGCCGTCCGCTGCATTTCGCTGGATGCCTTCTCGATTGTGTTTTGCACGTCTTCGGCGGTCTTCCGAGCACTTGACTGGACCGTGGAGCCAATATCAGTCATCTGCGATTGCAGCGTGCTGATCTGGGTCTTCACAAAATCCGACTGGATCCGCATGACATCTTGCATATCTTTTGCGTTGACGAGTTTTGCCGCGTAATCAAACGCCGTAGCGACGTTATGCTCGGCATATCCGAAAGTCTTTCTGGCAAGCTCGCCTGTATTGCTCTGCAACGAGGCAGTCTGCGCATCGGCAGCAACGACGGCCTTTCCGGCAGCATCGAAAAATCCGTCAAAGGCCTTCTTGGCCTGCTCGACGCTCTTTTCGGCAACGACACGCATTTCAGCAGGAATTTCAAAATTCAATGGCGATTTGGACATGGTCTGGACCCCTGTATAATAAAAAATACGAACACTCTAATGCTGCGTTGCAATATAATGCTGCACTGCACAATTGTCAAGAACCTTCTTGTTAACGACGTTTTCATTCTGATGGCCGCCGGAGCATCAAGATGATGGACGAAACTGGTTCTAATCGATTAAACCTTTAGCAGAATTGATCAAAGACAAATGGACGAAGATATGCCCTGGAAGGGTTGGGTCATTCGAACAACGAATGAAGCGATACGCACCAGTTGAGTGAATGATGGAACGAGAGCCAAAATCAGGACCGCCCTCCGCGATTTCAGGAAAAAGGGCGGCAGTTCAGAAAATTCGTTTTCTATGGAAAACGGATAAAAACGGCGTCTGGTCTTTTCCAGAACCAAATGTCGATCCTGTCATTCAACGATTTGAGTCTCTGCTCTCCGGAACCAACTTGGCTGGCTCATCAGGCGACGCGATCCTCGACTCGTTTGATCCCCTCACTCAGGCCCTCGCCGGCAGAAGTACTTTTGAAGGCGTCAGAACGACTTGGACAGATCAATCAAATCAATGCAGTTCAATTCTTCAATTCTGGGCAACGCCGCTTTATTCTGCCGACAGGGAATTTGAAGGCTTTCAGGGCTTCGGCTTCGTGATCCCGGCCTCGAAAGAGCCAACCTCGGAGCTCGACGAGGAAAGTCCCGCCACTCCTAAACTCGGACGTCAATCCACGACACGGTCGCCGCAAACTTTGTCAGATGTCGAGCGGCAAGCATTCAGGGAAATTGCAAAGGCACTTAGCAGTAGTCTGGAAACTGCCCGGCGGGAAGAACCAGCCAGTGCCTCGGTGCAAATAGAACCTGAACCGTCCGCCCACTCAGGCCCTGTTCAAAAAGGCTCTGGCACCGAGAAAGCAGCACTACTCGAGAGCTTGATCGATCGTCTGCCAATCGGTCTACTTATCAGCAGGGGCTCGGTTCCCATTTTGATGAACCGCACGCTCCTTCAGGCAACCGGATATGACAATGTTGATGATTTTTACCGGGACGGCGGACTTGAGCGCCTGTTCAGTGGACGAGATCCCGAGCGTGCGTCCCTGCTCCGTGATGATCATGCAATTCCCCTGAAGCTCCGGGACGGCAGCATCTCGGCATCGTCCGTCCATATTCAGACAATCAATTGGGATGGACTTCCGGCGACCATGATGACGTTCCAGCCTCTATCCGAGTCGGTCGGATCGATGCAGATGCCACCGGCCAATGATCACGACAAGCACTCGGCACGTGAGCTCTCGGCAATTCTCGACACAGCAACCGATGGCGTCGTTGTAATCGACGTAAATGGTCTCATCCTGTCCGTAAACCGCTCCGCGGAAGCGCTGTTTGGCGATGATCAGATTGCGTTGATTGGCGAAAAATTTACCGTCCTTCTCGCTCCCGAATATCACTCCAAGGCATGGGATTATCTCGATAGCCTGAAGGAGGGAGGCATCTCGACTATTCTTAATGATGGCCGTGAAATGGTTGGGCTTGAACGTCACGGCGGCCGAATCCCTCTCTTCATTACAATCGGGCGCATCGGCGATGAAAGTCTCGGAAAATACTGCATCGTCCTGCGCGATGTGACACCTTGGAAGCAGGTTGAAACGCGCCTTGATGAAGCACGCCATCAGGCAGAAGCGAGCAGCGCCCAAAAATCGGATTTCATCGCTCGGATCAGCCACGAGCTTCGGACTCCGCTTTCCTCAATTATCGGCTTCACCGAAATCATGATGGAAGGACGGTTTGGTCCGATCGATAATGAACGTTACCAGTCGTATCTGAGGGATATTCATACCTCCGGCTCCCATATCACGAGCCTCGTTAACGACTTGCTTGATCTGTCCAAGATAGAAGCAGGCCACTCGGACCTTGCTTTTGTCGAGGTCGACGTGAACGAACTTTTGGCTCGAACAATCGGGTTGCTTCAGCCGGATGCAGCTCGGGGCAAAGTGGTTATGCGGTCAAGCCTGTCCTCGACACTGCCAAAAGTCATCGCCGACGAGCGATCACTCACCCAGATATTCCTCAATCTCCTCTCGAATGCCGTTAAATTTACGAACCCGGGCGGTCAGGTGATCGTATCGACCGAATTGAACACGGAGCGCAGGGTAGTGATCCGGATCAGGGACACCGGTATCGGCATGACAGAGCAGGATATAGCAACCGCGCTTGAACCGTTCCGGCAGATTACGACCGCAGGAAGGTCGGGTGGTACTGGCCTCGGCCTAACACTGACGAAGGCTCTCGTCACGGCCAATCGCGCGGCACTCGCGATCTCGTCAGAGAAGGATGCGGGTACCCTCGTCGAAGTCACTTTTCCAACGGCCAAATTGATGGCTCATTGAACGCGCGGGATCAGGTGCCTCCGTTAAGTCATAAAAGCGTCAGAGTTTTCCATCTAAGAGAGACAAGATGGAATTTGATTCTGGATAATCGCTCGAATGATGAAAATTGACGCCCATGAGTGACGCAAACACACCTGAATTCCAACAAAGTCCAATCTTCCAATTTAAATCGCCATTATTACCGGTAATACCGCCTTTATTACCGGTAATTCAGGGCTTTAGACGGTACAACCAATTGGAACGTGGGATTGGGCGATTGGGGACCCTTGAGGTTCGCCTTGCGCGGTCAGCAACTGACATTTTGAGGGCTCAAAGGCTTCGTTATGCCGTATTTTACGAGGAAATGGCCGCAAAACCAACACTTTCCAACCGTCTCCTCCGTCGCGACGCAGACGCCTACGACGCCTACTGCGATCACCTGCTGGTCTTCGACCACGCAGCTACTTCAGGCCACTTGAGACGCCCTAAATTAGTCGGCACTTATCGCTTATTACGACAAGAAATTGCCAGTCTTTACAAAGGGTTCTATACTGCATCGGAGTATGATATTGCTCTCCTTCTGGCCCGTCATCCCAGCACCCGTTTTCTCGAACTCGGCCGCTCCTGCGTCGCCCCCGCCTACCGCGACAAACGGACCGTCGAACTCCTCTGGCATGGTATCTGGACCTATGTCCGCCATCACAAGATCGATGCAATGTTCGGCTGTGCGAGCTTCTCAGGCACAGATACCGACGCTCTAGCCGTACCCCTGAGCTTTCTGCATCACAAGGCGCTCGCGCCCACGGAATGGCGGGTCAAAGCGCGACCAGAGCGCCTAATTCCTATGGATTCTCTTGCACTTACATCAATCGATCATCGGGCTGCGCTGGCCTTGCTCCCCCCCCTGATCAAAGGCTATTTGCGGGTTGGAGCACGATTTGGTGAAGGTGCTGTCATTGACCAACAGTTCGGTACAACTGACGTTCTCGTCATTCTGCCCGTTGAGTCCATTCAGGCGCGCTATATTAACCATTTCGGGCATGAGGCGGAACGCTTTGCCGCATAATGCTGGAAAACTTCTCATTTCTCAAGATTCTGCCTGATTTTTACGATTCATCCCGCTATCAATAAAGGCATCGTCGCCTGATCAGGGTCAATGCTATGTTGCCGCAAGAAATCATCCGCCGAAAGCGGGATGGAGAGATACTCAAGCCTGAAGAAATTAGCGAATTTATTCAGGGGCTTACAGATGGACGGGTAACCGAAGGCCAGGCAGCGGCGTTTGCCATGTCGGTCTTTTTTCGGGGGATGAAGAGCCCCGAAACGGTAGCCCTCACACTCGCAATGATGCGTTCAGGTACTCAGTTATCTTGGCAAGAACTCGATGGTCCCGTTCTGGACAAACATTCAACGGGCGGCATCGGCGACAATGTTAGCCTCATGCTCGCACCTGCAATTGCCGCCTGCGGCGGTTATGTCCCGATGATTTCCGGTCGTGGCCTCGGCCATACTGGCGGCACTTTGGATAAACTGGATTCAATCCCCGGCTACATTTCCCAACCAGATAACGAATTGTTTAGAAAAGTTGTTCGTGAAACAGGCGCCGCAATTATCGGCCAAACTGCAGATTTAGCTCCTGCGGATAAACGCCTCTACGCCATTCGGGATGTGACTGCGACAGTTGAGTCGATCCCTTTGATCACGGCATCCATCCTTTCAAAGAAACTCGCCGCTGGGCTTCAAGGACTTGTCATGGACGTGAAGACAGGGAACGGCGCATTTATGCCAACCCTCGAAGGTGCACAGGAACTCGCAACAAGTTTGGCCGACGTTGCTAACGGTGCAGGATTGCGGACAGTCGCCTTGATTACTGATATGGATCAACCACTTGCATCTGCAGCAGGCAATGCTGTTGAAGTTTTGAATGCTGTTGAATATCTAACCGGCGCTCATCGCGATGAGCGACTTCACGAGGTTGTCATTGCGCTTGGAGCTGAAATGCTTGTGATTGGCGGTCTCGCTAAGGATAGCTCAGAAGCCCGGAAGCGCATCACTCGCTCAATAGAAGATGGGTCCGCGCTGGAACGGTTTCAGCGAATGATCACGGCTTTAGGTGGCCCTCATGATTTTGTAGAACGTCCTGCTAAATACCTCCCCGTGGCACCAGTTCAAATGGCTTTAAAGGCGGATAAAGATGGCTTTGTAAACAGCATCGCAACACGCGATATCGGAATAGCTGTTGTCGCGATGGGCGGTGGCCGCACGCGTGCGGATGATCCGATTGATCACGCTGTTGGCTTCTCTCGGCTTGCCGGAGTTGGTGCGCATCTTAAAACTGGTGACCTGATCGGGTTGGTGCATGCGCGAACAAGTTCTGCCGCTGAATTGGCCGCAGATATGTTGGCGCAGGCCTACACAATAACGCCCCAAGCGCCGCCGGTTCGACTTCTGATCCACGCAGTTCAATCCGGAAAGACATATTCACAATGACATTACTTATCGCGCTCGGCACTGGTGATCCTAATCCATGGGTTACAAAGTTCCGCGAGTTTCTTCCTGGGATGCAGATTGCAAAATTAGGCGACGATTTTGATCCTGATGAGATCCAATATGCCATGAGTTGGTATCATCCGGTTGGGTCGCTCTCAAATTTACCCAATCTTCGTGCCATTTTTTCGATGGGCGCAGGCGTTGATCATCTTTTTCGAGATCCTAATCTACCCGATGTACCGATGGCGCGAATTGTCGACTCAGACCTGACAAATCGGATGACCGAATATGTTGTGATGCACACGTTGAACATCCTTCGGCAGTCCCGACGCTACCGAACTCAGCAACTTCAAGGCGTCTGGCAAGACGACGATCTTCAACCTGTTGCGTCAGATATTCGGGTTGGTATCATGGGCATGGGTGTTCTCGGGAGCGACGCCGCGCGCAAGCTCGCATTGCTCGGTTTCAAAGTTGCGGGATGGAGCACTTCAGAAAAACAAATTGATGGAGTCAAAAGCTATTGCGGCTCTTCAAATCTCCCACCCTTTCTTGCACGAACAGATATTTTGATCTCGTTGTTGCCGCTGACACCGGAAACCCGCGGTATCATCAATTCGAAAATGCTAAAAGGCCTTGCGCGTGACGGCCGCGTTCCAGCGCCGTCACTTATCAATGCAGGCAGAGGCGGATTGCAAATAGAAGACGATATTCTTGCAAGTCTGGACGATGGTATTATTCACGAGGCAGTTCTTGATGTTTTCCAGACAGAACCATTGCCGCCAACGTCCAGGTTATGGTCGCATCCGAACGTGACCGTCACTCCACACAATGCTTCAGTTTCCAACCCTCTCGCTATTGGTAGATCGATCGCAGAGCAAATTAAAACACTTGAAAGTGGCGGAAAACTGTTGAATAGCGTTCACCGTGACCGTGGTTACTGACGATGCAGTTTACATTCGGAGATTAACGGATCAACCGCCGGATAGATGTAATTGATCCTCCACCTTTCGCCAAAATACGATCACGAACAGCAATCAATGGTTCACTAACGACTAGCATTTGATGCCCGCTAGCATGCAGAATTTTGTTTGAATTTTGCATGATCCCGACGTGCCCATTCCAGAAGATCAAATCTCCACGCATCAGATTTCCCGTCACTTCGTCGATAGGGACAGGAAATCCGATTGATTTTGCCTGCATGTCGGTATCACGCAGCGAATTAACCCCGATGGCATCCAGACAAACCTGAACCAACCCAGAGCAGTCAATACCTAGACTTGTTTTTCCGCCCCAATAATAGGGCAATCCAAGAAAACGCTCCGCGACAGTAACGAAATCATTTTCGAAAACACCAATTTCAACCAGATGGTTCGCGAAAACAAAGTGGCCGGTGTCAGTCACTGCAAATCCATTTTTTACAGCTTTCACATTTATCCGGCTACCAAGAGAAAGCGACGCAATCGGCGGGAGCTTTATGCTTGGTCCACCGTAGAGAAATGTTCGAAGCACGGCGGCACGATGCGTTGGTTCCAGTGTCTCCAATACCAGTGCACTACTTGGCATATATCCAACGTAACCATCACGTGCGAGTTGGCCCCAACTCCAGCCTTCCTCAGATTCTTCGTAAACGATAAAAATTTCTCCGTATAACGCTTCAGTATCAAGCGGTGCATCAGGAACCGGCAATCTGCGAATGTCGGCAGCACCATGAATAACAGTACACCTTTTTCCTGCAACAAAGCGGGCGGCATCAACCTTTCCCGTAAGGTAATCAGCCGCTATGTCGCCTCTAAATGGGGTCAACCGTGGATCAAAATCAGTCACGGGGGCAAATTCACATCTAACGGATTAACTTTGTAGTGCATCGAGCAAAATTCACATGTGACACCAATCACACCATCGTCACCCACCATGGATGAACGCTCTTGAATTGAAAAGCTGTTCAGCATTCCTGTAATCCGTTCTTGCGAACAGCGGCACTTCTCAATGATGGATTGAGGTTCGAAGACTCTGACTCCGCGCTCGTGAAATAGTCGATAGAGTAAGTCAATATCCGAAATTTCGGGATCAAGAAGCTCGTCATCTGCCACAGTTGACACGAGTACTTGCGCTTCGCGCCATGCATCGTCTTCATCTACTTCAGTTAACATGACGCCTTGTGGAGCATCCCCCGGATCAAGATCACGAATCGTCTGCCGACGATTGGCGCTAGGTAAAAATTGAACAATGATCCCGCCCGCCCGCCAGCAAGAATGTGTGCTGCCGGTAATATCGGGACGGGTCAAAGAACCAACCGCTAGGCGCACTCGTGTTGGAATTTGTTCTGATTGCACAAAGTACTGCTGCGCAGCTGCCTCAAGCCCTTGTCCGTCCAGTGCGACAATACCCTGATACTGGGACATGTCCTGCCCCTGGTCGACCGTTAACCCAAGCAACCCACGGCCTAATAACGGGGCGTTGATAGACTGAGCAATAGCCAGACGCTCAGCATCAAACCGTGCATAACCCCGAACGCGGTCCGGCGCGTCAAAATCGACAACAAGCAAATCCACGGGGCCATCGGAGCGTGCCTGAAGTTGAAACCTGCCTTCAAATTTTAGAGACGCCCCAAGAAGGACGGTTAAGACAACAGCCTCCCCAAGAAGTGCTGAAACAGGTTCAGGATAATTATGCCGCCCTAAAATCGAGTTCACCGTGTCACCAAGACGAACCGTCTTGCCACGGATATCAAGGGTCTCGACAGCAAACGGCGTTACGTGGTCAAGACTTACGGAATCTTGAAAAGTAGAACTCAACCGATTACCCCAAAACACCATGCAAGAATGCCCTTTTGGGCATGGAGACGATTTTCTGCTTCATCAAAAACAACAGACTGCGGTCCGTCCATCACTTCATCGGTGACCTCTTCGCCACGATGAGCAGGCAGACAATGCATAAATAGCGCGTCCGGCCGGGCCGTTTGCATCAATTCCTTACCCACTTGGAAGGGCGACAACAAATTATGCCTCCGCCCCTCATCGTCATCTCCCATAGAAACCCAACAATCCGTAATAATACATGAGGCGTCATGCGCTGCCACGAAAGGGTCGTCAGTCAAAGAAATTATTGCACCCTGCGCACTCGCTATATCGATCAAATTTGACGATGGAGCTAACTCTGGAGGTGTTGCAATTGATAACGCGAAACCAAATTTAGCTGAGGCTTGAATCCATGACGCAAGAACGTTGTTTGAGTCGCCCGTCCAAGCGATCTTATGGCCCTTTATTGACCCTCTGTGCTCTTCAAAGGTCATGATATCAGCCATGACCTGACAGGGATGCGAAACTTTTGTTAGACCATTTATAACAGGAACCGTGGCATACCGAGCCAATTCGCACACTGATTCATGATCTAATGTTCGGATCATTATTGCATCAACATAGCGCGATAGGACCCGGGCAGTATCAGCAATAGTCTCGCCACGACCGAGCTGCATTTCAGCCCCGGTCAACATCAAGGTCTCGCCACCCAATTCTCTCATGCCAACATCAAAAGACACCCTTGTGCGCGTCGATGGCTGATCAAAAATCATGGCGAGGAAACGCCTCTCAAGTGGCATCGAAATAGGTCTTACTCCAACACTTCGCTCTTTCTTGATCGAATTGGCACCCGCGAGAATCAACCGAAGCGTGTCCCCGCTCAAATCAACCAAATCAATAAAATGCCTCGGCTTTGTCACGCTTTGGTTCCCCCAATCAGCTTAGCCTTAATGTCGGCGTCGATATCCGCGCAGGCGCGTTCAATCCGGTTCAAACCTTCCGATAATGTCGCCTCATCAATATTTAATGGCGGCAATAGCCTCACCACATTGTCTCCTGCACCAACGGCTAACATGTTTTGCCGTAACAGTGCCGATACAACTTCACTGTTTGCGACATGAGTTTTTATCCCGAGCATCAAACCCTCACCGCGAACCGCATCAATAACATTTGGATACATGTCTTTGATCTCAGTAAGTCGCTGACGCGCAATAAGAGAGAGCAATCCGACTTGTTGGAGGAATCCTTCGGCCAGAACGAGGTCGAGCACCGCGTTTCCAACAGCCATTGCAAGTGGATTGCCTCCAAATGTGGATCCATGGGAGCCAGCGACCATCCCTTTTCCAGCCTCTATTGTTGCGAGACAAGCACCCATCGGAAAGCCCCCACCGATACCTTTGGCTAGCGCCATGATGTCGGGAGCAATTCCACTTCTTTCATACGAAAACAAGTTACCAGTCCTGCCAATGCCCGTTTGAACTTCATCAAAAATGAGAAGAAGTCCATGCTGATCACAAAGGTCACGCAAACCCCGAAGGCACTGGGATGGTACGACGCGAACGCCACCCTCACCTTGTATCGGCTCAATAAGTATTCCTGCGGTTTCCGGTCCAATTGCCGCCTGAAGGGCAGCATGATCCGCAAATGGGACCTGATCAAAGCCCTCCACTTTTGGTCCGAAGCCTTCAAGGTACTTTTTTTGGCCCCCAGCTGCAATTGTCGCCAAGGTGCGTCCGTGAAATGCACCTTCAAAGGTTATGAGGCGATAGCGCTCAGGTTGCCCGTTAGCAGCATGATATTTTCGAGCCATTTTGATTGCACATTCGAGCGCTTCAGCACCCGAATTTGTAAAAAATACCGTATCTGCAAAGCTTCCACTCGTTAGTCGGCTTGCTAAACGCTCACCTTCTGGAATTTTGAAAAGATTTGACGTGTGCCAGAGCTTATCAGCTTGTGCTTTCAGGGCAGCGGCAAGGTGGGGATGGGCATGCCCAACGACATTCACAGCTATGCCCGACACGAAGTCGAGATAACGTTCCCCACTTGCAGTGTATAACCACGGGCCTTCACCGCGCTCAAAGGCCAAATCAAGACGGGCAAATGTGGGTAAGAGAGCCGAGTTAGCTAAAACCATACAATTTTGCGTCGTACAAACGCCTCCCCTTCAAGGGCCCTAAAAAACAAAAGGGCCGCCCTCTTTGGGACGGCTCTTAACGCTCACATCTTATAATGGGTGCATTGCATGTCAATCATAATGCACTCGACCACTCTATCGCTTTACCGACAAGATATCCACTACGATCATTGCGGAAAAGGTCATGATCTAACCTGTCACGCTTGCGGCTGACCTACGTGATATTGTAGTCATTGCCTTCGATAACTACGATATCTGGTAATCGCCGCGGTTTTTTAGCCGACGGTTATTGGTTCATGTATATAATCTGCCCCAGCTAGGTGGGTATGATTTGGCGCCGAATGACAGAGGTAAAAAATGTCTTGGAACGATGAGCGTGTTGAAACTTTGAAGAGGCTCTGGAACCAAGGCTTAAGCGCGAGTCAAATCGCCGGAGAGCTTGGCCACGGCATCACACGCAATGCTGTAATCGGAAAGGTTCATCGGTTAGGGCTATCGGGAAGAGCAAAATCGCCATCTGCAGCAACGTCAAGACCGAGAAAATCCACTCGGGCACCGAGCCATCCGATGGGGCACTCGACGATGAGCAGGATGAGGCAGTCGTCGGGAGGTAGTGCATCAGCAATGAGCATGCCGACAATGCGTGGAAGTCTTGCCCTGAGCGCCTCTCTACCGATGATGAATCCGATTATAGAATATCAGCCGGCACCAATTGAAGACGTTGTTGTTCCGATGGCAGAACGGATCACGTTGATGGAACTGCGTGAAAGCACATGTAGGTGGCCGTTTGGTGACCCTAGCGCAGCAGATTTCAGATTTTGTGGCGCCTCATCACCGATTGGAACTCCCTATTGCGAGTTTCACAGCAAACTTGCGTATCAACCATCAAACGACCGCCGTAAAGCACGTCATTAAACTAAACAATTCGGTTTTGATAAACATTAAAGATCCAATTTGGAGCATATATCCGCATCAACTGTAGGTTTCGTCAAAAGAATAACCTCCACCACGCACGGTTCGAATTGGATCTAATTCTCGAGGCTTGTTTATTGCTTTGCGAAGGCGACCGACATGCACATCAACAGTTCGCTCGTCAATTTCGGTGTCTATTCCCCAAACACCATCTAACATCTGGCTCCTGGAAAATACTCGGCCCGGACGTTCCATCAAGAATTCCAACATCTTGAATTCAGTGGGGCCAAGGTGGACATCCCGAATACCGCGTCTCACTCGATGGGTATTTCGATCCAAAACAAGATCTCCAGCTTCCAAAATGTTAGCGATCCGCCTGGGCGCGGCGCGCCTGAGCAAAGCACGAACCCGAGCCAATAACTCAGGCACAGAAAATGGTTTGACGATGTAGTCATCCGCGCCCGTACCCAACCCACGGACCCGTTCACTTTCTTCCCCCCTCGCTGTCAGCAGAATGACCGGAAGAAGTTGCGTCTCCGTTCGCTGGCGAATTCGTCGGCAAAGCTCTATTCCAGACAATCCTGGCAACATCCAGTCAAGCAGGACTAGATCGGGAGTCTGCTCACGAAGCATAAGCTCTGCTTCATCACCACGAGCAGAGCTGTCTACTGAATAGCCCTCTGCTTCAAGGTTGTAACGAAGCAGCATCGTAAGTGGCTCTTCGTCTTCAACGATAAGTATTCGTGGGTTACGGCTCATAGAATTTGATCCAGCTTTATTGTTTAACCCGTCAGGTCGAAAGCGGAATAATTGCATCCGATGCGCGAGGGCGATCAACCGATATGGCCTCTCCCGTAATCAAGTAGTGGATTGTTTCAGCGATATTGGTTGCATGGTCTCCAATTCGCTCAATATTTTTTGCACAAAACAAGAGATGGGCACAGAACCCGATATTTCGTGGGTCTTCCATCATGTACGTTAACAACTCGCGGAAGAGCGAATTATATAGATTGTCAATTTCTTCATCGTGCCGCCAAACGTCCATTGCAGCGGCATCATCGCGTTGCGCATAAGCATCCAAGACACGTTTCATTCTATCAAGAGCAAGGTCACTGATATGAACGACGCCACCAACAATTTTTTGCGGGGCAAATTGTCCGTCAATGGCGACAACACGCTTTCCGACATTCTTTGCCAAGTCGCCAATCCGCTCCAAATCACTTGCAATCCGAATTGCTGAAACAATAGCTCTCAAATCGATTGCCATCGGCTGTCGTTTGGCAATTGTAAGCGTTGCTTTTTCCTCAACTTCCCGTTCCAGCGCGTCCAAACGCGGATCGGTAGCAATTACGCGCTGCGCAAGGACCGTATCGCCCTTCACCAACGCAGTAATTGAATTAGAAAGCATTGACTCGGCAATGCCCCCCATTTCGGCAATTTTCCTTCCGATTTCCATCAAATCGTCGTCATAAGATTTTACGGTATGATCTGGCATCGTTTTGCTCCCCGAGCCGGTTAATGGCGACTTCAGCCGAAGCGGCCGGTAATATAATCCTGAGTTCGCTTGTCACCGGGCGAAGTAAACATCTTCGACGTGTCATCGAATTCGATAAGCTCACCCAGATACATGAACGCCGTTTTCTCTGACACACGAGCCGCTTGCTGCATGTTATGAGTAACGATCACAATCGTGTATTCTGATTTTAGTTCATCAATAAGTTCTTCAATCTTTGCAGTCGAAATTGGATCCAATGCGGAACAAGGCTCATCGAACAGAATAACATCGGGCCGAATAGCCACTGTTCTGGCGATACAGAGACGCTGTTGCTGACCACCAGACAAGCTGAGGCCGCTTTGACCTAGCTTGTCCTTTACTTCATCCCAAATTGCCGCCCGGCGTAACGAATCCTCGACGCGACCATCCATCTCACTCTTTGGAAGGGACTCGTACAGTTTTATTCCAAAAGAGATATTTTCATAAATTGTCATCGGAAAGGGCGTTGGCTTCTGAAAAACCATTCCAATTCGTGCCCGCAACAGATTGAGATCAAGGCCCGGCACCAAGATATTTTCACCTTCAAACAACACTTCACCCTCGGCGTGTTGATTAGGATAAAGGTCATACATCCGATTTAGAACACGCAGCAAAGTCGACTTTCCGCAACCAGAAGGCCCGATAAACGCAGTCACCATATTTTGGTAGAGCGGAAGCGTAACCTGCTTCAAAGCACGACTGTTGCCATAATAAAAATCGAGCTTCTTAATCGAGATCTTTTCCACAATATTTTTGTTTTCGGTCATCAACTATGTCCTCGATGAAGTAAGAGCTCGTGAAACAATGCTTAACGTGAGCACTGTAAGAGTGATGAGCAATGCTCCCGACCACGCCAATTGCTGCCAATCCTTGTAGGGGCTGAGAGCAAACTGAAATATAACAGCCGGCAAGCTGGCAATTGGCTGGCTGAGATCAGTACTCCAGAACTGATTATTCAATGCAGTAAACATTAATGGCGCTGTTTCACCGCTGACGCGGGCAACTGCCAACAGAATTCCGGTAACCATCCCGGTCCGAGCGGCACGATAAACGACCTTACGAATGACGAATGACCGCGGCATACCCAAGGAAGAAGCTGCTTCACGCAATGGAACGGGAACGAGCCGCAACATATCCTCTGTTGTCCGCACAACGACGGGAATAACGATCAAAGCTAATGCAACTCCGCCGGCAAATCCCGAGAAATGCCCTAATGGCGCGACCATCACCTGATATACAAATAATCCGATGATGATCGAAGGAGCCGAGAGTAGAACATCATTGATAAATCTTACGATGGAAGCCAGCGCGGACTTATCTCCGTACTCCGCAAGATAGGTGCCTGCCATCACACCGACGGGTGCGCCGAGGAGCACCCCGATGAAAGTCATCAGCAGACTACCAACTATCGGATTAAGCAAGCCGCCTTCGCCCCCAGGAGGTGGAGTCATTTGTGTAAAAAGTCCCGAATGAAACCCGCTTATGCCCTTCCAGAACAATCCACCGAGAATAAGCGCTAATATACCAAGACCAATGATCGTCGATATAAAGCTTAGCGCCATCCAGACCTGATTGCGGGTCCGACGAGAACGGTAAAGCGCATTCATGTGCCTGCCCTCAAATTCAAACGCATTAGCAAGAGCCGCGCTAAAGCGATAACGATAAACGTGATCACGAAAAGAATGAGACCTAATGCGATCAGTGCAGAGGTATAAATATCACCGACCGCTTCAGTGAACTCATTCGCAATATTTGCAGAAATTGAGGTTCCAGGAGCAAGCAAGGAGCCAGAGATTTTGTGCGCGTTACCAATGACAAAGGTAACCGCCATTGTTTCGCCAAGAGCGCGACCCAAGGCCAACATTATGCCGCCAACAACACCCGACTTCGTGTAGGGAATTACAATGTTCTTTACGACTTCCCAAGTGGTGCAACCCATACCATAGGCCGCTTCTTTCAAAACTGGTGGTACCGTTTCAAATACGTCCCTTGATATCGAGGTTATGAATGGCAAAACCATGACAGCCAACACCAGCCCGGCGGTCAGAATGCCGATGCCGTAAGGAGGCCCCTGAAATAGGGACGATAGTATCGGAATACCCTCAAAGGCAGAAATCAAGGAAGGCTGAACATACACCTGAAGGAATGGAGCTAAGAAGAATAGCCCCCAAATTCCATAAATGATTGACGGAATTCCCGCGAGCAACTCAATTGCTATCGCTATCGGACGACGTAATCTCGGCGTGCAAATCTCTGTTAAAAATACAGCAATCCCCAAACCGATAGGCACTGCGATTAACAAGGCAATCGCGGAGGTTACCAAAGTCCCAAAGACTGCGGCGCCAGCGCTGAAGCGTTCGGTAACAGGGTTCCAAGAGGACGAGGTAAAAAAATCAAACCCCATCGCATTAAATACTGGTATTGAGCCATGAATGAGTGAAACAACAACGCCAGTTAAAATAATTAAGACAAGCGCTGCAGCAGATCTTGACACAATTCGAAATGTTGCATCAGGAAGCCTAAACCCACGGACTGCCTTTGCTTTATCAAAGGTTAGGGCAGTTTTCAGTTGGGTCGCTTGCAGAGCCGTATCATTCACCTGAAAAACTCCTGTCGGAACCATTCGATTGCCAATCCTTCTAATAGATTGGCCGCAAACTTCGTTTACGCTACGGATCAAGCACCATAATTGATCAGTTTAATATGAGATGGGAAAGAGGAGAAGGTCACCTCTTTCCCATCCTATTCACATTCGTAAAATTTTTGTTTCCGAACGTCTCATATCAAGTCTCACTTAATTTCAGCCAAGACTTTGCTGACATTGTTTACCACGTTGTCCGGCATTGGAACATAATCAAGGTCCATCGCCATCTTGTCACCGCTAGCAAAGGCCCATTTGAAGAACTTCACTGCAGCGGCGGATGCCTCTGCATCTTTTGCTTCACGATACATCAGGATCCATGTCGAGGCAGTCATCGGCCAAGCGGTCGCACCCGCTGGATTGCTCAGAATGACAGCGAAGCCAGGCTCGCTATTCCAATCTGCACTCACAGCACCTGCCTGAAACGCGGCGAGTGATGGCGCAACGGTTTTGCCCGAAGCGTTCACCATTTTCGTGTAGGCTAGACCGTTCTGCTTAGCATACGCGAACTCGACATATCCGATTGAACCATTGGCCTGCATCACATTATTTGCGACGCCTTCGTTACCCTTGGCGCCGATACCTACCGGCCACTCAAGTGCAGTCGAAACACCAACATTCTTCTTCCAATCTTCACTTACCTTCGCGAGATAATGCGCGAAGTTGAAGGTTGTGCCCGAACCGTCAGAACGGCGAATGACGATGATCGCACTGGATGGCAGTTTCAGGCTCGGATTCAGAGCCTTCAAAGCCGCGTCGTCCCATTTTGTGATCTTGCCCAAATAAATGTTGGCAAGTGTCGGGCCGTCAAGAACCATCTGCGCAGGATTGATACCATCGATATTTACGACAGGAACAATACCACCCATCACCATCGGGAACTGGACTAAACCCCATTTTTCCAGATCGGCACCGCTCAAAGGAGCGTCGGTCGCGCCGAACGTAACTGTCTTCGCCTGAATCTGCTTAATTCCACCACCAGAACCGATCGACTGATAATTCAAGCCAATTCCCGTCTGCTTCTTGTAGGTGTCGGCCCATTTTGCATAGAGAGGGTATGGGAATGTAGCACCTGCGCCGGAAATATCAGCTGCCATCGCTGAGGTCAAAGAAGCTGCGAGCGCAAAGCCAGCAGCAATAATCGTCGTGAATTTCACGGTACGTCTCCATAGTTACACTGAACGACGAAAGGCGAAGCAAATGTCGCATCAGCCAATCAACGAATAACGGACGAAACCGTTTCGTCCTGATACCTGATTAGACAGTGTCAATGACATATTTGTGACGTTTGTAATGACATTTGTGACATCTATACGGTAAGGCTCCGTGAGTTCAAAAATAATTCGAATATTGCGGCAGAAATACGCGAAAAATGGCACCCGCGCCGAGTTGACTTTCAACAGCAAATCTTCCTCGGTGACGATTGACAATATGTTTTACGATAGCGAGACCAAGTCCCGTCCCCCCCTTATCCCGACTAGCTGCGACATCGATACGGTAGAATCGTTCTGTCAGACGGGGAAGAAATTCGGCGGATATTCCGGGGCCATAATCCCTGACAGAGAGCTCTACTTCAGGCACTCCGACGGTGTTTGTGATTGAATGATCAACACAAACTTCAACCTTTCCGCCTGACTGCCCATATTTAATGGCATTTTCAATCAAATTTTCAATAAGCCGGAGTAATTCGTCTCGCTCGCCAACGACAAAAACAGCATCTGCAGGCGATTGAAAAAAAATCTCGACATGTCTCTCACGCGCCAAAGGTCGCAACATATCGATCATCTCCTGGACGAGTGCCCCAAAATTCACGCTATCAACTGGATGCTTGTGTTCACTCATTTCAACGCGGGACAACGACAATAAATCGTCAATCAAGCGTGCCATTCGCTGCGCCTGCTCACGCATGATTCCCAAGAATCGTTCATGCGCCTTCAAATCGTTGCGTGCCGAGCCTTGCAAAGTTTCAATGAACCCCAATAATGATGCCAAGGGCGTTCTCAATTCATGACTGGCATTTGCCACAAAATCCACCCGCATCGATTCAAGGCGCCGAGCCTCGGTAAGGTCTCTGAACACAACCATAATCAAAGGCAATAAAAGAGAACCTGTTGCTACCTCCTCAGATAATCTCGTTACCCGGACCAAGAAGGATCGTTCGACGGGAACCCGCTCAATCAACTCCAATGACTTTTCATGAGCGCCATTCAGGACGGTGCTAACGGCTTCAATCAAGTCCGGATATCTCAGAGCGAATGAAAACGGCATCCCCTCTGTCAGGGATGGATACACGACGCGCGCAGCTGAATTTGTCGAATAGACGATCGCACGGCCATCAAGCAGAAAAACAGGATCTGTCAGAGCCTCAAGGATGTCAAAAACGAGGGCACGACGCTCGGTCATCAATCCCTCTGGCATGTGATCAGACCCCTATTCCTCAATTATCACTCGGATGATTACTCTGAGTCTCTACCTCGAGTAATCGTTCCAACCCGAAATCGTGACATCCTCATGACAATCTCGTACGCACCAAGTCCAGCAAGCGCAAGAATGAATGGCCCCAGATAATAGCAAAGCCTGAACAGGAACAATGCACCGATCAAGCCTTCTTTCGGAACTGAATGAAAGGCGAGCAAGATGGTTGCTTCGAAAACGCCCAAGCCCCCCGGCGCATGGCTGACAATACCCAACAAGCAGGCAAAAGCATAAACGGCCGCAAACGTCTCAAATGCAATCCCGTGCTCAGAAGGCAACAGCACGTAGAGTACTGCCGCTGCAGCACAGACATCGGCCGCGCCCAAGACAAGCTGACCAACGGAGACAGAAATAGTCGGCATTTCGATAACAAATCGCCCGATACTGAACTGACGGCGCTTCATCGCGGCCCAAGCGAGGTAGATGCCGAGACCGGCCAATATTGCAATTCCGATCGCGCGGTTCACCGATACGGCTGCCTGATTGATGTTGGCGAGCGTTGTTGGTTGCCAGACGAGGCCAATGGCAATGACCAGAGCCATTCCCAGAATGAATGTCGACCCAGCAATCAGCGTCAAACTGGCTACTTTCGACGACGAAACCCCGCTCGACGAATAAATCCAATATCGGACCGTTCCTGCGGTTAGCAAAGGAAAACCCAATGTGAACGAGATCGCGTAGCTCGCAAAGGAGGCCAATGCCATGACCCATACTTTTACTCGAATTCCCAATTGCCGGAGCGCAAGGGCATCATATCCGGTCAAAAAAAGATAGCTTATGACGGTGAACAGGATCGCGAGGCCGATCTGCTCTTGACCGGCCTTAGCGAAGGCGGTCTTGACGTCAGCAATATTAACTTCTGTCGAAATTCTGTAGAGAACAACAAGCGAAATCGCCATCAGAATGACGCTCGCGGCAACCCCGAACCAGGACATGCCATGATGTCTTTTGGTCTTATGACCGATACTCTTCGGGCTCGGCTGATCGTCCGGAGGAATGCTCATGCTTCAAGTGCTGCGGCAAGCGCCCTCTCGGCAACGCCAACGCTTTCTGCAGCCTGGGTGATTTGGCGCCAGGTCATTTTGTCAACCGGAATACCCTCCGCCAGACGGATGCTGCGCGTGGCGCGCTCGGGATCGCCAGGCAGAAGAACAGAGGAGGCCTGCCCATTTTCAGCAGATTGCGCCCATTGAACAAAACCTTCAAGTTCTTGGAAAAAGGACGGCGCCGTGCCCATCGAATCAGCCGAGACGATGATCGACAGCATATTATTGATAACAGCCGGTCGCTTGGCCGGTCCTTTGACTGTCAAACCACCTGTTAAAGCCCCTGCGAGGGCCTCGCAGGCGAAAGCCAGCGTCCAGCCCTTGTGATCGCCGAATGGAAGCAAAGCGCCCTTTGGATCCTCGAAGAGAACCGAAGGGTCCGTGGTCGGAGTACCCATCGAGTCAATCAAAGCCCCTTCGGGCACGTCGACACCCTTGTTGTAGGCAACCCTGATTTTGCCGTGGGCGAGTTTGCTGGTTGCAAAATCCACTATAACCGGTGGTTTTTCTTGGCGCGGAATGCCGATCGAGACGGGATTGGTGACCAAGCGGGCCACTTTGCCGCCATAAGGCGCGACGACGGGTTCAGCAACGACGTTTACGAAATGCAGCGAGACAAGGCCGGCATCGGCGCATTGTTCAGCCCAATGACCGATACGGCCGATATGATGGCTGTTTCGCAGTGCGACAATGCAGGAGCCGTGCTTTTGGGCCCTTTTGATCCCGATTTCCATTGCTTCATGCGCGATCGACTGACCCAAACCGAGGCCTCCATCAAGCACAACCATGGTTTCAAGATCACGCATCACCGTCGGATGCACGTTCAGCGCAGCCTCGCCGAGGCCGAGATTGGTGATGTAGAGCGGGATCATGCCGACGCCATGTGAGTCATGGCCCCGAAGATTGGCTTCAACCAGATGATCGGCGACCAATTCGCTTTCACGAGGGTTCGAGCCGGCTTGGGAAAAAATCTTGCCTACCAATGTTTTGAGGGCCGGAGCCTTCACGAGAATGATGTTATCCGATGATTGGGTCATTGCTCCGCTTTCATCCTATCGCCAACGTCAAACGTCCGAACCGCTTACCTGATAATCCTTAATATCCGAGACGCGAACAAGCGGCCAGCGATCCTCCTCGTATTTAAGCTGGAAAGCCGAGCCGGACAAGAACACTGGCGCTTGGTCGAGATCATAGGCAATCGACGAGAAATGGGCATCAATGAACTTCTGCAGCTCAATTCGATCATCCGCCGTAATCCAGCGGCAAACCGTGAAGCGGGAGGCTTCATAGGCAATGGGAAGGCCGTATTCCGCCATCAAGCGCTCGGCCAGCACGTCGAGCTGCAAGGCCCCTACAACGCCAACGAGGGCGCTCGAGCCATCAGCGGGCAGGAACAGCTGAATAACGCCTTCCTCGGCCAATTGCTGAAGCGCATCGCGTAGTTTCTTGGCCTTCATCGCGTCCTGCAGTTTAATGCGCCTCAAGATTTCCGGGGCAAAACTCGGCACGCCCCGAAAAACCAATTCCTCTCCCTCCGTCAACGTATCCCCGATGCGAAGCGTTCCATGATTGGGAATTCCGACAATATCACCGGCATAGGCCTCTTCGACCAGAGCACGGTTGCGGGCGAAGAAGAATTGTGGCGCGTTCAGCGGCAATGGCTTGCCGGTGCGGATCAGCTTGGCTTTCATTCCGCGGGTCAGCATGCCGGAGCAGACCCGGATGAAGGCAATGCGATCCCTGTGATTCGGGTCCATATTGGCTTGGATCTTGAACACGAAGCCCGTCATTGCCTTCTCGTCGGCGGTGACAGAGCGGGTATTGGCGTCATGGCTGCGCGGCGGCGGTGCCATCTCGGCCAAAGCGTCGATCAGGTCGCGGACGCCGAAATTCCTCAGCGCGGAGCCGAAGAATACGGGTGTCAGATGGCCTTCCAGAAAGGCCGCGCGATCGAACGGCCGGCAGGCCTCCATGGCGAGCGCCAACTCCCCACCCGCAACATCGCGCTCGTGCTCGGGCAGCAAGGCCATAACCCGTGAATCCTCGGGGCCGTTGACCTGCAAGGGCTCCTCGTCGGTATCAATCCGCCGGATGCAGTTGGACCGCAGATCATAGGTGCCCGCAAAGCTTCTGCCGCGGCCGATGGGCCATGTGACAGGTGCGGTATCGAGGGCGAGGGTCTTCTCGATCTCGTCCAGAAGGTCGAACGGATCGCGGGTTTCGCGGTCCATCTTGTTGATGAATGTCACAATCGGGATATCCCGAAGGCGGCAGACTTCGAACAGTTTCCGCGTGCGGGCTTCGATGCCCTTGGCGGCGTCAATGACCATGACGGCAGAGTCGACGGCGGTCAGCGTCCGGTAGGTATCCTCCGAAAAGTCCTCGTGGCCCGGCGTATCGAGCAGGTTGAAGACGCAATCGGCGTATTCGAAGGTCATCACGGAGGTGACAACCGAGATGCCGCGGGCGCGCTCGATCCCCATCCAGTCCGACCGCGTCTCCGCTCCGGCCTTCTTCGCTTTGACCGCGCCGGCGAGCTGGATTGCACCGCCAAACAGCAGGAGCTTCTCCGTCAGGGTCGTCTTGCCGGCGTCAGGATGCGAGATGATCGCAAAGGTCCTGCGGCGGGAGGATTGGCTTTTCTCGATCATGCGGAATTCCGAAACCTTTGGCCGTCGTACGATAAACAGAACGACGGAATAGAGTGGAATTGTTTTTCAATCAAGAAAATCAATTTTTTGCCGAACAGGCCGTTTCAGGGGGCTGTGGACGGGGGTGTTTGTTGGACTTGGGGGGAAGAATAGCAAGAAAACATGGCAATTTTAGGGATTTTTGCCGTGTTTTTTGATGAACGGGAAAGGCGGGGCTGAGGGGTGGCAAAGGCCGGATTTGACAGGGGAAACCGGAATTGGCGGCGATTGGTGCAGGGGAATGCGCGATGAGATTCGGGGTGATTTGCTTTGAAACGGGGCAAATTTGGCAGAAAAATCGGGAAAAACAGGCGAATTCCAACGTTGGAGTGTTGGAGGGCGTTGAGCCAGAGGCGGAACCGGAAATTTCCGTCATAAACATCGGACATTTTCCAGTTTGAATTGGTAGCGTTGGACTTTGGCTGAAAAATGATCTGTTTTTTATAGCGAACAATTCGCTCCCAGCAAATTTATCAAAGCGGTTGCGGAGGGCTAGCGGCGTCCGCAGTCGATTTCGAGGGTACCCCACCAATTCATCCGGCTACTGTCACTAATATATTTAAGGTTGAGAAAATCGAGATTACTACTTATGGTTAATAAACGATTAAACGGGGGCGAAAAATGTTCAAGAAACTGATTGTGGCCGGATTGGCGTTCACACTGGCGGCTCAGGCGCCGGTGAATGCAAAGGACAATTTGGGTGGCATCCTTGCCGGCGTCATTGGTGCAGTCATCGTCGGTGCCGTGATTGCAAATATCGTCAATCAGCTTGATGCCGACGCAAAGGCAAAGCGGGAAGCGGCAGTCCGCGCAGCACAAAAGAAAAACGCAGGCGCGTCAACAACTTGGAAGTCGAACAATGCAAGCGGCAAGATCAAGGTAACCAAGGTGGAAACCATGCCTGACGGTCGTGTTTGCCGCGAGGTGAGAGAAACGATTACGTTCCAAGGAAAACCTGACACCGAGGTTCGCAACGAATGCGGCTGATGTCTTTGCTTCGGCTCGTTAGTTGGTCGCTCCTGTCAGTGCTGTGTTTAACGTCGGTGCACGCAGGAACGGAATTCACTCTTGATGGCTTCAGGGAGTGCGCGCAGGCAGACAACAAAAAATTCTACTGCAAGACGAACGCGTCTTCGAATTGGCAGCAGGTGACGCCCGAGTTTTTTAATCGGTTCAAATCGGCAAGCGCCGAGGCCGCTGCGGGTGGCGCGAAGGGGGTTTCAAAGGATATTCAGGAGATTGCAGATTTCCTGAATGATGCGTCCCAGTTTTTGAAAGAAAACCCGAAGACAAAAAACCTTAGCGAGATTGCCAAGGCCGCTATAGCGACAAAGTCGGCTTTGGATAATCAAGATTTAACAGCTGCCCGGAATGGAAAAAGGCAACTCGAAGCCTTGTTCAAAGATGATCCCGCCTTTATCGATTATATGAAAGCGCTGTCTGCCGAACGGCAAGGTCAAATCGATCGGAAAATTGTCGAAGCCGCTGCAGAGACGGACAAAAACATCTTTTTCATTGATAGCTATATCACCGCTAACCTGCTTTCTCCCAACACGACGGATTTAGGCAAGCTCAAAGATTTGCTGACAAAGGCTCTGAAGGAGAACAACCTCAACGGACTGAATACAGCCAATTCAGGTTTCGCAAAGTTTATCCAGGAGCAAAATCTAACGGCTGAGTACCAGTCTGCCTTGCTTGCATTTGCCGAGGCCAATTTACCGAAAAATACCGAGGACCCGAGCACCAAATCGGCCGAAATTCAGGAAATTGCGGATTTCCTGAATGATGTGTCGCAATTTTTGAAAGAAAATCCGAAAACAAAAAATCTTGGTGAAATCGCTAAAACGGCTGTCACCATGAAATCTGCGATTGGTGCGCAAGATCTTTTGGTGGCCCGAAACGGAAAGCGGCAACTCGAAGCCTTGTTCAAAGATGTTCCCGCCTTTACCGATTATCTCAAAAGGCTTTCTGCCGAACGGCAAGTTCAGATTGACCGAAAAGTTGCCGAGGCCGCTGTTGAGACGAACAAGAACATCTTTTTCATTGATAGCTACGTTACGGCAAACCTCCTTTCTCCCCACACAACTGATTTAGGCCAACTCAAGGATTTGCTCGCAAAGGCATTGCAGGAAAACAACCTCAAGGGACTGAATTCAGCCAATTCAGGTTTTCTAAAATTTATCGAGAAGCAGAAGCTCTCGGCTGAGTACCAGTCTGCCTTGCTGGCATTCGCCGAGGCCAATACGCCAAAAAGTGCGGAAGATCCTAATTCCAAATCGGCTCTCGCAAAAAAACTCGGCGTAACGGAGCGGTCGCAATTCATCATTGACGGTGACAATGATGATATCGTTGTCATTTATAATTCCTTGTCCGGACGATTTGTAAAAAGTCTGAAGGGCGATCTTGTTTTCAAAAGCAAGACGATGAAACTATGCGTTGCGCAGGACCGACAGATTCCGACGATGCGGGATCTGGAGCGTGTCGGCATTAGTGCCATTCGGGCAAAGGTGAATGCGGATTATGAACTCTCGCAACTCGCCTGCCCGATTGACGCGCTTGATCAATTCGACATCCTCTTCTTCCAACGGCTAGGTCTTCTGTCGCAAAGCGAAGATTATGTTCGCGGTCTCGTCAGCCTGATCGAGAAGAAGAATTTCACCTCTCTCATGATGCTGCCGGGCAAAGATGTGAACGCATCTTTGAAGGGCAGCTCGTTAAGCGCAGCGCAGATCGAAGCCACTATTCTCGGCGGACAGAAATCCGGCTTCGGGCTCATTTATAACGGGGCGAACCCGGACAAAATCTGCCTCGCTGTGCAGGATGACACTGCCGCGCACGAAATTGCCGCCCGGGACCAGATTGAAAAGAGTTTGCAGCTGAAAAGCGAGACAATTTCATTTGTCCAGCGCAGTATTGACGATGCGTTTGCCGATTATCAGGGTGGCAAATGCAGCGCGGTTTATTCCAACGCCGAGAATATGGCGCAACTGATCGCGGCACTCAAAAGGGAACGGCTGGATTATCTCGTTGCCCCCTTGTGGGTGACGGCAGAGGATATTGCTTCGATCAACAAAGACCAGCAGGCGAAAGTTGCCAGCATTCTTGCCCAGCAAGAAGCCGTGCGGAAGGCGATTGCGGAGCAGGATGCCATTCTTCAGCAAAGAGCGACAGATGCGGCTGCAAAGCGCGAAAACATCGAGAAAGATTTGCAGAACAAAAACAAAGCCTTTGCGCGGGCGGCTCAGGATAGCGTCTCAAATGTTTTCGATGCATTTCTGAAAGAAAACACCGAACGAAAAGGCGAGAAGGTATCGGGTGACGCTGTCCTGCTCTTTCCCGATTTTGCCGATCTTGTCTCTCAAATGACGCGCGATCGCTGGGAACTCGAACAGGTGAATTACGAGGTCGAGGATTACGGGAATGTCGACTGGCAAGCCCGCATGCTTGAGGGCGCGATTATCAAGACGTCCGTATCGATGAAAAACGCGGCACTCGGGCGGAGAGACACTGTTTGCGCCATGTTGGGTGTTATTATTGACAAGGAATTCACCCGGCTTCGCGATCCGATCACGACATCCTGCGAAGACGGAACACCAAGCCTTGATCGTTGGCGCATCGGTTCGAAATTTGTTTCACGCTGGCGGGCGCCTCCGGAGCAGTGAAAACGGGGCTTGAGAGCGGCACCATGATCGCCGCGGATGAGACGGGAGGCCACGCGCCAATTCCGTGGCTGCGTTGGAACCGGATTTTTGCCATAGTTGGGACCGAGAACGCGAGAAACAACGGGTGACGGGTTTGCCGTCACCCGTTTTGTTGGTTGATCAGGCGATGAAAATTGCGTCGTCCGAGGTGAAGCTCGAGAGGGTGACGTTTTTCAGGGTGATTGTGTTGCTGGCGTTTTGGGTGATGACGAGATCGGTTCCGACCTGGCTGGTTGCGGCGAGCAGGGCCGTCCAGTCGGCGAAAACGGCGGTCGAGAATTGCAGCATGTCGTGGTTGGTGCCGGTGGCGGCGTTGAAATCCATAATCTTGTCTTTGCCAAAACCTGCGGCAAAGACAAAGGTGTCGCTCTCCGTGCCGCCGGTGAGCATGTCATCGCCCGCGCCGCCGATGAGCCTGTCGAGCCCGGCACCGCCATTGAGAAAGTCATTCCCGGCGAGACCGTCCAGCGTGTCATTCCCGGCATTGCCGCTGAGATTGTTAATGCCGGAATTACCGGTGATGATGTTGGCGCCTGTATTGCCCGTGCCGTTGATGGCAGCTGTGCCGGTGAGGGTGAGGTTTTCGAGGTTGGCCGAGAGAGTAAAATTGGCGGAGGATTGGACGCTATCCGTTCCCGCATTCGCCGCCTCAGAGATTTGATCGGTTGCGAGATCGACGATATAGGTATCGTTGCCGAGACCGCCATAGAGCTTATCCGACCCTGCGCCGCCATTAAGCGTATCATTGCCGTCAAGCCCGTAGAGCGTATCATTGCCGGCGCCGCCCGAGAGCGTGTCATTCCCCGTGCCGCCATCCATCGAATCCGCGCCATTGCCGCCATCCAGCGTGTCATTGCCCGCAAGGCCCAAGATCGTGTCATTGCCGTCAAGCCCGGAAAGGCTGTTGGCACCGGCATTGCCCGTGAGGGCATTGGAGAGGCCGTCGCCAGTGAGGTTGAGATTGGCCGAGCCGACGAGAACGACTTTTTCGATGTTTGCTAATGAGCTAAATGTCAAAGAGACCTCCGATTGAATAGTGTCATAGCCCTCGCCCGCATTTTCGATCACGACATCGGACAAGGAATCTACCAAGTAAACATCGTCACCTGTGCCGCCCTGGAGTGTGTCAGACCCTGCGCCGCCATTGAGCGTGTCATTACCGTCCAATCCGTTCAACGAATCATTGCCATTAAGCCCGGAAAGCGCGTTGTTTCCGGAATTGCCGATGATCAGATTTGCGAATTCATTGCCGGTGCCGTTAATGGCGGCGGTGCCAATCAATGTCAGGTTCTCGAGTTCAGGATCGAGCGTGAAGGAGGCGGATGCATAGACCAGATCCGTGCCTTCACTCATGGCCTCGCCAATCAGATCTGCCGAATTATCGACATAATAGACATCATTGCCCGCGCCGCCGTACATGATATCGGCACCCGCCCCGCCATTGAGCGTGTCATTCCCGTCTGCACCAACCAGATAATTATCGGCAGCATTGCCGGTGATGCTGTTGTTGAGCTCATTGCCGATGGCTTCCACAGCCGTGGTGCCGGTGAGGACGAGATTTTCGAAATTGTAGTCGAGCGTCCAATCGATCGAGGATTGCACCGTGTCGGTGCCGTTATTGGCATCCTCGAAAACGAGGCTGTCATAGGCATCCACAATGAAGCGATCATCGCCCAAGCCGCCATAAAGCTCGTCCGTACCCGCGCCGCCTTGGAGGGTGTCGTTGCCTGCGCCACCAGAGAGAATGTCATCGCCTGCACCGCCATTGAAGCTATTGGCATTTGCGTCGCCCGTGATCGTGTCATTGGAGGACGTGCCGACAATATTCTCGATACCATAGAGCGTATCGACATCGGACCCGGCTGTGACGGTGACTGTGACGGCATTCCCCCCGTTGAGGGTGACGGAAATGCCGGTGCCTGCATAAGAATAATCCGCTGTGTCGTTGCCCTCGCCGCCATTGAGCGTGTCGTTGCCCGCGCCGCCATTGAGCGTGTCGTTGCCATGCCACCCAAGAAGAGAATCATTCCCCGTGCCGCCGAGGAGGATGTCGTTGCCATAAACGGAGCCATCAAGCGTGTCATTACCCGCGCCGCCATCAAGCGTGTCGTTGGAATAGTCAGAATAGTATGGACCCAAATAATCATTCCCCGCACCGCCGGAAATGGAGTCCGATGAATTATCAGGGCTATAAATCGTATCATTCCCATCGGTACCACTGTACGTTGCCATTGTCGTCCCCTTTGAAATCGTTTGAGTTAAATTGGAACGAGTGTTTCACGGCGTTGTGTCATATTCCACGAACTGGCGGTTGTATTTTGGGGGATTGAACTCAACCGGAGGTTGTTTGCGGGTTGTTGGTGGCGGGTGGTGTAAAAATCCCCATGCGGCGCTTCGGCGCTCTCGACGACCTGATAGGCGCTGCTCTATATCTGTGTTCCGACGCGTCCGCTTCTATGACCGGCGTGTGCCTGCCGGTTGATGGCGGGACGCTGGCCACACTCTGAAACAAAGGCCCCGAGCCTGTTGAAAAAGCCGAACCCATGACCCAAGTTCCCATGAACCAAGTTGCCATGACTCCAGTTCCGAATTTGCATGATCTTGCCACCATGACTGCCGCGCAGCGGGCGCGGCTTTTGCAGCGCACCGAGACCGACCTTTCAGGCTATGAGGACAAGGTGCGGCAGATTATCGACGCGGTGCGGGCCGAGGGTGACGAGGCATTGGCGCGGTTTGCGCGCGACTTCGACAAGGCGCCGGTGCAGGCAAACGAGATTGCGGCGACGGAAGCGGATTTCGATGCCGCGGAGAAGGCTTTGGCACCCGATGTGCGCGAGGCAATGGAATATGCCGCTGTCTCGATCCGGAAATTCCACGAGGACCAGAAGCCAGAGGAAATGTGGCTGCATGAAATCCGCCCCGGGGCGTTTGCCGGTGACCGGATTACGGCGATCCCTTCGGCGGCGTGTTATGTGCCGCGTGGCAAGGGCGCGTTTCCCTCCGTTGCGTTGATGACATCGATCCCCGCGAAGGTGGCGGGGGTGAAACAGGTGATCATGATCACGCCGCCGGGGCCGAACGGCAAGATCGACGATGCGACCTTGGTGGCGGCGCGTATGGCGGGCGTGGACAAGGTGTTCAAGGCAGGCGGCGCGCAGGGTGTCGCAGCCGTTGCCTACGGTACCCAGACCGTGCCGAAAGTCGCGAAGATTATCGGGCCGGGCAGTCCGTGGGTGGGTGCGGCGAAGCGCATGGTGGCGCATCTGATCGATACCGGAACGCCGGCGGGACCGAGCGAGCTGATCGTGTTTGCCGATGATACGGTGGACGGCCGGCTGGCGGGGCTTGATCTGCTGATCGAGTCGGAGCACGGGCCGGACAGTTCGGCGTTTCTCGTGACCTGGAGCCGCCGTGTGGCGGAAGAGGCGCGGGCGGCGATCCCCGAATTCTGGAAGAAAATGGGGGCACAGCGTGTGTCATATTCCTCCACCGTGCTGAGCGGGCCGATTGGCGGAATTGTGCTGGCCCGCGACGAGGAGGACGCCATCGCGTTCGTCAACGAATATGCGCCGGAGCATCTTGAAGTGCTCTCAAAAGAGCCGTTCCTGTATCTCGGGCGGCTGGAGCATGCGGGGGAAATCTTGCTTGGCGAACATACGCCAACGACGCTCGGCAATTTCGTGATCGGGCCGAACCATGTGCTGCCGACAGGCGGGTGGGCGCGGACGGCCTCGCCGGTGTCGGTGTTCGATTTCATGAAGCGGACGACGATCGCGCATGTGACCAGCAGGGGCTATCCCGAACTCGCAAAGCATGCGCGGGTGCTCGCGACCTATGAAGGGTTCGAAGCGCATGCCAATGCGGTATCCGAGATGCGGGACGCGATTTTGAAGGCGAAATAAACCGGTTAAGGCGGGCAAGGCCTTGGCGGGTATTTATCCGGGCAGGGGATAACGCTGCACGAGATCATCGACAATGTGCGCCGCAAGGGGCTCATCGAAGCGGAGGCGATAGCCGCGATTGGTGGTGCGGGTGATTGTGCAGGCCAGCTCCTCGGCGCCGAGGCGCAGGGTGGCGCGCTGTTTCCGGCGGTCGAGAATGTAATGCGTGTATTCGCGGAACAGGGCGCCGGAGGGATCGAGTTCCATCACAGCGCCTTCCAGCGGCAGGCCGGAATCGGCGAGCACCAATTCGGCACTGATGAAACAGGCTGTGTGCGGTTTCTTGTCGACAGACGGGAAACGATGCTGGTGCGGGATGGAAATGGCGGGTGAGGCAACATTATTCATGGTCAGGCTCCGATGTGCAGGATGGGCGGGTTCAGGGTGTCTTGCGGGATTTTGCGGTTTTGCTCTCCCGTTGCAGGCGCGCCGTGAGGGCCTCGTAGACGGCATCCATCCGGGCGGGCGGCATTGATGGCGGCGCGGCGGCAGGCGGTTCCTCCGTCACAGGCTTGATCATTGGTGTGGCTGCCCCTTCGACCATTGTGGCGTAATGTTTGACGAGGCCGTCCATGGCGCGGGCGATCTCGTTGAGGCCTGTCGAGAGGCCGCTTTCAACCGAGTGGGCGAAATCGGTGAGCGAGCCATTCTCGCGGTGGTTTGCATTGATGGCGGCAAGGCTCTGGGCGATTTCCCGCTGACCATTGCCGACATCGGTGATGCTGGAGGCCAGTTTTTCGAGCGCGTGATCGAAGGCGCCTGCAACCGCCCCGAACCCTGCTGCAAGGCGGCCATCGACGGAGGCGGACACCTGATCGATGATGACGCGGGCATCAAGCGGCTTTGCTGCCGTCCGGACAATTTTTTCGAGTTCGGCCTGACCTTCGGTGGCGAGGCGTTCACTCTCCGCCTGACGGGTTGCGGATTCTGCCAAGTGCTGGGTGATCTCCTCGACGCCGCGGGAAATCTGGATTTCGAGGCCGTTGGCCATTCGCTCTGTCGCGCGCTGGCGCTGTCCGATATCGAGCAAGGTATCACCGATCTCGGCGTGCCCGGCCTGAAAGGTTTCCACGATCCGTCCGACGCCTTCGGCGAGACGGTTGGCATTCGCCTTGTCGCGCAGGATCGCATCATGCCTTATATTGTCGACACCCTCGCCGATGGAGTCGAGGCGCTTGAGATGGGCGAGCGCCTTGTTCTGACGATAGGCGAGGGCTTCGATCTGTTCGCAGACGCGGTTCAGCGCCTCGGTTTGCTTGTCCTGACGATCCGCCAGTTTGCGCATGACTTCGGCGCTACGGTTGATCAAGCCCTGGGTCGAGCGAAAAGAGCCGATGAGTGATGCTGCCAGCGCCGCAACACTGCCATTATCGCCGCCTGCGGAAGTGGCGGTAGCGCCCGGCTGTTCCATTTTACTGATGCCGGCAAGCCAGTGCTCAAAATCATGCTTGATGCTGACCGCGCCATTATGCGCAAAGCGCGCAAGAAGGCCAAGCAGCAGAGAGCCGAGCAATCCGAAAAGCGAGGCGCTGAAGCCCGTTGCCATGCCGGTCAAGGGAGCTTCGAGATCCTTGATAACACCCTGAATGGCGGCATCGGAACCTGAGCCGGATTTTGCAAGTCCACCGACAATCTGGCCCACGGAAGCAACCATTTCCATCAGACCGATAAAGGTACCGATCAGGCCGAGCAGGATCAGGAGGCCTGTGAGATAATTGAGAAGCGAACGTTCCTTGCCGATGGCATCCTGCACCATGACGAGCAATGACCCTCTCTGGGCGAGAGAGACCGTGAGACGGCGCGTTTTGAACAATTCGTCGAGACACATCTCGTAGACTTGGGCCAGAATACGCGGCATCCGGAACACCTTACCCGGCTTCGAGGCGCGTTCCAACCGGGCGGCACCGACGAGATCACCGTTCCGGTCCATTTCGTCAAAATCGGAATGGGCCTGTTTCAACCCTTCAAGCGCATTGACATCGTTGAATAGGCCGAATGTGGCCTGAATGGCGACCAAGGCACCAAAAATGAAGACGAGAATGATCAGGATATTCAAAGCCGGATGGGCCAGAACCGCATGATAGGCAAAGTGGAACTGGTTGACACCCAACACGATCAATGCCGCGACGACCAGCATGGACTTCGCCACTTCCATCTGGATGTGACGAAACGGAGAACCACTGACCGGAATGGAAGAATTATTCATGGCAATGCCTTTCTGAAACGAACATGATCAATTTGCGACAAGCTCGACAATTTCCTCGTCCTCGTCACTGCTTGAGTCACGAATGGCGAGGGCGATGTTTTTTGGCGAGATATTGTTTTCAATCAAAATCTGCCGGAGCGACATGGCGCGGTAATAGGCGAAGCGGCGCGCATCGCTGACATTACCTTTGGTGATATTTGCAAGCGCCTGCAACTTCAGCGGACGGGCCGTGAGCTGCTCGCGATTGGCCGCGATGAAGTCGGCAAGTTTCTTTTTTGCCACGTCGTCGATCTGCATTGCGCGGGGGGAGTAGACAAGCGTCAACGTGGATTTGCTGATTTTGACGTCGACATCTCCGCCGAACGGAGCGAGATCAGCCGGTTTGATGGAGACGATCCGGCTTTGTGGCGCTTCCTGTTTCTCCTGAGAGAAGGCACGAGGGCCGGAATTCGGTTCCAGCGCGGCGATCTGGGAACTTTCCGGCGGATTGGACGCAGGCTTATCGGATTCATCCACATCGGGGCCCGATGGCGTGATCGACGACCTGCCATTTGAAATGGCGGTGTCCGCCATGCCCGAGACGACGACCTTGTCGCCAGGCTCGACCGCCATATTGGGGCGCTCGGCGGCTTTGATTTTCGCACTTGGCTCGACGAGGACGGTCTCCTCCTGCAGGCGCTTTTCAGGAACCGGCGCTTCGGGTTCGTCGGGCTTCGAAAGGCGGGCAAGAGCAGCAATAATCTGGCTGCTGATGTTCTCGATGGAGGCGGGCGTGCCGGATACGTCGACTTTCGCCGCCTTGGCGATCGCCATGACCTGTGCCTTCGAGACATTTTGCGAGATGCTAATGACGACAAGGCTCAGAATGAGCATGAGAAAAATCAGCATCATCGTCATCGTGGAAAGCGCATCCACGAAGCCGGGCCAATAGTTCATTTCTTCATCATCCGAAGCGGCGGCCATTTTATAGTATACCTAATAAATATTTAAATTAATTTATGATTATAAAAAGTGATGATAATGGTTATTAGTGAATATATATCTCATCGAATATTTATATTTTGAACGGATCAACTTGTTGGTGTTTGTAATTGCCGAAGCACCGTTTCCTTCGGGCCGTCGGCGACAATCTTTCCGTCATGCATCAAGATGACCCGATCAACGAGATCGAGCATGGCGGCGCGGTGGGTCGAGACGATGAGCGTACGTCCGGTCAGCCATGTGCGCAGTGCGCCGATGATCTGCTGCTCGCTGGTATTATCCATGGCGGCGGTTGGTTCATCGAGCAACAGCATCTGCGGATTGCCCATCATGGCGCGGGCAAGGGCGACGGCCTGACGCTCGCCACCAGAGAGACGCTCGCCATGCGGGCCGATACGCATGCTGTAGCCCTCGGGCGTGCGCGCGGCGAAGGCGGCAACGCCGGACAAACGCGCCGCCGTTTCGAATTGCCGGGGATCGAGCTGGTCGAGGCCGAAGGTGAGATTGGCGTAGAGCGTGTCGTCAAAGAGGCGGGCCTCTTGCTGCATCAGGGCGAAGGCATGGCGCAAGCGCTGCGGGGATGTCTGGCGGATGTCAAAACCATCAAGCAAGATGGTGCCGGTATCGGGCTCGTTGAGACGTGTGAGCAGGCGAAGCATGGTACTCTTGCCGGATCCGACACGCCCGATAATGCCGATGCGTTCGCCGGGCCGGATGGTGAGCGAGATCTCTGTGAGACTCGGGGCATGGGCGCGGGGATAGCTGAAATTGACATTCTTGACCTGAATAGCGCCGCGAATGTCGCCGCGTGCAAGACTTTGGCGGTCACCAGTCTGCTCAAGCGGCAGGTTGAGAACGGCGCGGATCGGTTCAAGCGTTTTACGCATCTGCATCAGGCGCTGGCCCTGAGCAATGAATTGGGTGATCGGCGAGACAAGTCGCCCGAGCAGCATGGTGGATGCGGTGAGGGCGCCCACGGTCATCAGATTTTCGCTGATCTCGAACACGCCGAGAATGAGCACGACCATGGTCAGCGATTGACTGACTGTCATTGCGGCTTGGGCTGCAAAGCCGTGCGCCATGCGGGATTGGTGGCTGCCGAGGGCCGTGGCATCGCTCAGCCGTTCCCAGCGGTTGAGCATGACGTTCTCGGCGCCTGACGTCTTGATGGTTTCCAGTCCGTCGACAGTTTCGATCACCATGCCGGATTGCTGACGCATGAGGGCCAGATAGGGCGCGAGTTTGGCGTGGCCCGCGAGGTGGGCAATCAGATAGATCAGAGCGATCAAAAGGCCGCCGCCAATCGGAACAAAGGCAATCATGCCGGCAATGCCTGCGAGAATAGCAGTTGAAAACACAATGAACGGAATATCCACAAGAACGGCAAGAAAGAGGCCGGGGATCAATTGGGAATAGGCTTCAATATCGCGGGTCGCCTGGGCCAGGGCGCCGCCCGTGCGCGGTGTATGCGTGAGTTTGCCGTGGACGAGACGCCGGTAAAACCGCGTGAGCACGGAATGGCCAATGTCGGCGGCAATCGAGTCAATCAGTTTCATCCGCACATAGCGAAGGCCGAGATCGGCAAGGAGCACGACGGCCATGCCGATGGACAACGCCCAAAGAGTTTCGAAGGCGAGATGGGGAAGGACGCGATCATACACCGCCATCGAGAAAATCGGCAGTGTGACAAGCAGAAGATTGCCGACGGCAGCGGCCAGAATAAGCTGTAACAGCGTTCCCGTGCGGCGTTTCAACATGGCGCTTGTGAGCAGCGCAACGATGGAGCCGACGGCTTGATCATCGGGTATTGACGTCGTGGCGGACTCATCCGCAGCGACAGGATCACTCTCATCAGCAGGACGCACGAGAACGATGAGGCCGGAATGGTCCTGTTCAAGATCGAGCCGCCGCAAATCATAGGTTTCACCTGCGGATTGGCAGCGGAAAGAACGGGCGTTCGAACGGGCAAGAATAATGCGGCTTAGCCCGGCGTGATTGAGAATGAGACAGGGGAAGTCCTCCGCCCGCAAGGATTTGACCGTCCGCTCCTGAACGGCAACGACCAACCCCAGTTCACCGGCAATGTCGGCAAGGGTTTCGGGCGAAGGAATTGATCCTCTAATGCCGCCCAACCCTGTGGCGAGAGAATAGCCAAACCAGCTGCGTGCGATCTCCTCGAGCGCGTCTACAGGATTGAGAAGGCCCGAGCTTTCCTCAAGAGAATAGCGCAGGGATGATTCATCCTGTTCCGCCTGTGGTTCGGTCGGCTCCGGTGCGCTTTCCAACGCGGCAAGCTTGAGCGTTTCGGGCGACGGGCGACGAGGCTCTTGGTCTTTCGAGAAATCAACGGCTGCAATTGACATAATAATTTACTTTTGATTCAGATGTATTGTTTAAAACAAATTCAATATAACGCTAAGTAACATATGTATTTAAAAAATATTGTAACCATTTTTGGAATAATTTTAATCACCAAGACGAATTCGTTCTGAATAAATACTTAACCAGATGAATTTGATTTAATGAAATGGAAGGGCTGATCTGGCCATGAACGCACCACTCAAAATGCAAGAAGAACTTGCTAAATCCATGACTCCCGCTGAGATCAAGCCGCATCGCCTGCCTTATCCGCGTCAGGCGGCAGGAATTCGCGGTGGAGCGGGCCGCACCTTTATCTGGATCACGGCGATTGCGACGGGAGCATTTCTCGTCTGGGCGTCAACTACGAAGATTGATCGCGTGACGCGCGGAACGGGGCGCGTCATTCCCCAGTTGCAAAACCAGATTGTGCAGCATTTCGAGGGCGGGATCGTGACGGATATTCTGGTGCGCGAGGGAGAGAGCGTGAAGCAAGGCACGCCCCTGCTGCGGATCGACAATAGTTTTTCGCGCTCGGAATTGGCGCAGGCAACAATCGACATCAAGGCGAAGCGGGTGCAGATGGTGCGGCTGGCGGCGGAAGCGGGGGGCGAGGACGTCGTGACATTTCCGCCGGAATTGGTGGCTGCCATTCCCGCGATTGTGGACCGGGAGCGGGAATTGTTTGACGGCAGACGCCATACGCTGACCGAACAACTTGCCATTCTTGACGATCAATACAGGCAGAAATCGCTCGAATTATCCGAGACAAAATCACGATGGACCAATACGGGGCGGGAGCGGGAGCTCGTGCAGCAACGCGTGATGAATTTAAGAAAACTCGCGGATATCGGTGCTTTTTCGACAAATGATCTGCTTGAAAACGAGCGGACCTTGCAGCAGATCGAACAAAGACTGTCTGATCTTGTGCATGAAATTCCGCGGTTGGAGGCGGCGATGAGCGAGATCAACCGCCGGATGCGGGAAGCCAAACTCAGGTTCAAATCGGAAGCCGACAAGGATCGCTCGGAAACGGAAGTTCATCTGGCAAAGCTGATGGAAACGGTTTCGGCATTGAAGGATCGCAGTTTGCGGTCGGAGGTTCTGGCGCCGATCGACGGCATCGTGAACAAGTTGCATGTTTCAACGGTGGGCGGGGTCGTGAAATCAGGCGAGCCTTTGGTGGAGATTGTGCCGATTGACGAGGCGATTGCGGTCGAAGCGCGGTTGATGCCGGCCGACCGCGCGGAGGTGTGGCCCGGACAAAAGGCGGTGGTGAAAGTCAGCGCTTATGATTTCTCGACCTATGGCGGGCTTGCCGGAAAGGTTGTCGATATCTCGCCGGATGCTTTGCAAGATGAGCGCGGACAACCCTATTTCCGGGTCAGGCTGGAAGCGGCGGCGAAGGATTTTGGACCGGGGAAGCCGATTGTTCCGGGAATGCTCGCGGATGTGGATATTCTGATCGGGCGGCGGACCGTGATGGATTCCCTGATCCGGCCGGTTCGGGATTTGCGGGATAATGCGTTGCGGTTCTAATGCGCCTTCCGACGCATATTTTGCCAAGACGCAAGCAACGCGCCCGTGACAATCAAGGCGGTTGCGGCGGCGAGCGAGAGGGTTGGCTCGGCAAAGCCAGCGAGAATGAGGATGAGCGTCGAGAGGACGGGGGCGGCGTAGGATGCGACGCCCAAGAGGCGGATATCGCCGTGCTTGACGCCATGATCCCAGACATAAAAGGCGGCACCGACGGGGCCGAGGCCGAGGCCAAGGACGGCGAGCCATTGCGTCAAACCATCGGGCCAGATGGTTGTTTCGAGCAGGGTGTGTGCAAGGAATGACAAGATCGCAGTTACCAGACAGAAGGCGGCGACGGCATCTGTGGGTACGGCGCTGAAGCGGCGGGACAGCACGGAATAGCCCGACCAGATGAAGGCGCAACACAAAGCGAGAAGATAGCCGGTCGTGTAAGCGGGATCGAAGGTGAAGCCGCCTGCCCTGCCGCCGATGAGCAGCACGACACCGGAAAAGCCGAAAAGC
>Ga0209358_10000080_pt1 | contig 85463 bp, 84 predicted proteins | sample LauGreFa1BDMLBSN_2_FD_187574 | JGI IMG/M metagenome (GOLD analysis project Ga0209358, IMG submission 187574) | Freshwater lake microbial communities from Lake Michigan, USA - Fa13.BD.MLB.SN (SPAdes) (version 2) | ecosystem: Environmental > Aquatic > Freshwater > Lake | place: Lake Michigan, USA... | reverse complement strand
ATTTATAAATAAATATGTGGTGAGTTAAGTTTTATTATTTAAAACTAATGGTTGTGTGTTTTTTTTGATTTATTTTTATATTATATATCGGATGCTTGGCCGAGTGGTTTAAGGCGTATCACTTAAGATGATATTGCACTATGTGCATCGTGGGTTCGAATCCCACAGCATCCACTTTCTTTTTAAGAAAATCCGATATATAAAGCTTAAGTTAATTTTAAATTTAAAAATGATAGTAGGAGGAATATTAATTACAGTAGCCTTAATTACTTATTTATGTTACAATAAACCAGAATTAAATAAATATAGTCTCAAATATTACAAATTAAAATGGGGTGGTCGTCAATTTTTATAATAAATATTCAATAATTTTATTGGCTTTTTGTTGTCCGATGTTAGGTATTTGCATTAATAATTTTGCGGGGTTTTCATGTTCATTCAATGTTTTGAATAAGACGTTCATTGATGGATAAACATCTTTAATATTCTTGGCGATTTGTTTAGATATTCCAGGGATTTGAGATAATTGTAATAAATAACATGTTTCTTTGTCGATATTATCTATTTTTTTTATTTTTATTTTGCAATTATCGATATATTCTGTTGATAATTGTTGTTTGGTTGTTTTGTCAAAATTTTGGGGTTTCTTAATAATCTTGGTGCATAACAATAATAAGAATGTTACGGTATCATTAATATTTTTAGTGAAAAATAGTTTTATATTATCTCTATAAATAGAATTATAATAAACACTTGTTAATAATTCCTGACTATGACTATTATTTGATGCTATGATATCAGTGCCTTCGATTATATAATTGATACTATCACTATTTGACGCCAATAATCTTAATTTCTGTTCTTTATATCTACCGTCTTTAATTGAACTGATTAAATCATTCATTGTTTTACGTTCGTAAATATAAATATTATCATTAAAAATAATATGAATATCGCCTATTTCTAATTGTTTTTTTGAAATTTTAATTTGATATTGGTCTAAATCTCTATCTATCATATTATTAAATAATGAGGTTTCACGATTATCAACGATAATTTCTAAAAAACAAGCCATCAATTGATATTTATATATTTATATTTAAATAGAATTATATGACAAACGAAATAACGCCTAAAGAATGGGTTTTACCAAATAGAATAGGTTATAATGAAAAAGTTTATAAAAATTTTAATCCTGAATTGTATTCGACTAAGATTGATAAAGCCAAATGTAAATGTGAAGAAGATGTTTGTGATTTAGTCGAAGATGCTAAGATTTCTTTATTTCCTCAACAAAGATTTATAAGAGATTATATTCAATTCAATAGCCCATATAGAGGTGCGTTATTATATCATGAATTAGGCTCTGGTAAGTCTGGAGCTTCTATTGCAGCCGCAGAAGGTTATATTAATAAAAAAAAGATATTTGTTTTAAGTCCTGCTTCATTGGCTGTTAATTATGAAAATGAAATTTTAAAAATTAGTTCTATTGGTTTGAATTTAAAAAAAGATTGGACACAAATTAAAATAACTAAGACCGATAAAACAGCTCTGGAAATTCTTAAAACTAAATATTTTATTGATAGTTCTATTATTAAAAAAGATGGTGTTGTTTGGATACCTATTTATAATAATGATATTCCTAATTCAGTTATTTTGAAACGAACAGCTGACGCTGACGACAAATTAAATATAACGGCTATGACATCTCATATTATCAAAAATAGATATACTTTCATCAGTTACAATGGTTTGTCGCCTAATTTAATTAAAAATTTAGGTCCTTCACCTTTTGATAATGCTTTTATTATTATTGATGAAGTTCATAATTTTATTAGTAGAATTGTTAATGGAAGTAAATTAGCACGAATTATTTATGGCTATTTGATGGAGGCTAAAGATGCTAAATTAATTTTATTATCAGGAACACCTATGATTAATAACCCTTATGAAATTGCTACTTTGATTAATCTAATTCGAGGTTATATGGTCGTTTATGAATTGTCATATGCCAAAACATCAAAAACCATAACAACAGAAGAATTTATTCAAAATAATAAATATAATAATGTTATTGACGAATTCACAATTAACAATGAAGCAAGAAAGATATTTATATCATTGTTACCTCATAATTTCAAACGTAATGACAAAAACGAAATTATTCAACAAGATTGGGGATTTACTCTAAATAAAATGATTGATAATATAATTAGTTCATTGAATTCTATTAAAGGTATTAAGATTAATGTTAAATTCAATTCTATTAATTTTAGTGCTTTACCAAATTCTAGAGATGAATTTAATAAATATTTTCTTGATATGGCCGATGAAGATAATCCTAAAGTTATGAATGAAGATTTATTTATGCGACGAATTCTAGGAACTGTTAGTTATTATAGTATTAGTGGAAGTGAGCTGTTTCCGAGTGTTTTACCGACCATCAAAAGAGAACTTAAAATGACTGATACTCAATTCAAAGCCTACGCAGAACAACGAAATTACGAAATTAAACAAGATTTGAATAAGAAAAAAGGACAAGGTCTTTTTAGTGAAAATACGTCTGTTTATCGTGCATTTACTCGAGCTGTTTGTAATTTTAGTTTTCCTGAAGATATTAAAAGAGTTTATCCTAAAGATATTAAGAAATTTATAAGAGACAATAATGACGATGAATATGCAACAGACGATGAAGAAATTTATGGCGGTGCTCCCAAAGATGCTATTAAGAAAATGAAAGAAGAATTAAAGAAATTAAAAGAAATTTCAAAGAAATCAAAAGAAGATTTAAAACAATTGAAAGAAATGGTTAAAAAAGCTAAAGAAGACAAGAAACCAGCCAAAGAACTTAAAGTTATGGCCGAAAAAGTTAAAGTTCTAAATGCAAAATCTAAAGAAGACGCTGAAAACGTTAAAGAACTAAACACCAAAATTAAAGAACTAGAAGGCAAAAAACCTAAAAAAGACGATGATGAAGACGAAGAAGAAGAAGTTGTTGTTAATGCTAATGTTAATGCTAATGTAGCAGATGAATATGGAAATCAGATGAAAATTATGATGGATAAATTAATAAAAAGTAATGCATTAGATTTAGATAATTTGAAAAAAAATTATAGTCCCAAATTTGCACAAATATTGACAGACGTTGAAGAATCACCTGGTTCAGTTCTTATTTATTCTTCTTTTAGAACTTTGGAAGGATTGGGAATATTGTCCGAGGTTCTTAATCGTCAAGGTTATAAACAAATTCAATTGAAAAAAGTTGATAACAATTATTTATTCGCTGACAGTGATATATTTGATACTAAATATGACAATAAGAGATATATCATTTTTGATAGTGATAAAGAAAAAACTAAATTATTAATGAACCTTTTTAATAATGACTTCAGAAATATTACAAATGAAATGAAAAAAGCATTACCTCCAAATCCAAATCAATTATATGGAAATTTAGCTAAAATTTTTTGTATCACTCAAAGTGGTGCTGAAGGTATTTCTCTTAAAAATGTTAGAAGAGTTTTATTAGTCGAACCTTTCTGGAATAACGTGAGAATAGAACAAGTTATTGGCCGTGCTATACGTTCATGTTCTCATGAAGCATTGCCAAAATCAGATAGAAACGTACAAGTTTTTAGTTATATTATGAAATTAACACCTAAACAAATTCAGAGCGATTACACAATCGAAAGAAATGACAAAGGTTTATCAACAGACGAACATATATTAATGACCGCTGAAAAAAAGAAAACAATTATAAATAAATTCTTGAATATGTTAAAGAGTGCTTCTTTCGATTGTGTTATACATTCAAAACAAAATAAACCTTTAGCTAATGATTTCAAATGTTATTCATGGGCTTTAGGTGTTAATTATAATGATTTGGCTTATACTAATAATATTAGCGATGATTATAAAATTATGAAACATAAAAATATGCAAGTCAAAAAAGTTAATAAAGGCCGTGTTGTAATGAAGAAAGGAAAGAAATTTATTGAACTAGAAAATAAATATTATGATTATTTCAGTTATATTAATGCTGGTATTTTAGTCCCCGAAAACATTTAATGATATAAAATATTATTTGTAATATAATATAAATGAATTTATGTATTTATAGAACTCCTAACTCCTTCCGTTGTTGTTCTTCTTGTTCTGATACCTCGAATTATTGCAGAATTCATACAAATAATGAAAATTATTTATATGAAATTATTAATAAAGCTATCGGAAGAATTGATATAAATACTCAGCAAATCTACAAATTATTCAAATATATCTATAATAATGATGATATCTATACTAAAGAATTCATATTTAAGGGATGTATAAAATTGTTATTTACTGATAATAATTATTATAAAAATTGTTATAATCATAATTTATACATTTACAATTTAGAAAAAAATCATAACAAAGAAATTAAAATTATTTATCGATTTTTCATGAATAACATCATTCGGAAATATAAATATCGTCCTGATATCAAATTGAACAATACAGAAGACCCATTCACCTTAGACAATATTGACGACATCAAAAACAAAGAACAGTTATTTATTTATCAAGATGGAGAAAACAATTATTTCTTTATTGCAACTGAATTGAAATATTTCATTGAAACGAATGGTTCATGGAACCCATACACAAAAAAAGAATTTGGCCCTATTTTGATTAACCACTTAAATTATTTTATTAAAAAATTTAAATTAGAAAATAAAAAACCTAAAAATAAATATGAATGGAATTCAGTTCAACAGGCTTTTACCGATGTTTCGCAAATTATAGAAAAAATAGGTTTCTATAATGATCCGAGTTGGTTATTGAAATTAACATCGAGACAAATCAAAGGAATTATTAAGACATTCAAATTAGCAGCAAGAAGCAATTCTGAAAGTGAAAATTATTTTAATAATATAACTGATAATAATATTTTCTATGATTTTGCAAGAGAAATAATAAAACTATTCGAAACTGGCAATGATAATTTTATTTTATGTTGCAATTTTATAAAATCTATAGCATTGTATAATGATGATTTCTATAATAATATCCCTGAATGGATGTCTGATATCGAAATGCCCATTCAACCTACGGTTATTACTATTCCCATTAATAACGTAGTTTTCAACTCAGCCGAAATATTATATTTACTTATGAATAATGACGAATAAAAAAAAACTACCCGATTTTGAATATAAAATGAAATTAAAAACTGCTATTTATGGATTTGTTTTATATCTACTATTATCTAGCAATACAGCATTCAAACTCTTAGGACTTCTATTTAATAATTCTTTACAATTATTAAATGACAAAAATGAACCATCAATATTAGCCAAAATAATTATGGCCAGTTTTATTGCTTTTGTTTTATTCTTTTTCTAATTTATTTTTTTGGACCTGATTTTCTTCCCCTAGAAGATTTTGTCTGCTGTTGTTCTTCGACTTGTTCTTCTGCTTGCTCTTCATTAGCTTCTTCATTTGTCTCTTCTTCATCATTGATTTTTGTATCAGCCAATTCAGAAGCTGTTACATCAACTTCTTCCTCCTCCTCTTCTTCTTCATCATTATCAGCTTTCTCTGTGTCACTATCTTCGATGAATTTTGGCTTATTGTTTTGAGATAATTGGAATTTAGCCGAAACAACTTTCCATGTGCATCCAAACTTTCCACCAGCAATCCAAATTCCAGTCAATTCAATGATTAACTGAGTTCGGCCGCCTTTTAGCTTGTTAATAATATCTGTGAAAACAGTCTCGTTATTTTCCATGTCAAATGTGTCGAAGTTGAATTTGTCATTAACTCCATCATATGGAATTTTAACTCTCAAAGTCGGCGGATATTTTCCAACAACTTTGCCAGTCTTTGGGTCCTTGTCAATTTTAATCATCGGCGAAAACATACGTGAAACGAATGCTTTATTGCCGTCATAATCATCTCTGAACCACGGTTCGCGGTTCTCGAAAGCTTTGTCAATGATTTCAGCTTCAATTTCTTTCATCTTGTCGAGAAATGACTTGATTTTCGCATTCTCGTCAAAACCTTTGAATGAAATCGTCAAATCATACTTCTTATCAACATTCTTCTTGACTTCAGGATTTTTAATTGTCTTATCTTCATATCCTTCACCAATGCCATAAGGCATATACATGACTGGAGTTTGAATTCTTAGTTTTTGAGGACCATAATTAACATAAATACTTTTTGAACCTGATGCCAAAGTTCTAATATCAGAATATCTAAATTTAGATACTTCAACATTCTTTGGCAAAATTGGCGAACTCATTTGTTTTATATTTATTTCTTAATTAAATCTTTAAATAAAAATAATCATTTTTTATTTTTTGAATTTATATAAAAAATGATTTATTAATTTAAATAATCGTTTATCAAAGAATATGACGACGGCTTCGAATACTTCAAATGCTTCGAACAAACATGAAATAAGAAATAAATATCGTGAGATGCTTATGAATGATATAAAATTGACTGAAATTGAAGCCGCCGATTTAGAAATAGGAATTTTTAATGCTACTATTGATTATGCCAATTCTCTCAAAATTCCTTTGTCATGGTCTTGTGATTTGTTTATAGACAGTTATTTAAATATCGCACGTTCTATTTATTCTAATTTAGATGCTAAATCTTATATTGGCAATTTAGAATTATTAGATAAAATCAAATCACGCCAAATTTTACCAAATAAACTTCCTTATATGGCTTGTGAAGATATTTTCCCTGATAAATGGAGAGATATTATCGAGAAACAGAAACTCAAATTTAAAGCAGCTTATGAAATTAAACAATTTTCTATGACAAATACAATCAAATGTGGTAAATGTAAAAATAATAAGATTTCATATTATGAATTGCAAACAAGAAGCGGTGATGAAGCCATTACACAATTTTATAATTGTATTATTTGCGGTCATAAATGGAAAAATTAATTTAAAAGTTATTATAGTTAAATTTCTATAATGGAGGGTTTAACAAACCTGGGTTCGACATGTGCTATAAATAGCTTAGTCCAAATTTTATATCGAATTGATAAATTTAAAAAAATTATTTTAACTTCTTCTACCCCCGAAAATACTTTAACATTCGAATTAAAAGATTTGTTTAATGCTATTGATATAAATAAAAATAATATTACTCCTCATAGATTTATTAATAAATTCTATGAAATCTTCAAAGGAAATTTTAGACAATATGAACAAATTGATATTTGCGAACTTTTTATTCTTGTTATAACTAAAATACACGATGAAACAGCTGTTGATGTTGTTATTAGTAAATCGTTTTCAAACATAGCCGAAGAACATAATTATAATATCGCACTTCACAATAATTTTAAAATGAGTAATGTCTATAACCTTTTTCAAGGTTCTCATATTCATTATATTAGATGTTTGAATTGTGATAATGTATCTAGAACTTTCGAACCTTTTATTATTATTAATCTTGATATTCTATCTAATTCTACTATTTCAATTTTATTCAATAAATACTATTCAACAGAAATAAATGATAATGATAGAACTTGTGATAAATGTAAAACAAAATCTAAATATAATAAATCTATTTCTATTTGGAAATATCCTGATGTTTTATTCTTATCTCTTAACCGGTTCAAAGATATGAACACTAAAAATAGTGATATCGTTAATATCGATATGAGATTGTTTTTGAAAAAGATTTATTCTCTTCATTCTATTGGCTTTCATCATGGTTGTTTGAATTCAGGTCATTATAATTCAATATGCAGAACATCAAACAACAATTTTAATTTATATGACGATAATAATGTAATTCCTATAAATAATATAGAAGCATTATTAAATAATAACAATACTTCGTATATCCTTTGTTATGATTAAAAATTGATTTTATTTTATTTTTGTTTTTATAATGTTTAATTATAAACTGCGTGATTGGATTGACGAAAGTCGGTTAAGTATAAATTTATTAAGTTTCAATGAAAATGCTATAGAATACTTAAAAGACAAAACTTATAATTATAAATTTTTATGTGAAAATCCCGCTGCCATTGACCTACTCAAAGCTAATCCAGAAAAAATCAATTGGTTCGTATTGTCTTTCAATCCTGGGGCAATAGAACTTCTTAAAGCCAATCCTGAAAAAATCAATTGGCATAATCTCTCCAAAAATCCTGCTGCAATTGACCTACTCAAAGCCAATCCCGAAAAGATTAATTGGCATAATCTCACTAAAAATCATGGAGCAATAGAAATTCTCAATGAAAATCAAGATAAAATCAACTGGTTTTCATTAGGTTATAATCATAATGCCATGAAACTCATCAAAAATAATATTCATAAAATTGAATGGTTTATATTATCTTTTAATTATAATGCTATTGACCTACTCAAAGCCAATCAACATAAAATCAACTGGTTCGCATTGTCCTTAAATCCCGGGGCAATAGAACTTCTCAAAGCCAATCCCGAAAAGATTAATTGGGATAACCTCTCTAAAAATCCAGCAGCGATTGAACTACTCAAAGAAAATCAAGAAAAGATTTCTTATTCATTATTGTCTGTTAATCCTGCAATTTTTACCTATGATTATGAAAAAATAAAAAATAACTTCGAAGAACTAGGCGAAGAAATCATTCAGAAAGCTCTTCACCCTAAAAGGATATTTAAATTAATTGAATTGTATGGCGAAGATGAAGTTTATAATAATTACTTTGAATGAAAAAATATGATTTTTATTATTTTTTTTAAATAAATATGAGTTATTTATTATATCCTTATGATATTAATAATCCCGAATTTAAATTCATATTAACATGGACAGCCGATGATGACATAGATGACACAATCGAAAACATTCTAGAAGATGACCCCGAAAACATAAGATTGAATTATAGATTTATAAATGAACTGTTGTTAGAATATACTTATAATATTTTTAATATTACTGATATGAATAGAAAATATAATGGCAAAATTAAATCATCATATATACAATCTTTAATTAAGTATGTTGAAACAGAACGGACTGATTTAGATAAATTCACAATAGTCAAAAAGATATTTAATTTATATGTAAAATTAATAGAACGTCTTTATTATAGTTATTTCGAAACATTCATTACATTAGATAAATATCATGAAGAAATTAATGACTTGGTCTTATACAGAGGTTTTAATTATAATAAATACACAAAATTATTATTAGACAAAACAAAGTTGTTAAATATCAACGATGAATTTAAGACCTGTTATTTTATGTCAACGTCTGTTTATGAAACGACCGCTCATAGATTTATTCGAAATGACGATAATATTATCTGGAAAATTAATATACCTAAATCAAGTAAATTTTATTATTCCTATTTGTCAAGTAATAAACATTATTTTAATAATCCATTAGCAGAAAAACAACAAGAAGTTGAATTCTTATTAAATATGAATACGAAACTTAAATTGATAAATAAATATCAGAAAAATAATAATTCATATTATGAATGGGATTTTATAGAATATGAATTATTATCATCTGATTATTTCAAAGAATTTAATAGATATAAAAATCAAATCATTAATTATATTAATGTTCGTTCCAATAGTTAAATTACATAACTGGATTTATAGAAATAAATTTGACGAAACTTCAATCGAATTATTAAAAAAAAATAATGATATCAGAATTAACTGGTCTTATATTGTTTTGAATGTTAATTCTACAGACAAATTAAAAGAAAATATCGAAAGAATTAATTGGGTTTATTTATCCAAAAATCCGAGTTATATCAAAGTTACAAACGATGATAACGAAGACGAAAAAAATGACTAATTTTTATTTTGTTTTTTTTATATTAAAATGTATTTAATATTACGTGATTGGATTGACATCAATAAAATTAATTACGATACATTAGTATGCAATCCAAACGCAATTTCAATGATTAGAGAAATAATCAAAAAAGACATTTATTTAATCGATTGGCGCTTATTATCTAAAAATCCGAATGCGATTGAACTTCTCAGAGAAAACATTGATTTTATCAATTGGGCGTCTTTATCAGAAAATCCTAATGCGATTGAACTTCTTAAAGAACATCCAGGAAAAATCAATTGGTCGCATTTATCCAAAAACCCGAATGCAATAGAATTATTAAAAGAAAATCAAGATAAAATTGATTGGTCATATCTTTCAATTAATCCGAATGCCATAGAATTGTTAAAAGAAAATTTAGATAAAATTAATTGGTGTGTAATTGCCGAAAATCATAATGCAATAGACATCCTGAAAAATAATTTAAATAAAATTAATTTGTTTTATTTGTCCGGTAATCCTAATAGTATTACGATTTTAAAAGAAAATTATAATTTGATAAATTGGAATTTCTTATCATCTAATGTAAAAGCGATAGAAATACTCAAAGAAAATCCCGAAAAAATTAATTGGAGTATATTGTCATTAAATCCTAATGGGGTTAAATTGCTTAAAGCCTATCCTGAAAAAATCGATTGGTTCTTCTTTTCTAAAAATAATAATCCTGAAGCCATAGAAATATTAAATAAAAATCCTGAAAAAATAAATTGGTTCTATTTGTCAAGTAATATAAATGCTATCGACCTTCTCAAAAAATATCCCGAAAAAATTATGTATTATCAATTATCAAAAAATCCAGCAATATTTACCTATGATTATAAAAAAATAAAAAAGAATTTCGAAGAACTAGGTGAAGAAATCATTCAAAAAGCTCTTCACCCAAAACGGATATTCAAATTAATTGAATTGTATGGCGAAGACGAAGTTTATAATAATTATTTTGAATAAGTTTTTTTTGTTAAATACTAATATAAAATAAACCAATAATATTACGTGTATAATCTTCATTTGTTAATATATCTTTGAATGAACCAATTTTTGAGCTATAACCTCTCATATCGTCAAATTCATACCATATACCCTTACATTCATATAAACAAATATAATGACCGTGATTATAATCATCGCCATAATGTATAATAATAGAATTTAAATATAATGTGTTTTCTTTTAATTTGAGTTTAAGTTCTGGAATTATAATATTGTCTTTCTTTTCCATATCAAGAATTCTATTAATTTGAATAAATAACATAGGTGAAGATAAATATTCGTATTTATCAATTCTAATATCCTCTTCGTCGGGTAATTCAACTACATTTGTATATTTAGGATAATAATTTTTAATATAAATATCATCATCTGTAAAAAAGTTTATGTCATTATTAATATCAAAAAAACCACGTCTTTCGAGATTGCCATTAGCCGAAAACTTCAAGACATGCGGAAAATCAAAGATTATATTCAGAAAATTTAAGATTTCGCCAACATCGTTTTGAGAATATGTAAATTCAATTTCTGAATATTTTTTATTTATTTTTGATTTATATCTATTATAATATTTTTGAAGTAATTTTCTTAATCTAGTTCTATTATTGTTATTAGAAGTTCCATTTATTATATTTGTGTATATAGATTTCAATTCTTCTCTTATTGTTTCGCCATATCTTATTAATTTGTCATCTTTTTTATTTTCTCTTTCATTCAAATGAGAATTTAATAATATCTTTTCGACGATAGGATTATAACTGTTAAATAATGCAACTATTAGACTGTCCATATAACAGCTGTTATTATTATAGTTTAAATTGATGCTTTTACAGTCAAAATTATATATCGTCTTTAAATTATCAACTTTATATTTATCCAAATTTACGTAATATGGATACATCTTTTTTATTAATTTTATATAATCAGCTTTCAATAACGTCTTTTTATTAAAATATTCCTTTATATATATCAAATCGTTCATCACACATTTAGCTATTTTCTTTAAATCCCTTAAATCGGTTTTAATAATATTATTGATGGTTGATATATATCGTTTTAATTGGGTTTCTTTAACAGCTGAAATAGGTATTTGTTTAACAGTTTTATATAATTCTTTACAATCCGTTGATAATTCATAAATTTCTATATTGTCGCTTATAGTAGCATATAACTTATATTTATATTTTTTATCATAAATCAATGATTTGTGATTTAAAAAATCTATAGATAATTCATAATTGGCCAAATTGAGAACATGTTCAATATTAGATAAATAAACAATTTTTAGAACATCATATTTATTATTATTGTCGATTATTATAAAATGCGGTGTTCGTATTGCTAATTTTTCTGATATATTATCGCAACAATGATTTAAATAATAATTATTATCATAATGAATTAAATTCAAATAACTCAATGAAGATTTATTTAATTTGTTTATAAACAATTTGAAATTATTTAATTTTTTTATCATATTTAATTATTTCATAGAATTAATTTTTTAATCGTTGATATACTACATGTCCCATTTATTAATAACTCATGATGAAAATCTTTTATCGTCTTGTCTTTATTTTTCTTTAAATAGGCATCTCTCAATTTTATGATTTCCATTTTTCCTATTGTATAGCATAAGGCCTGTCCTGGAATACATATATATCTGTCAATTTCACTAATTATATCATCTGTATTTTTTGGTAAATATTTTTTCATAAAATTAAATGTTTTTTTATAACTCCAATTATAATAATTAACGCCTGTATCTGCTACTAATCTAAGTATTCTCAAAATAGTATAATAATCATTATTAATTTCTTCTGGGTCATTATAAATTTCCATATAATGGGCAAAACCTTCAACCATTGCTAAATTGTCATATCCATATATTTGATAATCTTTTAATTTATGATAATGCATAAATCTATAATGATATTGATGCATACACTCATGTAATAATAAAGAATGAAGTGATTTTTTTGTACATTCCTTATAATACCTAAGATTGATAAATATGGCATCATCTAAATGTGTATAAAAGGCTAATGGAAAACTTGTTTCTAATGCTTCGACTACTTTCACAATTTTAAAAGGTTTATCAGGTTTATAATAAAAATATTTATCTATAAATTCATTATAAATAATTGAAGCCAATTTAACACAATCTTCAAAAAACTCTTCTCTGGTTTTATAATATTCATCTCGTGATTTTGATTTTTTTATAGAAGAAAGCAATGATAAACCTTGATTATGAACATATTCAGGAGTTTTATCGACACAATTTTTAACGAGTAATTTATATATTTTTTTCCCATTAGGTAAATTACATAATCCTATTTTCTTAATAGATTTAGCTAAATACTCGTTTTTAAGATATTTGTATAAATAATTATAATCTTTCAATTCTTTGAATTCTATAATTAGTTTTTTAACAATAATATAAGGTATTGATATTTTTTTAGTTAAACCTTCTTTTAGTCGTTCAATTATTGTTTTTACATAAATATGAAAATCGGTTTGTCGTTGTTGTGTATATTTTTTTGGATATATACTACTATTTTCATTATTAAAAATTATAATTTCATTTTCATATGAAGTTATAGGCATATATAAATAACTTTTTAATTTAAATAATTGTTTTGTATGTTTTATTAATCGTTTCAATTCTAAATCTTTTGTTTTTGCGTATTTAACTGTTAATTGATTTAAATTGGTTAAATAATCATCACTCAATTCATTCGTATAATGTTTGAAAACTTTTGGTTTTTTTATCATAAAAAACATTTGTGAATTCATTTTAAGAAGTTCATTAAAATAATCCTCGTAATTTAACATTTCTTATTATTATAATAGAATGAGAATAATAATTTCAGCTATAGTATTAATAATATTAATAATATTCTTATTATTATTGGTGTATTCAAATAATACTACTGAAACTTTTATTAATCAGAAAGATATAGACGCCATCAAGAATTATCAAGGTAAGATAACAGACACGTATGACACTATAGACGAACCTATTTCTGATAGTTTAATTCCAACAAATCCAAATGAGAGTATAAAATTGAGTGATTATGAGGTCATTGAAATTTTTAAATATATTCTTCTACGTCCTCCTACTATTCAAGAGATGCAAAAATTTGCATATTATAAAAAAGATGAAGTAAATGAATATTTATATAATTCTCCCGAATATGATAAATTAATAAAAACACAAAATAATGACGTAAATAATGGAATTGAAGGTGCTATAGCAAAAAAAAATTTAATTAATCGTATCATGACAATATATTCGACTATTTATAAAGAAGATTTACCAATTAAAATGATGACACCTCTAAGAGATTGTTTTATTCATCTTCAATTAAATGAATTCTTATTTACTGCTATGTTAGAATCATATAATTATAAAAAATTCGAAGTCGATGTATTATCAACTTATGTATTAACTAAAAAAGTATTACTCAAAGTATTCAATAAACATTTTAATGTTCTTGAATTAAAATTAGTAGCTCAACAGAAAATAAACGATGCAAGCAAACAGAAATCATATTTCATGAAAGAAGTCGATAATATTAAAAAAGACTTATTGTCAGTAAGTTCATCAAGTGCTGATGTTGTTAAAACTGTTATTAGCACAATCAAAGCAAATTTTCCAAATGTTTATAATGAATTATTAAAATCTACTATTAAAAATGGTGGTAGTGAAGCAACTATGGCTGATACTACTGATATAAACACCTTAAATTCATATCTCAGCAATATTGAAAAATATCAAAATTATAATGATGGAGAAGAATATGATGATGAATATTCATATGACAATGAATATGAAGAACCTCCAAGACCACCACCTCCAAGAGATGAATATGACGAACCACCAAAACGACGTAGAAGAAAACCTAGAAGAAATGATTATGATGAACCTATAGCAAGATTTAAAAATTATCAAAAACCTCCTCCTCCTAAAGATAATGACTATGATAATGAATATGACAATGACTATGATAATGAATATGACCGTGATGAACCTATAGCAAGATTTAGAAATTATGAGGATGAAGAAGAAAATAGCTATGAAGATTTTAAGACTATTGAAAATTTAGAATTAAAAACAAAAACAAAAGATAAAATTAAAGCATTAGATGATAATGCTGAATTATATGTAAGAGTTTATAAACCAATGGTTCATAATAATAGCTATGTTTTGCCATCAGGATATAAACCGCCTATTTGCACTTCTTTAGGACAAGAACAAATAACACAACCTACATTTACTCAATCTAAGTTATTATTTCAAGGCACTGATTTAAATAGTGCATATAAAGATACTCAAGTAGGCAGTATAATGCCAAAATTTATTTATAAAGAATATACTGATGTTAAAATCAATTAATTAGAGCAATTATATCTCATAACAACGTTCATTGTGTATAATTCTTGAGTGAGAAGTTTGAATGCATATGGAATACGGATTTGTACTATATTTGTGGCATTCTTACAATAATTACATTTATAAATATTTTTATCTGGATTTACATTTGCAATCATTCCACATTCTTTACAAATAAATACACGATAATTATCAGCACAATCTAACATCTTTTCTTTTAGAAATGATGCAGTTCCATGTCCTATGAAACAATCTCTTTCCATTTCTCCCAATCTCAATCCACCTCCACGTGCTCTGCCTTCAGAACATTGACGAGTTAGCATAACAATTGGGCCATTATTTCCTCTTGAGTGGATTTTGTCCGCAACCATATGTTTCAATCTTTGATAATAAGTTGGACCGATAAATATTTCTGTTTTAATTTGTTCTCCAGTTCTGCCATTATACATAATTTCATTTCCATATCTTTCTAATCCTGTTTTTTCTAATAATCTCGCAATATTCTCAACACCACAACTATTAAAAGGTGTCGCATCTCCTTCCGCTCCTAAATAACAACTAACTTTACCCATAATACATTCCATCAATTGAGCCATTGTCATTCGCGATGGAATGGCATGAGGATTAATAATAATATCAGGAACAATACCGTCTTTTGTAAAAGGCATATCTTGATGTTCATAAATCATACCAATACTTCCTTTTTGTGCCGACCTTGAAGCAACCTTATCTCCAACTTCTGGCTTTCTGTTTTTTCTAATTCTAATTTTGCAGAATTTATAACCATCACTATTTGTTCCGATATAATTATAATCAATATATCCGTCGTCATTGGCTTTCATAGCCGTTGAATTATCGCTATATGTATTTTTGCCATTGATTTTTCTTGGCATAACTTTACCTACGATAATATCATTTCCATCAATATAAGTATTCTTAGGAACAAAGCCAGTATCATCTAATTTTTCATATGAAAATGAAGGTTTGATTGTTGTCATTTCTTTTGGATTTACGAATATTTCTTCTTCGCCCGAACTGTGATTTTTCGCACATTGGTCTCTAAAAGCTTTATAATAAGTGCTTACGAATAATCCACGGTCCAATGCCGATTTATTTATCATTACACTATCCTCTTGATTAAAACCTGAATGGGTCATAATTGCTATAATAGCATTTACACCAGACGGCAATTCATTACTATTAGTATATTTTGAAAGTTTAGTTGAAACAATTGGTTTTTGTGGATAATTAATAATATGTCCCATTGTATCTATGCGATTTGTGAAATTACTTGCGAAAATTCCTAATGCCTGTTTTCCCATGGCACAATTACTCACAGCGAAACCAGCATCACCTCCAATGAAACTATGAAAATCGCTTTCTATTTCTAAATCGGCTATATTATTATCACTGTTAATAACTTTATAGTGAAATGGAATATATAATAACTTACCTTTGATTGTTAGAAGTTTTGAAAAATCATTAAAATTCAAATCTTTTAGATTATGTTTAATTTTATAATAATTATACGAATTGAATTCATTCATAATTGCATATTTCTTCAATAAATCGTAATTATATCTAATACCAATTTTTTTATAATAATTAATTTCATCGTCTTTAGAAACATTGAAATATTCTAAGATGTTTTTAACCATTTCATTTCCATCGTCGATATTATCATATAAATAACCTGCTACAAATTCTCGTTTGACTAAATCACTCGATTTATATAACCATTCTTCAATTTTAGAAATAATAATTGATATGAATAATCTAAATTTGCTATCTAAATTAAATCCAATCGTTTTAACATCATTATTAAAGTCGTCATTGTCTTCTGCTTTGAATAAATAATTCGATTTCATTGAATATCCAGCCAAACGGCTAACGATACTCATATAATAGTCATTATTATCAAATGAAGTCTTGTCCATATGTTCTAATAACTCTTTATTGATAATCGTATCATCTGTGATAATCTTCACGATTTCAACAGGATTTGATGAAACATATTCAGGCATCATATTAATACCTAAATTAGTTTCATTATCAAATTTATAGACTTCAACCCAATCATTCAAGGTCATGAATTTATGGTCATGAGTTGCAATTATCTTTCTTCCCGTGATTGTATAAATATTATAAACGATTTTATTTGTTTTCATATGATAATGATTAACAACTCGTGATTTATTCGTAATACTTGTTTTAGGGTCGAAACAAATAATTTCATCTCCTTTAATGATTTCTTTAATCAATTTGTAATTTCCATTACTCAATAATACCTTTTCATTTTCGTTCAAACATTGATAACAATTTCTAGGCGATTGATTATGGTCGCTGAAAGGAATATTAACACCTAAAATACCGTTCATCAAACTTGCGTGAATTTCACAGTTTGTATATCTAGGCGGATATGAATTGCCTTTCATTCCTTTATCCAATTCTAAATAATTAATGGCTATAAGTGTATGGTTCAATTCATTATTATCTAAATATTCAATAAATCCTTCTTCGTCCTTAGAATTATTCGGACAAATGAAATCATCGAATGTTTTGTCTTTAGCGAATTGTTTCCATGTTAGCTTTTTTTCCCTCAGAATACGTTTAATTCTCAATTCACATTTATTATTTTTTTCATCATAATCAACGATTAATAACGGTCTATACATTCTTCCCGCATCTGTGCTAATACAAATGCAACGTTTTAAAATGTTCCAATAAACAGACGTCATCGGGTAAATAATACCACATCGTTTATAATGTTTGAGAGTATTATATAAAATTAATGGGTTTGTGTGATATCCAATAATATCACCATTGATTTGAACATATACATTATTTGAATTTCCTAATTCCTTAAAATAATTAGTTATTTTCTCTCTGGCTTGAGCGATTATTTCCGACTCAACATGCCATTTTTCGTTATTTTCTACAATATATGAATAACTGTCATCATAAATATTTGTTCCTAATTCTACCAATAACTGACGAATATGAGTGCTACTCATAGAAATCGAAATAATAGTGCTCAACGCTAAATTCTTAACAAGACCAACCGAAGCCCCTTCAGGAGTTTCTGCAGGACATATCATATTAAATTGTGAATTGTCTAATTTGCGTGGTTGAACTAATTTGCCGTTCTTTTCCATGGATGTGCTAATTCTTCTCAAATGTGATAAAGTGCTAGCATATGACATTCTATTCAAAACCTGCGAAACGCCTTGTTTAATATTTTGAAAACTTCCAATACTTTTAATTCCCCAATTTCCTGTAGATAACGAATATTTCAGCCATGAATCTAAAAGAGACTGTTTGAAATATCTATGAATATTATGGTCATTGATAATATCAGTTGTTGTATTGTTGTAATTCGCACGCCATAAATTCAATTCTCTTTCAATCAATCCTTTAATTTCTTTACTCATCTTTCCATAACATTGTCTGAATAAATTACTCAAGAGAATTCCAGGACTGTCAATTCGTTTATTCATATACGAATCACGGTTATCATACGAATCATAACCTAAATAAATTCTAATCATTTTTCGTATCATATAACCCAGATATAATGCCTTTCTTCTGTAATTCTTACCCACATGTGGCAAGAAATCATTAATAATATTGTCTCTTAATATTTTTGTTGTATTTTGAGTTGTTTTATTTACTCCAGTCATAATTTTAATTAAAACCTCTTCAGCCTGTTCTTGTGTGTGAATGTCAGATGCATCATCACAACAGGCCATCAATTGGCCAATAATTCTTTGATTGTCTTTGTTATCTAAATCATAAACAATATGTTGAATGATTTCTTTATCTGAAATAATACCTAGTGCTCTGAACATAATAAATACTGGTATTTCACTTCGAATAAAAGAAGTGTTTAAACGAATACTTCTTCCCATATGATTTAATTTGCCACTCATATTTAAACTGGTCGTTTTGGGTGGCAGATAAATCGAATCGTTCATAGACCTAATTTCAGCATATAATCCATCACTGTTATTATTTGGTGCAAATATCAAAGTATCGTTTTCATTAATTCTATCTTGCATGATTAATACTTTTTCGTTTCCATTAACAATAAAATAACCTCCATAATCATATCTACATTCATTATTATCACTATCTCCAATCGCTGGCAGTTGATGCAATACACACGCATTTGAACGTACCATAATAGGAATTTTACCGATATAGACGTTATTAACGTATTTATCGATTTTAACTAAAATATTATCATCATTTAAATATTCTATAATAATATGAACATTCACATATAACGGACTTGAATAAGTTAAGTTATTCATTCGTGCTATATATGGTGTCATAATTGTCTGTGTTCCATCCGGTAATTGATAAATTGGCTTTGTCAATGACGGATTTAAAACATTCAAATTAATGTTTTTAATTTTATTGTCTATTTCGGTTTGTTTGGCTGTGATTTTTATAGGATTGAAACCGCTAATAATCTGAGGCAATGTCGTATTTATGAATTTATTATAACTGTCTATTTGATGTTTGACTAATGGACTTATCGAATCGATTGATTTATTTTCTGTGAAATATTTATCTAAAATATTCCAACAAAATGATTCGGGAAGTTCCATTATTAATTATTAAAGTTGTATGATTATATAAAATTATTCATTTTTTTTTATATATAAAATTATCATTTATTTATATTATAAATGTGTGGTATTTGGGCATATATTTCACAATCTGATATTCATAATTATTATGAATATTTCAATAAAATTTCTCACAGAGGTCCGGATGCATCTATTTATATGAAATATAAAGAAGCTACTGTTGGCTTTCATCGTCTCGCAATTATTAATAAAAGCTTAGAAGGAATGCAACCTTTCGTTGATAATAATATTATTTTTATTTGTAATGGCGAAATTTATAATTATAAAGAACTGGCATATAAAAATAATATTCAATGTGTGAATGATTGTATGTGTATTTTAGAATTATTTAAAAAATTATCTTTTGAAGATTTTATTAATGTTATTAAAAATGAAGTTGTTGGCGAATTTGCTTTTGTTATTATGACCTTCGAAAATGAAAAAATAAATAAAATTATTGCCGGTCGAGATGTCTTTGGTGTTAGGCCTTTATATCATTCTACCCGAGGAGACGACGTATTAATTTTTAGTTCTGAATTAAAAGGAATACCTAAAGATTTTACGGAAGTTGCCGAATTTCCATGTGGTTCCGTAATTGTTTATGATTATTACAATAATAACAAAACAACAAAATATGATATAACAAATGGAATATATGATACAACTACAAATCCTGAATATGATTTAATTGAAATTAAATATTCTTTGATAGAAGCTGTCAAAGTCAGATTAATGGCGGATGACATTAATGACATTGGTTTTTATTTATCAGGAGGTCTAGATTCGAGTATTATTTGTTCTATTGCTGCTAAATTGGTATATCCTAAACAAATTAAAACATTTTCTATTGGTTTTAAGAATTCGACTGATTTACCATATGCCAAAAAAGTTGCAAAATTCATAAATTCAGAACATAAAGAAATTATTATTAATGAAAAAGATGCTTTGGAAGCAATTGATAATGTTATTTATGCTACTTGCACTTATGATATCACAACAATTAGGGCAAGTTGTGGTCAGTATTTATTGAGCAAATATATCAAAGAATTTACAAACATAAAAATAATTATTAATGGTGATGGGTCAGATGAAGTTTTAGGAGGTTATATTTTTAATTACTATGCTCCAGACCCTGACGAATTTCATAATTCATGTCTAAAATATACAAAAAATATTCATATGTATGATGGACGAAGATTAGATAGAACATTGGCTTTTTTTGGATTAGAAGCTAGAGTTCCATTTTTAGATTTGAAATTCGTAAAAACAATTTGGCAAATTCCAAAAGGAATGAGAATGCCTTCTTATAGTAATTGTGAAAAATTCTTATTGAGACAAGTATTTAACGATGAAACCTATTTGCCAGAAGATTGTCTATTCCGCAAAAAAGAAGCGTTCAGTGATGGCATTTCAAGTAAAGATAAATCATGGTATTCTGTTGTATCATCAAAAATGGATATTGATATTAATGATAATGAGTATTTAATCGGACCTTCAAAAGAAGCTCATTATTACAAAAAAAAATTCATTCAATATTTTGGAAAAGAAAGATTAAATATTATTCCTGGTTATTGGCAACCTGATTTTATCAAAAAAACAGATTTTATCGACCCTTCAGCGAGGGTTTTGAGTGTTTATTAATAATTCTTTCCTTTCTTCTTTTTTTTGTATTTCAATTTGATTTTCGATGTCTTCATCGTCGTCAATTTGTTCTTGATTTATGAATTCTTCAAGTGGATGTGGTGGAATATTCAATATTCTTTTAATTTTTCTTTCAATGTTTCTCTGATTTTTAATTGTTTTCTTATACAAAAATACAACAATCCATATGAATGAAACAGCGAATGATATTAATATCAACAATTGAACAAATTCTTCAAATAACATTTTGAATATTATTATTAAAAGTTTTTAATCATTTTTTTCAATATAAACAAAATTATAATATTATTATTTATATTATATGGAAACTAAAGGAACCGGCCAAATACTTCATTTAAAAAATCTTGATGATTTTAATAATATCAACAATAAACCCGATACTAAGATTATTATTAAAGTCAGTGCCGAATGGTGCGAACCGTGTAAGAAGATAGCACCATTATACAAACAATTCGCAGAAAATAATAGTAATTCTAATATTATCTATGCTGAAATCAATTCAACAGATGCTGATGAAGAACTATTAGATTTTATTGAAGTCCGTTCCTTACCAACCTTCATTTTCTATGATAATAAAAAACTAGCCAATAAAATTATTGGTATCGATAAAATCGAACTGTCAGAATATATAAATAGTCTTTATATATAATTTTTATATTTAAGAAAGTAATTTATTTATATAACTAAATGCAGTCTTCATTACTTGATAGTAAAAAAGAATACATTGATATTATTCTAGATAACGTCTCAATACCTATTTGTAATATTATTTATAATATTTATAAATCGTGTGCCAACGCTCAAGAATTTCAGCAAAAATTAACACAAATCAAACATTGGAACAATCATATAATTTCAGAACATTCAGATATTGTTATTAATTCCTGTGAAAATAATTCACTAATTGGTAAATTACTAAAAGAAATAATTATTATAAACATAAAATTAAAAGTTGAAAATAAAAAAATAGATTATAAAAAAGTTCCTATTATTAATATCGTTGATTTTATTCATAAATGTCTCATTAACAGTGGCGTTTTCTGCTGGAAAAATGCTTATCTATTCTCACACAAAAACCTAAAACAATCCGAGAAACAATATCATCTCAATTTAATCGAAAAAAACATACGCAAAATTATAAAAATAACAATTCGTGATTGCACTCCATTAGACCTTATTTTAGATGAATTATTATTTATCGAAGATGACGATGAAAAAACTGGTGGAGAAGAGGAAAGTGGAGAAGAAGAAGATGACGATGAAGAAAGTGGAGATGAAGAGGAAGAAGATGAGGAAAGTGGAGATGAAGAGGAAGAAGATGAGGAAAGTGGAGATGATGATGAAGACGAGGAAAGTGAAAAAGAAGAAGCAGTAGTAGTATCAAAAGAAGAAAATAAGAAAGAAGAAATTAAATTAGGTGGATATGATGACGAAGAAGAAGTTAAAGAAGAAGAAGTTAAAATAATAAATATTGATGTTAATAATAATAATGAATTATTAACAAAAAAGAAAAATAAACCTTCGACTGAGGAATTAAAAGAAGAAGTTAGCGATGACGACGATTATGAAGAGGAAGAAAATATGAGTAATGATGAAGAAGTTGCTGCTAATAGTAGTGACGATGATGAAACTGAATATAAACCTTAAACCTTAAAATTGAGAAATTTTCTTTCTGTTATAATAAATACATAATTTCATTACAAATCGTTTAATTAAATCTTTTGTTATTATATTGTTTTTTTTGTCTAATAATTGAATATCTATTCGTTTAAGTTGAGAAGCGACCGGATTCAAATAATAGTCACCTTCATGTTCGTTAAAATCGTTATACATAGTTGTTTCATCAACTCCTTGATTTGATTTTATTTTATTCAAATCAATCATTATTGAATCAAAATAAGAAAGATTATTATTATTTTCGATAGTTGTTCGAACCCTATCGTAATCATTACAATTTATATAAATCGTATCTAAGTTTTTTATTTTAGTTTGATTAATCAAATTTGCAATAAGTATAGAAGTAGCATCAAATAAAATCTTAATTTTATATACGTCTTTTAGATGTTCTGCTAAATTTACATGAAAATTAAAATTATTGCTGCTACCATTATAAATAACATTTTCTGTATCTATTAGAATTATTTTATAATCGCTCATTTCTGGAGAAGTCATATTTGTTTTTATTAAAGATAATTATTATTTATGAAATAATACAGCAGTTATTTTTAGATGGATTAAATGCCTCTTCTTTAATTACATTAGGTTTTTTCAATACATCCACAGGTATTTTATAATAAGTTATATTTTTTTTGTCTTCTTCGTCTTCGTCTTCATCATAAATATTTAAAATTGAAAAACGTGTATGTGATTTATCAAATACAATTGAAGAAGAAATATATTCATCCATTTTTATATAATTATGATAATTTTTTAAATAATAATATAAATTAAAATGAACAATATTGAGAAAATATTTATTATTAATTTAGACAAAGATACAGAACGTTATGAAAGCTGTAAAAAACAATTAGCTAAATATAATATAACCAATGCTGAACGGTTTCCGGGCGTTAATGGTTCTAAATTGTCTGATAAAGAACGTAAAGATATGACAACTGAATTAGGCAATATTGTGGCATCCCCTTCAATGATAGGTTGTGGTATGTCTCATGTAAATTTATGGAAAAAAATAATTCGCGAAGGAATTGACAAAGCTCTCATCTTAGAAGACGATTTTATTTTAAGAGACAATTTTATATATAAATTCGATAAGGCTTTTAAACGGTCTCCTGAAAATTATGATATGATGTTTTTGACTGATAATTTAATTCATAATAAAAATATTAAATTCAGAGATATTAATGACTATTTTTATAAACAAGTTTTTATTTCGCAAACATTGGCTTATATTGTTACTAGCGAAGGTGCAAAGAAACTATTAGATAATATAAATAAAATAACTAATCATATTGATATAGAATTATGTTTATTAGCATTGTATAACAGTAATATAAATGTCATTTCTATGAAAGAACCTCTTGTTTATCAAACATACGACACTAGCAATAATACTAATGATTGTAATTATCCGTTATTTGTAGATAAATATATATTGACAAATAAAGATATTAAATATTTTTATAAAACTACTGCATTTTCAATATTCGGTTTCAATATAAGTTTGAATTGTATGGTAGTTATACTTTTGGGATTTTTTAATATACAATTTGCATTAGCACTATTAATCGTTGAATATTTATTATTTAACGACAAAAAAATAAAAATTGATGTTGTTGTATATTTATTATTAGGTTATTTATTACGACTTATTTATAATGGAATTATCTTATCAACAAGAAATTGAAGATTTAATTAATGATATTGAAAATATTGTTAATAATATTATTGCTATGTTGTCTATTCATTATAATTTGGATATTATCTTCGAATGAAGGTATTTAACCAATTCTTCCCATCTATAGTTCGTTAATATGTGCTGTCTTCCTCTTGTTGCATGTTTTTGCAACAAATCAGGAGAACTCAAATATTTCCAAAATGCCTCCGCAAAATCATGAGGGTCACATAATTCAGAAATTCCTCCTATTCCATTTGCTGCAGCTCTATTTTCTAAATAAATATTTAATTTCGGATAAACCAACAATGAAATATTTTCATTTAAAAATTCACGCATACCTCCAACATATGCTGATATTTGTGCTTTACCTATCGCCAATCCCTCAAAACCACATAATCCAAACCCTTCACCGTCTGCTGTATTTAATCCTACGTCACAAGCATTATATAAGATATTAATATCTCTGTCTGATAATTGTTGTGGAGAGTTAATAATAACTATAGTATTTTTAACATAATCCAATGGAACTTTTCTAAATTTAACTTCAGTTTCTATAATATCCATCAAATCCCAATAACTATCAAGAGAAGTTCCAATAACTAGTTTAATCGGCCGTGATGTATGTTTATTTACTTTACATTCTGTTTTAGTTAATGTCTTTGCTACATTAACGTTATAATGACGTTCAACGAATTCAACCCATGCAATTAAAGTCGTATCCCATCTTTTTCGGGGTTGATTTCTATTTAAATTTAAAATCATAAAATCTTCTTCATTATAATTATTATAAATTCTGGCTATTTTTTGGTCAATCGGATAATATAAATGATGGTCAAACCCATGAGGGAATACATGGATATCCATTGATTTTCGAATACCTAATTTATATGCAATTTCTTTCCAATATGGCGTAAATGCTATTATAGCATCATAATAAGTATTTAAAATTTCTATATATTGTTTTTTCTGATAAAAATAAACTTGGTCCATATATGAAATTAATTTATAATTCTTACGTTGGTCTCCTCCGCATTCATTTATAATAGTTGCTGTTAATGCTGTTGTAATTATTGAATCGTTAAAAATAATAATAATGTCTTGAGGATGTTGTTTAATATAATTTCCAATTTCTTTTTCTCCAAATCCATTTCTTTTAGGGTTTTCATTTTCATAAGCATCATAAACCGTTACATTCGGATTAATTTCATTTCTTATAAATTTTTGTCCTTCACATACGTTGAAATTTTGAAATCCATATATAGTCAATTCTATGTCATCAAAATTACCAAGATATTTAGCAATATAATACATAACTCGACTATATCCATTACTCTGATGAATATGAGTTCCCGCCCATAATATTCGCTTTTTACCATTTTTTGACGGATACCACCAACCATTAGCAACATTAGTATTATTATTAAATATAGAATTATGTGAATTCGTAATATTCGGCACCAAATTAAATATAGAACTATTCATATTAGTATTAGTATTAGTATTAGTATTAGTATTAGTATTAGTATTAGTATTAGTATTAGTATTAGTATTAGTATTAGTATTAGTATTAGTATTAGTATTAGTATTAGTATTAGTATTAGTATTAGAATTATTATTAGAAGTAATAAATGAATATGTGTTATTTTCGTTTATTTTGAATGATTGAACATTATCTTTTATTTCTATCGTTTGCATTTTTTAAAATTATTTAAAGATTTATATTTATTTCTTTAAATCTTTATAAATTCATAATATGGTTCTAAGATTTTATTCATTATTTTGGGTGCGTCTAGTGCGTCTTTTTCTAAAATGATTTTTAAGAATTGTTCAGAAAATCCTGATAAAATTGAAGTATTAGTATTTGTATCATTTATAGGGAAATTATTAAATTCTCCTGACAAATTCCAATAGATTAATTCAGGAACTTCTAAACCATTATTTTTAAATTTTTCTATAAATAAATTATGATGTTGGCCGACATCAAATTGCATATCTGTAAAACAAATTAGCCTTTTACATGTCAAATTGTTGTTTATCAATAAATCAGCTATTTTTAAGAAATTTGTATTAAATCCCATTTCGGCATCTCGCAAACATTTAATTTTATCTTTTAACGTCTTTCCACGAACTTCAAATATCTGTGGTTTCTCTGAAAATGTTATTACTTTGTTGTGATATATTCCTTTATTGATTTCGGCTAATAATAAACCTAATGCTATTGAAACCGTAACAGGCATTACTGTTGATTTTTTATTAGAAAAACAAAACATTGACCCAGAAACATCAACAACAGGCAATATCGAATCATCGTCATTACTATTGATATTCATATCAGTATAAAATGAAACTAGAGTTTTCCATTCTAATTCCAATGTTTCGTCTATATCGTCGTTATGCATATTATCCAAATAAGTTTTAATTATTTGATGAGGTAATAATCCAGTTATTTTTATTTTTTTATTATTTTCTGTTAGGTCTTTTATAAAATTAGAATAATTATTTCCATCTTTTTTAATAAATAATTTTTTATAATATTTTAATGCTCCAGCCGGTATTTTATTATAATTGACATTTTCCCAGTCATTATTGCATATTTTAGTTTCTACTAATTCCAATTTTTGTCTCAAAGGTTTCAAATATTCTTTTCTATATTTTTCATGATAATTTTTGATATCATCAAATAAATATCTGGCTATTTTAATTGTATGGTCAGTATTCGCATTAATAACCCATTTAGCACATAGAGAAATTGGTCTATTTTCATCCAATGCCTTTTTATCTTCTTTTAATTGATTTGCAAAAAGTTTATATTCGTAATTGTTTTTATAATTCGTTTTTATTACATAATTTAAATCATTCCAACAACCATATTTATTTATATAGGTCAATACATTCATTTTATAAATTTCATTATAATTTTTCTTCAACCATGATAAACAAAAATTACTTACATCTTTTTCCTTCTTGCCACCTATTCTATCCCTTGAATTAAATATTATAGCTATCGTTTTTAATTTGTTTTCTTCCCATGATTTATTTAATAAATCGTTTAAAGTAGGCTTATTAGCACTTCTAACCAATTGAATAAATAAATCCAAGTTTGCATTATTGGTAGTTTCCATTTAATTATAAAAAATAACGAGAATTATTTTTATATAAAGATTATTTTATTTAATTATAATAGAATAAGAATAAATATAATCGAGAGGTTTTATTTATAGATTATTCTCTGTAATTATGTATAACCGCAATTATTTTTTAATTTGAGATATTAAAAATACGCATAATGTTCCCGTATCTTGTAAAAGATATTTTAACAGCAATATTTCATAACTAATAGATTATTTGTTTTTGTTTATTTTATCTATATTGATAATAGGTAAAATAGGACAGCATTCCCACAAATGCGTTTTGAATAAGGTCTGAATTTTGTATTCTTTCGGATATAAATGTTTCATACCAGCTGAAATATCCGTCATATATTTCTTACAATCTTCATCAATCAAATCAATACTATAAATTGGTAATATCAATAATAACTGGCATTTAGGCGTTAAATAATCCCCGTTTAATTCGATTTCTTTTATTGTATTTGCTTTAAGATAATTACTGATGTCTTTAGCTGTTGGAGGATATGTATAAGGATAATACCAAGTATAATCCAAATCAAATTTTTTATAATAATTGTAAGTCCAATATATGCCTTTGATAAAATTATAGCTAATTATTGATGTGCTGTCGATATTAATATTAATATCAAACAGATTTTTATAATAATAATAACGCCATTTTTTAGCATTACTATAAATATCAAATAATGTCTTGTCTTTGTTCTTGATTGCATATTCTTGACTGACTAATGTAAAATCTCGAGGTTTTCTCTCAATTTCTTTATTGACAATTGTTATAATATCATTGTCTTCTGTTTCTGCTATTTTTGTAAATATTTCAACTAGTGTCAGTTGATTTATTTTATTGTTTTCCACTAATGGGCCGTTGTTTTTGATTGCTAGTTCTGTAATATTGATTAATCTATCTAATCCTCCGGTTTTAATATTCAAATTTAATATATGTGGTATGAAATCATTCCCTAAAATAGAACACATAACACAATAACTTTCAATCAAATCTTTATCATTTTTAATAGTCCATTTTGATTTTAATTCTGATATTAATGCGGTCTTTAAGTTATTTATATTTAAATATGTAACGGTTCCTTTATTTTCTCTCATCAAATAAATATTATTTTTTCCAGAAATTAATGATAATATTATTAAATCTGCATCCAAGCCATTAATAACAATTCTCTTATTTTCATCTTCTGTTTCAATAAATTTGAAAATCTTATGTTCGCCCTCTCCTTGGTCATTACTGCCCGAGAATATATATTTACTATTGTTTTTAGAAATATAATCATCTAGTTTTTGCATAAATTTAGTTCCTGGAGAAATAGCATTCGTATCCCATGATGATATGACCTTGTCTATTTTGTTTCTGTAAAAATTTAAATAACGTCTTTTTCGTTGTTGATTGATTTTAGCAAGCGGTGCAACACCGTCAATACAAATAATTAATTTAGTTGGATTATATATTGAATTATATTCTTCGATTTTATCCCATAAATTTTTAATTAATTGTTCTTCATTCGTTTCTTTAGCAGCTTCAGGATGTATAATTCCATTAAAATCAATAGCATATATATCTATAGTCTTTGGCAATTCTTTGATAATTATATTATCATATTTAGTTGTCAAATAATAAAAATAATAAGGAATACCCATTTTTCTGAATAATTATATATTTTTAAAATAATACTTATATAATCATTTTTTTTATTCTTTCTTTTCTTATAGAATAAGAATAATATTATAATGGCTTTTTATGATGCTTTCTTCGGTTCAGACCAATCATTATATACTGCTTATGCGATTATAGCTGCTATAATTGCTATTTGTATAACCATATTATTAACAGCTACCGATGTTTCTGTCGGAAACCGTATATTAATAGTATTGTTCGTCATTGTAACTCTGGTTCCGTCAATTTTCTTAACCCTATTCGAATTAACATGTATTGTTACCGGTGGCACTGAACCCAATCGCTGGTGGTGTTACGCATTCGCATGGGTATTAGCCGCATTTATCATTATTTATTGCATTTTCATTGTTATTATCTCATTAATATCCCTATTTACTTATAATAGCGCTATAGATAATATCAATGAAGAAGAAGAACGTAATAAACTAACTCCCGAAACTTCAAATACCGTAGCTAAAGAAATCATTAATAATCAAGAAGTTAAACAAAAAGAAATTGAGAAATTTTATCAAGTTAAAAAGGCTCATGACCCGTTTGAGAATTATAAAGAACCATCCATCTCTCAACAATTTGTTGATTATACCCCTGAACAACAACCAAAACCGGAACCACCACAACAACAACAACCAAAACAACAACCACAACAACAATCTGGATTAGTTTATCCAAATTTTAATTTAGCTTCTGTAACTGGTGCTATGTTAGGTACTTCAACTTTTACTCCACAAAGCAGCGATATGTTTGCATCTGGTAATGGCGTTTCAGCGGAAGGATTTGAAGGAATTGCACCGAGTTCTTTATCATTCAGCAGTATAATCGATGGCGTAGCTGATGGTATTAAAAGCATGGTTCCGGCAAATATAAAAGCAAACTTTTAATTTAAGAAAATATTAATTATTTAATAATAATGTAAATAAACAAATAATAATGAATAATTTTAAGCCACATTTATGTAGAAATTGCGGATTAATCGGACATATTTATAAGAATTGTCCACATCCAATTATGAGTTTCGGTCTTATTTGCTATAAAATAGAAAATGATGAAATAAAATTTTTGATGATACAGCGTAAAGATAGTTTATCTTTTATGGAATTTATACGCGGAAAATATGAAGTTTCCAATTTGGAATATATTAAACAATTGTTAATGAATATGACTATAAGCGAAAGAAATATGATTGAAACATTATCATTTGATGATATATGGAATTATTTATGGTTTCAAAATGAAAATAATATAAATAAGAATTATACAAAAGAATTTTATGAATCTAAATTTAAATTTAATTCATTAAATGAAACCAATTTTTTAAAAAATTATATTCTTTCTATTAAATCTATTTTTAACGAACAAGAATGGGGATTTCCAAAAGGTAGGCGTAAAATTAAAGAAAGTGACCTTGATTGCGCTGTTAGAGAGTTTTATGAAGAAACTCGTATTTTAAATACCGAAATAATTATCAATAAAGACATCCTACCATTTGAAGAAATATTTTTTGGAACTAACGGTATTATGTATAAACATGTATATTTTATTGCTAAAATTAAAAACAATAAAGTTAATATCAAGATTGATAACACTTGTTTAGAACAAGTGCGGGAAATACGTGCTATAAAATGGTATAATTATAATGATGTATTATCTCATATAAAATGCTACAATACCGAACGAATATCATTATTTAAATATGCTAATAGCAAAATAAAAGAATACGAAAATAAAACAAAATAAAAAATCTTTTTCTAAATTTATTTTTTTTCATATATATCAAATAGAAACATATATATGAATTTCATAAGTCGAATGTTTGGACAGAGACCTCCGCAAAAAAAAGAACAAGATTTTGATTTATCTAATATTGATGATGTTATTAATCGATATAAAGCAAAAATTGAAAACAAACGCCATTCTACATCATCTTCTTATAAATCCGCTTCTTCTGGTAAATCATTTAAATCCCCTGCTTCTTCTTTTAAATCACATCGTTCTTCATCTTCTTTTAAATCCCCTGCTTCTTCTCATAGAAAATCGTCTAGTTCAAAAAGCCCAGTTCGCTATGATAAAGCTTTAATAACACGATGTAGTTTATGGAAATTAATCAAAGAAAAATATCCAAATAACCCATATAACCCCGATACAAACCATACTATAACTATTAACGGACCCAAATATAAACAATTAAATAAAGATTGTAAAGACATACCTTGCAACAATGAAATAGAATTACATCCTATCAATGAAAAGAAACCCAAGAAAAAAGCCACTAAGGCCAAAGAACCTAAAGAAGAAAAACCTAAGAAGAAAGCCACTAAGGCCAAAGAACCTAAAGAAGAAAAACCTAAGAAGAAAGCCACTAAGGCCAAAGAACCCAAAGAAGAGAAACCCAAGAAGAAAGCCACTAAGGCCAAAGAACCTAAAGAAGAAAAACCCAAGAAAAAAGCCACTAAGGCCAAAGAACCTAAAGAAGAAAAACCCAAGAAAAAAGCCACTAAGGCCAAAGAACCTAAAGAAGAGAAACCTAAAGGTAAAACACCAAGAAAAGGATTAGGACAAAAGAAAACTTAAATATGCGTTTAAAAAACAATAATGATAATTATTTTTCCGTTATAAATTAATAGATATAAATGGAGGAAAAAAGAGGGAAAAAATATAGACCTAATTTATTTAAACCAGCGATTGAATTATCATCAAGCATTCGCACAATGAAAGAATATAAAGTATATCCTATGACACGTAGTGTTTTATATCCAGGACAACCACATCCTGATAATATTATTTATTATTTTGATACAGATGGTAATACATTTAATAAGCGAGGGGAAGTATTAAATTATAAAGTAAATCCAGAAGAATTTATACCCGTTATAAAACATTCAAGTTCATCTAAAAAAATATCATCCCATGAACCTATATCATATAAAACTATAGATAGTGCTGTAACGGAAAGTATTAAAAAAAAAAGTATATTTGTTAAAGAACCTTCGCCAAAAAAATCATCATCATCTTATTTTTCTTTTAAACATTCTTCACCTATAAATATGCAACCTGAACCCGAACCACAACCAAAATTTCAACCAAAATCACAACCACAACCCCGTGTTTTATATCCACCACCCATTAAATATCCTCAATTTGTTTCATTATCATCTTCTCAAAAGCTTCAACAACAACAACCTATTGTTCGTAAAAAGATACCATTATTATTTTCTTCATCTTCATCTTCATCTTCATCATCTCCAAGAATTGAAGAACTTTATGGCAAAAAAAAATCATTATTGTTTGATGATAAACAACCTTCTTCTCCTAAAATGAAAACGATACCTTCATTAAAGGTTGAACCTTCTTCTCGAAAGAAGTCTTCGTTAAAAATTGAACCTTCTTCTCGAAAGAAGTCTTCGTTATCATCTTCTGTATCGTTTTATTCATTAGAAGATGATAAACAACCTTCTTCTCCTAAAATAAAAACGATACCTTCATTAAAAATTGAACCTTCTTCTCGAAAGAAGTCTTCGTTATCATCTTCTGTATCGTTTTATTCATTAGAAGATGATAAACAACCTTCTTCTCCTAAAATAAAAACGATACCTTCGTTAAAAATTGAACCTTCTTCTCGAAAGAAGTCTTCGTTATCATCTTCTGTATCGTTTTATTCATTAGAAGATGATAAACAACCTTCACCACCACCGCCTCCTCCGCCTACTAAAATAGCTCAATTATTAAAAGATAAATATCATCATCGAAAGAAGTCTTCGTCATCGTCTATTTCTTCAGATGAAAGTTCGTCATCATCTAAAAGTATTCAGAAAGATTTAATATATAAATGCACTCAATGGGAATTAATAAAAATTAAACATCCTAAAACTCCATATAATCCATATTCTGGTAAAAAAATTAAAGCTAATGCTGTGACATATAAAAATTTAGATAAACATTGTAAATATATACCACTTGATAAACAAATAAAAATCAAAAAAGAGAAAAAAACAACGGCGACAAAAGATAAAGAATTATGTGAAAAATGGCTAAAAAGAAAAACTATAAATCCAGTAACAAATAGAAAAATTAAAAAAGAAGGCAGTATTTATAAAGATTATAATAAAAAATGTAATTCTAAAAAAGAAAAATCAGTTACATATGATGATATTTGCCAAAAATGGAAATATATAAAGAAACATAACGGAGAAGATAATTTAATTAATCCTTTGACAAATAAACCTATTAAATTTAATGGACCTAAATATACAGAATTAAATAAATTATGTAAAAAAACTACTAAAAGCGGTAAATAAAATTATTTCCGTTTAATCAAATAGAATATGGAAAATAAAAAGAAAGCAAATAAAAGTATTATTCAAATTTGCACTGAATGGAATAAAAATAAATTATCAAATCCTGCTAAGCCTATTAATCCTATAACTAATTATAGTATTAAAAAATTTAGTGCTAAATATAATGAACTTGAAAAATTATGTGCTACTGTCAAAATCGAAGAAATTAAGAAAGAAGATATTAAACCTTTGAAAAAAAAATCTGTTCTTTCTAAACCTTTAACCGCTGAATTATGCGAATTATGGATGAAAAATAAATATAAAAATCCTATTTCGAATTATAACATAAATGAAAATAGCAGAATTTATAAAGAATTTAATGAAGAATGTCCTGCAATATTAGCAGCTGTCGCAAAAAAAACATCAGTCAAAGAAAAACCAATCCCAAAAATTAAAGATACTATTATTATTCCTGAAGTTAATGTCATTGATGAACAAGACAAAGATAAATCAAATGATAAAGTCTATTATCCGTCCATCGAAGACCCAGAATTCAGAAATAAATTAATGGCATTGAAAGAAATTAATATGCATAAAATTAATAATTATGATGATATTTTGACTGTCGCAGATTTTGAAAAAAAAGCGAATGAATTATGCACAGGATTTGATAAATCTTTTTTTCAATATTTAATGGGACATTATTTATCCTATCGAATGCCTTATAAAAGTATGTTGATTTATTATTCTGTTGGTGTTGGTAAAACTTGTACTGCTATAACTATTGCTGAAAATTTCTTAATTTCTCATAATAGTTATGATGAACCTAAAATATGGGTAATTATGCCTCAAGCCGTTGAAGAAGGTTTTAAACAACAAATTTTTAAAAAAATGGATTATAAAATAATTGCCAATCAATGCACTGGCGATTTATACGCCAAACTAGCTAATATTATCGAAACAACACCCGACGCAGAAATCGATAAACGTATTAAAAAATTAATTAAATCAAGATATAATATTTTTACTTATGAAGGGTTCGCCAATTTCTATGAAACTAATTATATCAGTAAAGGCAAAATACCAACTGATAAAGTCATTATCGTCGATGAGGCACATAACATTCGACAAGGTAATAGCGACGATAAAAAACGTGTTTATAATGCCCTAACTGAAGTAGCTAAAACAGGTGTTAATAATCGAATGATTTTATTATCTGCTACGCCTATGTATAATGAACCTAGTGATATATTTGATTTAATTGAATTATTATTATTAAATGATAAAAGAACTGATTATAAAATTGTTTCTAAAATTTTTGATGAAAATAATGAATTATATGATGATGCTAAAACATTTTTAGAAAAAATGGCATCTCAGTATATTTCTTATTTGAGAGGTAAAAATCCATTCAATTTTGCCTTTAAATTATCTCCAAAATTAAGCAAAATACCTATTTTAGATAAAGTCATACCATTAACAGAAAACGGTAATCCCATTGATATTGCTGATAAAAATTGGGTAGATAAAGTTAGTGACGGTATCGTAATTTCTAAATTAGGAAAAAAACAATTAGAATATTTAGAAAATATTAAACTTGTCAATGAAGATATTCAAAATAATTTTAAAGGATTACAACCAATGAATATCGTTTATGATGATAAAATAGGTAGTAAAGGTTTTTATAATTTTTTTAGATTAGGTGATGATAATTATTCTTTCAAATATAATCCTACTTATAACAATGCCTTAATGCCCGATGAAAATAATTTAGGTTTATATTCTGGCAAAATTCTAAATATTATGAATATTATCAAAAAAACCGAAGGAATTATTATTATCTATTCTAAATATTTACATTCTGGACTAATTCCTACTGCCATTTCTCTTGAACATCTTGGTTTCTCAAGATATGGCACTGATAATATTCTCGAAAATTCAACAATTATTGATAAACCTCCTAAATATAAAAATATCTCTAATCCTCGTTATTGCATTTTAACAAGTGATGATGATATTATGGGCGGAACTACTATTGCCAAGTTAATTAATATTGTCAATAATCCCAATAATATTAATGGAGAACAAATAAAAGTTGTTCTGATGTCTCCTGTTGCCGGTGAGGGTTTGAGTGTTTTTAATGTAAGAGAAATTCATTTATTGGAAGCATGGTATCATTTCAATAGAATAGACCAAATTATAGGCAGAGGTATCCGAAATTGTAGTCATAAAAATCTATCTCTCGAAAATAGGAATGTTACGGTTTATATGCATTGTGCTATAAATAATTATAATAAAGAAACAGCTGATGTACATGCATATCGCATTTCTTCCCGCAAATTATATCAATCATTTATTGTCGATAATATCATTAGAAGTAATTCTATAGATTGTAGTCTATTTAAGGCCATTAATTATTTCCCTAAGTCTATGTTTAAATTAGGCAAGATTGATATTAAAACTTCTCAAGGTTTTGATATTAAATATGAATTAGGTGATGAACCTAATTTCGAACCTCATTGTAATATTACCAAATATGAAGAAGACAGCAGAGGATTTAGACAAGATATTTATAAACATTTGGCTTTAAATACTCAGATGAAATTTAGAAATATTTTGATTGAATATATAAATAAAAATATATTTTTCATTTCTCATAATGAAATTAAACAATTGTTTTCAACCATCGATTATGATATCTTAATGTATACTATTAGTATTAGTATTTATCCGAATGTTATTATAGACGGATATTTCTTAATTCCTCATGAAGATGGCATACATATAACTAAAGTCATTAATAATATCCCCCTTAAAATTGCATTAATTAAAAATGATATTGATAATACTAAAGTAGAAACTAAAACAGATGATACACAAATTTATAAAGATTTTGTCAAATTTAAAGAAATGCCAATTAATAACGCAATTATAGCTCTATATTCTTCTATCGATTTGACAACTTTCAATTATATTATTAATAAAATTCTATCTAACAAGACTTTATCAGAAATTGATAATTTCATCGCTACTTGTTTATATCGTGAAGGGGTTTTAATTGCCGGTAAAGAAATACCTATAGGTTTGACAGATAAATATATAGGATTTATAAATATTTTTAATGATGAATTCGAACCCTTGTTATATAATAACGGTAATTATAAATCTTTGACCGTAAAACAATTAGAACAATTAAAGAAAAATAGAAAAGAAATTATTATACCTGATATGAAAAAAGAAAAAACCCAATGGGGTCTGTTTGTTCCAATATTCACAGATAAAGAAAAGAAAAATAAAAGAAATGTTTTTAAAATACTCACACCCGGTGAAGCATTTGGTAAAAAAACAGGCATTGTTTGCACATCATTACATAAACCACAACACCAGAAAATTATGGAAGACCTTAAATTATCCATCAAAGATATGAAATCAACTAAAGAAAATAATTGCAATTCTATCGCAACACATTTATATAAAACTAATCGAATTTCCTTAAATCCAATTTGGAAACCATTAATTTCTAATATATAGGTTTTGTTGTTTATATAATGATTTATTTTTTTTCTTCTGATATTTATTATCATTATTGGGTTTATTTGTCTTAAAATTATAATTAAATATTACTTCCTTATAATCATCATCTACACATAATATATTATGCTTTTTCTTCATTGAACTTTTAAAACCTATTCTTTTTAGAAGCTCAATAAAATCTTTAAATTCTTCTTCTGTTATATCTCTATTACATGTAAATATTAACGATGATATATTTATAGTTTTATTATATTCATATAATTTTGTAGCATATAAAATATCAACTCTTGATATATATTCTATTATATCTTCGAGTTTTTCATTTATTTTTTTATAATTATCTAAATTAATTTCTTCATTGTTTATTTGTAATAATTTTTCTTTTTCTTTACTACAATATATTCTAATTTTCATAATGTCTAATATATAAATTTTGTTGTTTATATAATGATTTCTTTTTATTTGAAAATGCTGGAATAATCAAAGGTTTGTTTGTTGTAAAATTATAATTAAATACAATTTTACCTTCATTATCTATATAACGGATTTTTAGTTCGTCTTTTTTTGTTGTAAATCCTATTTTTTTGAGATTTTCTATAAACATAGTAAATTCTTCTTCGGTTATGTCTCTATTACAAATGAATTCTAATGATTTTCGGATATATGTCGTTTTATTATTGATAAATTTATATTTCTGTAACAAAAATATTTTAGATACAAATTCAAATTTATCAGGTTTTTCATTTAGTTTATTGTAATTTTTTAAATTAATTTTTTTATTGTTTATTTGTAACTCTTCTTGAGTAGTACAATAAATTTTTATTTTCATTTTAAATCTATTTTTTAATTTTACGTTTATATAAATTTAATAAAGAATATCCTATAAAAAATATCCATCCAAAATTAGCATAATAACACCACATCGAACCCCATGTTTTATATTTATAATATGAATATAATGATATTAACAGTAATATAAATGCTAATATTATTATCAATTTAAATTTTCCATTATTCATAAAAGCCGCAACAAAATAAAACGATAATATTATTATTAATAATGGTATTGGTATATCCGCCCAATGCCATACCAAATGACCATTCACCCCTTTTTCCATTCTCAATTTATTATTATTTATAACGTATGTCAATATTGCTAATGAAGTCAATAATATCAATGTTATTATTAATGTCAATGTCAATGTCAATTCTTTTCCATGTAAAACTGTTATATTTATTATAAGTATTTGTAATAATATCAATGACATTCCCATTAAACTTATTATAGCCATCGCTTCTTTGTTGTTTATGTTTTTCCATGCAAAATATTCAACCAATTGCATAGAACTTACGGTTAAAGGTAATAACAAATATTTATAGTCTATAGTATTCATTGACATCGTTATTATAAATGATATTACACCAAATATAAAGCTATTTAAGGAAACTTCTGCATTCCAACACATTTTTCTATTTAAGAATATTATTAAATAATTTTAATTAAAAATAATATGATTATTATAAAAAGTTTTAATGAAATCGATGATATTCTAACCGAGATATTAAACAAATTTATTCAAATTCATTTTGAAGAAACTCGATTATATACATATGAATATATTGTTTATTGTATTGATGATAATAATAACGTCATTGGCTTTTTAGGAATACAAACTTTTGATAATAATATTACTATAAATCAATTATGTGTTGATATTAATCACAGAAATAAAGGAATAGCTAAATCATTATTAGAATTCACAGAAAAAGAATTTAGAAACTATAACCAATTTTTATATATGCACAAACCCGAATTATATAAATTTTACTGTAATAGAGGTTTTACTGAAGTCTATAGAGATAATATTAAAGTTAAAATGGTTAAATTATTTATATAAAAAAATGAAATCTAAGTTATATAATATATTATACATATGGAAAATATACTGAATACTTTACCTGATACTCATATTTCAAATGAAACTTTATTAATCTATAAAGAAAATATTGAAATATTCAATAAGTTTAATCAGAAAGTAATTCATAAACCATTACCTAAACAAGAACCACTACCTAAAATTGAACAACAACAACCTAAACAAGAACCACAACAACCAAAACAAGAACCACAACAACCAAAACAAGAACCATTACCTAAAATTGAACAAACATCAAAACGTAATAATAAAATAGAAAGTCCGATTGATTTAATAATGAGATTGACTTATATAGATAAACTCATGAAACAAGATATTAAATATAAATTGATTGAATTTATTTCGGTTCCTGAATTTTCTAAAGTTTTCGGTCTTAAAAAGTCCAGTGAGATTATGACAGCATTATCTAAAGATAGCTGGAACCAATCTATATCTTTATTTATTTCATTTCTTCTTGATAAACATATAATTTATAAAGAAAAATCCTATATTTATAATAAAAATAATAATGATGCAGTTATTACCGTTTCATAAAGTTATATAAAAACAATTTTATTTTTCTTTATATTATCGAATGAATAATATAACGCAAAATTTCAATTCAAAATTAAATAACATGGTAAAAATAACTAATAATATTCATAATTTAATTAATTCTATGAAAAAAGAAGACCCTGATATGCCTGTAGAAGGTAATTATGGAAATTTTCAATTGAATAACGAAGAATATAACAATTTTTTAAATAAGAAAATATCAAATTTATTATGGGCTATGAATTTGACTGAAAATAATCCGAATGTATGTGAAATTGGTTTTAATACAGGTTTCTCATCTTCTATGATGATGCTGGGATTATATAACAAAAATCCTAATTTTTATATTTTTGATTATAATGAACATAAATATGTTAAACCTTGTTTAGAATTATTCAAATCAAATTTTAACCATAAAATTAATAATTTTAAATTTATCGAAGGTGATTCTGTTATTACTCTTCCTAATTTTATTAATGAAAATCAAAATTTAATGAGAACTTTCGATTTTATTCATATTGACGGAGGACATAGTGAAGAATGTATTAAAAATGATTTTAAAAATTGTGATAATCTCATTAAACGGGGTGGTATTATTATAATCGATGATACTAATTATTCTCATATAAATAATGAAGTCGATTTTTATATTAATAATTATAATTATGTTGAACTCTTCTTTTCGGATATTAGCAAATTTATGCATCTACATCGAATTATTCAAAAAAAATGATTTGTTTTTTTAAACAAAACAAATCATATAAAAATGAACTCCGAAACATATAAAGTTTTCGTTATTAAATCAAAACTTCTTTCTAAACTTTCAATTATTTATAATCATGTCATGGATAATAATTATTATTATATCAGAAATTTGAAAGATTTTCTTGAATATAATATTGATAATAATTATTGTAATATCTCTAACAATAATTTATTGAACAATTTTAAAAATAATGTCAATAACTGGAATTTGAATAATACCAATTTGAAATCAAAGATTTATCAAGATTTTAGCGACTTAATTTATAATTATGATATTACAGACGTCAATATGTATGATATGCTAGTAAAACTTAATGATATCATTATCTGAGCAAACATTCATCATGAGTTAAATAACTTTCTATATTTGTCGCTAATTGCTGTTTTTGGAATTTTTTTTTTAATAAATAAAACTTCATACTCGAAGATATCTTTTGTTTATTTATTTTATTCATATCTATATTAGTCATATCACCGACAATTCCAACTTCTTCTATTTTGTCTTTTGTATTCGTAATACTGTCATTTAACATATTACAAATAACTTCGTATTTTGTAATTTCATTGTGGGATTTTATACAGAAATTAATATAATTATTTATTTTTAATAATGTGTCGTTGTCTAACCAACATAGATTTATAAATACACCATTATTATTTTTGCTATAATTGTTATTATTCTTATAAATAATCTTAAAAATTTCTTCTAATTCATTCTGACTTAAGTTTTCTAATCCAATTTTGATATTTTTATATATTTCATTTTTATCTATATTTTCCATGAATATAACACTATTATTATATCTTTATATAAAACTACGTTTTTCATAAATATAAAAAAATGATTATATCTTTATATAATCGTCATATCAACTTTAAATTATGTCTATTATTACTAATGATACTACTGAAGATGATATTTGGGATATTATGGCCGATTTGAAAGAAGAAGAATATGTAAAAGAAAATGGAGTTAGAGAAACAGGTATTATATGTTCTTGCGGTTGCAATGATTTCATTATCGAAGATGCAATGCAGATATGTAGTAAATGTAGTGCTATATGTAGTAAAGTTATTGATAACACTGCCGAATGGCGCTATTATGGTAATGATAGTAAAAATGATGACCCGTCAAGATGTGGATTGCCGACCAATGCTTTATTGCCTAAGTCTTCATTAGGTTCTATGATTGGAGGTAATAAATATGGTAACAATTATGATATTCGCAGAATTAGAAAATTTATCGCCTGGAATTCCATGCCATACAATGAGAGAACTTTGTGGTTGGTTTTCGATGTTCTTACTAGTAATTCTTTGAGTAATGGTATCCCGCAGAAAGTTGTCGATGATGCCAAAGTTTTATATAAAAATGCATCCGAAAAGAAGATTTCAAGAGGTGATAATAAAGAAGGTTTAATTGCTTCTTGTATTTATCATTCTTGTTTGATGAATAATATTCATAGAAGTTCGAAAGAAATTGCGAGAATGTTCGATATTAATCCTGTTATTTTGAATAAAGGTAATACTCGATTTCAGACTTTGTTACAAATTAATGTCGTTAGTTCATCGCCAATTGATTTCATCTCTCGTTATTGCTGTCAATTGAATATGAAATTATCTGATATCGAAAATTGTAAGAAACTTATCAAATTTTTAGAAGACAATGAAATTATGAGTGATAATTCGCCTACTTCTAGTTGTGCAGCAATTCTTTATTATTACTCTGAAAAAAATAAATTAGGTTATACCAAAAAACAATTCGCCGATATTTGCAATGTAAGCGAAGTAACTGTTATTAAAGGTTATAAAACTATCTGCAAATATGAAAAATTCATCGTTAAGAATTTTAAATAAAGGAAAAACATATATAATTATTAATATTATGTATAATAAAGAATTGTTTGAATTCATTTCAAATGGCAATATAGAAAAAAGTTTATATAATACTTGTGTTTTTTTAGTCGAAAATTCTAGAATTGAAATTTTAGAAGATACATTAATTTATACATGTAATTATATTAGTTCTTTTATTACTATCTATAATATTGTCAAATTTAATGATATTATCGCTTCTACCATTAATATTATTAATGACAATAATATTAATGTCGTTGATTATTTAACTTTAATTTCTAAGATGTGTATTTTATGTGATATATATCTAAAAAACCCAACTATTAAATCAGGAACTATTCCTATTACACAATTAAGACAGAAAATTATTAATGTTTTTAGCAATGAAATAAAATTAAATCCTGCTGGCCTCGATAAATTCAATTCAATTATTCCACCTGCTGATAGTGATATTTATGGACTTGTTCTAAAAATTATTACTTCTTTTATTAATCTCTTTAAAATAGTCGAATCTGTTAATAATCCAGATGACGTTTATAATATTTCTATTTTGTTTCGTGATTCGTTCGATTATATTATCAGAAAAAAATATGTTATTCAAACTAAATTCAATTTAAACGAACATGAACCTGTATTTTTTTTATGGGGTTTTATTAATTGTTTATTTAATTATGAACCTTCGATTATTAATTATTATAGGCTTTATTGTATAAATAATTCTTCTAATAATAAAACTATTAGAAATCAACGGATTTGTTTAATTCATGCCTGTGCTATTGCTATTATTCATAATTATAAAAAGAATATTGCATCTTCATGGAATTGTGATGAAAAATTAATTATCCATAAAATTCAAGAACTTTCTATCAACCTTTTTATTCAAGTTAAAAAAGAACTAGGAGTTGTCGAAGAAAAGAAAACCGAAAAAATCGAGAAAAAACAAGATAGTTCTAAAATAGATGGTCTGACATATATATTCGATTATATGCCAAAAACAACAAATATAATTCCTAATACTCATTACATTTTCGAAGATGAACTCAAAACTATTATCAAATAAAATTTGTGATGATTTTATTTTTTTTTCATAAAAAATGATTATTTTTTGTGATATAAACAAACAAGGAGTTAAAATGCCTCAAAAAGGAAAGAAATCGTTTAAGACGTTCATCCGAGAAATCAAAAAAATTAGCATCAGTATCAAGAAAGAAAAAAAGCAATCTAAAAAAAACATTTCCCCTCATACTTATCATCATAATAATGACGAAGGATTGAGTGGCAAGTTCTATCTTGACCATTGATTATTTGTTGAATAAAAAAAAATCAGATTTTTTTTGGATTTTATATAAAAATTGATTTTAAATTGATTTTTTTAATAATTTTTAAAAGACAAATGGATTTTTATATCAGCATTGCTGTTGGCATTGTTCATGCTATTGCTTTTAATCCAATTGACAAAGCTATTTATAATAGCGTAGTTAATAATACTAAATTATTAACAATTAAAAACTGGCAAAAACCTTTCTGTGGATGTTTAAATAATATTAATAGTCGTATCATATCTGGCGGGATTTATTTTTATTTGCTGGATTATACAAAATCTATGAATTTATATCAATCCGCATTCACTGTGAGTTTAACAACGTCCATCATTTTAAATCCTTTGAATATGATTAAATATAATTCTTATGTTGAAAATTCAAGTTCTTATAATTCTATTGTCAAGATTTATAATAAATACGGTTTTAGATTTGCTAAAATCGGTATTGAAAGTTTGATAATCAGAGATTTTATTTTCAACGTCATTTATCTTAATTACAAAAAAGACAATAATAATCTTGTTCATAATTGTGGCGTTATTTGTCTTGCGAGTGTTGTATCATCACCATTTCATTACATTAGAAATATGAAATATTATAATAATAAAAGTTATTATAGTATTTGCAAAAATCTTATTATCGACGTAAAAAAGACAAATAAGAAATTTAATTTTATATTCAAACAATTTGCAATCGGATATGGAACTGCTCGAACTGTTGCAGGCGTTTATACTGGTCAAATTATGTATTCGACATTGAAAGAAATCATACATTGAAAAAAGGATTTAAAAATAAAAAAATATATATAATAAATTATTTTTTTATTATGGAAAAACCAGACAGTTTAGAGAGCATTGTCAAAGAAGTATTTGCTAAATGCACTGATAACAATTATCCGAATACTTTAATTGAAATCCTTAAAACACATCATTATTGGCCGAGTATTAAAGTTAAGAAATTTAAAAATAATACTCATCTATGTCTTCTTCATAATTCATATAAACGAGATGATGTAACTGAATTTCAGGATTTATATGACAGTTGCCGAAGTGTTGTTTTAGACTTTTCAAAAAGTATCGGTAATAATGTTGTAATTTCTATTACAAATAGCATTCCAATTCGTTCAACAATTTCTAATTATATGAATACTATCTCTGAACCAACTGATAATTGTTATATTGCATTAGACGGAACAACGATTACTGTTTATTATCATAATGGAAACTGGCATTTTGGCAGTTCTAGCTGTCCTGATATTAACACTTCTAAATTTTCAAATAAAGAAAAATCTTATGGTTATATGTTTGATGAAATCTTATATTCGATTTATCGAAATCAAGTTAATATTGATGACCCGAATATTTCATCTATTTTGAGAAATTTATTTACATCAAATTTAAGTCCGTTATATTCATATGATTTTGTTATTATTCATAGTGATAATAAACATGTCATTGATTATTCTGAAATGATGGGTGACAATTATAAACATCTATTTCATATCAACACAAGAAATCGTATTACATTACAAGAAGAGAATATTGAAAATAGTCCATTGGCATATTTGGGTATTAAATATCCACATAAATTTAGCAATGTCAGAGAAGCATTAGAATATGCATCTGAAAATAATTATGGTATTATCGTTAAGAAAAGTAATAAATTATATAAAATTAGCAATGACAATATTTTGCATAAAGAAGAAGTAAATGCCTATAATTATAATAAATGGTATAACATCCTTTATATTTATATGCTCCAAAAACAAAATTATAATATTAATGAATTTGTAAAAGAATTTTATCCAGAAGATAATTCAGACATTCCAGAAAATATTAATGAAATTGTTAATAATATTTTTACTGTAATGAAACAAATTATTTATAATCTATATATATCAACAACTAAATTTTATCCTAAATATAACCGTTTCAAAATTGATTTAGATATGGACCGTAATTTGAACCCTCTTATGCGTTTTCATTTGGCCCAGTTGAGACATCAGCAAATAACAATTTACAAGAAAAAAATAATTAATGAAAATAATGTTTTTAAATATCTATGTCATTCTAATAATATTAAAAATATTCAAAAACTCATTTCTCATATTTCTAAAAATGATGTTTATAATTTACCTCCCGATGTTATCTTAATTTTTAATACCTTTTCACACCTTCTTGAAAATAACCCATCTGTTTAAGAAACTGAAACCTTTTGATATTTCATTTGTTTCTAATTCCTTTAATGAATTCTTATGGTCTTCAATTCTCCAAGCTTCAAATAAATTAAATTTGTTTTTTATTAATTCTGGTTTCTCAAAGTCTTTCTTTATTTTTTCATAAGTTTCTGAAAATAATTCAGTCTCTTCTAATTCTAATCCATACTCCTTCGCCTTCGTTACTAAGAACTCGAAATTCACTAAATATTCTCTGATTAATTTCTGAGTATTTTCAATGAATACATCTATCTTTTTATTATAATATTTTTCATTGGTATATTGTTTGATTATTGCCCATACTGGTACGCTATATTCATCGAAATTTTTACGACCTTCTATTATACCATTCTTTTTTGTTTTTAATTTGGCTTCTACACTCGAACCATCCATAAAAGTTGCGAAAAATAACCCGTCTTGCTGCAAATTATCACTCACATTACTTAAAAATTGTTCTAATTTAGTTTCACTCTCGAAGAAATAATGAATAGCAAACATACAAGAAATTACATTAAATTTATCTTTGCCCTTTCCTGCCAATACTCTCTCATAAATATTTAAATTCTGTTGTTTTTTAACCGGGTTCATTATTATTTTTAATAAATCCTTACTTTCTTTATCAATGGCCGCTTCGCCGTTTTTAATATCTAATGTGCAATCACCCACAACGAATGCCATATCTATCAATGAAAAGTTTCTTCCAGTTTTCTTATTATAATTTAATTGTTTTTTATGTTCTCTTATCAATTTTGCATAAGAACCTTTAGATGTATAAATATTACTCTTCACTAAATCTATACCTAACACAAACTGATATTTCGAATATTTCCAATTAGTCAAATCTCCAGCCTGTCCGCAAGCCAATTCTAATAATGCCCCACGTGATTGAAATTTACTTCCTGGTTTTCCTACTAATGGTGGTTTGTTATATAACTGACTTTTAACTAACATATGAAATAATAACATACTATTCGAGATTTTATTGAATGGCACATTTCTTTCATAATAAATATCATCTGTTTCTAAAACATTATCTTCTGATTTTATTTCTTTCTTAATCTCAGGTTCATTTCCGACAATCATAGAAACACTTATCATATTATGAATTGTGTCCCATGTATCTAATGCTACCTGAACAGAATTTGCCGTCTTATCATAAATACCTTTATTGAATATCCTGGTTTTATCCGTTCTTACTCTTATCGGTATCCAACAATTAGTCGGCAAATCAAATCTAAATTCTACTATCGTATTATTTTCGATTTTATCATTATTTTCAGCTCGTGCTTCTTTTCGGTCGTTCAATTCAATATAAGCGAATTCAACGTCGTTTTTATAATATTTATCTGGAACAAATAATTTAAATACGTCTTTTTCCGTAGTTTCTAAATATTCCGTGAATTTATCAATATTATTAAATTTATATCTTAATGTCAATACATTATCTATATTATAATCACTCAATATACTCTTATCAGTTACATATAAACCAAATTTACGACAGTCAATTCCGTCTTTCTTAACATCACCAATATATTTAATTAAAAAATCAACAGTGTTTTGTTCGGGAGGTTTCCATTTAAAAACATTATTCCAAGTCATATCAACTTTTAATTCAATTGGCATAGTAGGATAATATGAATAAACAGCCAAATTGGCCGGTGTAAATATCAAACCATCAATTTCATATGGAAATGATTTTGGGTTATCTAATATTTTTTTATTTTCAACATAAATATTATCGCCATACCGATGTTTTTTAACTGTGAAATCAATTGAACTATTTTTTGTATCCAATAGTTTATTCAATTTTAACATCTCATTGTATCTACATTTCTTTTTTTCATCTAATAATGGTAATGATGTTAGTTTTTCATTATTCAAGAAATAAATATCAAATGCCGCATATAAATTGCGTTTGACCTTGTCTATTCTCTTGTTACAATGAATATATTCACCATCAATCAATGAATTATAAGCTTCTTTTTTTGCCTTTATTCCTGTTCCCTCTACTCTTTTAGAACTATCAATCGTATATACATCACCCTTACCATTGATATATAACAATAAACGCTCGCCATCGGCTTTTTCTGTTACTGTATAACCTCTTAAAATACTTACTACACCGTAGTCATTCGGGTCTTCCAAATTTGATAATTTCAGAGCTACCGGTTTAGGTGTGAGTAAATATATCGCTGTTTCTCCTGATTTTTGCTGACCGCCAAAAGGAGTAATATTAACCAATTCTTGATATTCTTCTAATATCTGCTGTTGTTGCTTTTTTGTTAATATTACTTTTGATAAAAATAATGCTTGCATTAGTTTAAGAATATTAACTAAAATATTCTTTGTATTCTTGATTTTTAACTCGAATTCGTAATTTACAGTAGCTGAAGTATTTATTTTCGATTTCTTCATAGTCGGATAAAGATTAACACTGTCTTTTACCATTTTACCTGTTATTTCAACACCATCTTCGACATTATATTTATATTCTTTGATTATTTTAAAACGCTTCATATCAGTTTCCCATTTTTCTGTTTCATCGGCATTTTCAATTTTATTCATTTGCATTATAATATTAACGTCTAATAGGTCATTTATTGTTTCTTCCTGTGATAATGTCGATTTATACCATTTATATATACCAGATTTATAATTATTTGTATTACAATAATTTAAGATGTTTTTGAGTTTTGTTATTTCTAATGTTAGATTATCTTGATTTGTTATTTGCAAATATTGGTCATTATCTATTTCGGTATAGTTGGAACGAAACGAACTTATAAAATTGTTAAATTCTGTTTCACTCCATAAACCATTGTCATTAACAATTTTAATAATGAATTCATTATCTTCACTCAATAATTTATTCATATTGGTTATTGCTGAAAATATTCGTTCATCTTGCGAAATTTCCATATTTTTTATCTAATTAATATAAATAAATAAATCAATTTTTATTTATATAAAAAAATTGAAATATTTATATAAATATAAATTAAACAATGACAACCGAATTATTCATTCCTATTAAATTTAGAACAACAATCATTTTGACCCCTGTTGAAATTAATAGAGATTTTGAAAGTATCATTTTGACAAAATTAAAATTGAATTATGAAAATATCTGTTCCAAATATGGATATATCAAGAAAGATACAATCAAAATTATTAAACGTTCGGTTGGTCAATTGAAAAAAGAACATTTCAATGCCAATATTTATTTCGATGTTGTTTGTATTGCCGAAATTTGTAATCCCGCTCAAGGTTCTATCATCAAATGTAAAGTAAAGGCCAAAAATTCATTAGGTGTTCTCGCTGAAGGCTATTATGATAAAATTCCCATTCTTGAAATTATCATTCCTAAAATATCTGCTGGTATTCAATCCGAAATTAATATCGATAGTATTAATATTAATGATGAAATAAGTATCGAAGTTTGTGGCAAAAAATACCAATTATTCGATAAACATATTTCTATTATCGGTAGAGCCATCAAAAACAAAGCTGAGAATATTAAAACATCCATTGTCAATATTGATGATGATTTACTGCTTAATAATAGTGTCGAAGAAGCAGATATCGAAGAAATTTATACTGAAAGCGATAAAGATGATGAAGACGCTGAAATATCATCGCTAAAAGAAAAAAAGAAAGGAGGAGGAATTGATGATGATGATGACGAAGATGACGAAGATGAAGAAGATGAAGATGAATTAGCTGATGAAGAATTAGAAGATGAAGAATTAGCTGATGATTTAGATGATTATAATGAAGATTATGACGGCGGTGATTATAACTAAAGATTATACAAATCTAATATCAATGTTTTCTGCATATTATTCATCTCTTCTAAATCTAATATTCCGTCATTGTCATATGCTTCAATTATAAACGATTTTAACTCTAATAAATCCTTTCTTGTTATTGTTTTTTTCGACATTAGATTTTTAAATCCGGTGTCAATCTGGTATAAGAAATTCACCATAAGTATTATGTTTTTTAAATAAAAACAATTATAAATCATTTTTTTGAATTTAATCTCTCAAATTTATATAAATTTATTTTTTGGTTAAAAAAAATGATTTTTGTTTTTAAATAATAATCATTTATAATCATGATTAAAAATAATAAAATGCCTTGTTCTAATGTTTCCACTGAAACTTATACAGGCAAAGAACAATCGCCTAAGAGATATGGATTATCTGCCGAAGGCTTTGATATCAATCATGACTTAGAAGGATTTGACGGAAAAATATGGACAGTTCAATATAAAAATAATAGAAAAGTTTGGATTAGAAAAAATATTATGACAATTGTAACTCATGAACAACCTATTATTACTGATAATACTATCGAAAATACCATAGATACTAATCAAATAACTGAAAATAATGAAGAAAAAGAAGTTGTTGTTGCTCCTTCTTCGAATAATCATGAAGAACAAAAACAAGAAGAAACAGTCGATACAGCTTCTGATAAGAAAAAGACTGATTATAATATCTTTGTTAAATATTATCTTGATAAACTTAAAAAAGAAGATACTAACAAAACAGCAAATAAAGTTTTATTTCAACAAACTACACAAGAATGGGCCAGATTAAAGAAAAATCCCGATGAACTTAAAGTTATTATGGCCCAATTAAAAAAATAAATAATCTAATCTAATTATAAATTAGAGAGATGGAAGAACATATAATTAGAAAGGAAGACGGAACTATAGTTAAATGGAATAAAACTAAAAACAATGGTTATTTTTGTGTATTATATAATGATAATAAACAAAAATATTCATTCTCCCCTGTCCAAAGTCTTAATTGCCAATTATTTATGATTGGTGGTGGTGGTGCTGGTGGTTATTTTTTTGGTGGTGGCGGTGGTGCTGGTGCTGCTTATATCAATAATAATTTTACTTTCGAAAAAAATAAATCTTATTCATTTGAAATAGGAACTGGTGGCAAATGCGATATTGATAATATTAATAATTTATTTAAAACCGGTCTTAATCTTAAGGTTTATAATAATACAACACCTAAATTAAATAATGTTTCATTTTCTAATGATGATTATTCTTCATTAGGATTTGTATCCAGTGGTATAGTTCAATCTTTCACTGTTAATAATATCAATATTCCTTCCACTATTTTTAATAATAATACTACTTATATCTGGGACGGATATATTAAAGCTAATGAAAGCGGTTTTATCAAAGTCAATATTAATTCTAAAATAAAAACTATGATATGGATTGATAAAACTATTTATACTAATGCTTCGGCTCTTGTTGATAGTGATAATATTAGTGATGTCAAATTTGTTCAATTAGATACAAATAAATTTTATAACGTTAAAATTATAGCTTATAATTTTGATACTTCTAGTTCTAATTTTAATATTATTTTTGAAAATTGCCAATTATATAATTTTGATAAAAATTCTGAAATATATAATTATGTTCCTGCTACTGATACTAATCTAATTTACAGAAGTAATGATAATAATGCACCAGCTATCATTAAATGCAAAGGTGGTGGCTTTGGTGGTTGTGGTTTATATAACCAAAATAATAATTTAGATGGCGGTTGTGGTGGTGGTAGTGGTATCAATAAAAAGAATGGTAAGGCTTTAATTGACCCTTCTTTTAATGGTAATGACGGTGCCATAGGTGCTTATTGTGGCGGTGGCGGTGGTATAATGTCTGCCGGTATCAATGATAAAGGAGGCGACGGTAAAAAAATAGACTGGTTCGACAACGACCTTATATTCGGCGCCGGTGGCAATGCTGCAACATTCAAAGAAAACCGCACTCTAGGCTATGGCTGCGGTGGCAATGGTGCCGAATGCTGCTATTTCTCTAAACTCTTAATTAACAACGACGGAAATAATGGTTGCGTTCTTATTTATGTTAATGTTAATGTTAATGGTAATGTTAATGGTAATGCTAATGGTAATGCTAATGGTAATGCTAATGGTAATGCTAATGCTAATGGTAATGTTAATGGTAATGGTAATGGTAATGCTAATGGTAATGCTAATGGTAATGGTAATGGTAATGTTAATGGTAATACAATTGAAGGTTTTGCAAATTTAATAGGTAAACAGGATATTTATTTAAGTGATGAATCAATTATTAATAATCTTATTAAAGAATCATTTAATATTATTCTAAAACCTGAAAATATACTTTCAAGTTCCAACATTAACGCAGATAATAGATATAATTATTATACTAAAAACGGTCTTACATTTGCTTCTTTATGTCAAAATGAAAGCCCTGCAACTAAAGTGCATAGAATGCCTGATGACCCGTCTGAAGTCAATGATATATTTAGTTTAAGTGTTGAAGCAGGTGCAAGTAGTACTAATCCTGCAGAACCTCAACAAAATAATATGAATAATTTTATTTATGATATGATTGTTATAAGTAAATTATATGCAGTTGTTTATAGATTATATTATCATCATTTTACAAAAACTTTAAACAATGATATAAATAATTTTACAACATTTTTAAATGATGCTGAATATACATTTAGCGCTGCTTCAAATTCTAATACTGAAATTACTGGAACAACTGTAAATATCAATAGTTTATTTAATATTGAAAATTTAAAATTAGGTATTAATACTTTAAATTCTGATTATGTTTCTTCAATATATGGAACAACATCTGGCTCAGCTGTAACTACTGATTTAAATATGAGTAGTGGTATATATAATGCATCTAAAGATGATATTGGTAGATATTCTATTCCATCTTATCATAATTTAAGTGATGGTACCAAATTATATAAATTTGATAACTTTATTACAGAATATGGTATTAATGTAAATAAAATAAACTTAGCATCAGCTAACAGTCATGATATAAATAGTAGTACTAATTCATATAATACAGAAGGTTCCTCAAATGTATATTTAAATATTTTTGAGTCAGGTGGTAAATTAAATAAAAATAATTTATACGATAAATATCGTTATTTTAATGAAAATATTTCTGCAACTGAATTAAACATTTATGAAAAACAACGTGTTTTATTGTATTTAGAACAATTCAATATAATTTTTAATACTACACCTAGCATATTGTTATCAACATTGAAATATAAAATGTATTATTATAATGCAATTGTTTATAATGTGCTATTACAATATAATATTTTCAATTTACAAAAAAATAGAATTTCATCAGATTATACAACATCAACAAAAACTACTAATTTTCAAAATGAAGAATCAAGTTCCAGTTTTAGATCAACTAGTATAAATAGTTTATTTAATATCTTAAATAATAATCTAAATACGATTATTACTAGTAATATTAATACTCCTACATATTTTACAAATGTTGTCGAAAATGTCCATAATACAAGTCAAAAATTAACAGAAATTAATATTAATTATGAAACTTCTCAGAGTGTTTTGAATGATGCTATAAATAAATACAATAATGATTTGGATGTTTATAATACCATGAATTATTATTATAAAATTATTATAGCAATAGCCATAATAATTTTAATCTTTGTTATTTTAATATTTGCAATAGATGCAATTGATATAAATACTAAAATCATGATATTTGCATTTATTGCACTAATTATAATAGTTTTGTATATTATTTATAATAGTAGCTTTTCTATCACTGAAAATTTTGTATCATGTAGATTTAAATATATTGGTTCAGGAAATACAACTATAGGTCGTATTGATAATACTATTTCTATAAATATAAATAATTATAAAACAACATTATATAAATATTCATCATTTATTATGGTTTTGTTATCAACACAAAGTATAACAAAAAATACACTTCATAATATAACAACTTATATCGATAATACTAATGATATCAGAACTCGAAAGATTTTATATAACAAAAATAAAATAACAGAATATCAAAATGCCAGCGAATTATTAAAGAAATCGGCGAACGATTATTATTATCTTATTTTATTAATTGTTTTCGGTATTATAATTTTAATGTTCGGTATGTCATTATATTTATTATATCCAACTATGCTATTAAATGTTGCTATATTTGCAGTTATACCATTTATAATATTAGTGTTTTATGTTATGTATAAAATCAACCGTTCAACGAGAATGGTTGAAAACAAAAATTATTGGGCTACATTTAACCCATCTGAAAAAGTATTGGCAACATTGTAAAACCAATTATACAAACAGTTATGAATTTAAAACATGTTATTCTCTTTTCTTCGTTTTTGTCTGTGAATTCTTCTTTTTCTTCTTCGTTTTTGTCTTCGAATTGAAATCTATTATAATTTATTTTTTTCAAACCATTTATAATTGTTCTGACTTTTAATGTTGTTATAATACTCAAATCATATATATTCAGATTTTTATCGGCTTCTGCTATTTTAGCAGCTTCTCTAATCAATTTTAAAAAAATAGCATTATCAGTTCGTTTATGAATTTTAGCTATTTCCTTGATATTTAATATTTTTATTTCTTTCATTAATTTATTTGTTTCTTCTGTATCCCACTTTTTTCCGTGATTTTCTGGATACATGTCATATATATAAGAATAATATGATTTTGTCTTTAAATTTAAATAATTACATATTCTTAAATTAGAAATGCATATCGTATTATTTGTAATATGTTTATTATTGATTTATTTAATTGTCTATTTATTACTTTATCATAATGTTAATATGATTTATAAAAAGAATTCAATCAATACCACTGCAAATCACAGTCATAGCAGTGGCCATAAATGTGATGTTAAAAGTTGTGGCGCATTAGACCCAGTTAGCGACCCTCGTTATAATATGCAACAAATTGTTAAACAATCTATTCTATTAGAAGAACATTTAACAAATAAAAATAAACGCTGTAGAGATTGTATCACAAAACATTTTCAACATATTATTGGATTGGCTGAAGAGGCACAAATGTTAGCAACCGTAAAAACAAATAATTATCCTCTTCTGGCTGAAAGTGTAAATATTTATAATGAACTTTTTAATGAATGGTTCAAAAATAGAAATGACGAATCAAAAATTATGGAAATTGCTGATAAATTAAGAATTCATCGTAAAAAACTAATAGCTATTTATTTCTTTGACGATGATTATGATATTAAAAATTTTTCAAAATCATCTATGGGTTAAAAAAAGCTGCAATATCCACCGCCAGTTTTCTTGGCAGTCTTCTTAGCAGCTGGCTTCTTAGCAGCAGCTTTCTTGGCCGCTGGAGCTTTCTTAGAAGCCGCTGGCTTCTTAGACGCGGATTTCTTGGCTGGCTTAGCATCATCTCCAGAACGAGATAGAGATTTGATGATATCAGCTAAGGTAGGGGCAGCGTTTTTCTTTGTTTTCTTTTCGCTCTTTGGTGCCGCGGCTTTCTTAGCTGGGGCCTTTTTGGCGGCGGTTTTCTTGGCAGCAGTTTTCTTGGCAGGAGCACGCTTTACGACTTCACCGTTTGCACGAGCGGTAGCACGTTCAACAGCGCGTTGCTTAGCAACCTTAGTATTCTTGAAACGCTTATTTTCTGAAGCATATTGCTCAGGTAATTCATTACGTTTTACAGTTATCTTATAGTCAATCTTAATTTCCTTGATTGTTTCTCTGCCACGTGCATCAACAGTCTTATAAGGAACAACCTTGCCACGTAGTTTTTCGCGAACAGCGGTATAAGCAAAATACTTGCGTAAATCATTACGGTCTATACGTAAAATAACAAAAGATACTTCCTTAATCGGGTTTTGTTTGCCATAAATTTTAGATAAAGCAGCACTAACAGGGACATGATTACGTTTAGATGATTTTGATTGGGGTCGAACACCACTTTCTATATCGACGTGGCGGAATATAGCAGTAGCCGCTTTTCGGGCAGCACCACCCGGGCTAGATGATATATAATATCCACCTTCGAAGCTTCCGTCAGACACTTCCTTAACGGTATATGAACTTTTCTCTTCGTCCTTTACACCTCCAGAAAAAAAACCGTCAGTTACTTGGCTATTATTATAGCCGCCATAAAGTTCATCGTTTAATTCTCCATCTTCTGCATATCCACCTAATAAGGGAGCTTCGTCAAAACCACCCATGTCTTTATTTATGTTTCTATATATATATAATATTTATTTTTTATAAAACTCAATTATTTTTTTATTTACGAAAAAAGAACTTTTATGCAAATTTATTATTTTTATATTATTAATATTTGTTGCCCGAGATAACGCAGTATAGGTTTGACCCGATACAAATATATCTTCGCCTAGGTCTATTTCTAAACAATCAATTGAAGAACCCTGAGATTTATGGATAGATATCGCATATGCCAATTTTAGCGGCATAAAGCTATATGCGTTTCCTTTGCCATTTTTATTAATGTCAGTGTAATAATTAATATGATGAATTACAGAATTTATATCTTTGATTATTACTGTGTTTTCTAGTAATCCAACTACTATTCCACGAGTTCCATTAACTAAATGATTTGTAACTGATATATTTCTCGTTACCATCACTTGTGCGTTTAATGTCAAACAAATGTTATAATTTTCAATGTTATCTGTTCTATATTTTGAACGCGCTGCGTATAAAGTCGTCTGATTATTATTCAATTTTACTAATTTTTCAAACTCTTTTTTATTTATAATATCTACATTTACATTTACCGGAAATAATTTTGTTGGTTTTATCCCATTCTTAAATTTCGTATTATTCAAACCTTCTAATATTTTATATTTCTCTTCACTCAATTTACCTGTTCTCATTTCTTCCAATATTTCTTGCAAAATCATATCATCCTTTTGTCTTATCAATTCTGTTAATATGATTATATTGATTTTTAATTCTTCCCATAATGACGACATAAAACAATAATTATATTTAATTGGTGGTAATTGGTGAAAATCTCCGACTAGTATTAATTGAATACCGCCAAATAATAAATCATTGGATTTTATCAATTTGAATAATTCATTAACCAATTCAAATAATTCATTATTCATCATCGAAATTTCATCAATAATTAACGCATCCAAATTTCTTAACTGTCTCAATTTAGTAGGATATTTTTTGATATCATTATAAATTTCATTCAATTCTTTATTTATTCCTAAATATAAAAATGAATGCAATGTTTGACCATTAATTAAACTAGCTGCACAACCTGTTAAAGCAGTCAAACCATAATTAATTTTATTTTCTTCGAAATATTCGACTATTCTATTTATAGTAAATGATTTACCCGTTCCCGCCGAACCTGTTAGAAATATATGTTCGCCCCTCTTCACCGTCTCTAATGCCTCTAATTGTTTTTCATTCATATTAATGTTTAATATAAATAGTATATCATTTTTTTCTAAATTTAAAAAAATGATTATTTTAATTATTATTATAATTATTAAATGAACGTTATTAATTTTAACGCAAAGTATCCGGTCGTTATTATCGATAACAGTTATTATATCTTTTATCGCTATTTCGCAACTATCAGTTGGTATAAACGACAAGAAAATGAAATAATTGACCATGCAAATATAATGATAAATAAAGAATTCATTATTGCGTTTTTCAAACATTTCGAAGCAGATGTTAAAAAACTTATGAAAAAATTTAAAACTATCCGTGATAATATTATATTTTGCATTGATTGTCCTAGATTGAATATCTGGAGAAATGATATCTATAATAAATATAAACAATCGAGAGTTAAAAAAGATAATTTTAACAGCGATATTTTCGACTTGTTCGAAGATTATATCAATAATAATAATTATAAAAATTGTAAATTTGATAATCTCGAAGCCGATGATATTGCATATCTTATTCAATATAAACTAACTATTATGAACCATCCCGATAAAATTATTATCATTACTAACGATAATGACTATTTACAAATGTATTCAAATAATGTAAAGATTTATAATATGCAATTGATGGACTTATCATTGAAAATTAAATATAATCCTGGTGTTGAATTGATTTATAAAATTATTATGGGCGATAAGAGCGATAATATCTCTAAAATTCAAAATGGTATGAAAAAAAATATAGCCGAAAAAATAGCTTTAATGAGCGACGAAGAAAGAGATAATTATCTTATAAAAAATAATATCATGGATGCATTCAACCTCAATAAAACTTTAATAGATTTTAGAGAAATACCTAAAATTATTATCCAAAATTTTTATGAATATTATAATATAAGTATCAATTATGGAGGATGAAAAGCCACGGGAACCCGAACAACCTGACCCATTAACAGCCGCTATTGTTTATTTACATCAAATTTTTATTATTTCCGTAACTATAGTTTTAACTTTTTATGCTGTTCATATAATATGGTTTATTACTGGAGTTATAGGCACTATTGATTTAAACCCTTTGACAAATATGCCTATTTTTTCATGGTCATTTTATTATTTCTGTTGGGTTATTGTCAAAATCTGCGAAGTTATTATATGTATTCTTCTTGTTTTATTAATTTGGATTTTTGTTTTTTGGCTTATTATTTTAATATTAGTTCCTATTATTATTATTTTCCCTATTCCAATTATTCCTTTCATTTTTATTATACCACTTAGACCATTATTATTATTACTAATACCTCCTTTTAAAGTATTGACCGATTTAGGAACATTGCCATTAATGTTAAGAATTTGCAAAAGAATAATAAATCCACAAATATTTACAAATACATTAAATTATTTATTTTATCCAACTATGAAAGATGTTGGCGGCTATTTTAAATATCATATTACAAATACTATAACGAATGTTATTGGCGATGATATCAAATTTTTATATGAAAAACCCATTGACATTAATATAGATGACAATGAAAGAAATAATGATATGGAAGACTTCGAAACAGATGAAGATAAAGAAGACATGAAAAAATATAATGAATACAAAGAAAACGACAACGTAAAATCAACTATGGAAATGATTGAACAAGATACTGATATGTGTATAAGTTTAAATCAAAATTTCAAACCTTATAATTCTGATTATTTAAGTGATATCATGACAGATATGGATAATTCTTTCAGTCCTTATAGCAAGTGTTATACCAATGCTATAAAATCTTATCTTAAAACAAGTATAACTCAATAATGGATATTTTTGATGGTATGATATATTTCTTTATTACTTATGTTATATTAGTTCTTTTAGGAATAGCAGGAATTCTTATTTTATATCCTATTTATTATTTTGTTATTGGACAGAGACCTGGATTTACTTTTGAATCATTCAGAAAAACATATACATTTTGCACTATAGATATTCCTGATTGGACTAAATTTATACAATTTCTTATTACTATTTTTTTCCTTATTATGTATATTATTACTATTATTATTGTTACCGTTGTTCCTCCTACTGGTCTTTTAACATTATTCATACCATTAAGAGACCTTTTATTAGCTATTCCACCACTACCACAATTAAGAGATAAAGGCGTTTTTAATGTTATTGATAGAGTTTTTAATGTTATGAGCGGAGATGTTAAAATAGAAACTTTTAGAAATAAATATATAAATTATTTAAGTTCTATGAAAAGTAATATTTATGATATTATCAAATTATTCAATCCACATCTTAATATGGATAAATTCGCATATATAATTGAAAATATGCAAAACAATAATAAAGAATCAGAAAAACGTAATGTTGATAATGATATTCAAATGTGTATTGCTAGTAAAGGTAATATTTCAACACCTGATATGAATTTTATAGATTTGACTAAAAATAGTATCACTGACATTAAAAATCAAATCAAATGCAATCTTAATGCATTACCTACATATATATCAACATCTGAATAAAAAAAATAATTTAAATTATTAAATATGATAAGTGCTATTAATAATGTTCTTTCTAGAGGTTTTACGAGTTTTGAATTATTACTCAACGTTTCGTTTATTCTTATTGTTTGTCTTATGATATATATCTTTTATTGGCATTCTATAAATAGAAGCATCGCCAAAATAAACAGATGCAAAATTAATCTTAATAGCGGTGGCGGTATTTATAGTATGTATGCTATGTATGACCAAACCAAACTTTATAAAGTCAAATATGACAATACCACAAAACATAATGTAACGATTGATTGTTCTTGTCCTGCTGGTAATGTTCCCAATACCTTTAAAATTAAAGCTTATAACGGTGAAACAGACAAAATTGAAACAGTTAATAAATATTGCACATGTGATAAATTTTATAATGCTGATGATAATAAACGTGTTTATTATAACGGTGATGATTTCTTAACTGATTTCTATAAAAATAATAGAGAAAATATTAAATTTCCTACTGCCTAATATAAAAATGCTTTATTTAATAAAACTGTCAAATTATCCAATTCCGTCGTATTTAACTGTGGATATGTGATATTAAATTCTATAATCATATTTCCTTTTTTTTGTGTATTGTAAATAGGCAATCCCCTATTTTTTAATATATACTGTTTTGACGGGTTTATTATCCCGAACTGATTTGTATTGATTTTTATTTGTTCTCCAAAATATTCAATCGTTATCAATTTACCAATAATACTTTCCGTTAATGTTAATGTATGTTTATAATATAAATCATTTCCTTGTTTTGAAAATAATGCATGTTGCATTAGTCTAAATTCAAATATTAAATTGCCTGGTTTTTGTCCTGGTGTTTGTGGTTGTTCTCCAAATCCCTCGAAAATTGTATGATTACTGTCAAAACCTTTAGGCATATTTAAAACTGCTGTTTGTTCTACCTCGAATGTGCCATTTCCTTTACATTCCTTACAATCTTTATTGTTTTTATTCATAATTTTAGCTCCACCACATTTATTACAAGTCATATTGAATATTTGTGTCATTGGTCCTACTTGCATTATTTGCTGTATCATCCCTGAACCCTTGCAAGTTGTGCAAGTTGTGAAACATTTAGTGCAATATTTATTTAATGTTATTTTTACTGTTTTTGATATACCATTATAAATATCTTCAAGTGTTATATTATAATGCTTTATTATGTTATTACATATGTTATTTTGTCCAAAATCTCCAAAAGGATTAAATCCACCTCTTCTCGACCCAAATAGATGTTGGAATATTTCATCCATATTTGCGGCTTCGTGTTGATTGTTTCCACCACTGTCATTATTAAAATTCTCGTCTCCTAAATGGTCATATCGTTCTTTCGTTTCCGGATTTGATAATATAGAATATGCATTTGATATTTCTTTGAATTTTATTTCGGCGTCTTTATTGCCTTTATTCTTGTCTGGATGAAATTGAAATGCCAATTTCTTATAATTTTTTTTAATATCTTCTTGTGATGCATTTCTGCTAACTTCTAAAATATCATATAATTTATATGTCATTTGTTTAATATTTAATATTTATATTTATATATGGTAAATTTACGAAAATATAGATTTTTTAATTTGGCTATTTTTGATTATGTCGCAACTTTTATTGCCGTCCTTATATTACATGCTTATATGTGGATAAATGCTAAAGTCAATTATAAAAGAACTATTATTCAATATTTCATATCTCTTATTGTTGTTTTTATAGGTATGTTAGGATTAGGAACGATTATTCATTATTTTTTCGGTGTTAAATCTACTTTTTCTCATTATATCGGATTAGCATAAATTTATATGTAAAATTTATAAAAAATGAATTTTGATTATTTATAAAAAGATTATAAGATTAACTTCTTTTAACAATGGCAGCTATTAGGATTAAAGACTGTAGAGCAGTTGATATTCAAAAGATTGTCAAGCGTATTGAGAGGTTTCACGGTGCTAAATCAGAAGAACATATCCATAAAATTATTAAAAACGAATCAGAAACTAAGACTAATCAACTCATATCTTCATATGATGTTAATTATTGCAAGTCTATCATCGTTAGTCATGCCAAAGGTAATATTTATGATATGATGCGCAAATATAAGGATAAGAAAATTGATATTTCCACTGAAATTAGGTTTTATAGACAAATAATTCATTCATATATTTATGAAGTTGTCTATAATAAAATTAAGAATGCTTATTACCGTCTCGTTAAAGAAAATGCCGAATGCAGTATCTGTTTCGAAAAAATAGATTATCGAACTCTTTATACTACTCAATGCAATCATAAATTTCATATGGCATGTCACATGAAATGGCTAAATCATAATGGCCAGACCTGTCCTAATTGCAGAATGGAACTATAAATAATTGATATCGAAAAAAATGACACAAATCTTATTTTTGTCATTTTAATTTCATATAATTAAAATAGATATGGCAACTGAACCAAAAGAAAATCAAGAATTTTATTGTTATATTACTAGAATAACATTAGATTATAATAATATTATAAATGATAATGACAAGATATTAAAAAACTGGATAAAAAAATTAAATATGTTAAAATTTAATTTAGCTAAATGTTATCAAAAAATTATTGGTCGATATGGTGCAACTGAAAAAACAATTGATGCATATATCGAAATAATTTTAAATAGTTTTAGAGAAGGAACTATTAAAGAAACAATCAGGAATTATAATGAAATTAGAGATAAAGAAGTACAAGAAGATATAGAAAGAGAAAGAATTATTATTGCAACAAAATTAGAAAGGTCGCGCATAACTATTTCAAATAGTATTTATATTGAAATGCTAACAACCGAAGATAGCAGAGCCGCTAAGAATTTATATTTAGAATTTAAAAAAGAATTATCGGAATACGAATATGAAGACGAAGATGAATATATAGAAAAAATTGAAGGTTATATGGATGATTTCATTCAAAAAAATCTTATATTCGGTATATTCGTAACAAAAAAAATATTAGCAGGATTTACTATTATTGATACAACTAAAAAATTTAAAATTGATAGTAGTCTCAATAAAGCAGTTTGCACATATTATATTCAAGAAATATTCGTTTCTCGTGAATACAGAACAAAAGATTTAAAATTAGGTCAAAAATTATTCGAATATTGTATCATTAGATGTCCTAAAAATATATCATATATATCTTTAATGACTAGACCTGATAACCGTGCAATGATTTTGATTGCTGAAAAATACGGGTTCGTTCAACAATCAATTACTTCAGGTGATGATAAAAATCCATTATTATTAATTAAAAATTTTGATAAAGCTGAAAATTATAATAGTCCAGAATATGATATTACTTTAAGTACTCCTCCAGCAGCAGAAGACTAAAAAAAATGACAATTTTTTATATTTATTTTTGTCTTTCATAAAATGGCATCTTCTCTTAGAATTAAAGGTTGTAAAATTGATGAAATACGATTTATCGTTCATATAATCAAAAATTCTAAATCTCAGAAATATGCATCTATTAAACGTAAAATAGAAAAAGCAACTTATGATTTTTCATGTAAAGTTATTAATACTTATGATATTAAAAATTGTTTAGCAATTATTAATTCTTATTCTAATAGCAGTATTTATGAAGCTATTAAACAGTCAAATGGAATATTGGATTTATCTACTGAAGTGAGTTTTTATAGGTCGCTGTCATTTCCTTATTTATATGATATTATATATCATAAAATACATGCCGAATTTTATAATTATAAAACTAATTTTATCCCAAAAGAGGGAACAATTGAATGTAGCATTTGTTTAGATGTAATTGATAAAGAACTTCATGTCACGAAATGCAATCATACATTCCATAATTTATGCTATTTCAAATATATCAAACATAAAAATAATACAACTTGCCCCAATTGCAGACAGTATTTATTTTGTTGAGTTAATATATATCATTATATTTTATATTATAAATTTAATAATGGGAAATAATTCTTCAACCAGGCAATATACATATCAACAATATTATAGAGCCGTTATAAAACAAAATAAAAATTATGATTTTTCTAAGATTAATTTGAGTATTTTGGACCCTTATGAAGTTTTAGAAGTTCCTAGAAATTTTACATGGGAAGAATTGAAAACTGCTTATAAAACTACGGCATTATTAACACATCCAGATAAAGAAGGTGGTAATAGAATTATTTTTAATTTTGTCACTGACAGTTTTAAAACGTTGGCTGAAGAATATAAATCAAGGGCTGAAAATAAATCTTATTTAGAATTAAAAAAACAAGCTAAAGATTTTTATTCTAAAGAAGATACTGCCCCTCCGCCTGATATTTCAGGTGATAATTTCAATGAAAAATTTAATAAAAAATTTGAAATGTGTCGTATGACTGATGAAGAAAATGATTTTGGTTATGGTGATATGATGACTGAAAGTTCTAATAACAGAGAAGACTTGAGTGAAGTCACATCTAATTTATTTCAAAATAATAAATTTAATAATCAATCATTTAATTCTATTTTTGTCAAACATACTACGCCACCGCCAAAAAGTCAAATAATCAAATATAAAGACCCTGAACCGATTGTTCTGGCTAAAACAATGAATTATACAGAAATCGGGGGAAAAAAACCAGATGATTATAGTAGTAGTGTTGAAAAAAGCGGCAAAAATAATTTAATTTTTTCTGATTACAAATTAGCACATTCTAATACACGCTTAGTTGATGAAGAAACGTTTAATATCAAGAATTTTAAAAATGTAGAAGAATATCAATCTTATAGAACTAAGAAATTTAATAAAGGTTTAACCGAAAAAGAAAAGAAATATTTTGAATTGAAAAAAATTCAAGAAGAAAAAGAAGAATACGACCGATTACAACGAATAAAACAAAATGATGCCAAAATACTTTTAAACAACGAAAAAGCATCTAGACTATTTTTAAAATAATATATCAAATTTATAATTATATTTACTATTTCTTTTATTATTTGTGCTTTTTGTTTTCGTTTTATTTGCATTATTAGAAGGTGAAGTTTCATCTTTCTTTTTATTCATTAGTTGTTGTATGGCCTTGTGGTTGCGGTGCATTTTGTTGTTTGATTTTGTATAAATAAATAATCATTTTTTTTTCAATAATATTCGAAATCACTGTCATTACTAGTATTATTTAATTTTATGCGATTATTTTTATGTAACTTAGGCGGCGGTGATGACGATTTCCTTAAATCATCGTTAATATATGTTAAAACAGGACTTATCGATATTCTTTTTTCTTTGTTGAATGGTTTATCTGTTTTAATAATACTACGCATACTCAATATCAATAAATTCCTTTATATATACAAATAAAATATTTATCATAAAAAATAATTTGCTTATAATTACAATTATAGCAAATATACCATGAAAAATGAAAATAATAATTGTTATTACAATTATTATTGTTTTTATTATTGATATTATTGATAAGAACATTAAATTTAATGTGAATAATATCAAATCCAACATAATTTTTTTTTGAATTATATTATCAATTTTTATTCAAAAAATATACAGACCATCCTAAATAATTCGCAAATAGTAACCATAATAAATATGGTATCAATAAATAGACAGATATATATTTCTTGTAATTATAAAATAATATCATTACTATTATAAGTGTTATTAATGTCAATAAAACAATAAAAGCCGATTCTAACAATTTATGATATTTAAATATTATCGGTGTATAAATAAAATTAATTATTAAATGAATGATTGGTATTATCCAATAAATTAAAGATTTGTCTTTTAACGCTAAATAATATGATATACCTATCAATAAATATAATATAGACCATGCAATAGAAAATACATATCCTTTAGGCATTAATTCAGGTTTTTTTAATGTTTGATACCATTTATCAGGCTTCGTGAAAAAACCTATTAAAAATCCTATAATTATTGGCATAAATATTATTAAAAATTTCATTATTAAAGTTATTTTATGTATATATAAAATAAATGGAACATCTGGAGGAAGGAGTATGTGTTAAATTTATTTATTGTAATAATTATACGAAAAATTTTAAATTTATTTATTGTGATAATAAACATTATGATTATATTACTACACCAGAAGAAGATGGTAATTGTATAAATCCAACAGTATTATATGAATTATTATTAAAGAAATTAGAACTAACTGATAATTCAATAATGTCTTATAATTTTCATATTTATAATAACTTAGAACCAATTTATAAGACAATTGCTTTAAAACATTTAGATAATCCAGAAAATTATCATAATTTAATTAATATATGCGATATTGCTGAAAAATGTCCTAAAACACTCGCAATTATTTATACATATATAAATATTAATGATATCAATTTTAGTTCTCTTAAAGTTAAATTGAATGATGGAAATGAAATTTCATTAAATGAATATCGAAAAAGGGTTAATAATGGTGGTGGATTACAAATAAAAACCGAACAATCATTTGTTCGTGAAAGTACAATTCAACATTATTTTGAAAATGCATCAAATATCCCAGCACCCATTCTTGAATATGAAGATGGTGAATTAATTGTTGTAGATGGTAACAATAGACTAGCATATTATTTAATAAAAAATCAAATACCTATAATACCAGCTATAATTGTTATTCAAAACCCTGAAACTGTTGTTACTCGAATCGGAAAACGTCTTCTTGAACACGATGAAATTGATACCATATCATGTAGAACTAGGTTAAAAACGGCTAGACAATAGTTTTTGCTAGTTTTATATAATTTTCTTTTTTATTGTCATCCATTCTTTTCAAATAATTGATTTGAGCTTTAAATGCATATATTTTATTTAATAGTTCTGTATGAGTTAATAAGAAATACCAATATAAGGCATCCCATAAATTGAACCATTTTTCATTTTTATAATCACTCATCTTTTTTATATAATTCGATGATGATATATATGGTCTTGTCATCATACTTATTGATTTTAGTGAATATTGTGACATTCCATATACATTTGGAACCATTACCCATTCATATGCATCTATAAAACAAATCATAAACCATTTATATATTTCATTTGGGTCTATTTGTAATAATAATGCTAAATTACCCATTATCATTAATCGTTCGATGTGATGTAAATATGCATATTCTTTGACCTTTGAAATCATATCATTTATTATTGGAAAATTACCGGTCTCATTATACCAAGATTTAGGAAGTTTATTGTGATGATTTAAATTATTCATTTTCATCATTTCTTCGCCATGATAGATATATATAAATCTTGTATAACTTCGCCATCCTATTAATTGTCTTATAAATGCCTCAGTCGTTATTAATGACGTTGTCTTGTTTTTGTTATAATAATTCATAACTTCTGTTATTATAGTTACAGGTGTTATCAATCCTATATTTAACATCGGTGACAAAACAGAATGAGAACCAAATATTACCTTCTTTGATATCGCATCTTGATATTTCCCGAATGTTTCGAAACGTTTTATTATAAATTTCCTTAAATGGTCTCTTGTTTCTTCATGGGTTATTGGATAATAAAAATTATCAGTATTTCCAAAATTATGTTTAAAATTCTTATTTACATATTCCCTCGCTTCTGTTATATATTCATTCGTATATGTCTTTATTTTTTCTTCTTTGTAATCTTTTCCAAATGCATTACGATTTTCTTTATCATAACTCCATTTATCACCAACAGGTTTATCGCCGTCCATCAATAAATTCAATTTCTTTCTCATCCATTTATAAAAACTTCTATCATGATAATAATTCTTCTTATTTGTAAAATTGTTTCTATATTCTTCTAAATCTTCTCTAGTTTCTATAAATGCCGGTGTATCTATTATTTTTATATTATATTTCGATAGTTTTTTAATTATAGGCTTATCAATAGGGTCAAATAAATAAATATCACATCCCATACATATTTTATCATAATTAATATTCGAATAATCTATATATATTACATTTTTATTATTTTTACTAATTTTATCATAATAATATTTCATCGATGCACGATGTAACATTAACTTCTGTTTGTGCTGATAATTACTGAAATCTTCTATTATATAAATTTTGTCCATCTGTTGCAAATATTTATTATTTTCAAATAAATGCATCGGTAATATCAAAAAAATCTTCATTCTTATTTAATAATATCTATCTTTTGTTTTCAAAATATTTATTAATTTCTGCATTCGCTTCTGTTCTATCAAATGAAAATTCAATAATTTATGCAAATCTTCATTATCCTTCTTACTCGTATTTAATTCATCCAATAATGAATAACTATCTATTATTAACACTATCAATAAAAATGACATAAATGACATATATATTAGTTTGTAATATTCCGATAAAAAATTAAATAATAAATATGTAAAAATATATGCAATCGAAAATAATACCAATAATATAATTATACAACGGATTTTCATTATTATCGATTTATCGGCATATTTAAAATGATAATATCAATTTTTTATTATCAATATAAAAATAATATTCGGACGTTTTTAAAAACCAAATATCAATTTATTTCTTATATATAGAAAATGATAAAACTTTCTATAATTATAATACTTGTATTTATCGTTCTAATTACAATATTTGCATTATATTTTTCAACTACAATCGAGAATTTTACAGATAGCTCAACTAAAGACCCTAAATACGATTATCAAAAAATTCTTAAAGATTTTTATGACGAATTAAATAATTCTCCTTCAGGTTCTTCTGGCGATGTTACTAGTTCTTCTGCTCCTGTTCTTACCGCTGCTACTCCTTCTGATAATAACAACAATAATAACAATAACAATAATAATAACAATAATAACAATAATGCTACTCCTGCTACTAATGGTTCAAGTGTGACATTGTCGCCTCAATCGTCTTCTATGGTTGATTTTATAGCATTAATTGAAACTTATAAACCATGGGGTGCATATTTTGCTGGTAATGTTTCAGATGATAATAAATTATTGGATTTATTAAATAGAGATAATAGAAATGCTATAATTACAGGTCAAATAGTTAAAAATAATATTAATGGTTTTGGCGCTACTAAGAATGTAGCTTCTATTTCAGGAACTATAAATACCACGATAGAATGGGGTCAAAATAGTATTTCACCTGAATATACTATTTGTTCTATTACTAGATATACCGGCAATACAAATAATAAACGTATTTTGACCGCTAAAGATGCTTCACCGACAAATGATTGGCTTCACGGTCATCAATTTGGAAAACGAGGTGTTGTTTATTATAATAATGAATATAAAATTGATAATTCTTTAACTATATCCGGTAATGTTAATGATTGGGTCGTTACTTGTGCTAGTAGCAAAGGACAAACACCGACTAATGTTTTTATTAATGGCGTCCCTTCAGGTGTTAAAGAAGGTGGTGTTGGCGGACTTAAATTATCTATCAATAAAATTGATAATACTAATATTATAAATGAATTTTCTGATTTTGCCTTGAGTTATGTTATAATATGGGATGTTGCTCTGAGTGATACTGCCTTAAAAATAGTTTCAGATAATCTAATCAATTATTTAATAACCGGTGAAAATATTATATTTGATATGGGTTCTTTAACTATCGATGATAAAGTTAAAGTTCTTAGTGTAAAATCAAATTTTATTCAAGCAGAAACTAATAAACTTGTCTCTAAGTTATCTACCAATACTAATGCCAATGCTAATACCAATACCAATACCGATATCAATACCAATACCAATACCGATACCAATACCGATACTAATACAAATACTGATGTTAATGTTAATGATAGTGTTACAAATATTTTAAATAAAGTTGCAAATCTTGAAAATAATTTAAGTAATAGCGAGGTTGTTCAAAAAGTTCCTTCAACTAATGTTTTAACCGCTGCTCAAGAACAAACAAATAATCAAGCTAATAAAGCAACTATTTGTAATTTAGTAGATGAAATGCCCAATCCTTTGATGAGTTCATTCTCCGATGAAATGATTAATGTACCTATAACAAACACTGATAAGGCTTATCAGTCTTATTTATGGTGTAAATGCGACGGTGTCAATGGTGTAAAAGCTAATACTGATAACTGTAAGATGTATGAAGTATGCAGACGTAATTATGTTAATAATAATAGAATTGATTTTAAAGCTAATAGTAAAACTATTAGTAGTATAGACAATAAAATATATGATAGTTGTATCAATGTTTTCGAAAATTTCCCCCGTTATCTTGATGCAAATAAATAAATAAAAAAAACTATAGTTTATTTATTAAAGTAATATAAATAATGGATGCAATTTTTAATAATGCCGCTTTTATTACTGGCTTTCGGGCCTTTGACGTCTGTAGAAATAAAAATATAGTCTCTAAAATACGGTCTATCAATGATATAAATTATGATATCGATAATACAAATTTTTCTAATGTTTTTTATCAAGAAGACGTGGTTAATCGTAAAACCATTCCTTATATCTATGGTAATGTAGATAGTTTTATTAATTTTCCCGATATTATCAAATACCCCCGCTATTCTATTTGTGTTATTTCTAAATATAATGGTAATGTCAATGGTAATGGTAATAATGGAACTATTTTAAATATTGTTAATCCTAATAATATTATTTCTTCTTTTGGTCATAATAATAAAACTGCTGGAATAGTTCAATTTAATAATTCTTCAATAACTAATGATTATACCGCTAAAAATAATTTAAATAATGAATGGGTTGTTACTTGTGTTTCTTATGATAGCACTAAAGAAAATGAAACTAAAGGCATTACATACATCGGTAACAATGATATTAATTATAATAGTTATAATTATGTTGATATTCAAGCAGTTATCGGTAAATTGAATATTAATAAATCTTCTAATCCTTCCTTAAATAGTGATTGGGCGTTATCTCATTTATTTGTTTGGAATATTGGATTACCTGAAAATATCTTAAAATTTATTTTTACAGCTATGACTGCTTATATTAGAAATCCTGCTGATAATGACATAATTTTATATAATAATCATCCTCGAAATCTTCCTTCGTGTGTAGAAAGACTTTATAAACCCCCTCCATTTATTAATAATAATTTTGATGCTCTTAATGTCAGAACTCCATGGGCTTTGTATTTTCCCGGAAGTTACAACAGAGAATTAAATATCTTACCAGACCTTCTCGGAAATGTTTCACGAAATATTACTGATATGAAAAATATTAAATTTGAAAATAATACTATTTACGGTGGTCTCGATAGTTATGTAAAATTTCCACCTAATTCAATTAATTCCAATTTTACTATTTGTTCTATAACTAGATATACATCAACAAATAAAGATTATAATAATAAAATTCTTCAATCTTTCAATAATAATAATCAGTTTTACCACGGACATTATAAAAATAAAACGGGTGTCATCGAATATGATAATTATGAATTTGCTAAATATGTCCCTTCTACTAATCCTATAAATTCTTGGGTTATTACTTGTGCCAAAAATACTAATTCACCTCATAACGTTATTATTAATAATGATAGCTGTGGATTAAATATAAATACTGATAATTATATTAAAACATCAAATTCTCTATCCATCAATATTAATAAAACTTCTGATTTTACTCAAAATAGTGAATGGGCTATGAGTTATGTTATTATTTGGGATAGTCATCTAACTGATGCTGAAATTACTCTCGTTTCTAATGCATTATATAATTATCTCATTAATAATCAATTATTGATTTTTGAATTACCTGATTTAACATTGCAACAGGAACAGCAACAATATAATATTTATCCCGGTTTAAATTTAACAGAACTGCAAAAAAAGATGCTGTTATATTAGATAATAATAATGGCAAAACCAGAATTAATCAATGCATATAAAAATGCACGCAATCTAATATCCCAAACACCCGCTGATAAAGATAAAATTATTAGTGATTATATTGATTTGGTTATTAAAATTACTGATTATAATAATCATGATGGCAATAATAATAATAATAATCAACTTGGAAGTATGCTAAAAAATCCTCTAGAAATAGCTATTTATAATAACTTTCAAAAATATGGAACTAATAATGATGATTTGAATAATTATGATAACAATAAAAAATCTACTTATAATGAAAGTGCTAAATTTCTAGTCAATATGGCAAAATATACAAGTTATCAATAAAAATATAAATATATTTTATAGAAATATGGAAACATCTTTTTTAAATAAAACTTTCGATTATACTCAAGAATTAATAAACAAAAATCCCGAAAACGAAGATAAACTAATTTCCGAATATATTGATTTTATTATTAAAGTCAAAAGTAATAATAATAAACCTTTTGTTCGTTCCCCTGTTTATAGTGATAACGATGATTTAATTTCTGGCAATGTCAGAATTAGAAACAATTTTCAAAAATATAATTCTCAAGAACCTATTTTTATTCCTACTACTCCCGCTAATCCTAATTCTCCCCCCGTAATTATACCAATTCCGCCTCCAGAAACTACAGTAGCTACATTTAGAAATAATATTGAAGGGTTTAAAGGTTATTATAGATAATAATAGTAAGAATGGAAAATTATAATGATGACAATACTAAATATTTTAGTTTTGATGGTTTAAATTGTATGACAAGGGTTATTGATATTACGGATGGAGATACTATAAAAACTATTATTAAATTTAAAGATGAATATTTTAAAATTATTGTTAGATTGAATAATATTGACACTTGCGAAACTCGTAGCAAATGTGAAGAAAACAAAAAATTGGGATTGGATGCAAAGAAACGTATTTATAATTTGATTACAGGTAAAACCATTAACGATATTGATAAAAAAACCATTAAAAATGAATTGAATTCTAATTGCTATGAAGTTTATATTAAATGTTATGATTTTGATAAATATGGCAGAGTTCTTGCCGATATCTATTCTAAACCTGATGATATTGATAGTTTTTCGTCTATCCTTATCAAAGAAAAATTAGCTTATGTTTATACAGGAAAAACAAAATTGACCGAAAAAGAACAAATCGAACTTTTGGCTTAAACTTCTATTTTTTTCAATATTGAACTCTTTCTATAAATGACTTCATTATTTGTATTATCATATCTCGCCAATGTAAAGAAATAATCACTCAATCTATTCAAAAATTTCACACATTGTTCTGGGATATGTTCATATTTATTCATAATACCCACTAATTTTCGTTCGCATCTTCTACAAATCGAGCGAACAACATGAATATTTCCAGATGGTAATATAAAATTTGTTAGTTTTGGTAATTTTTCTGTAATTCTATCAATTTCTGTCTCTAAAGTTGTTAGAACTGTATTATCACTATCAAATGTATATTTATGATTTGGATTTGCAATTATCGTATTCATATCAAATATCCAAATTTGAATTTCAGGCAATAATTCAGGATTTGTTATTAATCCAATGAAACTATTCAATTCATCTAAATCTCCAATCAAATCTATTAATTCTGATGATTTAGAAATTTTAGAACAATCAAATAAAGATGTAATACCTTTATCACCTGTTTTAGTGTAAATTTTCATTGTTTTTTATTTATATATTGTGTGTTATGTTTAAATAATGACAAAAATGACAAAAATTTTTTTTGCCATTTCTTTTTCTTCGCGCGTTCTCGTTTCATGACTGCTTACAGGTTGATTTGATTTCAGAATTTCTAATGAGTTTTTTCCATTCCTTATTCAATTCAACTCTAAACTCGTAGTTGCAATAATGAGTATTGAAACACTCAATGCGACCACATAGAAAGCCATAATAACAACGTCCATCCCGATATTCAATATCCGTTTCTGCGTGTTTTTCATCGTCATACAACATGACGAATAAATTCTTAACTCGCTCTCGGTCTATTTCATCGGTTATTACGTGATTATACTTGCATTCAGTGCGGCTACAGTTGTGCATCTTGCAAAATCGCATTTTGATGGTGGTTGACATCCTTTTCAGTATGTAATTATTTTAATAAAAGTAATCTACTCACTTTTTATTCGGTTTTTATTAAATTAATACAAAAATATATTTAAGGCTTTATTATTGATATCCTTAAATATATTTATTAAGAATGCCAAAAACTTAAAGTTTTGACATTTTTCTGTTTGTTTTTTACAAGTTCGCCAGCTTCTCCATATCCTCCTCGTTAATCTTGTATTTGGTCTTCATCTCGGCCAATATCCTGTCTCGGTTTTCCTTGCGTGCAACCTTTCGCCACTCCTTATTTATCTCCTTACGGAAGTTAATGTTGCAGTAATGCTTGAAGTTGCACTCATCACGACTACAAAGAGCACCGAAGAAACAAGGAACATTCCTTACTCCCTCCGGGTCTGTCTCGTTGTGAGTTTTTCTATCGAACTTTTCGTCATACATCTCCTTAAAAAGTGCTCTGTCATCCTTGTTTTCGATATAATGCTTAAAGCCACATTCGTCACGATTGCAAGTGCAGGAGAAATTGCAGTTCTTAATAGTTGCGGACATCCTTTTCAGTATGTAATAATTATAGTTATATAAACTAATCAGTTTTTTATTATTTTACTATAATTATTGAACAAAAATAATCGTAATAAAAATAATGCCAAAAAATATTTTTTTAGCATTATTTTATTTCGTTTCATAACTCCTTCCATTTTTGGATGAATTCTAATCTGAATTCGTAGCTACAATTATGAATGCTATAACAATCTGCGCGAGAACAGAGCGGACCATAGAAGCAATTGACATACTCTTGTTCATCTCTTCCAAATGTTTCAATCTCTTCTTCTGCGTGTTTTTCATCATCATACATCAGTTTAAACAGCTTCTTCATTCGAAGCCGGTCCTTTCTGTTGTCAATGATGTGCTTATTCTTGCATTCCGAACGGTAGCAGTTGTGCATCTTGCAAAATCGCATTTTGATGGTGGTTGACATCCTTTTCAGTATGTAATTATTTTGATAAAAGTAATCTACTCACTTTTTATTCGGTTTTTATTAAATTAATACATAAATATATTTAAGGCTTTCGTGTTAATTTCCTTAAATAAAAATTGATTAAATTTTTAAAGTTCGATTATATATGAAATATTTGTATATTCAGGAAAATAAAGATTGGAACTCTGAAAACAAATTTAAATATGGTTATACAGAAAATCCTAAAAATAGAATTATAAGCGAACAACATTCTCATAAATCCGTTTATATTGCTTTATATGAATGTTTTGAAACTGATAATTATATTTATTCATTTAAAGAATATGATAAAATTATTTCTAGATTACGTAATTTAGATAATTATCAAATTATTCAAGAAAAAATAGAATTTAATATTAATGATATTTCTAAGTTTATCGAAATTAAACAATTCTTAATCAATGACGGCGGAGGAACTGAATTTATTAAATCTAATCAAGGTATTGAATTACTCGATTTTATATTTATTCATGTCTTTAAAGAAATTGGCATAAATACCAGAAAATTATCAAAAGATGAAATTGATACTATCAATAACGAAAATAATAGTAATGATGATAAAAATGATGGCAATGACAATGATAATGACAATGAAAATGACAAAGAAAATAAATTGAGAGATTATCAAATTAATATTATTGATAAATATTCTATTGATGCATTAATTAAAACTCATAAATTTTATTTAGAATTGGCTACTGGTGCAGGTAAATCTACCATTATTTATTATACCTTAAATAATATTATTCTTAAAAATATTCATCCTTATTATACTATTATCATATTTACACCTAGAATTAATATTTCTTCCCAAAATATTGAATATAAATATTTAAAAATCTTTAAAAGAAAATTTAATGTTTATTATAACAAAAAAATTAAATCATTTAATAAATCTTCCTATAATATTATTAGTTGTTGTATTCAATCATATCAATCTATTTATGACGATTTTATTATTAAATATGATATTGATAATATTATTATTTGGTTTGATGAAGCCCATTATACTATAGAAAATTGGGTTAGTAATTATAACTGTCATTATAAACAATTTTATCTTAATGATAATAAACGAATTGTTTATAGGTTATTTACATCTGCTTCACCAAATAAAAATATTGTCAAATCTAATATCAATATCTTTGGCGAATTGTATTCACCTATTTCTGTAAGAAATTTAATTAAAGATAAATGGCTCGCACCAATACAACCTCATATTATGGAATTTGATGAGGTTGAAAATGAAGGAGAAGACGACGATGGAAAAAAGAAGTATTATTATTATATTAATACTATTTTAAACACATTTCAAATATTAAATAAAACTATTGGCTTAAATTTTCATAATAGTTGCAAAAATGCCGAGTTTGCATTCCATGCTCATTATGATAAATTCATTAATAGCCAAACTAATATTAAACCATATATTTTAATTAGTGATGAAAAAATAAATAAAAAAGTTAGTGAAAAATTAAATGACAATTATAAATATTTATTGAATTTTCAAGATTTTCACAAAGAACCCAATAATGCTATTGCATATATTGTTAATATGTATAATATGGGCTATGACAATTATAAAATTGATTTCCTTTCTTTCGGTGACCCGAAACTGTCTAATAAAGATATTATCCAATCTATAGGCCGTGGAATAAGACCTGATAAATTAGATGATAATGGCAAAAACAAATTAAAAATTAATGATATTATTATTCCTATTTATAATACATCTGATAATGATGACATTTATATTAAATTTTCAAAAATTAAAGAAATATTACAATATTTGATTTATGATATTGGGTTAGATATTAAAGACATCAAGATTTATAACCGAAAACTCGAACAAAAAAATAAAATAATTGCTTCTTCTAACCCTGAAGAACTAGCCGAATATAAAATTATCAGCAATATTATTAAATGGGATATCGAACCTTCCTCTGAAAAATGGAATTTAACAAAAATTATTAATCATTTAATTAATAATAATATTCATGATTATAATTCATATTTAGAATACATTTCTTTAAAAGAAAATGAGGCTTTAAATCTACCATTAGAATTATTTAAATCTTATTCTAACTTTGATTTTAATTATACCTATAAAAATAATTCAAGTCCTTATTATAGTCGGGATGAATGTATAGAAGCTATTAAAAGATATAAAATTGATTTTATAGAAGATGATGACATAGATAAAGAAGATAATAATCAAATTATTGAATTTCTTCATAACAAAGACCCAAAAATACCAAATCATATATTCTGGAATTATTATGGAGGTTCAATTAAGGATTATATATTATTTCCTTGAATAACAATTCTGCCTTATTTTTATTAATTTCAATTTCCTGTTCTAAAGTTTTAATTAGATTATCATTGAATTCTAAATATTCAACTAGTTCTTTTTGTTTTTCAATTGTTGGAATCGGGATTTCTAAATTCATTAATTCTTTCATATCTATATTTCCATTATTTGTGCAATATAATGCTAATTCTTGAATTTTTGATTGAATATGAATTAAATAATAATATAAATATTTAATATTATATATTTCTTCATTTTTTAATAGCAATTGAAATACTGCAATATTAGCAGCACATTTACCATTAACAATAAATACTTTACCAATTCCATAATCATTACTAATTGGTTTATTTGCACATCCTCCTGATTTAATAATTAATAAATATTCATTACCATCAAAATCATAATTGCTATGTGTTCCACTCGGATTATTACATGATGCTCTATAAAATGGATATTCACCAGAATTAGTAATATCTTTAGAATTAGTAGAACCATTACCATTTAATGTAAATATTTCACCTAATGTTTTAAATACGATTTGTGTCTTAATATTCATATTAAGATACTGTTTATTCAAATTCTTAATATTTTCTATTTTTTCACTATTGAGTTTAACAGTTTTTTCATATATCATATCTAAATACTCTACAATATTATGTTGAACTTCTAATGATGGAATACGAATTTCTAATTCTTCTAGTTGTTCTTTTTTAATACCTGGTTGTCCTGCTCCTGATTGTAGTTCATAAATTAATTTTTGTATAGATTTTAAATAGTAATATATATAATCTTTTAATGTTATATTATTAATTGTATCTATATAAATACCATGATTTGAAACAAATATTTTTGAATTATATTTACTAATATAACCCGCATATGCACCATCTTTACTGATTATAATTGTATTTTCAGCAACATTATATTCATTATGATATCCTAATGGTTTTTGTCCTCCTCCAATGACGGGATAATCACCATTAATTAATTTATCTTTTGTAATATTTGCACCGTTTTTTAAAGTACATACTTCACCAAGTTTTTTAATTTCAATATTAGGATTAATATAGGTAAGTTCTTTTTTGTTATCTTCAAAACTAAATTGAATTTTGTCATTTAGTTTTTTATTTCCTAAAATTTTTACAGTTTCATTTAATTCTATAAATTCTATTTCCTGATTATAATTATCGTTATTACATTTTTTTATAAATAATGCCTTCGTCTTAATTCCTGTATTTGTAAATAAACCACCTTTAATATTTACGATTTTTAATATTTGACAATTGTCTAATATAAATTTTCTTATTGTTAAATTATTTGTTGATGTCATTACTTCGCCATCCGGTAAAATAACACATGCTACACCATCTTTTTTTAATGAATAAATAATTAATTGAATAAATAATGTTGTTCCTGTATTTGAACTAATTGGATATATATCCTTGAATTCAATTTCACTATTCGGAGCTATTCTATTTTTATAATTGTCAAATAATTTATTTAAATCTTTGTATTTATTCTTCGTTCCAAATGGCGGATTAATAATTATAATATCAAATTTATCTTCTTCTTTATTGAATAAATATGGATTTTCTATTAATGCATTACATCTTATGATATTAGGATTATATTGATTTGTTGCCAACATCAATGAAGCACTGCCAAATTTAATCGTATCTTTTTCAATATCACAACCATATATTTTAGAAGGATTGATTTTATCTTTACAATAATTATATGTATAACACAATAAACCACCCGTTCCTAAACACAAATCACATAAACTGAAATTTGAACCCTCCTTATTTAAAATAATTTCCTTAAACCCGCATTCATTTAATAACGACTTGATAATAATTCTAGGTGTAAAGAATTGGCCCAATTCTTTCGAATTGACCTTACCCTGATATTTAAGGAAACTTTCATGAATATCGCCGTTTTTCATAAAGAAATCATTAATGAAGTCATCTGTAATTTTAAAATTAGAAATGATTTTAATTAATCTAGTTATATCATAATCATTCGGAGTATTAAAATTAGCATCTTCAGGAATATAAATATTATCAAATAACCGTGACATAAAATCTTTAATAAAATTGTTCCAATCGTTTTTTATATTTGAATGGTCTTTTAAGAAAATTGAAATATCATATATATAAGATTTATATTTATCTATTTTTGCTTGTTTTATCAAACATTTATCATTAATATTAGCATCATCTAATACCGATAATAAATATGGATTGTTTTTTGATAATAGAATATTGAATATCTTTAATATTAATACTCTCATAATATCGTTTTGAGCTTTTGAACCAACGATACCAGCACTTTTATATAAATAATTATGGGTTCGTTTGATTATCAAATCGATATCTGTCGTTTCTGTGTTTAAATCGTCATCTTCATCATTGATATCAACTAAAAAACCTAGTTTTTTTAAATTACTCAATATAGTCTTCTTAGCCATTGGCTTTTTAGCTTTTGTCAAATAATTGATTTCTTTTTCTTTGCAGAATTCTATCAATTCTTCAAGGCTTTTATTATTCATCTCTATAAGTATTTATTTATCATTAAATATTAAATCAATTTTTTTTCAAAATAACAAAAATGCCAAAAACTTAAAGTTTTGACATTTTTCTGTTTGTTTTTTACAAGCTCGCCAGCTTCTCCATATCCTCCTCGTTAATCTTGTATTTGGTCTTCATCTCGGCCAATACCCTGTCTCGGTTTTCCTTGCGTGCAACCTTTCGCCACTCCTTATTTATCTCCTTCCGAAAGTTAATGTTGCAGTAATGCTTGAAGTTGCACTCATCACGACTGCAGAGAGCACCGAAGAAACAAGGAACATTCCTTACTCCCTCCGGGTCTGTTTCGTTGTGAGTTTTCCTATCGAACTTTTCGTCATACATCTCCTTAAAAAGTGCTCGGTCATCCTTGTTCTCGATATAATGCTTAAAGCCACATTCGTCACGATTGCAAGTGCAGGAGAAATTGCAGTTCTTAATAGTTGCGGACATCCTTTTCAGTATGTAATAATTTTGGTTAAGTAAAATGATCCGTTTTTTATCATTTTACAAAAAAAATAAAACAATTATTTGTTTATAGTATTAAATAAGAATTTACTAGTAAAGCAAGTAATCCGCCAGTTATTTGAGCGATTATATAACCTATTGCTGTTGATAATGATATATTACCCTTGAAGAGCATCATAATACTTACAGCCGGATTATAATGACCTCCTGATATCTTACCTCCAAAATATATGGCCGCTAATAAACCTACAGCTATTGCTATAGGTCCATATGAACTTTCGGCCACTGCACTTAATATTATTGATAAGAAAATAAACGTGCCTAAAATTTCTACTATTAATGCCTGTGATTTCATTTTATTATTATGAAATATTTTTATTTTTTTATTTTGATTATCTCACTGGACAAGCACCACCCGCACAATCAGACGTCAATTCGTTATCTGATTGACTATTAATATTACCTGACGTAATTGGGATTACTTTTTTAATCATTTCTTCATATGTCTCTTTGCTTATTTCTTCAAATGGTGCTTGTTTAAATCCATGTTCGTTATGTAACAGGAAACTACAAGTTTTAATATTTGTTCTAAAATTCTTAATTAACCATTCCTTAATTTCTTCTAATTCATGTAATCTATAATAAATTGTAACTGATACGGAATTATCACTCCAATTTGTCTGCAAATCTTTGATTACGTTTAATTGGTCAATTGCCGACATATCCTTAGCTAATACTGTCCCTTCGGGATATCTACAAGGAAATTCAATTATTTGTGTTTTCTTATCTTCCGTTCCATCAAAATTAAGTTGGTATTCAATACGGAAATTATTTTTTTTTGCCAAATTAATTAATTGGGTATTTGATGAACCAATTCTAATTCTTCTAATAAAATATTGATAAATTCCAGGATGTGCTCCTGAACAAACACCTGATAATAATGATAACGTTCCTGAAGGCTTGACTGTTGTCAATTTTACTGAAGTTCCAACACCGATTTTTTTAGAATAATTAACATCATATTCACGCAAATATTCATATAAATCAGATAACCATGATTTCTGTTCTGCTGAACTTTGCAAATAACCAGTAATACCAATTCCCATTCTCATATTTTTATGTACGATTTTCTCGGTTTCCTCTTGATGACATTTCAATAATAATGAATGTTTGCAAATTCTATATAGTATTGATGCTATTTCTTTTAATTCTTCATAATTTTCAATATTACACAAAAAGATTTCTGATAAACAACATGTTTCATAATTAGCTAATGATTGTTCTGCACATGGATTATAACCCTCTACATCCGGGTCAGGATATTTAGAACCGTCTTTAATTCTTCCGATTTGTCTTGATAATTCCAAATTGATTAATCCATATGGCTCACCATTTCCTTTATATCCTTCCCAAAAGTCTTCTGGAAGGTTTTTGATATCACTACAAACAACTGAATTATTACTCATACAACGCCAATTTGGAATATTTCCCAAATCCCATCGTTTCGCATTTAGATATTCGATATCATCATAATCTCCCAAACAAATCAATGCTGAATTGTGTGTCAAATAACCATTACAGAAAAATTCATGAACTTCATCAACTTCGATATCATATGTTTCAACACTATCTAATGTTTTCATGTCTATTACTTCAGTCGATGAACAATCAACTTGATTAATCTTAATATTATTCGTCTTAATATCTTCGTTTATTTTGATTGTCGTATCTAAATTAATATTATTATTCAAAATTTCTAATGATTGTGTATCGTTAATTACCAAACTTAATTTATTTTTTCTACATTCCATTCCCGTGGAATATACCAAATTGTTCAAATCATTATTATAAACCTCGGTTAATGTATTGATTGTTACTATTCCATTCTCAAATTTATTATTCATACCATCTATTACCCCTGAAATATATGATATTCTGTTGTTTAGTGTCGTTTCATTGATAAAATAACTGATTGTATTCGATTTAATATAATTATTAATATAATTAATGAAATTTTGTGATGAAATTTCAATTGTATAAATATTATTTGCTTTATCGGTCGTTGTTGTCAATGAAATATTATCGCCGAATTCTTTGATTATCTTTGAAATCTTTTTCAATTGTTCATAATCTCTCGCTGAAATTTTTAGAGTTTGTTTATTTACCATATTAGCACCTGTAACCAAAAATCCAAAAAACCATGATAATTTTTGTGTTAATTTTGGCACTGTCAAACGGTCTTTTCTTGTTGTGAATTCAATTGAAGGCATTGAAATATTATCGGTTCCTTCAATTGCCGTTTTTGTTAATATTAGTTTATTATTGATTTTTAGATTTTCCGCCTCTACCCAACTATAACCATTCTTACTATCTAATATTGCCATTTTATGATTTCTAGTGCAAATGAAATCTCCCTTGTTCGTTGTTACTGATACAACTTTTTGAACTCCTTGAACAAACTTATTTTCAACTTTTTTATATCCATGGGTCGTTAATACCTCATCACCAACAATAATATCTTCGATGTTAATCAATCCGTTCTTTGTATGAACTTTTGCTCCTTTTGGCAAACATCTTCTAACATTACCTGCTACTACAATTGAAGCAATAATATTCACAATGTCTAAACAATCCACTCCCGTCAATTTAGTTCCTCTGCGTTTATTTAAGATTTCCTGAATATTCTTAATTCCTTTCACCAAATCTTCAGGACCTGATGCAATACCTCCAAAACCTTTAATTTTTGTTCCTGCACTTCTAATTAAAACTGTCGAATAACTAAATGATTTACCTTTGTAAAAATATGCCTCAAAAATCTTCTCAAATAATGAACCCCAGCCTTCACGACTATCTGGAACAATGAAATCAGCGTCTTTAGTATCCAATCGTGTGATTATGATTTCTTTATCAAGAAGTGGCGGTAGTTTATCTACATTTTCACGTTGAATATTAAAACCCACACCAGTTCCTAACATAAGAACATCAAAAATCCAAAGAAACGGCCGAATTGGTTCATCGATTTTAACAAAAGCACAATTTTGCAAACTCATAATACCCAATTTAGAAATATTCGATGTTCCTAATTGCCATAAGAAACGACCAGCAACTGAACATTTCAAACTCATCAAATATTTATAAGCCTGTTTCAATTCATTATTCGTAAAATTAACATGTAATTGACTTTGACAACCATCCAAAATTCTTAAAATAGTATCTCTGAATTCTTCCGTTGTTTCGTCTTTATCGTCGTCTTCATGTAATCTTCTAGCATAAGTTCTTTTATAAGTAATATAACCAAGCATTCCCCAGGGTGTGATGATATCATCTGGAATTTTTGATAAATAACTCGAATTATTACGATTTTTCATTTTATCATTACGATAACTAATATAATGTTTGGCTGTATCATAATATTTAAAAATCATTAATGCATTCTCAACCAAATCCTGAATTTCTTCAATCTTATAATTATCCGTATTCTTCTTATCAAGTTCTTTATTGATATAATCTAACAATTTATTCATTTCAACATCGTCAATATTGACATTCGTATTATTAAACGCAATTCTCAAAACCTTATCAATCTTATTAATATCAAAAATAGATGAGGTATTATCACGTTTAATTATAGTCTTCATTTTTTAATTAATATATATGAGTAGTTTTTATATTCATTTATTTTTCATATCAATAATTTCTTTATGTAATTCTTTTATTGCTTCTATCAATACAGGAACTATTCTTGCATAATTTATTGTCAAATAATTTTCACCAGATTTTGATATTATATCATTATTTTCACCACTTTGCATATCAAATGGTGCTAATTTAACTATTTCAGGTATAACTTTCTGAACTTCTTGAGCACTTAGGCCAATTTCTTGTTTATCATTTGAATAGCCAAATGACTTTGCCAAATCATTTGGAGTATAATAAAATCCATTAAGACTATTAATAATCTCAAGTGGATTATTAATATTCGATGTTATATTTTTTAATCTAATATCAGAATAAAATGCAGTAATATCATTTGTTGATGCTATTTCACCTGTAACATGTAAAGCTATAGTTGCAAATGTTGTCGCTGTTCCTGCACCACCAATACCAACATTACCGTTAGCATCTATTATTAATTTATTTACATTATTTACATAAAATTTATGACCTGCTGGAGTTGAATACCATACATTAGAAGAAGCTTCTACACCTATTGCACATGGATATGCATTGTTTGCTACACCTGGTAATAATACTATTCTTGAACCACTTCCGCCGTTAGTTACATCTGTATTTGTTGGAGCTGCTAACGTAGTTGAATTAAATGTAATTTTACCAGTAGAACCTGAAGCAAATGTTAAACCGTCTGAAGCAATTTGAAATGTATTACTAGTGCCTGAACTATTACTATATTGTACATAAGCGCTTCCAGTCAAATTTACACCACTTGAATTCAATATCATAGTCTTACCAGTATCACTAAATGTTATAGTAGTACTAGTAGTCATTGTAGCACTCGTATCTGTTTTCATTAAAGTAGTTGGTACAGCTGTAAGGCTAGTATAAGGAATAGTAAGATTTGTTAATCCCGAACCGTCTCCACTAAATTTATTATTTGCTCCTGTAACAGCTATATTGCCTGCAACAGTTATACCAGTACTAGCAATGTTTAAAATATTTGTTGCACCTGTATAAAATTTATGACCTCCTCCTGTTGGAGTTGAATACCATACATTAGAAGTAGTATCTACACCTATTGCACACGGATATGCTCCATCTATTACACCTGGTAATAATACTATTCTTGAACCACTTCCGCCGTTAGTTACACTTGCATTTGTTGGAGCTAATAATGTAGTTGAATTAAATGTAATTTTACCAGTAGAACCTGAAGCAAATGTTAAACCGTCTGAAGCAATTTGAAATGTATTACTAGTGCCTGTACTATTACTATATTGTATATAAGTGTTTCCAGTCAAATTTACACCACTTGAACTTAATATCATAGTCTTACCAGTATCACTAAATGTTATAGTAGTACTAGTAGTCATTGTAGCACTCGTATCTGTTTTCATTAAAGTAGTTGGTACAGCTGTAAGGCTAGTATAAGGAATAGTAAGATTTG
>Ga0209358_10000078_pt1 | contig 85933 bp, 73 predicted proteins | sample LauGreFa1BDMLBSN_2_FD_187574 | JGI IMG/M metagenome (GOLD analysis project Ga0209358, IMG submission 187574) | Freshwater lake microbial communities from Lake Michigan, USA - Fa13.BD.MLB.SN (SPAdes) (version 2) | ecosystem: Environmental > Aquatic > Freshwater > Lake | place: Lake Michigan, USA... | reverse complement strand
AGAACCATACAAACTGGTAGTCTCAAACAAACACATTGACATTTTATATTTCTGATTCAGCATCTCACGTACTTCATGTGAGGTACAAATCGCAGCCAGAAGTTTGCCACCAAGGTAATTATACCCGAATGGTTGTGCAGGTACAATAACAAAACCCATAGCAGCACATTGATTGAACCTCTGAGCACCGCCTTGGACTTGCGTAAACACTTGTCCAAGCATTTGATTTCGTGGCTTGCAGTTGATGACTGGAGAACCAAGACGAATGAATCCACACCACTTTCCTGTCTTCTTCTCAAGTACTGCCAATCGCAGACAACGACCGGGTATACTTGTCATATTAGAATGTGACGATATCATATCAAGGTAAATGTCCCATCGGTCTTGCGGCAACTCAACAATCTCAAACTCCATATCTGCCGGTGACATTGTAAAATCGGAGAACAAGTCTTCTTCTGGTCCACATCCAGGTAACGTGAATGGTCTTTCTGACATTGATGCCAGTTTCTGTTCACGCATGTACTCATCTATGCGGCCAAACTTATCGAAATAATCCGAGAATACTTTGGCAACATAAGCACCTTGTTCAACTGTCAAGTTCATACTTTGATTCCCTCAAATTTATTCCTGCGCTCTCTATTACCAAATGTACTTAGTGGTTTATCTGGTTGACCAGAATCAGAGATATCGGTCTGTGAAGATTGTTCAGTATCATAAAGTCGCATCTTAGACCTATCGATGCCAACAATGAATCTTTTAAATACACTAGGGTCAGAATACCGATTCTTCAATTGTTTTACCATAATCTGGTTCAATTGTTGTAGTTCTTCTGTACTAATCAAAGCAAACATAAAGTCAGCAGTCGCAGGCAAACCAAATGATTCACTTGTGTCTGTCAAATCAACATCGGTGTTTGTGAAACCAGACCGAGTTGTTTGTGTCGCAGTTACAATTGGCAGACCTGCTTCAACGGCAAGACCACGCAATTCTTCAGCAATCGATTTGATATATGTATATGAGTTAACAGAACCACCAGGTTTGATACGTGAAGACGAACATATATTCAAATAATCAATAAAGATAATATCAGGCTTAAAACTTTTCTTCAACTGTAACTCTTGCAACAAGGCACGGAAGTGGAGTGCATTAGCTGCGGCAGTTGGATACTCTTTGATGATTAACTTGCCTTGTGTCTTGTTCTTCAGTACACCAAATTTACGAACATAGTCATCTTTAGACATTACATGCAGTTCATCCATCGTTACATTCAACAAGTTGGCATCGATACGTTCAGCAATCTTTTCTTCAGCCATTTCCATGGTGATATACAAAACATTCTGTGCATTAGATAAACAGCTTGCGGCAACGTGACACATGAACAATGATTTACCAACACCAGTGCCTGCAAGTGCAACATTCAATGTCTTAACTGGCAGACCACCTTTGGTAATCTTATTGAAGATATCAAGGTCAAACTTAACACGTGACTCAACTTTGTGGTACAGGTCATAACGATTTGAGAAATCATCAATGTAATCGTGGCCAACATTAGGGTCAAACGATACACCCAAGGCATCACTGAGAATCTTTGGAATCTCACCTTTGGCTTTCTTATCACCTTTGTCATCCAGAATCGACACCGATTCCATGATGGCATTGTAGATTGCTTTGTCTTGGCAGAACTTCTCAGTCTGTTCAACCAACCATTTCATCTCAGTCGGTTCATCTTTGTGCTGATTGATATTCTGCAACAATTCCATAGAATTGCGAACTTCTTGCTCAGTTAACTTCTTACTCTCTGTAAGATTAATGATGAGTGCTTCGTGTGTCGGTAGACTATTGTACTTGTTGATAAACTCATCAACTTCTTTGTAAACTACTTTTTCGGTATTGTCTGAGAAATAATCTGTACGGAGAAACGGCAAAACTTTACGAGCAAACGTTTCATTGTAAATCAGATTCTTTAGAATCGAGTGTTCTAGTCTGTTCATTATGGCTTTCTTGATTAATAATAATATCTGTGAGAATGTCTCCCATCATTGTATGATATTCTTGGTCAGTTAGCAAGCTTGCATGGCCATGTTGACCTGGATTGTGTATATTATAGGTGAACTGTAGTTGACCCATAACACCTTCCTCAAATCTAACATGACCATACGAGAATACTACACCTGAATATTTACCACCGGTAATTTCAACCATCGTGGAGTCTTCTTCAGGTAAGTTTAGAAACTTGTACTCAAGCTTCTTCTGCTTCTGCCGTATCGAAATCTTCTCCCATAATGTTGCCAAAAGCGATTTCATATTTCTTCCTTACAGATTCTTTAAATGATTCATTGACAAGCATACTAGACCAAAATTCTTCGGTATTAGTATCCTTCTCACGGAACTTCTTGTCTTCTATTTCACCAGTATCTTTATTGACACGTGAGTACCAACCATTCGATGGTTTAACTACGTGGCCAGATTCAAGTGCAACATCAAGTAAGCCAGACCACTTGCTAATACCACCGTCAAAAGATACAGAGACAGGGATTTTAGATTTTTCTCGAACATATCGTGATTTCTCCACATTGATAATAAAATTGTAGCCAGTTAATTCGGTACCATCTTTCTCTTGCTGTCGACCAAGAATAAAGATGTTGTCGGCAGAGTAGTAACTGCCAGTGCCGCCACCAACAATGTCTTTAGGAAACATTCCAATTTCTTTGTAGGTGTGATTGACAACTACCATTGGAATATCTTTGAGTGATAGGTGTGGTGTGACCATACGGAACAAACTCTTCACCTGTTTTGCACGTGACATATCAGCAACTGATTTGCCTTCAAGTGCATCATCTACTTCCTTTTTAGACGCAAGATTACCAATAGAATCAATAACAATAATAAGATGCTCGCCACGTTCAAATCCCTCAAGTTGTTTCATAATATCAAACTTCAACTGCTCAATGTCAGTCAATGGTGTGTGTAAGACACGTTCAGTATCAATACCAAATGTATCAAAGTAGGACTGTGGTGTACCAAACTCAGAATCATAAAACAACATTACTGAATCTTCATACTTGTCCATGTAAGACTTGGCCATCAGCAAACTGAAAGCAGTCTTAAAGTGTTTAGAAGGACCTGCCCACATGGTAAGACCAGGGGTAAGACCACCATCTAAACGACCAGACAACGCAACGTTCACCATTGGGATAGATGTGGGAATCATATCTTTTTTGGTAAAGAACTTTGATGTTGCGAGCACAGCACTGTCTTTAATCGTGCTGTTCTTTTTAATTTTATCTAATAAACTCATACTATTCCTTTAGTTAAAAAAACTATCCAATGAATTAGTCTTCTCTGTTTTCCATTCAATACAATCTAAAATCACTTTGATTGGTTCGAGGAAAGACTTATCAAACTGTGTGTCATAATCAATATACTCTTGTAAATTGAATTCTTTTGGCAATCGACCTGGGAAAGATACGACTGATTCTTTGAAGTGGTTTGGAACTTTCAAATATGTAAACTTGAGTTTCTCACCCTCTTGAATCAACGGATACTTCTTGTCCAAATTATACTGCTTCAGGAAATGATTGTACACGATGGCACCACGAACATGAATCGGAGTACCCTTCTTATACATTGTAACAGAATCAGAATAAGTTTTCAAGCCATTAAGTCCTCTTGGAAAAGAAATATCTTCAACAGGTAAAGATTTAAATTCTTGCCTAAAGGTTTGGATGAATTCTTGTACTTCTTCTTCGGTACCAAGCATCACCATTTTAATTAAGGTATTCATCTTCTCACGAATCGCAGCCGGTGTAGAAGACTTAATCATCTCAAGTCCCATCACCTTCATATGTGGTTCGTTGTATTGAACACCCTCATTGTTATATACATTAAGAATGTAACGTTTCTTGGCAGTCCAAATACCTTTGTCTGACAAGCCTTCACGTTTCATTTGCATCTTTTGGGCATACGCATTAACATACGTAGCAAGCTCCTGGTAACTCTCATCAATAAATGGTTGTATCTTCTGCTCACATACTTTATCCATGAATTGGATAATCTGTTGTATGTTTGATTCTTTCGGATGCACCTTATCAACAAGCTCACCAAGGCGGAGATAAATCGAATCTGTGTCTGAGGCGATAACATAATCTTTGTCGGTCTTTAATAGTTTGTTCATGTAAGAATTGATTTTACTTTCAATCCACTTAATACTAAGTTGACCCGCAGAGGTAACGCCAAGAGCTTGTCGTAAATCATAGAATCGGAAATACTTGGAACCTAAGGCACCGTATGCCGAATTCAAAGATACTTTCTTCGCTAGTTGTAGATTATTATACCTAGCAATTCGTTTATCTAATTCATTCTTCTTTGTCTCATCAGTTTCAACTTCATAATCTTTCTTCGCCTGAATCATCATCTTCTTGAACTTAGAACGGTCAATGTACATTTCTTCCAACATCTTTGGTAAGAAACCTTGTTTGGTCGTACTAAAGAACTGCCCATTCGGTGTGATAGTATATCCACTCATCTTTGATAGGTCAACTGATTTAGTCAGCAGTTTATCAACGCTTACACCACGCATAATAATGTCACGCATATCTTGTGTGTAGTCTTGAGGCTCAATCAATGTTTCAGGTGAGATGTTGTATTGCATCATCAAGTGTGGGTACAAACTGTTCAAGTCAAATGAAGCGACACATCTATGCATACCTTTTTGTGGGTCTTTAACATAAGCACCCTCAAAAGCAGCATCTTTGTCTTTCATAACCTTTGGTGGCACAATGATATTACGGTTCAACAAGTAACCATATGTCATTGCATCCCACATTCTAGTTTGTGCAAATACATCATCATAGTTACACTTCGTATCATAGGCAAGAGTTAGTGCCAATTCCAACAACTTCAACTTGTCGTCTAGTTTCAGAATCAATGCTACGTCTTTAATATTATACTCAATGAACTTTTGGTAATTCAAACGATACAACTGGTGCAAGTTATCATACTCATCATATGAAATCTTGTTCTCACCAATCTCAACGTTCGCAATATTATCCAAACGATATGACTCTTGTGATTTACCACCTGGCGCATACCATCTGTACAATTCAATATAGTCAAGTGTCGAAACACCTAACAACTCATACGCAACGTTTTCACGACCCATGGCCATAACTTTGCGTTCAGAAATCATATTCCATGGTGACAACTTCTTTGTGTCATCTTCACCAAGGATACGTGATAGACGATTGACCAAATATGGAATATCAAAGAACTTGATGTTCCAACCACTCACAACATCTGGACAATTATTTGACCAGTGGTTGATAAATGTTTTGCAAAGGTCATACTCATCACGGCATTTAATGTATGTAACGTTATCATCATTATTAATATAGTCACCACAACCCATTACGATTGTTTTACCACCAACACGTGTAATACAAATGGCAGTGATTGGTTCGTTGGCTTGATATGGATCAGGGAATCCATTTTCAGAACCAACCTCAATATCGATAACATCAATTGCAACGTCTTCAAAGTCCCAATCGACCATCTGTGGATGTTCATCAGCAATAAATGCATACTCGAATCTGGTTTGGCCATAGATTTCAAAGTTTTGTACTTCATTGTACATCTTAACAAAATCACGTGCTTCACGGATAGATTCGAACTTCATAGGTTCAAGTGCTTCACCACTTAAGTTTTTAAACTTAGTTGGTTTATTAGACTTCAAAAACAAAGTCGGCGAGTAAGCAATTTTCATCTTAACCCTACGTGAATCTTTAACTCCACGATAAAGTACGTTATTACCAACACAAACTACATTAGTATAATAATTCATCTAAACTTTCATAATTATAAATAGGTGTAGGTCACGGGACTGCAATCCCTACCTACTCTAATGATAAAAAGGAATCATCAGCATGAATATTTATTACATATATCAACACCGAAGAAACGATACCGGTGAAATCTTCTATGTAGGTAAAGGCAAAAAGAACCGTTGCTTTGAGACTACAAATCGTAACACACATTGGCAAAATATCATTAACAAAACAGATTATTCTGTGGAGTTATTATACGAGTATTTGTCTGAAGATGTGGCAAATCTTATTGAAATTGGCCTAATAACCAAATACAAACATGACGGTATAAAATTATGCAACATGACCATTGGTGGTGAAGGTAACTCTGGACACAAACATTCTAATGAGTCCAAGAAAGTTATGTCCGAAAAAAAGATTGGACGAAAACTCACCGAAGAACACAAACAAAAAATAGGCCAAGCTCATAAAGGCAAAATTATTTCAGACAAACAAAAGAAACAAATAAGTGAAACTCTAAAAGGTAAAAAACTTTCGGATGCTCACAAAATAGCTATAAGTAATGGTGTGAAAAAAATCAAAACTTAGGTATTGAACTTGCAATTTGAATGCCAGAACCAAATAACTTACTATACTCATTTTCCAATTCTACCATTGGACTTGTGATGCAAAGAATATCAGATACATCAAATGAAATACCTGTTTTAAACTCTTGTGCATACTCCAAGAAAGGAGAGAAACCCATCATTGGACCATCTTTGGATGGTTGTACAATTACCTGCACAGTTTCTTTGACTGTGATTCTCTCATCATTTTCATAAACAACACTGGCGATGATTGTTTGATTTGTTTTAAAAGTAATTAACTTTACCGCCATTTTAAATCCTTGTTGAAGCAGGCACTACGGCCAAAGTCACCCAACGTTTTGGGTAAAGCATTTCACGACCATTAAACTCGGTCATGTTAAGAGTTGGGTCTTCAATGAGACCTACGACCTCTACCATATCATCGAATTCTCGCAAGAAGAAATCGTACTTATAAGCACGGGGAAGGCGATTAGCCTCAGCGAATTGTTTTGCGATTTTGTATGTTTCCATAATATCTCCGAAAGTTAATAATCAATTATAATGTATTTAAACGAACTTGTCAAGCGCAGGAGGTGTCCATCCTTCTGGTTTTAAAACTTTGCCGTCTGGTCGTTTAAGTACTTTGCCTGTTGTCGGGTCAATCTTTGCCAAGTTAGAACGGGCAACTTCTGCCCATGCCGCATCAACATCATACCCCTTCATCTTACAATACCCAAGAATAACCCAAATCATATCCATACAGGCATCAAGTTGTTCTACTTCATCACATGCATAGTAAGCTGAACGAAACTCACCGACTTCTTCATCAATTAAGGTTTTGTATAACTTAACATTTTTTGCTGATGGTTCTTGGTCACAAGCATCAATAAATTTACAAACATCATTATACATTCTGACGACTCAATTCAGATTGGTATGCACGCTGTCTCAATTCGGTTGAACTGAATCGGTGGTTGCGGGAGTTAAAGTACATATTGATACCTCGGTCAATACAGATTTGTTTACCTGTATATTCTTTGTCTTTGTATTCTTCACCAATGATTCTAACAGAAATTGGTAGAAACATCAATAGGTCTTCAAGGTCTTTTTCGGTACTATAAACAACAATCTCATCCACAAATTTTACCGCAGAAAGTTGCACGAATCGTTCGACAATAGATTGAACTGGTTTGTTTTTACCAGGTCTATCGGAACTTGGATCATTTTGTAAACCAACAATCAAGTGGTCACATACAGACTTGGCTTCAGCAAGCATAAGAATATGTCCTGCATGAAGTAAATCAAAAGTTGAGCAGGTGAAACCAATTGGTCTGCCTGCCATATCATCCGGCACTACTAACATAATAAACCCCTTTAAATTATATATGCTGTTGAACAGCTACATTACACTTCTTTAGAAAATTAATACCGTCATCGTTGCGATAACTATTTCGGTAATATACACTATCGATACCCGATTGATGAATTAGTTTGGCACAATCTAAACATGGCGCATGAGTTACAAACAATGTTGCACCATCACTTGAATTGGTACTACGTGCAATCTTGGCCAACGCATTGGTCTCTGCATGGAGTACTTCAGGTTTGGTTTTATTTCGTGTCCAACCGTGAACAGTTTCGGTATATCCGTATTCCTTCATTTGAAATTCAGTATAGTAACATTCATCTTTAAGGACATATTCAGTGTCCTCACAGTTGTTATCCCAACCTGAAGGCATGCCATTATAACCGATGCCAATGATTGTATTATCTTTTACAACAACACATCCAACGTGCAATCTTTTTGCAGAAGACAGTTCGGCATAGACTTCAGCAGTCTTCATGTGTGCATCAATAAATTTCTTTTTCATAATATAGTAAGTGGGGCTTTCGCCCCACAGTTTTACTCAGTCAATAGAGTTGGTTTTGAGAACGCAAGTTGCTCACCAATCTCAATCTTCCTTGGTTTTTTATGGTCAGGAATTACATTCTCCAAACCAATCTTCAAAATGCCGTCTTTGAATTCGGCACCACGCACTTCCATAGTATCAGTCAATCTGATATTCTTAGTGAAAGAACGAGCAGCAATACCACGATAAACATAATTTGCTTCATCTTTGGTGTTCTTCTCACCACGAATCACTAGATTACCTTCATCAAGTTGAATGTCGATTTCATCTTTTGAAAATCCAGCAACAGCCATTTCAACGACATACTTGTTGTCTTCTACTTTGATGATGTTGTGTGGAGGGAAAGATGATTGGACTGTTTGACCTTTACCAACGAGTTTCTCCAACTCAGTGAATAACTGGTCAAATCCAACGTATGATGGATACAATGCTGAAATACTTGTCATAGTTTTCTCCTTTAAAAAGCAAGTTTAAAAATAGATACCCCGAAGGCATATCATTAATCCAGCTTACCGACTACTGGGGTACCTTATCGTTGTACCGGCTTTAGACGCTCCTAAGGTAGTAGAGTCTTTACGTTCCCATCCCGAGGGAGTATTTTTATTTATCCAATTTTACAAAAGCTTCACCATTCACAAAGTATTTTCTTTGTGGATTTTCTGCTTTGTATACCTGGATAAATGTCATTGTACTGTCTTGTCTTTTCTCAAACAAATTACTGGTGTACACCACCTCACCAGTATAAATGTTTTTCAACTTTTCAACTTTTTCTTTCACTTGTTTCATAATATATCTACTTACTGTGGTGTAATCTTCTTACCAATATTGTATTTTGGTACCAAATTCCATTCATCTTTCTCTTTGTGAGAGATGATTTTGATTTGGTGTAATGGTGCAATGTTATCACCCATCAATTCTGGATTAGAAACTTTCACCAAACCCCATTCTTCTAATAATCTTGCAATTGCATTTCTTCTTTGAATATCATTCTCTGTAATATCGGTTGGTTTGCCATCCAATTGGAATAATTCTTTGAAGTGTACAATATAATATTTACCTTGTTTGTGTAAAATGTGGCATGACTGATACAAAATCTTATCTTTACGTGAAGAAACACCGATTCTGGTTAATGTTTCACGTACCTTTAAAAAATCATCCTCTTGCTTTAATTTAACCTCAACAAACTTGTTTAAATCTACCATATTATTTCCTCAATCCACCGATACCGGTTTTTTCTTTTAATTGTTGGATTTGTTCATTAGTCAATAGGCGGAGTGCTTCAAGTGCTTTCGTATCAGAAAAACCATAGACGGTTTTAATGCATTGTATATCTTCACTTTTATCAGACTTAGCCCACTTTACGAACGGTCTTTTCTTAGACCTTATGGTATTTAGTGTTTTAATAATTTCATATAACATAACAATTTTTCAATATCAACTATACCACAATCATTCTTTAACCGATTAGCTTTGAACGATATAATCTGTATATTGCCTTTTACATATCCTTTACTATTATCAATCCTATCCAATGATGGTGACTTATCTGTTGGACCTTTACCGACACCGACTTCAAATTCAAAACCAAATACTGGACACAATTTTGGTATTTTGATATCATCCAACTCTATATTAAATTCTATACCAGTTTTCTCAGACCTTTTCTTAGCCCTCCACCACATAGATTTTATAAACTTCAATCCAAGTTCTTCATATTTCTCTTTGTGTATTTTTCTATTATCCAAAGATTTATTTTTGATATTAGCACATTCTACACATCCCATGTTTGAAACATATTTTTGAGATATGTGTCCTTTTTTACAAGGTTTACCATTGAAATATCTAAAGAAACCTTGTTTTTTTGCTTCTTCTCTACTTATTATTTGCATAAACACCTCACAATATTAGTTAATATTATTTAGTATTTTTTAGTCCTCCAATGGACATTTTTTCTTTCAAAAGATATATTTGTTCATCGGTCAACAGGCGGAGTGCTTCGAGTGCTTTTATGTCAGAAAAACCGAAATGAAATTTAATTGCGTCAATATCTGAACTTTTATCAGACTTAGCCCACTTTACAAACGGTCTTTTCTTTGAGCGAATAGTGTTTAACAAAAAATCATTCTGTAGTTTCTTGTCGATGAATGACCTGCGATTCATCTCATTCGCATATGACACACAATCAATTTGGTATGACAGCGAACGATTGACCAAAAACGGAACGTATTCCGATTCAGTCACATCATCAACAATTAACTGTTTCTTTCCTTGTAGAATTTGGTTTACATAATCAAACGGACTCATACTACCATCCTTATTAATCCGATTGTGTCGATTGTGGTAAGCAAGAGGTAATTAGCCAACATACCAAAGGAACGCCTGTTGTAAGCGCACCAAGCGTATATAGAACAACCAACAATCCAGACTGGGTATAAAACCAAGAGAGGTGGTGTTGGAACGGTGATTGCCATAGTGATAGAACAACCAATACTAAGAGCCCAAGCAAGGACCTCAAGACAAAAACGAACTCTATTACTTTTGTAGTCATCTGCAATCCAGTCTAATGTTGGTCTAAAAAGGTCATTCATTTTCCATCTCAATCTGCACGGCATAATAGTCAGTCAATTCTTTGTATGCTTTGAACACGGAATTAGGAACAATGCCGTCACCATACTGATGTGTAATTTGTTCGATGGCAGAACTAAGTTGACGAGACAACTTAATTTCATTAGCAGTACCAATCGGATGTACTTCAAAATCTTTACTCATTTGAACTCCACACTTACCATCAATTCAGTTAAACAAGCCACAGTGTTAATCTCAGGATCAGCCACGAATGCTTGTTTGTATTGATAGTCAGCAATAATGATAACTGCTTGAGGAATACTTTGTGGTTTCAAAACGTCATACAGACCATCATACAATTTACGGTACAATGTTGCAGCATCAATCTCAGTTGTAGCAACCCATTTACGAATTGCACCGAAGTCTTTGTCCTTAATGAACTTGACGATGTTTGAAATCTCAACATCACCCATCTGAACAAGAATGCCAGAATCAATCTTACCAAACTGAGAATACCTTTGCATCTCATTAATGATACGGCGGAAATCTGGAAAGTGTTTCTTAACTAATTCTGCAATAACAGCGTCATCATAGTCAACTTTTTCACTTTGTAAAACCGACTGAATTCGCTTGAAGAATGAACCAGCCATCTTGGCCTTCTCACCATTCATAAGACCAAACTCAATCACGGCACAACGAGAGTGCAATGGTTCAATGATGCGGTTCTTAAAGTTACAAGTAAAAATAAACGAACAGTTACCTGCAAACTCTTCAATCGCATTACGAAGAGCAGGCTGTGTGGAATTCGGATTTAGATAATCTGCCTCATCGATAATGATAACCTTGCGGCCACCCGATAGAGACATAGAAGAAGCATAGTTCTTAATCTTGGTACGAAACACATCGATGCCAGATTCATCAGAACCATTAATGACAATGTAGTCACAACCAATCTCATTACACATGGCCTTGGCAACAGTTGTCTTACCGACACCTGCGCCGCCACTCAATAACAAGTTGGGAATGTTTTTCTGATTTACGTATTCTTGAAACGGTGTTTTCAACCGTTCAGGTAAAATACATTCTTCAATAGTTTTAGGACGATACTTCTCTGTCCATAATAAATGTTCCATAACTCACCTCTTTCATAATAAAAAATAATTATAACATATAACACCAACTAGAGTGGCATATGTTGTTCACTTACTTATACAATAATCCCGACTCACTTATGGCAAATCTTCTTTGTAATTCATCATTAATAGAACCAAAAAATGCCATTATTGCAGGATTATTCATTCCAAATCCATTTTTTCTTCTACCACCAATTTTAGTAGGAATCTGGTCAATATAATAATCATTCAACTCTCTTAAAAGTTTAGTGGCATTAATCACATTGTAATCTTTTTGGCCACCAGATTGATTTAATATTTCCAGTTTTGTAATTTTAGACCATTTTCCTGGTATAGTAAATTTATCAATCAAAAAATCAGTCAATTGTTTTTTGGTCAATAATGGAGTTTGGTCTCCCATTTCTGTAGTAAAGTAATAATATAAATTAGCAAAACACATTACCGCTGAATGAGATATAACTTTTAAAGATTCTTTTTGTGTGTGATGAACTGAAATATATCTACAAACACTCAAAGATTGTTTTATAATTTCTTGGCTATATTTTTTAAATATTCCAGAATTTATTCCACCATTCATACCTTGAATTGAAGATAGTGATGGTGTATTATCAACATCAATTAATAATTTTTCTTGTTGGAGAATTTTACAATAATCAATTTGAAGTTCTTTTAATAAGTTAATTAACTCAACATATTCTTTCTTTTTGGCTTTGTATCCAGAATATGCTCTTTGGTCTTCAGTTTGTCCTTTTCGGTCCTGAGCATCGGTGTGATGGCCATCACTTTCACGAACCATAAAGTCTTCTAAACAATCATCATAATTAAGTGGATGAAAATGTAACACTATTAATATTTCAACTTTTTCACCACCATTTGCTCTTTTCTTTAAAGCGAAACGGTGATTACCCATATATTTTACAATAGTTAGTCCATTTACTTTTTTAGATTTATTATAGTGCCAACGAACATATGCATTGGATGTAGGACAATCTGCGGAGATAAATCCTCTTTCTTCACCATTCAAATCACTTTTTCTTAAATTTTGAGTTACTGCTTCGTAATCAACATCTTCTGGTCGGTCATATCCATTGAATGGTTCTTTTTTAGATGATGAATAAATCATATCACTATCAACCCTTACAGTAATATTTTTACCAATATATTTTTTAGGATTTGATATGATATCATCAATTATATCATCAATGTGTGGATAAAATGAATAGTCACAATCATCTGGCCAAGTTTCAGTTATGTCTGATTTTGATTTATTTGAATAATGGTCAACAAATAGAAACTCATTATTAACCAAATCTGGAAATAAATCGTGTTCTTTTTTTGATGAATCTTTATAAATTCCTTTAATAGGTAATTTATTATATTCAATTATTGTTTTTTGGTGTGAAATATCTGCAACTGAATTTTCCACAAAAATTTCTAAATCATTAGGTGGAAATAAATTGTCATTATACATTGAGTGTCTTTCTAATAGCGTTCAGCTAATTGTTAAGTTGATATCCTAAAAATACTGCATAGGGTCACTATCGTTTTTCTTTAGGCCGTTACATGATGTAACTTATTATTTAGTTGTGTTTATTCTTTAGAAAACTTTGAACCGGCCTCGGTAGTAATCCAATATTGTAAATCTTTGCCCTTGTGGCGTAGATGTGAAATACCTTTTGAAGAAATATTCACATCATAAGCACCAGGCATAACCTTGCTAATGTTTTCTGTGCGGAAAATCATCTTGTATTTACTGCCATTGCCATCACCAAGTTCAAGGCAATCTGTGTGTGCTGAGTCATTGGTTGTATCTAGTGTAACCAAATTGATTTTGGTACCATCAGATTCAACGGCAATTTGTGGTGAGGACAATACGTTAGCTGCACGTAGTACCCAATCCAAATCTTCTGCAGTCAAAGTGAAAGTAATCTCAGGATTTGGTACCTGCAATTCTTTCTCTGGTGCCGTAACAATCATAGTTGGATCGCAGAAACGATACTTGATTTTAGAACGACCTTTGTTACCAACAATGACAACATGCTTGTCATCAAACTCAAATGTGGTATCATCTTTGTGTAGAGATACAACAGACAAGAAATTGTTGAGGTCATAAACACCAAAGTCAGCAGGAACATCTTCAGTGATGTTGACCTGTGCTAGGATGTTTTTGTGTGAAGACATGGTCTTCAATGTATTACCTTTGCGAAAGTAAATACCTTGGTTGATTGCACCGAAGTTTTTCAGTACGTTTAGGGTGTCATTCGATAGTTTCATAATATACTCCAAAAAATTAATTATATATGGTTTACTTGTCTTTGTCAAGCGAATATTTAATGTCATGCTCATATAAAAACATTAGGCAACACATAGCATGAGCCAAGTGATGTATGCCAGATTCGGGGTCAAGTTGCTCACCTTGTTTCCATGCCCAAACGTGCCGTTGTAATGCATCAAAGTACCTGCGTTTAGAATCAGGTACTTTCTGCCAATTATCACGTTCATATTTTTGAGCACCAAAGGTAAGAACTTTAACCGTCTCCTCTAGCGCAAGAGGCGGCAACAAACCATATTCTAGTTTGCCAACATCAAACTTACGACCAGTAACCATTATAACCTTCCAGTTAACTCTGCTACTTTAGGCATATTACCTGAGAAGGCATATGTACCAATATGTTGTGTCTTCATCCATGGGCACAAGAAGATATCTCCACCCATCTTACGCCACATTTGACAGAACATATAATCTTCACTTAGATAACGTTCTGAACCACCGCCTGTGATAGAGTCTTTGGTGTCGATTACAGTATCAAAGTAAGCATGAATGTAACGTGAACCATCAAAGTGGGCCTGACCAACGTGGTCTGGTTTGTAACGAATGTTTGGATACTCTACAGCCATCTTATCGAAGACTTCACGTTTAACCAACATAAAACCAGTACCAATTTCTAATACTTCTAGTGGTTCGGTAACTGAGAATTGTGATGTGCCTTTAACAACATTGAATACATATTCACCAACCAATGTTTCCAATTCACGTGGTTCCAAATCTGGATGGTTACGTGCGGCATGTGCAATGTTATTCCAATTGATTGATTTCTTGGGGTAAGGACCACCAATAACATCTTTATCTAATGCCAATAATGCTACAACATCTTGTGGGTTGTAATGAATATCAGAATCCAAAAACAATAAGTGTGTGCAATCTGAGCGCAAGAATTCATCTACGAGGTAGTTTCTTGCACGTGTAATAAGTGATTCATTAAATAGGAAAGAGAACTTAACATCAACACCATAACGTGACATAATACCTTGAAGGTCTAAACAAGACTTCAGGTACAACCCGTGTGCCATGCCACCATACATTGGTGTAGCCACAAACAGTTTATTCTTTTTCAAATCTTCAACTTTGACTTGTATTTCCATAATTTATTCCATAAAAAAAGAGGAGGGATATACTTATATATCCTACTCCTCTTACAAAGAGACTACTCTTTTAGGCGAAAGTTGACATTCCTGCAGTGCGAAGTGCTTGCAAGCCAGCAGCAACTTGACGCTTAGTTGGTGTGCCTAGACGATAGAAAGAAACTTTCTCGCCATCAGACTTGATACGGGTGTTCAAGTAAATAGCATGACCTTCTTCACGCAATTCGTTAATGCGAGCAGCAACGTTCTGAACGTTGAAACGAGCACGAGCTTGATTAACGGTCAACGTGTTGTAACCATCAGATTTGCTCAAGTAGGACAAGATTTTTGCTTTAGCGGACATAATAACTCCAAAATTTAAATAATAAAAACGAACCACACTTCAAATAATTCTGAGAGGTGGTTCATTCTCTCAGAAATTCTATTATAACAAAACTATTAACACTTGTCAACAGTTTTCAGGCAATTAGAATGGTAATTCATCACTGTTTGCCGAAATTGCATCTACGTTCACTTGCTGATTAGCCGTATTGGCGCCTGCATCCAGTTTGGTGTACAGGTCAATAAATGATAATTTGGTATCGGCATCAAAACGGTTCAAGCAGAGGGCAAGTGCCTTCATGCGGTCACCATGCACAGAATACGTTTTGCAAATGTGTACCAGACGGCGAGTGGAAATAATTTCATCAACACCACCTTCAGCAAACGTTTTGCGAATTACATCAGCCCATGTTACCAATTTCTCGGCAAATTCATCATCAGTACGGTTCAAAGAAGCCAATTCTTTACGAATGATTTTCTTCTCAACGTTGATTGGAGGAAACTCTTGTTCATATGTATTCAAGAAACGTTCAAGGAAAGCCTCATTCAAAACATTGGTAAACATGTAACGACCATCTTCTGAACCTTTACCTTTTGTATTGGCAGTAGCCACAATTGTAAAACCTTCAGCAGGTGCAACCATTTCATTCTTCTTTTTAAGCAAGAAAGGTTTGCCTTCTAAAACACGTTGTAAGCAGGACAGGTTCTGAGCACCATAATCAATTTCATCAATACACAGCACAGCGCCTTGTCGAGCCGCAACGGTAACTGGACCATCACGCCATTCCATTTGACCATTAATCAAAACATAATTGCCAAGCAAATCACTTTCATCGGTATCAGGTGTCATTGATACGCAAACAAATTTACGTTTAGCTTTAGCGCAAGCTTGTTCAACTGACATTGTTTTGCCGTTGCCAGATTGACCAGTAATAAAAATAGGGTAGAACAAATTACTTTTTACAATTGCCAACAAATCATCAAAGTTACCAAAAGGAACATAATTTGCATATTGTTTTGGAACCAGATTTTCTGTTTCGAGGTCAGTAACAATATTGGTAATACGATTGCCGGTTGGCGCAACAGGTTCGGGTTTTTTCATTTGTATAACTTGAGCTGGCGCCATGTTAACTATGTTGGCGCTGTTAGAGGGAACTTTATATAGACCACGACCAGCACGATAATCCATATCTTTCAAATACCACTGAGGTAACTTAATATCATTTTCAACGCACAGGTCTTTAATATCCTGTAATGTTAAAATGTCCTTGCCTGAGGAAGAGGCAATAGAAATAAACTTTTCACGTTTGTCAACTTGAATACCACGCATCACAAAAACTCCATCAATCAATTTAATATACCAATTATATCAAAACCACAAGGTTTGTCAATAGCACTGTTGCATAAAAACAACAGTACTACTTTAGTATTACATTGCAATTTCACCAATAAAACGGTTAACCAAGACACGGCTTACCTGTTTTTTCTTATTCATCTTAATAAATGCGGTACGCAATTTAGAAGCAGTGACATTACCTTCAACAGATAATTCTTCTTCTTCAATATTCAAATCATTACCACCAGGAATCAAAAAGAATTTGTTGTAACCACCATTTTTAGATTCTAAAAACTTGGTTGTTTTAATCACTTTAAGCATTTCACGTGCTTCTTCTTTTTCACGCAACCAACGATTATGTGATTCATAAGAATTGTATTGATCCGTTTTAACAGGCAATTCATTACCAGAAATATATTTACGTTGAATAGCAGCTCTTGCATGATGACCAGCACCAATCAAAAAGAAACCAACAATCTTTGCACCAGTAACTTGTTTATACCAATCAAAAATAGCGACACGCATTGGATCATTATCTTTATTGTTTTCATTCTTCAAAAGAAATTCAGTTTTAGATTGTTCATCACGAATAACAACCGATTGTGTTTTCTCACTAAACCAATTTGTTTTGTAAGTACCATAATCAGTCATACCTTCTTCATAATAACCAGATATATTATCGGCATCACCATCATGGATTAATACCATGTTAACAATATCAAGATTATTCACTTTGCGAAATTCATTAGTAATGTAACGTGAAGCAACCATAGCTTCAATCATTGGTGTATTAGATAATGTTTCTGAACTGGGACGATTAATCTTACGTTGAAATCTTGGCATATATGAATTCATTAATGAAACCATATTACGGAGGCAACGATTAAATTCGGCATTACCCATACGTGAATTCATATATTCACGCATAAAAACATCGGAGAAATACAAGTCATTTTTATTTTTAGAAAATGAAGGAGGCATTTTACCACCATCAAATTGAATATCTAAAGCCCGACTAGCCATACAATTACCAAAACCATATACAACAAAAGGAATATTCACTTTGCGGCAGAACATGGTTAGAATTAAAATCTGCTCAATTGAATTGGGCATATTATCATCCATGGAACCTGAACGGTCAAGAATCAAAACCAATCCGTGTGATTTACCTTTTGGTACACGCATCACTTTACGGAAGATATTATCATCAACTTTATATTTGTAAATGCGGGAGATATCAATATCACCAGTCTCCGATATCTTTTGTTTAGAGAATTTGGAGGCAGCTTTACGCATTTCAAATTCTTTGGCAAGTAATGATACATAACGTTCATTACGATTTTTAAATTCTTTCAAAAGATTTTCTTGCACTGAACGATTATGTTCAACATCAGGAAGATATTCACCTTTAAACCAGAAATTTTCCATTAATTCATGTACACGTTTATATGGTGTAATTGAATTTTTTGGATTGTATTTTGGTATATTCACATAAACATATTCTTTGCTTTTCTCATCAAGCAAAAGGCCTTCATTATCACGGAAGTTTTCATCAGTTTCACAACGTGGTTCAAAATCATCATCATTATCTGAAAATGAATTTCTAGTATCTTTATAACGATTAACTTTACGTTCGCCATATTCTTCACCAGTTGTTTCATCGGATTCAGAATCAGAATCTCCATCATTATCATTTTCTGTATCGTCACCATCATTGGTATTATCATCACCATCATCCGATTCATCATAATCATAATCACTATAATTATCCGATTCATCATAATCGTAATCATCATTCTCACCATAAGAATCACCAGCTGTTGATTTTTGTTTCAGTTTAGATTCTTCCTGTTGTTCTTTTTTCGAATAATCAAAAATAGCACCAGTAACTTCAACAACATCTTCCCATGATTCGCAAGCTTCTACTGCTTCTAATAAAGCAGATTCATCGGCATTATCAAATTTAATACCAAGATTATAACCACCTTTAGTATATAAATTCAAGCGGTCAATAAACGGCAATGCATTTACATCTTGGTCTTTAATACCAAAAAAATCACGGTCAATTAATTGGCCATAAGCTTTAATGAATGAAGGTTTAATACCTGGAAATTTACGTTTGATTTTCTTTTCGATACGGGCATCTTCAACAACATTCAAAAAGTGTTTGAAGTTTTTACTGAATTTGGATTTGCCTGTAGTAACAGCATCATGCCAACCTTCTTCAGGTGTTTCTAATGCATGACCAACCTCATGCCCTAACAAAAGGTCGTACATTTCGCCTGACATATCTTTCCAGATTGGACATGACAAAATACGATTCTTAAGGTCAAAGGATGCGGTCTGAACCTTTTTGTGTTCAACAATAAGGTTCTCTGAAGCCAACAACTTGGCTAATTGAGACTTGGATTGTACTGAATATTGCATATTATTTCCCGATGTATGCATTAATTATAACAGAATTGGGGCGTTTGGCAAGCCCTCAAAAAATGAATACTTTAGTACTACTTGTGGAACTGTTGTCCATGTTCGTCTGTAAAGGTTTAATTATAGAGGAACCATGGAAAATGGCAAGCATAAAAAAAGAGATGTTGTATTTCTACAACACCTCTAATTGGAGCGGTTTTATGGAGTTTAACCAACTTTTCCCTTGGGAGGGACGTTTCACGGAAAACCGCATTTATCTTCCTACTTGACTTAGATATTTATCCTTAGTTTCTTGCCATGACAAATAAATCAAATCATCATAAAACAATGTTTCGGTAGAGACTTTGTTTTTCTTCTTTAGAAAACCAATCCGACCTCTTGCATGTTTTTCTTTCCATGTATTACTTAGGCTCTCTGTAGACGTTTCGAACGACTTTTTCAAATCATTGCCGTCACATTTGCCGCAAAGAAAATCATATGTGTTATCATACAATGGACTGAAATAAATTCCACGAGCATGTTCTGAACGAATCAACTCTTTAGGAATACCTAACTTTGAATATGTAAATGATAACGAACGATTCTTGTGGTCACGCTTGTATGGTTGACCACTAGGTTTCTTTGCAACGTACCATTCAAAGTATTTTCGTGTATGATTCTTTTTTAACCATTCACGTATTTCATATCTAGTATCTCTCTCTGGTTCAAATGAGACAGAACCAGATGTAAAGCCCATCGGCAACCAATGGTCAAGATTATCATATTGACTTAATCCGTTTGCCTTGGTTTTACCATAGAGTGATGTTGTAGTAACACCAACTAGTGTATCACCATATTGTTTCTTCCACAAATCTTGTACCGTATCAGATAAACAAAGTAAAGCAAGTAGTTTACCACCAACGTAGTTATAACCTAATGGTTGAAACGGAACAATCGTAGAACCAATGGCAGTATAGTTAATCATACCGCCTTGTGTTTTCTTCTCACGTTCCCAACCAATTACATTATCTCTTGGTGTTAAATCTAGGAAGTCGGATGAGATACAGATAACACCAAGGTACTTACCTGTCTTCTTATCCTGTGCAAAGAAATTTAAATTACGGCCAATGTTAGAGTTGTTCTTCATTGTTGAAATGAATGTACGTGCTGCGTTCCATCTTTCAGGTAAATCAGAACGTTTAATTTTCTGAGTTACATTGGTGCCGTCCATACCTGTGGATACTTTTTCACCAGAGTCATCAGTATAGATTAGAACAGGTTCCAAATCTAAGTATGCATCAGGTGAATCAGGCGTCCAAATGTTGGCCTTAACTTCATCAATCATTGTTTTCTGAGAGGGGTCAATTAACTGCATCTCAGTTCCAAACAAGGTGTTCATCTCCTCAGTTGGATATTTCTCATGCACCTCACACCATTTCTGGTACAAGGTGTATTCTTTAACATCCATAGCTGATACGAACGTCAAATCTTTCTTAACGTTCTCTGTTAGAACACCCAAATCAATATCTTTATAAACAATACCTGAGTCTAACCACTTTTTGTATTGTGTTTCGATATCATCTTTAGGATCAAATGCGTATGCCACGTTTATAGTTTCTTTCAAATTTCTTTAGTCGCTTCATCTGTTTCTCTTTGGCCATCATCATGGAAGTTTTGCCAACTCTGTCAGCCATTAACACACCATTCAAATGATCCAACTCATGTAAGAAACAACGAGCAGTTACTCCAGTCAAATTCATATTGACAAGTTCACCTTTTTCATTAGTGAATTCAACATCAATGTTGTCTGGACGTCCTATTGTAACATGTAATGCAGGGTAAGACAAGCATCCTTCTTTGTCTCGCACAATGTTATCCGATTCTTTTACCACACGTGGGTTGATACAGGTAATTTTAAAATCATCTCTATCACCTGTACCGATTACAAATACACGGGCACGAATACCACATTGGTTAGCTGCAAGACCAATACCATTATACATCTTCCTTGTCAGGTGCATTTGTTTGGAGAATCTCTCCATGTTATTATTAGGTAACTTGTCTGTGTATTCAGGCATTACCTCTTTCAACATACCGAAAGCATCAGAATAAATTTTCAATGGAACAATTTCTGACTCTTTGACAACTGTATTACTTTCGGTATTAAACGTGAGTACCTCACTCATTGGTTAATCCTTCACACAATTTTGCAATCTCTTCATTGGTCAAAAAGAATTCATATGTTGATGAATGAACAATCTCTTCATCTTCACCCAAAACTTCTTGCACAAAATATACTGCATTCAAATCTTTTGGTACGAAACAGGGTTTAACCTGAACACGTAACTTAAATGCCGCATCATCTTTAATTAAAAACTCTTTCATAATTACCTCACTATTCTAGAAAAATTCTTTACCTTCTCAAACCGAATCACATTTCGGAACTTGTCTTGTAGTATATCACCTTTATGTGAAATAACAAACAGATTAACATCTTCCAACATGTGTAGTATCTTCATTAGATTTTCAGTACCTTCTGTATCTAGTGAAGAATCAAAGACCTCATCCAGTATCAACAGGTTGGTGTTGGATGAATTCTTTAACTTGGCGACAGCACGCCATGTCAGTAACAAGGCCATATCAATACGTTGTTTCTCACCTTCAGAAAACGATGCATATGAAAACTCATCACGGTGCCTAGACTTGATTGTTTCCTTAAACGACTCATCGAGGTTGAAGTTGACAAAGAAATCTAAGGTAGATAAATACTTATTGACCAATTTATTAATGATTGGTAAATACTGGCGAACAATCTTTGTTTTAATGCCTGTATCTTTTAACAACACCGAAGCGGCCTCATAATATGTCTTTGTATCTATTAATGCTCTTAAGTCTTCTTCTAGCTTACTCAAATGATTTGCGAGTTCTTGTAGCTGGACTTGTTGTGTCTCTGTTGAATCTTTATTTGATTGCAATGCCGCAATCTCTTTTTGTATTTTAACAATATACTTGTTAATCTCGGTAATAGAAGTACTCTTTGTGGCAATCTGAATCTGTAGTGCCTGAATCTGTTTCTGTACCTCGGAGATAGAATTCAACTTAGTTTGTTCCGCAAGTAACTTGGATTCTAATTGTGTCAATCCATGTTCACACTCACCAACTTTTGTACCTAGATTGAGAAGTTCCGTATCTTTGAAATCCGAGGCAATGGCTTGCCTACAAGTTGGACAATCATCATTGTGCTGGAAGAAACTGATATCTTTACGTAGTTTGGATAAGTTGCTCTCAATTTGAGATTCAAGCTTTGTAATCTTCTTGACCTTATCCTCAACAATAGATTTCTCTGCCACTGATGTTGACAACGTTTCGACCAATGTACTGGCATTAGCAACTTCTCCATGTAAGGTTTGTATGGCGTTGTTGTTAGTTTGAATTTCATTCTCATATTGTTTTACCCTTAGGTCATTGTTCTGATTCAACTCATCAATATGTTTCTTCTGCATTTCATGTTTCTGTTTTGCCAATTCGATCTCACTCTTTTTGGCAACTGACAGTTCTTTGTTCTCAGTCATTCGTTCTTTTACCAAACTGTTCATAGTGGAAAAGATTTGAATGTCTAACAAGTCTTCAATGATAGACCTGCGATCACCTGGAGACAACTGCATAAATGGTGTGAATGATGCCGAACCAAGAATCACAATCTGAGTAAATGATTTGTAATTCAACTTGAGAATAAACTTCTCTAAGAATTCTTGGTAGTCACGCATTGCGGCTTCTTGATTGATTAGAACACCGTCTTGATAAATTTCAAATACATTTGGTTTGATACCACGAACAATCTTATATGATTTGTTAGCGGTATCAAAACCAACTTCAACCACAGCATCTTTGCCATTGATTGAATTTACAAGTTGGGGTTTGTTAATGCTGCGAAATGGTTTGCCAAACAAAGAGAAACACAATGCATCTAACATTGTGCTCTTGCCTGAACCATTTTCACCGACTACTAGTGTGTTGTGTGAGTTGTCCAACTTGATTTCAGTCCAACTGTTGCCAGTGGATAGAAAATTCTTCCATTTTACATATCTAAAAATAATCATTCTGAAGTTTCTGTATTCAATGCCTCAACGTATAATTCTTTCATTAAGTTCTTGAGTTTATCACGTTCTACATTAATTGTCAAGTTATCTATGTACTTTGATAGTATGGTCATTGTATCTTCTGCCTGATCCACAATATCGGCATCAATGTCGGTATCATAATCATTGAAGTCTTCAACAATGGATATATCAGCTGCACCAGATTTATATAAATTATCCAATACTGTATCAAACAGGTAAGGGTTCTGTTTGTTTATTACAACAACTTTAATGTAACACTCTTTGTATAAACTAAAGTCATGTGTCTTCCAATCTTCAAATGATTGTGCGCCATCATCATATGTTATCTTATGAAACATCTTATGTGGATTTGGTACAAATGTCAACTCTCTTGTGTCGGTATCAAAGATGTGAAAGCCACGTTGGTCATTATAATCTGCCCAAGTAATTTCATACTGATTACCCAAATAAGAAATGTTGCCATCACTTGATTTGTGGTGAAAGTGGCCAGACAATACAGTATCGAATCGGTCAAACATCTTCTTTTCTAAGCCTGTATGGCAAATATTACCTTTGTCCATTTCAAAGCCAGCAATCTCAAAGTGACCAAATACAATCTGTGCGGTTGTTTGTTGTACATCATCTAAGGTTTCTTGGTAATTACTAGAATTAATCCAAGGCACCATCAATACTTCTGTACCATCATAGTTCTTCTTTACTGGACTTGTGTACACATTTATGTTATCATAGTGGTCAAACAACTCATTCATGGCATTGATTTCATTTGTGTTCTTGTAAGTCACATCGTGATTACCTACAATTACATCCATGGTAATGCCTTCGTTCTTTAACACATCAAAGAATCGTTTACGCCACGAATTCAGAATAACATAGTTAATAAACTTTCTTCGGTCTACCACATCACCAAGGTGGCAGATATGTTTAATGTCGTGTTCTTTCAAATAAGGAAAGAATGTACCTTCCCAGAATTTGAAGAAGTATTCATTAAAAGGTAAACTATCACCACGAGCACCCGCATGGGTATCATTTATAATTGCCAGCTTCATAGTATTTTATTTTCTTCAATATATTCTATAAGTTTTTTAACTCGGTCGATATCTTCTTTTAGTAAACCTAAAGAAGTATTACAGTTTGAACAAAGTAGTTTTCTAATATTACCTGTTATATGACAATGGTCAACACTTAAACTTTTTTTCTGTTCAGTATAATGTTTTTCACAAATATAACAATTACCATTCTGTTCAAATAACATCTTATTGTAATCTTCTAGAGATATACCATAGTTCCTAATCAACATCCTATTTTTAGATTTATCTTTATTATTTGCATAATACTCCTTCATTGCTTGTTTGCGTTCAGTTGTATTGTTATATTTTAATAAAGTAACTTTTCTTTTTTCTGGTGTAGTTCTCATTTTTTCTCCTATTAATTGGTATCATTAATATTTATAAAAAACGATTTTCAACGACACTAAATCTTCATTTATCTTCATCAATCTCTTCAATGAACTTTTCAAGTCCTTTAGTTTTACTTTCTTTTTTCTTCTTTTTGTTTTCTTCAAAGTTGTAAATGAATTCGGAAATGTTTTCATACAACTGAAACTGTTTGTTGGCTCCATCATCATCAGATAGAAATTCACCCTCATCTAGTATGCCGAACATTTCTGTTGCCTTATACTTAACATACAGTTGTTTTTTCTCACGCATAATTCGTCTGAGAAAAGCATAATATATGATTTGAGTAAAATAAGCAAATGGATTCTTACTCTTTACCGGATCAAAGTTGCGAAAGTACATCAGGCAATTCTCAACACCATCACTCATCATCTCATCACGGAAGGAATAGGAAATAAAGTTTGGTTTTCTAGACAAGTGTTCCGCAATTTTCAGGAAACATTCACCAATATAATTTGGAATCTGTGGATCTTCCTTACCATCCTTCTTTGCGGTTTCACAATCCTCACGGTATTGAATTAGAGCCTTCAGAAAGTCGGCGTTGTTCACATAATGTTTAGTACTCATATTTGCCTTATTTAACGCTTGACACGTTGGTTGGTTTAATCATATAATTGCGGTGTTGCTGTTTCATGTTAATGGATTACACTGTTAGTTTTCTCTTCCATTACTTGTTCTAGGTTATCCAATTCAGAATGATCCATTGCACCAAGTAATCTCTCTCTAAAAATCTCTTCCGAGTTTTCAGTAGATAACAAAAATTTCTCTACTACATTCAGGTAGTAATCAACCATATCATCTTTCAATTCCAATATAGTCACAATTTCTGCAAGGTCGATGACAGCGGCATCGACTTTAATCAACTCACTAGGCAACCATGGCATCATAGCCAATATAGTTGCACCAGTTGGAATCCTACGAAAAACTAATTTCATAGGGTGTTGCAGAATAACACTATTGGACTCTATGTCTTCAACAAATGCGGAGATAATGTCATCGCCTGTTGCCAATCTAAAGAGTTTAATTGATAATTCGTTGTTCATTCTTTTATATCTACGTTGTAAAATTTATATTCAAATTTCTCTTCATCGTATATTTTAACACGTTCTACGAAATGATGCAAGGTATAATTGGTATGTTTGCCTGTTCTAAAATCATCTGCGATATCATATAACACAGCTTGGTCTTTGTTATCACCTAATCGTAATACACGGCCAATAGATTGTAAGTTTCTAATCCTGGACTTAGATGGTGATGCAAATATTACATTGTGTAGATTACGAATATTAATACCAGTAGAGAATGTACCATAAGATGCAACAATGATTGCATTAGTTTCTTTTTCTGTTACGGCACGAACATTCTCACGTTCTTCTACATCAGTACCACCATAAACAAAAGATATTGTTCTATCTATGTTACTGTCTTTGATGTGTTCATATAAAAACTTGCCATGTTTATCCACATATTGGAATAATACAAGTGTGTTACCTTCTAACGATAGAGTTAGATTCTTAATGAAATCATTTCTTTTTCTACTAGCAACAATGTAATCCATTTCAGCATTGTAATCCCAATTTCTGGATTCTTTACATACAACATCTGGATATTTTAGTACAATACATTTGATTTTAAAATCAGCAGCATGTTTGTTTTCAATCAATTCTTTAGTTGTTGTTGCCTTATGAACTGCACCAAACAAACCTTCTAATACTAATCTGTGTGTCTGAGTGCCATCTAATGTTCCAGTACATCCAACACGCATGGACGCATTCACACAACCAGATAGTATGGTTGTCAGAGACTTTGCTTTAAACTGGTGGGCCTCATCACCTAGTACATAATCAAACTGTTCAAAGTATTCTTTCTCTCTGTTGTAAATAGATTGCCATGTTGTGATAGTTAAAAACTTATCTGTGTGTTTATCTTTACCTGCATACTGTCGGTGACAATACGTATCAACATCATAACCATATGACTTAAAATCAGAATACATTTGTTCAACCAATGATGTGGTTGGTACAATTAATAAACCTTTAGAGTGATTCTGTTCTTGTATCTTAGAAAGAATGAGATACAATATAAGAGATTTGCCTGATGCTGTTGGTGATAATAACAACATTCGTTTGTTACGAATGGCTTTTACAAATGCATCTAGTTGGTAATCACGTACCTCTAGTGGCAAATTTAATGATGTAATGAATTCTTTTGCTTCGTGTACAGAGAAGTTAGTTGTGATATTAACTTCTTTTTCCAGTTCTAATGTGTATTCACGTTCTTCACAAAACTTTTGAATGTATGGAACTAGACCATGATAGATATTAAATGTTCTTAGGTCTGCCAATCTAATCTTGCCGTCCCATATGCGAGACTTATAAGCAGGAGTAAACTGGTAACCTGGAACATAGAATGTGAAATAATCACTTAACTCTTGTGCTATGTTTCTTTCACATTCAAACCTAATGTAAGCTTCATTAAGTTTTTTTAATATCAAATCTGCCATTAACCTATGCCTTGTATGAACCTCTCCCAAGCAATATAGTCACGTAACTGAAATGTACGACTGTTGAGTTCCTTCATAATACTTTGGCAAACATCAACTATTTCATCATGCATTATTTTGCTGGCAGAGAGTTTGTTTAAATCTTCATCACTATCAAAGTATGTAGTAATGTCGGATTTGAGTACAAATGGAAATGGTTCCCATCCGTATTTTTTTAATTCGTCATCATCCATTTTGCCTGTATAATATTCCCACTTTATTTTTTTATATTTGTTAAACTTAAACTCAGCTTCTTTAGAAAGAAGTCTGTGCTTTGACATGATAGTCAAGTACTTCGAGTGTAGTTGTGGAATATTAATCAGTTCAACGTTGGGTTGTGTGCGGTCAATCTGTGCATCTTTACGCCACATCTCCAACAGTTCTTCAAGTTTAGTCATAGAGCCTCCTAGTTAGGAGTATACATTATAAATTACAGTTTGTCAATATCGTAATAGGTAAATCTGAATGTGGCATCGGCAGTAATGATATTCTCTGGCGTGTCGGTAGATGACATGGCGAATGAAGATATGCTTGTTGGGAATACTTCGTAGAATTTAAATCGGTACAATGGAATATTTGATGATGACAATATGGTAATTGTTGCATCAGAATATTGGGGACCTGTAGTTTTACCTAAAGTTGAATATCGATTCAAGTTTGCCAAGTTTTGATACTCAGAGTAATCTTTAGGGAATGTCATGGCACGAATCCAATCGTGTACTTCTTTCCATGCCTGTAGTTCTTCGTCAACCATAAAGGTTACGTTTAACAAGTCATAGATGGCTTTCTCACCTGGAATGTACATGTCAACAAAAGGTGTTGGCTTTGGTATTTCCGACAATGAAACTCCAGGTACTGTTACCGTTTGGCAAAAGTACTGCATGTTTGGTAGTCGACCAAAATTTAACTCAAATTTATTTGGATGAATTAAATTTGGATTTGATGGGTTTCTTGTTAGTGCTGTCATACGTATATTTAGGCGAAAAAAAAGAGAAGGTCTTTCGACCCTCTCTTTTAAGTAACCCTCTTAACGGGGTTTCTATTACATCAAGTTAGAAATCTTGAATGCACGATAGTACAAGTTAGCTCTAGCGGTCAATGCGCCAACGCCTTGTGTAGCACCTTCTGCAAATGGGTTAGCAACTAGACCATAACGTGTCTTGAAGCCAATCTTTGGTTGGAAGTTGTTTGTATCAACTGCACGAACCATTTGTAGAGGAACGTATGGGCAGTAGAAAATACCTGCGTCATATGCGTTAGAACCCTTATAACCCATAACGGCAAACTCGGATGTGGAGTTAGCAGCGAAATATGGATCGATGTACACTTTGATACGACCGAACAATGTACCAGCAAATGTATTGCCAGTATCGTCAACTGTCAAGTTAACTTGGCTGTTCAAAGCAGATTGGTAGTCCAAAAGACCAGCCATTGCCAAAGCAGAAGCAACGTCAGATGAACAGATCATCACGTTACCTTTACCACGACGGGTTGTCTTAGCGATTGTATTAGCTTCACGTTCCAATTGGAATGCCAAACCTTTAATCTTTTCAACCATCCAGCGACCGTTGGAGTCTGTATCCAAGTCAAATGTACCTGCAGTAGTAGTACCAACTTGAGCACCAACTTTAGCAACAGAGTAAATTGTACGGATAACTTCACGGTTAATTTCAGCAAGAATTTCAGTTGACAAGATGTTTGCCAATTCTGTTTCTGCGTCTAGACCATGAACTGCCTTCAAGTCTTGTGCCAATTCCATTGAGTACTCTGCCTTCAAAGCACGTGACTTTGCAGTAACAGAAACTTTCTCAATTGAGAAGCCCATTTCATTGAATGTCAAATCTTCAGCAACAGAAGTTGCCATTGCACCGCCAGTTGTAACTGTAGAAGCAAAAACGTTTTGGTTACCCAAAGCAGTATTAGCAGCCATAGAAATAGCTGTTTGTGTAGCTTTATCACCAGAGAAACCAGTGTTGGCTTCATTGTAGAAAGCTTCGACAGCACCGCCATTCACATCACGGTTAGTACCGTAAGTAGAACGCATTGCAAAGATCAATCCTGTTGGGCCTGTCATTGGTTGAACGCCAGCGATATCATAAGCGATAAGGTTAGGCAAAGAACGGCGAACCAAGCTGATTAGGATTGGATCGAAACCGGCAACAGGGCCTGTTGCAGTAGAACCACCGGAATAACCTGTGCCACCCAAAGAATTGGTTGGTGCAGTTTCCATCATCATACCAGATTGCTTCTGCATTTCTTGAGCTTGATTCTCAAGAATAACAGCAGTCACAGCCTTGCGGTATGGGTCAGTAATTTTTGGTAGTTCTGGGTGGTCAATGACCGTTGCCCATTTGGTCTGAAGTTGTTCAGAAAGTAACATATTTAATCTCCTTGATTAATTTATAGTTTGGTTTTAGAAATAGCGTTAGCAACAGATGACACATATGGGTCGGCACTTACTTGTTTCTTAGTTTCGCCTGCGTCTTCTGCAGATACCTGTTCGTGTAGTTGCTCTTCGTCTGCCTTTTTAACACCAGATGGGAAGTAGTTTTCACGGATTGTCTCAAGTTTGTTTTGGTATTCTTCCTCTGTGGAGAATTCAACGCTCTCTGCAAGCGATTTGATTTTTTCAACTTGAGTTTCTGTTAGGCCTTCGCAAACAGAACGGGTAACTTCTTGTTTTGTGGCTTCGATTAAAGACTTCTTGTAACCGATGCTCTTTTCAATTTCTTCATTTAATTTGGACTCTAACTGTTCCACTTTAGTTGCCAACTCATCAACCAATTCTACCTTGTCTTCAGGTACATTGATGTAGTTCTCAGCAAACAATTTGTGTAGACCAGAAATAAAGTCTTCGGCCAATTCAGCACGCAAACCGGATTCGATAGCGATTGCGTTTTCTTCTAGCCATTGTTCAACTACGTAGTTAACATAGTCGTCTACTTTTTCTTCTAACTGAGTGCGTACAGACTCGATAGCTTCTTCAAGCATACCGGCATACTTAGCTTCAGTTTGTTCTTCGATTTGTTGAATGCGGTCAATAACACGTGCTTCAAAAATCGTAGTAACTTTAGATTTGAATTCTTCAGAGATGTTTTGGTCATCGGCAAACAAAGCATCAATGTCGTCTTTAGCATTAACTCGGTACTCAGACACAACAGTACCTTCGATTTCTTCTTCTTCTCTCATTTTTAGTTGAGTGTCAGCAGAAGCTGCAGAAGGCTTTGTTGTCGGAGCGGTTGCGCTCTTAGCTGCCTTAGTAGCATCGATCTTGTGCGAGTCATCATCTGGCTTCGCATTCTGGGGTGTTGGTCCGCCTAGGTCGACCTCCTCACCAGGTAATTTTTGTGGTGGCATTGCTGACGCTTTACTCTTTCCAGAGGAAAGAATTTCAGCTGCTGCTTCCATTAGTTTGTTTTTAGGCATTAGGATTCTCCTTATGATATCTTATTTATAAAATTAAAGTTTTCTGATGAAATTTTCAAACAGCTGCAATGCAACTGCTTCTAATTGTTTTTGTGGAGCATTTCGTATGGCTCTCTTAGCATTATCTATGTCTACTTCCACGAATCGTCCCTCAACGAATAGCCATTCTTTACCCTCCATAATTCCGTTAACAAATGCACCTGGAGCTGATGGATCCGCAACGATATCGGCAGCCGTAGCCAAACGCAAATCGTCTTGTACCAAGTTGTAACCTTCTCTAGTCATGGTTACAGAACCCATAGCTCTAGAAGATACACCCAAGTTAACATCATTCTCAATAAAATTCTTAACAATATTTCCGTATGGAGTATCTAGGATCAATGCCTTACCATAAAATGAATTGCCATCTTCAGTCAAAGATACAATCTTATGTGATACTCGTTCCAAGTTGAGAGTCGGTGTGTCTGGATGACCAAGTTCTCCCAATGCACGGTTTGTTTTAACAAATTCTTCGTTATAACGTTTAACTTCTTTACGCAATGTATCCATCTTGTACATGCGGTTATTACGATTAACTTTTTCAGCAACAAGGAAAGTACCTTCAATATAAAGGTTCTTTTTACCTTTTTCTGTTGCTTCAGTGAGATACTTTACGCTCTCAATTCTTTCTGTAATTAGTTTCATTTTAGATACCTACTAATGGTGTTGCATAAGTTGCAGATTTAGTAACTGATAGAATCACAGTACCATCAGTACCACTGTTGGTGATATGTAAATTGGCAGAAGGTGTATTTGCCAAAGAGATATCATACTGTGTCAATGGTAAGTCATTTGACTGATACATTGCAACAACCAATGGTGCAGATGTATTATCACCACGATAGATGCGAATCCATCCATCAGAAGAGGTAATAATGTGTGCAATCGATGCAGCTGTGATAACTTCATTGGCATCTGTTGCAAGTGAAGTCAACGGAATAGTTGTTGCCGTATTACCAGTAATTCTGATAATCGAGCGGGATCTTTTTGTGTTAATAATTTCGTATGCCATATTATTTTATTCCCATTGATTTGCGGCGGCGCATAGACATTTTTCTTTTTAATAAAACTCTATTCATCTTTGAACGGCCTTTAGTTTTCCAATATCTTTTTAACATTCTGGCTTTGTGCAATCTTTGTGCAGCAGGTATTCTTTTTACCGTATTTCCAGAAAGTCTATATCCTTTAATTGCTGACCTACGTACATTGCGTTGAAGAATGATTCGGCCTTGTTTGTTTCTTCTGATACGTCTTTTGATTCTCTGTACTCTACCAGTTTTAACAATGTTGCCTTCATCCAAGTCTTCCACTTCTTCATATACGATATGAGCAATATGACCTTTTGCTTCTGTTAATTTCTCAGAAGCAACCTCATTTAACCGTGCAAATAATTTATCTTTTGCCTCGGTTAGTTTGTTATTTAATATACTTTCAATAAATGTCATTTTGATTTACTGAAAGCAAAATCTGCAGCCTTTGTAAAATGACCAGGTGACTTATGCACCATATCTGCAAACTTCTTCTTATTATTATCATTCAAAGCACCATGAACTTGTGTGAGTGCTGATGCTGTGAAATGGTCAACTGTTCTCGTTTCACCAGAAGCAAACTTAACTTTTTGTGCCGACTTGTTGGATACAATCTTATGTAGAGTATCCATGACAGCCTCTTCCAACACCTCTCCTTGTTCGTCCATGCCTTCGGCCTGAATGACTGGTGCCATTGAGTTGTAACCCATGTATTGTGAGTTGAATGGTACTGAGAATACTTTTTTAAGTTTGTCGTTGTAATACAAGGCAACCTTAGTACCATCAGGAAACAATCTGACTGCTCTACGTTTCAACAATAAAACAAATGGAGGATCCGATGGTGGAATTACATTGTCTTCAACTGCTTCAACCACTTGGTCTTTTGCCTTTTCAGTACCCGATTTAATTTCGATACGATGCGCTTTAATTTTCTTGCCAGATGGTCCAATCTTATAATCGGAACTATCAATTAAACTTTCTTCAAGTTCTTCTGATACCGCACGGCGAGCTTGACGATTGATGTTTGGATTACTGGTAATCAAATCAACCATCTTGTTAAAAATATTACGTATGATTTCTTTATCTGCGTTATTAAAGTTAGGCTTTTCTTCACCCATCTTGTCAAGAATATTATGCAAACGTTGAATCTGTGCTTTGTTACCTAAACCAGCACGCACAAGAGCATCGAACTTTGAATAGTCCTTCTTCTCTTCCTCAACAATGTTTCTTAATTCTTGTAACGATTTCATACTTCTTGTTGTTCTTCGGTTGATTCTGCTTCTCTGCCGTTATACAAATTTTGTGCGATCTCAGTTTTACGGGATGCCAAGGCTTCCATGGCACGTGCTGAGATTACATCGTTCAATGCTTGTTGTGCTTCGACTGCATTACCTTCAATTGAAGCATTAATAAAGTTTTTAATATCCATAATTATTCTCCATTATTTCTTATTTATCATACTTGATGAGTATTTATCTAACTCGGCATCCAACATTGGTGTCATAGATTCTGTTGCAGCTGTATCAGCAGTATTGTCAACTGGTGGGTATTCATCTGGTGATACGGGTGGTTCTCCACCTTGTTGTAACACTGAACCTCCAGTACCATCGTCATCTTCTTTTTTAATCTCTTTATTCATCTCTTCAATTTGTTCTTTAGTCAATTGCAAGATATGACGTTTAACCCAATCAGCAGAATAATAACGGCCAACAAATGGGTCAACTTGAGTTAACAAATTAATTCTTTCACGTAACAATTCAGCATCACGCAACTCAACAAAGTTATTATCTTTTTGGAAGTCGTAGTAAATGTCTTCTTTGAATTCTTCCCATTCTTCACGGGTACAAATACCTTTAAGTGTCAACTGTACACTCAATGCTTCATCAAAGATGTGTGTGAATTTATTACGTAGTCTCTGTACAAACTTTGCAAACTTGGCTTCATCACGTGTTACTTCAGTGCTTCTACCAATGCCAATCATACCACCAGATTGTTGTGGTTCTAAACGTGCAATTGGAACGTTCAATGCATTCAACAGTTTGTTTCTGAAATACTTAACGTCTTCTAACTCACCAAGGTTTTGACCAGCTGGCAACGTTGTAATCTCTGTGCCTTTACCACCTTCACGGCGAGGTAACCAAAAGTCTTCTAACATCGACATGTGTTTGCGGTCATCACGCAGTTCACCAGTCGTAGCATCATAAACCATCTTGTTACGATACTTAACCATAACGTCACGTAAATATTGTTCAGCCTTACCTTTTGGTAAGTTACCAACGTCAATATAGAAAATGCGGCGTTCTGGTGCTCTAGACAAACGATAGATAACTACCGCATCTTCAATCATACGCAACTGATTAAGTGGCTTGATTGCTTTGTGAATATAAGAAATAACAAATGTATTCTTTGCATCCATCAAACCAGAATTGATATTGATAACTGCATCAGAAGAAATTCTCAATCCCTGATTAACTTGGGCAGTATATGTTTGTGTTGTGGTACCACGGTCATTATAGACATAGTACTCAGCAATAGATTTAATAACCGATGCACCAGTTTTTGGATCACGGTCTTTTTGTACTTCTCGAACCTTACGAATTTTACGTGGGTCGATGTAACGTAATTCTTTAATGCCTTCTTTAGGATTCTTTTCGTTAACGATAATGTGATAGTAAATTCTACCATCAATATACCATCGTTTGAATAAATCATCGGCAAGGTTTGCAAAGTTCAACATACGCATAACGTTGTTGAATTCTTCACGTATTTTTTTCTTAATCGATTCTGGTTGTTTCAGATTATCCATAACGATATCAAGAATCTTGCCCTCTTCGGAACGAGTAATAGCTTCATTGACAATTTCGTCAATAGCCATTTCAAGCTCAGGGTGATTCGACATTTCACGGTAACGTGTGATTAGTTCCAACTCATTACGAATTGAACCCTCTAAATCAACATACGTACCATAGTGTGCGTTACCTGTAATAGTAACTGCACCATCATCTATTGCATTTGTCGGTAGAGCAAAAGAAGATTCGTTCGGGTTTTGAACCTGAACGACTTCTTTGTCACCAAAAGTAAAACCAAAAAGTTTAATCATTTAGATATATCTCCATCCCGAAACATTATTTAATCTAGACCAAATCATTTTATAAGTATATCCTTGTATATTTTTTGATGCTTCACTTATACTATAAAAAATGCCAAACGGTGTTTGTATTTTTTTAGCATTATTATTTTTACTACCAGTTTGATTAACATGAGGTCTTTCACCACACATATTATATCTATGCTGTTCGGACTTTTTAACACCTGTCAATTTTTCTTTGGCTGCTTTTGCCGCTAATGGTTGAATTATTTTTATGTGTTCTGATAAATGTTTTAAATGTCTTTTCCAATATGTTCCGGAACCACGATACAAAACACAATCTTTTAAAGATTGTGCTTCATGTTTACAGAGATATTTTAATCCTGTAACTTTGTGTTCTTTTACCAACAAATATAAAGACATATATCTAAAAAGGTGGAGTTTTTACACTCCACCCTCTTTCGTCAAACCACGTTATCTTCTACGGATTCCCACCATTGATATGATAGAGTCACCGTGAATTCTTCAATTGAGTCGTTAGAACCCCAGTCAACATCAATTGGAGAAACGTCTGTTGGGAATAAACCAACAAACTTATATTTCTTCAACGTGTCACCGTTCTTGGCGAATTGTTTAACTTCTCCGTCAACAGTATAACTGCCTGGAGTTTGTGCCAATGGGTTGCGAACGTTTAAACTATGGCTGTTCAGGCCATTCATCCATCTTTCAAATGCATTACGCACAACAAAGTCTTCATCATTGATGATTGAGAGTGTCCAATCAGTGAAGGTTCTGTTGCCCACAAACTTCAACTCACGGCCGAAGTATTGAACAGGCACAGTACCAACAGTAGAACCTGGAAGTTGTGCGGTCTTACACATGAATGATAATTTCGTTTGTGCATTACCAGGTAAAGCAAATGCCGGAAAAGGCATGGTTACCTCAAAGAGGTTTGGTCTCGCACCATCACCCTGCATTTGAGAGCGGAATTCGTTAATATTAAATGCCATTTAATTTTCTCCTATCTCTCTATTTATTAGAATCGTCCAACGATTTCATTGAATGCAACACCAGTACGGACTGCAACAAAGTTTAGTTGGATGAAGTTGATGGAACGGGCTGGTTTAACATAAATGTCACCAACAAACTCATTGCGGTCTATGACCTCTGGTGTGTTATTTGTAGTATCACAAACAACACGGAAGTCATAGATACCACGGCGGCCTTGGATTTCACGCAAATACGGTTCAACCAAGTTAACAAACTGAGCACGTGTGAATTCATCGTTAAATTCAAACAATGAAGAACGAGATGCACGAGCAACTGTTTTCTCTAGTACAATAAACAATCTACGAACGTTAATTCTGTCCATTGCTTCTGGTCTGTTCAATAGAGTTTTATCACCGAACAATACAGTACCTTCACCTGGGAAGGTTACAACAGGATTAATACCTGCATTGTACAATGTATCTCTCTCAGATTTTGTTGGACTCCATGCCAATTTAACAACGTTCTTAATTTGACCTCTGTTCAACCCAGCTGGTGAGAACCATGGGTCACGGTCAACGTCAGTTCTAACCAATAGACCGGCAATATCACCGTTCAATGGCAACCAACGATAAATGTCATTGTATTTGTCGTATTGATATTTCCATCCACAATCCATAACTGCGTATGAAGAAGATGTAATGGTATCACGATAAGTTTTAACAGTTGATGCTTCTAAACCTGAGTTGTTCAACACAGAAGTTAATGGTGGAGAAATAAACACCATACAATCTTTGCGTGACTCGGCAATAGAAATTAGTCGGTCAGGTACTACATCATCTGAAGTTTCACCGGCCATCAATAGAGAAACATCAACAGAATCAACATTGTTAAACAAATCATAAGATGTGTTTCTGTTACCTGCAGTTGGTGCAGTATCTTTACCTGCAGACAAGTCAAAGTTGTTAACTGCCAAACCATTATAAGCACCAGTTGTTGCTACTTGAATAGCAGTTTGACCCCAGTTTGCACCAGTGTCTGGGTGACCCATCCACCAAATATACTTAGATTGACTATTGATAACATCTTTATAATAGTTGGAAGAACCATCTGTATTCTTAGCATCGCCTGCTTTAGAAACGAAACCAAATTTTTCAACAACTGTGTTTGCTGTACCTGTGATAGCACCTGTCATATCAACAACAACAATATGAATTTCATCATTTGAAGCTGCTGCTCTGGATGCATATGTGGAAGTAGTAGGTGTTGTACTAAATTCACCTGAGTATGTCCAACCTGTTGATACGTTGGCGTCAGCCATCGAAACACGTAGTGCATTACCTAGTGAACCTGGATACTTTGCCGCCCACTGAATTGAATTACTTCCTGCTGCAAAGTTTTGTTCGTAATTTGTCTTGTTGAGTACTCTTACAGGTGTTCCAGTGTTTGTTGCATTATTTGCTGTAGAACCTACTGAGCGAATAACTCTCAAATCTGAACCATATTGTAAAAAGTTTGCTGCTGTGAAGAATGATGTTGCGGTGTTGCTATCTGGTTTACCGAATTTTTCTACTAATTGGACTTCATTACTAATTGTGATAATCTCATTCACTGGTCCCCAGTTAAAATTTCCGGCAAAACCACCAATAGTTGTTGCTGTGGAAGGCACAACAGTTGTAAGGTCAACTTCTGAAACATTCACGCCTGGTGATAATTGAAAAGCCATGGTTTAATCTCCTTTTAAGGGCTGAATTATTTTTTTAATGTATGTTGTATTTATGTTTTTAAAAATTTGAGGATATATAACCTCGGCTTCTAACATCATCTTGCCATACTGTACCACCAGAATCAATTACTGGCTCTGGTCTGCCATCGTCAATAATACCTACTGGTGCCAAATCTTCGTCACCTAACATATTTTGTTCCTCTAACATCATCTTACGGATGTCGATATTGGTATCTTCTTTAAAATAACTTTGTGCAGTTAACCAAGAGAATAACACCAGACCCATAACTAAGTCATCGTTGTTACCTTCTTCTGCCTCATAACTGTCTCGAACTCGCACAAACGTATTAAGTTCGGCAATTGTGTCAAAGTCATTGATAATTAACTTGTCATTTTCAATCAAGGTCTTCAAGTTGGCACAACCAATCTTTTTGACTGATTTTGTGGTCTTGATACCGAATGATGTAGAACGCTTGAAACCACCTGAAATTGATTGTCCTTTAATATGATGGTGTTCTAGCTTATATATGTTCTCATATTCCAGGTCATAGTGAAGAATGTCCACAACCTGTTGGCCAATGTTATTAGTCTCAATCAACGCAAATGCTGTATTGTATCTTTTACATAATGCATAAACAACTGTAGGTAAAAATAACAATGGTAGTTTATTGTTTCGATATTTTGCAACTTGCCTGTATGGAACTTGAGACACATCAAGTATATTAATCGTTGAGTAATCTTGTGCAACACCTTCAGAACAATCCACACAACCGATGTATAGGTGTCCTGGAATTGGGTCTTGGTAGATATCTAAACAATCTTCTTGTTTCAAAGGGTCAAAGAATGCCAGTGACCTCAATTTAGAACCAGAGATTAATGTTGCCGATGAACCAATGAATTCTGTCTCAAACTCTTGTCGGAACTGTTCTTCTGATGTGTTACGTATGGTCTCTTCTTTCCATGCGGCATCACGTCCTGGCACTTGTGACCAATGAACCTCTAATGGTTTATAGGTCGAACGTTTCTCTGTTGCATCAACCCACATCTTATAGAAGTGGTTTAGGCCATATGGTGTAGAAACAATAATAACTTTGGTAGTCTTACCAGATGAGATAACCGGATAGGTTGACGTAAAGAATTCGTCAGCCATATTCTTTGGAACGAACGCAAATTCGTCCAAGAAAATCAAGTTATATGAACCACCTCGAACGCCAGCAGCAGAAGTGGCAAATGCACCAATCTTTGATTTGTTTTCAAGTTCAATGTTACCTTTGTTCCAAGTAATGATACCTTGTTGTAACCAAAGTGGTAAATATTCATAGGCATACTGTACACGACCTAAAATGTCACGTGCCAGTGAACCTTTGTTGGCCAGAATGGCAATACTATAATCGTCTTGAAATAGAATAGACCACAACATGAAACCCACAGTCGTAGTTGTTTTACCAACCTGACGAGGCATCTTTGCGATACAGAATCGATTTTCATGGAATGTTCGTACCATGTCCTCTTGGAATGGCCACATTTCGAATGGCACAAGACCACGGTCAACGTTAACAATCTTAACGTATGTCTTAATGAAGTAAACTGGATCTTCAGTACATTTTATAATCTCGGCAACTTGTTCTTCGGTGTAAGATAACTCTACACCAATACGTTTGAGGTTGGCATTTCCTAGATACCCACCAGCATCAATCATTTACAACACCCATTATTTAATAAAACTTCTTAACATCCATGCATGTTTTTGGTGTTGGTCTAACAAGTCTTGCAAGAAATTACCAATAGCTGGTTCTCCTGCTTGGTCAGCAGCAACAATACCTGCACGGAGATGAACCATCATTCTATCGTTATCTCTTTTCAATTCTGCCATCATAGAAATTGGAGAAGGAATGATTGCTGATTCTTCTACGTCTGCCAATTCCAACATTCTCAATAACGAACCTGGTGCATATGCATCCAACATACGAATCTTTTCGGCAATTAAATCAGTATTATTAAATATTGATGTATACAACTCAGCAAAGAAATCGTGGTACTGTTGGAAGTTTACACCTTCTACATTCCAGTGAAATCCGTGTGCCTTAAAATACAAGGCAAAATTTGTGCCTAGTATAACTTTCAATTGTTGAATTAATTGTTCCATATTATTTCTCTTTATTTGACTTTAAAAACTTTACCAATTCTGTGGTTGAACCAACAAACACAGCCTTATCTATATTCATTGATTTATCACTCATGGATTTTGGTGCTAAATCTTTTTTACGCTTTTGAATTTCCATTAGGTCTTTATTTAGGTCAGACATATTCTTAAGCATTGTGGCCACAACCTCGAATGCTCTTGGGTGATGAGTATCTTTAGCAACGTGTATCAAAGTGTCCATTGCAGAGTTACCTTTGGTAATCATCTCACGTATATTTTGCCGAGCAAACTCAGCATCATCAGCAATATCTGGTGTTAAGTCAGTGTGTACTAACTGACCAGCAGATTCCAATGGTTCTATCTCCAACAGTTGAGATAAATTTTCATCTAATTTTTTCATAATTAAAAGTACGTAATAGTTTCTGCAAATCCAAATTCATCATCTGGACCAGCAGTGTTAGGACTTGGTCTAGTTTGTACGGAAGATATAATTGAATTCTGTGTAAATGTATTTGATGTTATAATGTCACCATTTGCAGAGTTGGCAAAATTCAAATATGTGTTTGCAGTAGATGTAGTAATCATCTCACTTGTTTTAACTGGTGGCCAGATGAACGCTTTGGCAGTGAATGTCAAGTCCCATAGAATCAAACGGGTACTCATCATGTCACCTTCATAGTCTGTAGTCGTAGAAACAGAATTTAATATGATTGGCATGTCATACTTTTGATCCATACCAGGAATAAAATCCATTGTTACAGTAAAATCTGGTGTAAAGAATGGAAGTATTTGTTCCATAATCTGAGCACCATCTTCTGTATTACGAACATATACTGATAAGTTAAAATCAAAGTTATATGGTATTGGTCCGTATTGAGATTTTAATGATGTGTTATTTGTACCAAGAGAGAAGTTTCGGTTGGTTGTAACACCTTTGCGACTAGAATCATATGACATACCTACCATATCAAATGAGATTCTAGGTACAGTTATTGCAATAGATTTTGTTAGGTCTGGATCGGAAGCCAAACGAGTTAAGTATTTTTCTTTGGCACCATAAGACAGAGGCACTTTAAATCTTTCGACCTCTGTTGCCATATCTCTGGTGTAACGAATCAACTGAATGTCGTTAAATAGTGTGCCAAAACCAACGACAACTTTTCGTATGGTTCTGTTATAGAAATGTGCATTACCTAACATTAAGGTTCACCAAATGGGTTGTGTTCAGTGAAGTCGAGTATGTCGCCAGCTTCATCTTGAATAATATTATTATCGGCAACATCTTCAAACACACTGTCTGTTGGCATATCGTCAGCTGCAGTTTCTAGTGCCCATGTTGCACCACTTGTTGCGCCAATGATGGTGACACCAACTGTAAACTGACCCTTGACATTAACCACATCTAAGTGTCTACCAGGAACTGTTGTATGCACCGTGGCCACCGCATTGGCAGTTGCCAAAGAATTGCCTTGATAAACAAATTCACCAACTGTAAATTTGCCTGTGCCATTGATAGGTACATCCAAACGTGTTCTCTTGTATGAATCAAATGCTTGTTCATCTATCTCTGTGTGACCAGTTTGAATCAACTCATCAGATAATACAAATTGTTTAAGTTTCAGTGCATAAACATAAACATTACCACCACGTCCACGACCTAATGTATAAAACATTGCTTGATCATTTTCGTGTTCAACAAAAGTTACTTCAAAAAAGTTTTGCATCAATGGAATGTAAATTAAATCACCTTCCATTGGTCGTTTTGGTCCAGAGTTAATAACTAAGTCACCAAGTCTAGGTATACTATAGTTTGTGGCACCTGAGGCATACTTAAATCTGCGGCGAGAAATTAGTAATGTTAATTCATCTCGAATCTCAAGTCCAAATTTAGAGATGAAATCTTGTTCACCATCCATACCAGTAACATTCTCCAAATATACTTCAATTGGAAATGCAACTCTATATTGTTTGAGTGTATCTTCACCATACAATGTGTCAGGACCATTAGGGTCTGCACTAGAACGTGGTAGGTAAAACACGTCCATACCATACTGTTGCATGGCCTCAATCACCAAGTCTTCAACAAGTAGTTGTTCTTGGGTAATTCCTGTTGGAAATGGTTGAAAGTAAAAATTTGTAGGCATTCATTAACCAGTCAAAATTTCTGGAGGTAGAACGTTATAAGCTTGCATCTCAGTTTCAATCTTATCGATTTCTACTTGTGCTTCAGCCATAATTCGAGGACCATCTAACGTGACTCCACCTGGCATCTGTACACCAGCAAATTTTGACAAGTTAGTACCCCACTGGTATTTAATCAACGCCGTGGCATACTGTTTTAAAAATCTATCATCCCAAACATCAGACACACCAGTCTTTGTGGCTGTCGCATCAGTCACACTTGTCGTTAAGTTTGTGGTTAGATATGCTTGTGTTGGTGAAATGATGCGATTAACTTGTACATCTTGCCCACCAACTGTAATGATATCACCCTCAAGAATTTGTTGGTCGAATGTTGTACCTGTTCCAGTCATTACGTTTGATGTGTTTGTTGCCGTAACTGTGCCTGTTAGTATCACTGTATCTGGCGCTAACTTACGATAACATTCAATAACCACATATTCACCTAAAGTCGCATCACGTGACCAATCAATGTCTAAAAAGATTTTGTTTTGATGACGATTGAATCGGTGTTGTGGGTAACCAGAGAACAACATGTTTAGTGTTGTGATGTGTTGCATAGTGATTTCATATGACACATAAGATACCGATGTGAAGTCATACAAATCATGTAGACGCAATTGATAACGAAGGTCAAACATATTGATTGATGAATTGGAATCATCAAACGGAAATATTTTAGTTACAAAAATAACTGGATCAGGACAGTAAATGAATTTACGGTCAATATCATCTTGTGTAATTCTGTGCTTCATGTAAATCTTTTCAACACCATCAAAATGATAGTCGTGGAAAAACTGTAAAGCATCATCAATACGGTCGTCAACTTGGTCATCATCCACGTTAATTTGAATAACGGGAAACCCTAGTCTACGCAGACAATAGTCTTTAAATTCTGTTCTTGTTGAAGGTGCAGCCATTTTTTATATTCTTAACTTATGAGGTATATTTATGTGTTAAAAATTAACCTCTAGGATAATCTGGAAACGGTACCCAATTAGTTGTAGCTTCATCCCACAAGTATGGATAACCATCGGTTGGAATAGCGACTGGTGCAACATATGATACTGACTCCTCATTCCATGTCCATGATGCTGGTCGTTCTGCATTTATTGCATTTTCTCTTGCTTGTGCAATTTGTTCTGCTGTTGGAGCAGGCCTGTTTTCTAAGTCTGTCATTTTGTTTCCTTTGTATTGTTTATGTATTTACTCTTTTAACTTAATGAATAACCTGCGGCTGCTAATCCAAATCTAGCTGTACCGACACCTGCAGTATCACTTGCTACCACACCTGTGTTTGATACTAGATTGGTTATAGATGTGGCAGGGTTGCCATATCCAAAAATTGCTTTATCACCCCCATATCCAGCGGCGGCTAATGATTGCCTAACAGTACCAACACCTGTAGTATCAGTAGCAACTACTCCGAGATTTGATACTAGATTGGTTATTGATACATTGACAGTAGTACGGCCATATCCAAAAATAGCTTTATCAATTCCGTATCCAGCGGCCGCAAGGCCTGTCCTAGCACTACCAACACCTGAAGTATCACTTGCAACTACACCTGTGTTTGATACTAGATTGGTCATTGATGCGGCATTTGGAGCAGCACCATATCCAAAAATAGCTTTATCAGTTCCATAACCTGCAGCCGCAAGTCTATCTCTAGCACTACCAACACCTGAAGTATCACTTGCAACTACACCTGTGTTTGATACTAGATTGGTTATTGAGGAACCGTTACCAGTTGATGCATTAATTCCATATCCAAAAATAGCTTTATCAGTTCCATAACCGGCGGCCGCTAGTTGATATCTATTAGTACCAACCCTAGCAGTATCAGTAGCAACTACACCTGTATTTGATACTAGGTTGCTATAAGTGGGCCCACCGGAAGATATATATCCATATCCAAAAATTGCCTTATCACCACCATAACCTGCAGCTGCTAAATTAGTTCTAGCACTACCAACACCAGTGACGTCATTTCCAACTACACCTGTGTTTGATACTAGGTTGGTCAAATTTGAGTTAGAGCCAGTAGATCCAAATCCAAATATAGCTTTCTGTGTGCCGGTAAGTGCTACATAAACACTAGTCGGCCACAAGCCAGCAAGTCTTCTGCTTCGTTGTTCGTAACCCCAAAGTGGGCCTGTAATATTTGTTTCTGCCATTTTTTACTCTTTTAACTTAATGAATATCCAGCGGCTGCTAGATAATATCTAGCAGTACCGACACCTGCGGTATCAGTTGCTACTACACCTGTGTTTGATACTAGATTGGTCATTGAATATAATGTGCCAGAACTATTACCACCATATCCAAAAATAGCCTTATCTGTGCCATAACCTGCAGCCGCAAGTGCTTTTCTTTCAGTACCAACCCCTGTTGTATCAGTGGCGACAACACCGGTGTTTGAGACTTTGTTGGTTAATGATACATTTACAGTGGTTCCACCATATCCGAATATAGCTTTATCAGTCCCATAACTTGCGGCTGCTAATTCTAATCTACCTGTACCTACACCTGCAGTATCAGTAGCAACTACCCCTGTATTAGATACTAGATTGGTTACTGATGTATTTGATCCGCCATTTCCATATCCAAATATAGCTTTATCACCACCATAACCTGCGGCTGCTAAATAACCTCTAGCAGTACCAACACCTGTAGTATCACTAGCAACTACACCTGTGTTTGATACTAGATTGGTTACTGATGTATTTGGCCCGCCAGTTCCATATCCAAATATAGCTTTATCAGTACCATAACCTGCGGCTGCTAATACACTTCTAGCAGTTCCTACTCCAGCAGTATCACTAGCAACTACACCGGTATTTGATACTAGGTTGGTCATTGAGACAGCGAATGGAGCACCAGTCCCATATCCAAATATGGCCTTATCACCACCATACCCTGCGGCTGCTAGAGCCCTTCTAGCAGTACCGACTCCTGTAACATCATTACCAACAACACCAGTATTAGTTACTAGGTTGGTAATTGAGAGATTATTATTATTAAATCCATATCCAAATATAGCTTTCTGTGTGCCGGTAAGTGCTACATAAACACTAGTCGGCCACAACCCATCTGCTCTCAGGTCATTCATCTGGCGCAGCGAAAAAATATCGTTTAAAAGACTCATTTGTTTTACCCTGTTGTGTTGTTACTGATTAGTACAACTACATCTTTTTCTTTGTTTTCTTTTTAGGAACAGATGTACCTAATTCTTTTGGTGGTTCCATTGTAGCAGTTCGTTGATTAGTTAATTGTAACATAATATCTTTCTGCTCTAGTAACATAGTACCTTGTGGTACAAGACCAATTTGCATCAATGATTCTAATGTCTGTGGATTACTCATTGCATTTAATAGTTTAGCTGGACTAGGTCTTCCCAAAGCAATAATTTCCGATTGAATCTCACGACCAATAGTTACCGTGAATTCATAGTTAGCATTAGCTTCAAACATTTCGTCATCAGTATAAGGTGTACCGTCTTCATGCTTAAGTCTTGTTGGTTCGACTTCAGCATAGAGTTCAGCCATTAGTTTTTCCAATATTTTAATCTCTTTACGATTCAATTCAAAAGCATGTTTTTGGTCATCTAAGTGTGATTCTAGTTCAATAATTTCTGCTTGTAAGTTAAGAATAATATGTGGTAATGCAGGTACTTCTTTTAGATGTTTCAATTCTTCAAGTTTAGCTCGATATTTAAGTTCGCCACATTCTTCTAGTACCGCTGCACGTTTTCTACCGACTAAGAAGCCTTGTAGAGTTTTAATTTTTTCCCATGGTGTGCTACCAATAACTTGATAACGATAGTTGAATTCAGAGTTTAGATTTGATGCCATAATGATTCCTCATAATAATGTTTAAATATGTATTTATGTTAGTGAAAAACCAGCAGCTGCAAGGCCTTGTCTAGCAGTACCAACACCAGCGGTATTAGTAGCAACTACACCAGTGTTTGATACTAGATTGGTTACTGATGTATTTGATCCGCCATTTCCATATCCAAATATAGCTTTATCACCACCATAACCTGCGGCTGCTAAAGAACTTCTAGCAGTACCGACACCTGCAGTATCAGTAGAAACAACACCTGTGTTTGATACTAGATTGGTTATTGATTGATAAAGTCCACCATTGTTACCATATCCAAATAGTGCTTTATCACTACCATACCTTGCGGCTGCGAGATAACTTCTAGCAGTACCAACACCTGCCGTATCACTAGCAACTACACCTGTATTTGATACTAGATTGGTTATATTAGTACTGTATCCATATCCAAATATAGCTTTATCACCGCCATATCCTGCGGCCGCAAGTGCAAATCTAGCAGTACCAACACCCGTTGTATCGGTAGCAACGACACCTGTGTTTGATACTAGATTAGTTACTGATTGATAACCTACATCAGAAAATCCATATCCAAAAATAGCTTGACCAGAACTTCCATAACCGGCAGCCGCTAGGTCACTTCTACCAGTACCTACACCTGCCGTATCACTAGCAACTACACCTGTATTTGATACTAGATTGGTTATCGATATACGTGATACACCACTATGTCCATATCCAAATATAGCTTTATCACTACCATATCCTGCTGCCGCTAGATAACGTCTAGCAGTACCTACACCAGTTACATCATTATCAACTACACCTGTATTTGATACTAGGTTGGTCATGGATAACGCGCCACTCGACTGAAACCCATATCCAAATATAGCTTTCTGGGTAAGAACAGGTGCATACACATAAAAACTAGTTGGCCATGAACCACTAACCCTCTGGTTGTAATGATTCTGAGATGATAATATTCCACTGATTGCCATGTTGATTCTCTTATGCTGTACGTTTAGCTGACACAAACACCGACACTACGTTAGCATATGATGAATAGATATCTAGTTCATCTCCAGCATATAGATATTTTGGTGCCTCACACAACTCGATTGTTGAGTTTGCAGGTAAAATAATGTCTTTGGCAATGTAACCTTGAATAGTATTGCTTGAGTTTGACCAGATAATACTGATTGCATGGTTGCCAAATGCAGTGTCTTGGTTAACAACTTTGATACTCTCAATAACTGCTGGACTACCTGATGCAGTGTAAAGTGTGGAGTAACCAGTACCAGCCAATGCAGTTGCTCTGTCATATGAAGATAGTGCAGTAGTTTCATATACAATAGTTACGTGTGCATTAGAAGATGCTGCAGTGCCATTGACAAACGATTGCATTTTGATAATGTCATTTGCCTTAACAACTTGTGGTTTCTTCAACATCTCTACAGAAGAACGAGATGGAATTGGAATATTTCTAAACAAAGAAACGTTTGCAGAAGAACCTGTTGGTGTAAAGTCAGCAGTAACAGTCACGGCAGCATTAACATCTGGACCAATGTTTGTTACGTAGATAGAATAAATTGTGGCATTTGCAGTGAATACAACGGCATTGGCCAAAGAACTTGTGATTGCGTAACCAGTTGCTACGTTAATTGCAGAGTTGAATAGTCCTGAACCACCGCCAGCTGTATTGGCCTTTGCATATGCAGAGTTGGCATAAGAACTGGCTGCATTAGCTGCAGAGAATGCACCATTGGCATACGAAGACGCAGAAGTACCGTTATTGAATGCAGAGTTTGCCTGTGTGAAAGCACCGTTGGCATAAGAACTTGCGGAGTTTGCAACACCATAGGCAGCATTGGCATAAACACCAGAAGTTACCGCACGTTGGTCAGCAGTTGCCGCATTTGTCGTAGCAGTATTTGCCTGTAGATATGCTGAGTTGGCATAACTAGAAGCTGAAGTTGCAGTCGTATTACCAGTATTCGCAACAGCATATGCAGAGTTGGCATACGAACTTGCGGCATTGGTTGCGTTACGAACCCACGTATCAGTTGAGTTATTGGCTGCGTTATATGCGGCATTAGCTTGTGCATAAGCGGCATTAGAATGATTGATTGGATCGTAACCACGGATAGTCGCAACGTCAGTAATCAAATTAGCCGTAATGTTGGCAATTCTAAATGATGCATGACTTGTGTCAATATAAGGTGATGCATCTGGTTCAGGATCGTAATTATAAAAGAACTTCCATATTCCATCGGTGGCATCACGGAACATACCTGCGTGGTGATAAGCACCATCGTTGTAGTTACCAGCAAAACCAAGGTCAGGATTCGCCACGGTATTATTTGCGTTAAGATAAATCATATTATCTTCAACGCTTAGATTTGTTGCGTCAACTTGGAATACGTTGCCCGATACACTCAAGTTACCAGTGATAACAACGTCACCAGAAATAGTGCCACCGGTTGATGAGAACTTGGTGTTGGCCACTGCAAAAGCACCATTGGCATAAGAACTTGCTGAGTTTGCGGCATTTCTAACCCATGTATCTACTGCATTGTTGGCAGCTGAAAAGGCTGCATTAGCATATACACCAGCAGATAAAGCATTGGTTGCAGCCGTGTTTGCCGTTGAGTAAGCAGAGTTGGCATACGAACCAGCAGAAGTTGCACCAGTTGATGTAGTATTGGCCGCATCAAACGCAGCTTGTGCATGATTACCACGTGCAAGAGGAATACCACCAGCAGAAGAACCATCGTGTACAACAACTACTTTCTTATCGGTATCTACTGTAATCTCACCTGCTGCGCCAGTAAAGGTAGACGTTTGTACAGTACTACCTCTTCTTAATTGTATCTGTGTTGGCATTTAAAAGTCCTTTTTTATATTCTATTTATGTTTAGAGTGGTCCAAAGTCCAACTCTAGAAAGTAATTTGCTGGCGTTGAAGGTTCTGTCTTCAAATCATATGTAACAACGGTTTCTTCGTCTAAAGTTCCTGCAGCAGGTACAACGGAACCATAATCTCCGGCCGGAAAATAATTGGTGGATGCAGTGTTTGCAGTTTGATAAGCAGAGTTAGCAATTAAGAATACTGAGGTCACCAATGAAGAGAAGTCATTGGCTGAGTCTAAGTTTGCTGGTTGTATTTTTGTTAGTGCCATGTACTATTTATCTTTACTTGATTTTAAATGTTGTGGTTGGTGGCGTAAAGTTACTTGTATAACGTGCATAACCGTTAGTAATACGGAAGTCGTCTAAATAACCATATAACGGAGCTGATGATGCGTTAGACATAATACCAACGAATAATGATCCTGAAGTTGAACTATATGTGCTAGAATCAGCTACACTTGAACCTACAATGGTACCATTAACAAAAAATCTACCAGTGGATCCTGATCTACAATAAGTAACGTGTGTCCAAGTATTAATAGGAATAGCAACAGTAGTAGTACTAGCATGGTTAGTACCTTGTGTATTAAAATATAGAGTGTAAGGTCCAGATCCGTTTAAGTAAAATCCCCAAACTCCTGTTCCATCAGAATTATTATATTGATAAGAGGCAATAGTTTGATTACCTGTTCCTGCAGCCGATGTTAAATAAATCCATGTTTCTACCGTAAAGTCTCCGGGTAACGAGTATGCTGGATTGTAGGGTGCTTTTAAATAATCCCCAGTACCATCAAAACTCATACTACTAGAACCAAACTTAGTTACTGCTGTACTTAGTTTTGCATCACCTAGTGTTTCCATTGTAGTCATCATTGCGGCATCGTAGATACCAGCACTGGTCATATTAAGTAATGATACTGTATTTTGTACTGCGAGTAGTGGTTGTGCAGGTGGTACAAAGTTACTTGTGTATAGTGCAGATTTTGTAATTCGGACATCTGACATATAACCACGTGTAAAATTACTACTACCACCTCTTGAACCTATATATGCTGGTCTTGTTGCATCGCCCAATGTTCCCGAGAAAGTTAATGGCGTGCCAACTGATACGCCGTCAATATACATAGAACAAGTTGTCCCGGATCTAACTGCTGCAAAATGATACCATCTATTAGCAATTGCAGTCGGTCCGACGACAGCTGAAGCAGCACTACTTGGATAATATTGGAATGTTGTAGATAAAACAATAGTCCAATCCGCAGATGTATTAGACACATAATTTGAAACTAAATCTTGGTCACCCGATACACTTGTAAAATATATCCAAAATTCTATAGTGTAATTACCTGTAAATTGCAGGTACGTACCGGCAGGAATACTTAAATAATCACCAGTACCGTCAAAGTAAACACTACCGCCAATTGTACTTGGTGTATAGCCATTAGTTGTTGTACTTGTATAACCGAATGGGTTTTGTTGTCTTGGTTGACTATTACCAAATGCAGTAATCGTAAAGTTGTTTGTACTGTTATCAATAAATGTTGGTGATTGTAATGTTAATAAACTTGTATTTGCGATAGCGGTTAACGGAGTTGTTGGGACAGTAATCGTTGTTAAGGTTGGGTCGTAAACATTAGACCCAACAACCAATCTTGCGTTGGAAATATATCCAATCCAATTTCTCGGGACTACTCCACCTGTGTATCCAATAGCGGCAGAAGTTGTATAACTGTATGTATCTGATACTGTTCCTGTACTTGATCTAACACCATTAAAAAATACTGTTGCTACATTGCTTGAATTTCTTACAAAAGCGACATGGTTCCAAGTATTTGCGGCTATTGTTGGAACAGTAAAATTATTAGCTGTTACGCCATACGCATCAAAAGAAAATGTTGTCGAATTATTAAGATTGCAATTTAATCCACCAGTAATAGCACTACCCGGTCCGATGAAAGATGATATTCCGCTAAAAGAACCTGTATAATAAAACCAGCATTCAAAAGTCATTGCTCCTGTACCAACTGTAGTACCAGACCATGTCAAGTAATCCCCCGTACCATCAAAATAACCACTATAACTTGTTGGGGTTACTGATGATGGATTGAATGGACTGAAACGTTGTGCTGAAATTGTAGTAGAACTTGGTGTTATAGTATAGTTGTTTATACTGTCATCTATAAATCTACTATCAGCACATGTCAATAAAGTTGTATTTGCAATTGGTGTTAATGGTGTAGTACTTGGTGTAAATATTGTTGTACCAACTGTTGTTGATGATGTTGTATAAACAGCCGTGCCATTAACAACTCTTAGGTTACTAATATAACCTGTTGTTCCCCATGCCGCACTGATGCCATAATCTTTAGTACCAATAACCGGAGCAGTTGAACCCGGACTAATTGCACTTGTACCATATGATCCGTTGTAATAATCTAAAACACCATTTAAATATGCACGTAATACAGAACCATTTCTAACCCATGATACGTGATGCCAAGTGTTGAGAGTAATTGTGGTTGCACCAACACGTGCGGTTCCATCATAGTATTGCATTTTACCGGATCCATTGAATCCAAATAACCATGATGTTGGACTAGCTCCTGCGGTCCTTGCATCTAAAATGCCCCAATCACCACCAGGTAATGCAGTAAGAAATACATATGCTTCAAGTGTGAAATCACCTGTCAAATTAAATTTAGTAGAAGATGGACTTAATGTTGAAACCATTTGTCCACCAAAGTAGTTACTCCAGTTACCACCATAAGGACTAAATGTACCTTGAGTAGCATTACCGTTGCGTGTCACTAAAAAATTATTAGTACTATTATCTAAAAACACACTATTGTTTACTGATTGATTGTTTTGTAATGTTAATAAACTTGTATTTGCTATAGCGGTTAATGGTGCTGATGGAGGTGTGAATGCTGTGGTGTATACTGCAGTTTCTTTAACTATACGCAGGTCAGAGATATATCCGGTGTAAAAATACAAGCCAGGATATGCCGCTGAAAAGCCAATATTACTTACACCAATTGCACCCCACGTACCACCAAACGCTCCTGAACCTGATAAAATCCCATTAATATAAAAATACATTGTTCCTGAAGAACGAACAAATGCAACATGAGTCCAAGTATTTAAGGGAACTGTACTAGTACTAGAAATACTTACACCAGTGTAAAAAGCATTTAACGCACCATCAACAACGCATAAATAAGATGTGCCATTTCCTAATAGCATCCTGTAACTGCTGTTAGCAGTCATGTACACCCAGCATTCAACAGTAAAATTACTTGTACCAAATGAAGATGAAGAATTGCTACCTAAACCTAAATAATCCCCAGTACCATCAAAGTATCCACTACCATATGTACTATAACTACTGTTTGGTATGAATGGATCAAATGAACTTATTAATGTATTGCCAGTAACTGTTATTGTTAATGCATTAGTACTAGTATCAATAAAACGATTAGATTGACAGGTTAATACACTTGTACCGGATATTGCTGTAAGTGGTGTAGTGCTTGGAGTAAATGCCGCTGTATATACCGCAGTGCCTTTAACTACTCGGAAGTTAGAAATATAACCAGTTACATAACTTGAACCATTGCCATATGAACATAATTTAAGTGTTGATCCTGCTGGTTCAGTAACAGTAACTCCGGTTAAATTTGCAGTAGTTCCGCCGGCTACTCCATTTACATAAATAGTTAGTGTATTACCATTTCTAACACAAGCAATATGATTCCATTTGTTTAATGAAAATGAAGCTGATGAGGATGAGTACTGTGTGGCACCTTCTAACACTGAAAAATTTATAGTAGTTGAATTAACCTGATATAACTCCCATGAAAAATTTGAATTGGATGTTTGCCCATTTGAATAATTAGCTACTGTTCCACTGGATCCACTTATATTTACCCACATCTCAATAGTAAATGCACCCGATCCAAACGCAAACCCTGTATTATTAGGTATTGTCAACCAATCACCCAATCCATCAAAATAATTACTATAATAACCCGGTGTGTATGGGTTAAAACTGTTTGGCTTTGTATCGCCATTAATTGTTACAGCAAAGTTATTCGTACTAGCATCATCTACAAATGTTGTATCAGCACCTTGAATTGCTAGTGTATTATATTTAAAAAACAAATCTGAAACAGAAACTACCCAAGAAACAAAACGAGTCGCAGTTCTTCCTGTTTGAGTTGCAGTAGCAGTCAATGTAGAATAGACTGTTTGTTCTGTTGTTGGTGTTCCAAATATTGTATTGCCAGATAAAGACACACCTGTCGGTAATGTATTGGCTGCAAATGTCACAGCAGAGTTTGAATTAGCCGAACTTGTTGCACTCAATGTAACGTTGGACATTGTTGTACCACCATCCAATGAATACACTGTATTGTTTGCCAGTCCCCAAGTCAAAACATCTGTATTAATTGTTAACGTAAATGCACGTGTAGAATCTTGTAACTGTGCGTCAGATGCTTGAATTGTAAATGAATATGTTGTACTTGAACCATCGACTGGTGCATTACCAGTGATTGTACCATTTGAATTTAGCGTTGCACCAGATGGCAATGTACCTGATATTACCGAATATGTAATCGGCGCATCACCTGTGGCAACAACGGCAGTATTGATGTTTGCAGTTTCATAGATTGTGCCTAGTGTTCCTGCCGTTGTTGTATATGTTGGTAATCCAGAATACACCAAACCAGATAATAATATGCCTGTACCACCATTACTGTTTGTGACATAGATTGTGTAACTGCCAGAACTGAGTGCTGGTGCAGTGAATGCCAATCTGTTTTGGTCAATGAATGTTACTGAACCAATTGTTGTGGCACCAACTTGAACTGTGGCACCAGGAGCAAAACCTGAACCATTAATAACAATCGTTTCACCACCTGCAGTATCTACGGCAGTGTTATCTAGTGGAACATAAGAAACGTCAGTAACCGAGAATGATGTTACTGTTGGAACAAGAAAACTCTTTTGATTAAACTGTTCGGCAGTTGATAAAAAACCAACACCGTCTTTTGCTCTTTTACCACGAACACCAGCATTAAACATTAAGAAATCTCCTCAAATGAACATACGCCTTGAAGTCTGCTGTTATTGCCAGCGGTCAAACGTAGTGCATCACCCTCCAATAGGTACAGAGACAGTGTTTTGTCAATTGCGGTAAATGAACTGTCGGCTGCAACAGAAACAGTATTAACAATTTTATATGCAGTTGAATTTCTATATAAGTCAACTGTAATGTCTGATGCATTTGTACCATCAACGTTAGCAATAATCAAACAGTTAATCTTATAAACTTTACCACTACCAGAACCATTTTCAACAATTGCAGTTGCAGCTGTTGTGATTGATTGCACCGTTGTGTTTCCGTTAATTGTCGTTACCGCTACTATGTTCGGGTTTGCCATTTTATTTCCTTAGAATCCAAATACTATTGCCATTGCAATAGCTTTACCAGTTGACGCTTTTGTGTTTGCAGTTTCAAATGCAGAGTTAGCTTGTATGTAGGCTGAGTTGGCATACGAAGATGCAACAGTTGCACTATCACTGCCGTATGACAATTCTCTAATCTGAATCTTAGTGCCAGACGTTGGTGCAGTTGTGAATGTTAAAGTTGTTCCAGTCAATGTATAGTCGGTGATTGGTGTCTGTACGACACCGTTCTCCATTACCATAACACTGTTTGCACTTGTTCTTGCTGAGACTGTGTAGTTTACAGTTGTGCCGTCACCAGTGTAGTTTCTATTTTGATATTGGCCAGAACCTTGTTGACCACCATAATATGTAGAAACATCGATTGCAACACCAGTATCAGGTGCATCTGAGAATGTTAATATATTACTGCTGACGTTATATGCAGATTTATGTTGTGAAATGCCGTCTAACGTAACAGTTGTAAAGTTTTTACTGAATGGTGTTACACTTAATGTAAATGCTGTGTTTGATCCATCACCAGTGAAACTATCTACAGCAACATTCAAAGACACAGCAGTATTTGCTTGAATGAATGCCGCATTAGCCTGATTTCTCGCAAATGTATCTGTTGTACCACCGCCACCACCTGTATTAGCAGCTGCGAAGGCCGCATTGGCATGTAAGTATGCGGCATTAGCATAAGCGCTTGCAGAGTTTGCAGTGCCGATTGTAATGAAGTTTGTTGATGCATTGGCTGCGGCAAATGCAGAGTTAGCATATGAAGCTGCAGAATTAGCAGTACCAATTGCAATGAAGTTTACAGAAGCATTGGCTGTTGTGAAGGCTGCATTTGCGTAATCTTCTGCTGCGGATGAACCAATATTGGAGTAACTTGTGCCGTCATTGGTAAATGTCCACTTATCAATAGACTCATTCCACTTCAACATTACTGGATTAGAATCGCCACGAACAACTCGTATACCAGCATCAAGTGCAGGAACACCAGTTACATCCCATGCAACATCAACAATAGAATCATGTACTCTTAATGTTTCAACAGTTAAGGTTGCAGTGCATCCAGAAACTGTTATGTTGCCGTTGATTGTCAAGTCACCAGTGATTGTACCACCAGATGTTGATAGTTTTGTGTTAGCCGCAACGAATGCACCATTTGCATAAGAACTTGCAGAGTTGGCAATACCAAATGCGGCATTGGCATATACACCAGCAGATACTGCCTTTTGGTCTCCAGTATTGGCTGCAACAAAAGCACCATTAGCATATGAACTAGCAGAGTTAGCAATACCAAATGCGGCATTGGCATATGTACCTGAAGTTACCGCACGTTGATCGGCAGTGTTTGCGGCAAGATATGCGGAATTGGCGTAGGACTCAGAAGCTGCAGAACCTATGTTACTGTAGTTGGTGCCATCATTTGTGAACGTCCACTTGTCTGTGGTTTCGTTCCAGAGTATCGCTGTATTTGTAGAACTTCCACGTGCAACTTCAAAACCGGCATTCTCTGTTGGAGCAGTTGCCGCAGGAATGTCAGCGTTCAAGGTAATAATATTATCACCTAAAAGTACTGTTGTTGTATTTGCGTAAGTTGTTTGGCCGGTGATTGTCAAGTTACCAGTGATATTAACATCACCAGAGATAGTACCACCAGTAGAATTAAACTTAGTATTAGCTAATGTATATGCTGAGTTAGCATAAGAACCACTTGTTACTGCACGTTGGTCGGCCGTGTTGGCTGCTTCGAATGATGAGTTAGCATAGACACCTGATGTTACTGCTCTTTGGTCAGCAACGTTAGCTGCGGCATATGCAGAGTTTGAATAAGAACTTGCCGCATTTGCAGCCAAACGAACCCAAGAGTCAATAGCAGAACCAGAAGCAACAGTATTTGCAAATGCATAAGATGAATTAGCATGAGTGTATGCTGAGTTGGCATATGCACCAGAAGTAACTGCTCTTTGGTCAGCAGTAGCTGCATTAGTTGTAGCAGTGTTTGCCTGAATGAATGCACCATTAGCATACGATGACGCAGAGTTTGCAGTACCAAATGAACCGTTGGCATATGAACTTGCTGAATTGGCTGCGTTGCGAACCCAAGTATCTACTGCATTGTTGGCAGCTGCAAAGGCTGCATTAGCGTAAACACCAGCTGATGTTGCTGTGACATTTGCAGTATTGGCCAAGTCAAACGCAGAGTTGGCATATGAAGAAGCAGAGTTGGCCGCATTTCTTACCCATGTATCGACAGCATTATTGGCAGCTGCAAACGCTGCGTTCGCATAAACACCAGCACTTGTTGCCTTTTGGTCTGCAGTATTAGCCTGAATGAATGATGAGTTGGCATAAGAACTAGCCGCATTAGCTGCGTTTCTTACCCATGTGTCTGTTGCATTGTTAGCTGCTGCAAAAGCTGCATTTGCATATGCACCAGCAGAGTTGGCAGTTTGGAATGCGGAGTTAGCATAAGAACCAGCAGAATCGGGAACACCATAATAAGTTACAACATCAATTGGTAAACTAGTAGATGGCGCCTCAGAGAATGTAATTACGTTGCCTGTTAATGTGTATGCAGACTTATGTTGCGTTACACCATTCAATGTAATTAATGTGTAGTTCTCATTTGTTGGTGTTGTTGAAAGTGTAAATGTTGTTGTGTTTCCATCAGCAACAAAAGAATCAAGTGCAACACTTAAGTTGAATGCACCACCAGATGCCGCATTGGCCGCATCAAAAGCAGCATTCGCTTGAATTCTTGCAAACGTATCGGTAGTACCACCGCCACCAGAGTTAGCAACCGCAAAAGCTGCATTTGCATGAATGTATGATGCATTAGCTTGATTTCTAGCAAATGTGTCGGTAGTACCGCCACCGCCAGAGTTAGCAATTGCAAAGGCTGCATTAGCATGAATGTATGCTGAGTTAGCATATGCACCAGATGTTACGGCACGTTGATCTGATTGAGCAGCATTTGTTGCAGCAGTATTTGCCTGAACGAAGGCACCATTTGCATAAGAAGCTGCAGAGTTGGCAGTGCCTAATGTGATGAAGTTGATAGAAGCATTTGCGGCTACAAAAGCTGCATTAGCGTATACTACAGAACTAGTAGCAGTTGTGTTTGCTGTATTAGCCTGTAAGTATGCAGAGTTAGCATATGAACTTGCAGCATTTGCAGAATTTCTAGCAAAACCATCTGTAGAAGTACCACCAGATAATGAGTTTGCCAAATCAAAAGATGCTTGTGCTAGTATTGTACCTGTGTTGGCCTGTGTGTATGCTGAGTTGGCGTATGAACTAGCAGAAACAGAATTTACATTTGCAGTGTTAGCAGCTAAAAAGGCTGCGTTAGCATACACACCAGCAGAAGTTGCAGTAACATTGGCTGTATTAGCTAAGGTGAATGATGCATTAGCATAAGTGCCAGCACTTACACTTTTTTGGTCTGCTGTGTTAGCAGCTTCAAAAGCTGCATTAGCGTAAACACCTGAAGTTACTGCTTTCTGGTCAGCAGTAGAAGAATTGGTTACTGCAGTGTTTGCTTGACTGTATGCAGAATTAGCATAAGAACCACTTGTAACTGCACGTTGATCTGCTGTATTAGCCGCAGCGAAAGCACCATTTGCATAAGAACTAGCTGAACCAGCATTTGTAACTGCAGTATTAGCCTGAGTGTATGAAGCATTAGCATAAACACCAGCAGAGACTGCTTTCTGGTCGGCAGTGTTAGCTGCCAAGTAAGCACTATTAGAATAACTAGAAGTTGCATTAGCGGCATCACGAACCCAAGAGTCAACGGCAGTACCAGAAGAAACTGTATTAGCAAAAGCAAACGCAGCATTGGCGTGTGCATATGCCGTATTTGTGTGGTTGATTGGATCGTAACCACGAATTACAGCAACATCAGTGATTAGATTTGCAGTTAAATTTGCAATTCTAAATGTTGAGTGATTGGTATCGATATATGGTGATGCGTCTGGTTCTGGTTGGTAGTTGTAGAAAAACTTCCATGTACCATCGGAAGCATCACGGAACACACCAGTGTGGTGATACGTACCATCGTTATAATTACCAGCAAAACCTAAATCTGGATTGGCAACAGTATTATTAGCATTCAGATAAATCATGTTATCTTGTATGCTTAAATTATTTGCAGAAACTGTTGTTACATTACCAGAAATTACTAAGTTACCAGTAACAGTTACATCACCAGAGATTGTACCACCAGTAGAATTGAACTTGGTGTTGGCAGTATTAAATGCAGCTGCCGCATTTAGTGCAGTTGTATTAGCTAATGTATATGCAGAGTTTGCATATGAACCGGCAGACAGTGCATTCGTTGCAGCTGTATTGGCCTGAGTGTATGCTGAGTTGGCGTATGTACCAGATGTAACTGCTCTCTGGTCAGCTGTATTAGCTGCAACGAAAGCACCATTAGCATAATTGGAAGCAGAGTTAGCAGCAGAACGAACCCATGTATCTACTGCATTGTTAGCAGCTGCAAATGCGGCATTGGCTTGAGCAAAAGCTAATGTGGTATTAGATGCAACAAGAGAAACTGGTTGTTGAATAACAATGTTACCAACCATACCTGAGTGTACTGAGCATTGATACACATAAGTCAAACCAGCCAAATCAAAAGGCACCTTCCAGTAGATAGTGCCAGTGGTTTGAGATTGGGCGCTAGAGCCTGTTGATACTACACCATTAACAGAAACGTGTGTTAAACCTGTATTATAGTTTGTGCCACCTGCTGATTCACGCAACATGAACGGATGACCAGATACATTATCTAAAAAGAATGCTATTGTTTCACCGGCAGAAACATATATTGTAGGATTGTTTCCTGAATATTGGTCAACACTGTAGTACAAGCCAGGAGATGTAACCACCAACTTAGTGACAGCACTTGTATAATTGGAATTAGCTTGTGTGTAGGCTGCATTAGCGTATACACCAGCAGAAACTGCTTTTTGGTCTGCAGTATTAGCTGCAACAAATGCTGAGTTGGCATATGAACTTGCGGCATTAGCAACATTTCTAGCAAAACCATCGGTTGAAGTACCGCCAGATAATAAATTAGCTAAATCAAATGATGCTTGCGCTAAAATTGTTCCAGTGTTTGCTTGAGCATATGCAGAGTTGGCATATGAACCAGATGTTACTGCTTTTTGGTCAGCCGTACCAGCATTGATTAGTGCCGTGTTGGCAGTTGAATATGCTGAGTTAGCGTAATTCGAAGCGTTGTTTGCAGCTGTTCGAACCCATGTATCCACTGCTGAGTTGGCAGCTGCAAAAGCTGCGTTGGCATAGACACTAGCAGAAGTTGCAGTTTGATTTGCTGTATTAGATAATGTGTAAGCTGCATTAGCATATACACCAGAAGTTACTGCTTTTTGGTCGGAGGTATTGGCTGCCAAGAAAGCACTGTTAGCATATGAACCAGCAGAAACTGCTTTCTGGTCTGCAGTATTAGCTGCCAAGTAAGCACTATTAGAATAACTAGATGCTAAGTTAGCAGAACTATATGCACTATTGGCGTAAACACCAGCAGACACACCTTTTTGGTCAGCAGTATTGGCTGCGGCAAAAGCACTATTAGCATAACTAGATGCTGAGTTAGCAGAACTATATGCACTATTAGCAAACACACCTGACGTTACTGCTCTTTGGTCTGCGGTTGCCGCATTTGTGTTTGCTGTGTTTGCTTGTATGTAAGCAGAGTTAGCATATGAACTTGCCGCAATTGCCGTTTGGTTTGCTGTGTTTGCTTGTATGTAAGCAGAATTAGCATATGAACTTGCAGATAATGCATTAGTTGTTGCAGTATTTGCTTGGTTGTAACTAGAGTTTGCCTCTATGAATGCTGAGTTGGCATAAGAGCTTGCAGAGTTTGCCGCAACGTAACTAGAATTGGCCTGAATGTATGCAGAGTTGGCATAAGAACCAGCTGATACTGCATATTGAGAAGAAATATTTGCCTGTGCATAAGCAGCATTAGCATGTAAGTAAGCACCAGCAGCTGAACCAGAAGCAATCGTATTTGCTAATGCGTAGGCTGAATTAGCATATGATTCTGCAGCTGCTGAACCAATATTGCTGTAAGAAGAACCATCGTTTGTAAATTCCCATTTGTCATTCGTTTCATTCCAACGTAATTGAGTTGGTGTTGAATCACCACGAATAACTCTTAAGCCAGCATTCTCTGTTGGAATACCTGTTGAAAAATTACTGTTTAAATCAATGGTGTTATCAGCAAGAGCAATAACTTCTGTGTTGATTGTTGTTACTTGGCCAGATACAGTTAAGTTACCAGAGACATTCAAGTCACCAGAAATTGTACCACCAGATGAAGACAGTTTAGAATTTGCGGTTGTATATGCAGAGTTCGCATATGAACTAGCAATTACTGCTTTTTCGTCAGCAGTATTGGCTGCCAACAAACCAGCATTAGCATAAACACCTGCTGAATTTGCGGAGAGAAAAGCACCATTAGCATAAACACCAGAAGTTACGGCTTTCTGGTCTGCCGTATTGGCTGCAACAAAAGCACCATTCGCATATGAACCAGCTGAGAGTGCATTCAACGAAGCTGTGTTGGCAGTTAGATAAGATGCGTTGGCATATGAACCAGCAGATAAAGCATTTAGGGCGGCCGTATTGGCTGTTGTATAACCAGAATTTGCATATGAACCAGCTGACAGTGCATTAACTGAAGCTGTGTTAGCTAAATCATAAGCAGCATTAGCATGTAAGTAAGCACCAGCAGCTGAACCAGATGCAATTGTATTTGCTAATGCGTAGGCTGAATTAGCATATGAACCGGCAGATGTTGCATTTAAGTTGGCAGTATTTGCCAAGTTGGATGCAGTGATTGCATCTAGACCTGCAGTAATAGCTGATGAAGATGCTGAATTTGCAACATTGAAAGCTGCATTGGCATGTGAACTAACTGTAGAAATTAATCCTCTAGCAACATTATCTGAAGCAGCAGTTTCAGCAATAGACAATTCTCTAATCTGAATGTCAACATTGGCTGCAGGTACAAGAGTAAATGTTAATGTTGTGCCATAAACTATGTAGTCTGAAAAGGGAGCTTGTACAACACCATCTTGAGTAACAAATATACTACTCTCGGATGCGGTATTAGATACTTCAAAATTTACATTTATACCATCAGCTACATAATTACGTGCAATGAAAGTACCTCTAACTGCACCACCAATTGTATTTGCAAATTGATATGATGCATTGGCATGTATAAAAGCAGAGTTAGCAAAAGAGCTAGCGGCCGCTGCATTTGTTATACCAGTATTAGCTGCAACAAAAGCACCATTTGCGTAAGATGATGCAGAGTTGGCAACACCAAAAGCCGCATTAGCATAAACACCAGATGTTACTGCACGCTGATCTGCAGTAGCTGCATTTGTCGTAGCAGTGTTTGCTTGAGTATATGATGCGTTTGCCTGTGTATATGCTGAGTTTGCATATAAGCCTGATGTGACTGCTTTTTGATCCGCAACAGCTGCATTAATAGTTGCAGCATTCGCCTGTAAATAACTAGAATTTGCTTGAATGTATGATGCATTAGCGTATGCGCCAGAAGTTACTGCACGCTGGTCGGCTTGAGCTGCATTAGTTGTAGCTGTGTTTGCCTGTAAATATGCTGAATTAGCATATGAACCAGTAATGGTTATATTTGTTGCATTCGTATTGGCAAGAATAAATGCGGCATTTACATGTGGTCTAGCATATAAATCAATTGCTGTCGATACTAATGTGTTTGCTAAATTGTACGCTGCATTAGCATGTGTGAATATCTGTTCACCATTAATGTAAAAGTTGCCACCAATACCACCAGAAGTTACAATACCATTTTGGCCAAGTACGGAGAAACTGCCACCTAAACCAAATCCATCTACACCAGAGTTACCATAAAAATTTACACTACTATTAGCCTTGGCATATGCTGAATTGGCATAAGAACCAGCAGACACAGCCTTTTGGTCAGCAGTGTTGGCTGCAACAAAAGCACCATTAGCATAAGATGATGCTGAGTTTGCGGCACTAAAAGCACCATTAGCATAAGACTCTGCAGATATTGAAGCTATGTAACGAAAGTTTGTACCATCATTAGTGAATTCCCAGTTATCATTTGCTTCATTCCAACGGAATTGAACAGGTAATTCATCACCACGGATGACACGTATACCAGAGTTTTCAGTTGGAGTGCCAGATTCGAAGTTACTATTTAAATCAATTGTGTTGTCTGCAATCTTAACAATCTCAGATGTTACAGTTGTTGTTGCACCAGATACAGTTAAATTACCTGTAACTACAACATTACCAGAGATTGTACCACCAGAAGATGAGTATTTTGTATTAGCTAATGTATATGAAGCATTAGCGTATACACCAGCGGATTGTGCATATTGAGTTGCAGTATTCGCTTCATTAAATCCAGCATTTGCATGAACGTATGATGAGTTGGCGTGTAAGTATGCACCAGCTGCTGAACCTCCAGCAATTGTGTTAGCGAACGCATATGCCGAATTGGCATATACACCAGCTGAAACTGCTTTTTGGTCAGCCGTATTGGCCGCAACAAAAGCAGAATTGGCTGTATTCGATACTCTTTTTGCTTGACTCTTAGCTTGATCGCCTAGGTAATTTATTGTCATGTCTTTAACTTATTTCAAGCACACTTAGAATAACATCTGCTGATGATGGTGTGTTGGTTTGAACTCTTATATAATCACCATTAGTTAATACTAATTTTTGTAGTTGACCAACAGGAACCATGGAACTACCAGGTTCGATTGTTGCTTGTTTGACCATATATGAAGTATTACCACCAGAATGTACTGTTACATTTGCAGTAATGTCGGCCGATGTTACATTTGATATTGTAAAACCAATAACAGTAGATTGTACGCCAATGCCAGATGCATATACGTTAACTGCTGCTGTTCCAACTGCTTGTACTAAACTATTTTTAAAACTGTTTGCCATGTATAACCTCTTGAATAATTTATTTATCCGAGTGCAATTGAGAATGCCAGAGAATCTGCTATAATTGTGTTGGCAGAATTATATGCTGCCTGTGCAAGTATAGTGCCCGTATTTGCTTGACTGTAAGCTGAATTGGCGTAACCTCCTGAAATTACAGATTTTGCATCTGCGGTGTTTGCGGCCGCAAATGCACCATTGGCATAAGAAGACGCACTGGCCACAAAACCAGTAAGTGTGTTTGCTTGATTGTAAGCTGCAGCTGCCAAAATACCAGCCAATGTAGCATCACTCTGAGCGGCACCAGCATTAGATGTTGCAGTATTTGCCTGTGAGTATGCAGAGTTAGCATAAGAGCCAGCACTCGTTGCATATTGTGTTCCTGTGTTTGCTTGAACATAAGCTGCGTTGGCATATACACCAGCAGAGACTGCTTTCTGATCTGCCGTATTAGCCGCAACATAAGCTGCATTAGCATGTGGTCTTGCGTATGAATCAACAGAAGTTGATATTAAAGTATTTGCTAATTCGTAAGCAGAATTGGCATGTACATAAGCTGTATTTGCGGCACCATATGCACCATTGGCAAATAGTCCAGAAATTACTGCTTTTAGGTCAGCAGTTGCAGCATTAGTGTTTGCAGTATTAGCTCTACCAAATGCAGCATTCGCAAAGAAACCTGCAGTGAGTGCTTTACCATCTGCAGTTGCGGCATCAGATGTTGCTGTATTGGCCTGAGTAAATGCGGCATTTGCATAATCACCAGCAGTTAGAGCTCTCTGATCTGCAGTATTGGCTTGAACAAAACTGGCATTAGCGTGTAAGTAAGCTGAATTCGCATATACACCAGAAGTTACTGCACGTTGATTGGCAGTGTTAGCAATAATATAAGAAGCGTTGGCATAGACACCAGAAGTAACAGCTCGTTGGTCAGCTTGAGCAGCATCTGTTGTTGCAGTATTTGCTTGGATATAAGATGCGTTTGCATATTCACCAGCAGACACTGCCTTTTGATCTGCCGTAGCGGCATCAGTTACACCAGTATTTGCCTTACTGAAAGCTGCATTGGCATATACACCAGCTGAAACTGCTTTCTGGTCTGCGGTGTTTGCGGCTGCGTAAGCTGCATTAGCGAATGCACCTGAAGATTGTGAAAATTGCGTTGCAGTATTTGTTGCAATATAAGCTGCGTTGGCATGTAGATATGCTGTATTGGCATATACACCTGCACTTGTCGCATATTGAGTACCTGTATTGGCCTGTGTGTATGCAGAATTCGCATAATCACCAGATGTAACAGCTCTTTGGTCAGCAGTATTAGCTTTTACAAAACCACTGTTAGCATATGATGAAGCAGCATTCGCAACGTCATATGCACCAGATGTATAAGATATCGGATCAAAACCACGAATAAACGCCACATCTGTAATTAGATTTGCAGTTAGATTAGCAATTCTAAATGTAGCATGTGATGTATCAATGTATGGTGATGCATCTGGTTCTGGAGAGTAGTTATAGTAGAATTTCCAAGTTCCATCTGATGCATCTCTAAAGACACCAGTATGATGGTAAGTGCCATCGTTGTAGTTACCAGCAATACCAATATCAGGATTAGCAACAGTATTGTTAGCGTTAAGATAAATCATGTTATCTTCAACGCTTAGGTTTGTTGCACTAATCGTTACAACATTACCAGAAACTATCAAGTTACCAGTAACTGTTACATCACCAGAGATTGTACCACCAGAAGCTGAGTATTTTGTATTAGCTAATGCATATGCAGAGTTAGCATATGAACCACTAGTTACTGCTCTTTGGTCAGCGGTATTAGCTGCATCAAAAGCACTATTAGAATGTGGTCTTGCATATCCATCAATTGAACCAGATACTAATGTATTAGCTAATGCATATGCTGAATTAGCATATAGACCTGCTGATACTGCCTTTTGGTCAGCTGTATTAGCCGCAACAAAAGCACTATTGGCATAAGAACTACCAGAAATAGAAGTTTGATTTGCAGTATTAGATAATGTATATGCTGAGTTGGCATAAGATCCAGCAGATACTGCTTTTTGATCGGCAGTATTTGCAGCAATGAAAGAACCATTTGCATGTAAGTATGCTGAGTTGGCATAGTCACCTGCGGCTTGTGCATATTGAGTACCAGTATTTGCTTGAACATATGCAGAGTTAGCGTATGAACCTGCAGTCAGAGCTCTCTGATTTGCGGTGTTGGATAATGTATAAGCAGAATTAGCATATGAACCTGCAGCTGTTGCATCATCATATGCAGTATTTGCCTGAACATAAGCAGCATTAGCGTGTAAGTAAGCACCAGCTGCTGAACCAGAAGCAATTGTATTTGCTAAGTTATATGCAGAATTGGCATAAGAACTTGCGGCTGTTGCAGTTTGGTTTGCAGTATTTGATAATGTGAATGCAGAATTGACATGTAAGTAAGCAGTATTAGCATAAACACCAGCAGAAACTGCTTTCTGATCGGCCGTATTTGCGGCATCAAACGCACCATTGGCATATGAACTGGCAGAATTGGCCGTAAAACTTGGAGTATTAGCCTGAATGTAAGCCGCATTAGCATGTAAATAAGCCGAATTGGCATATAAACCAGATGTAACAGCTCTCTGACTTGCAACGTTAGAATTAGTGTACGCTGAGTTGGCATATGAACCGGCAGATACTGCTTTTTGGTCAGCAACGTTTGCGGCTAAGAATGCCGAGTTGGCATAATCACCAGCAGTAAGTGCAATTTCTGTACCAGTGTTTGCTTGTGAGAAAGCAGCATTTGCATATGTCTCGCCAGAATCAGAACCAATGTTACGATAGTTTGTGCCATCGTTTGTGAATGTCCATCTGTCTGTAGTTTCATTCCACAAAATTAATACGTTTGCAGATACACCACGTTCAACAGAAATACCTGCACTCTCAGAAGGCAAACTTAATTGTGGTAAGTCAGCATTCAAATTAATAATATTGTCGCCAATATTAAGTTGTTGTGTATTTAAATATGTTGTTGAACCAGAAACGTTTAAGTTACCTGTAATATCAACGTCACCAGTAATTGAACCACCAGCAGAAGCAAATTTAGTATTGGCGTGGTCAAAAGCTGCATTAGCGTATACACCAGCACTTGTTGCATACTGTGTTCCAGTATTTGCTTGAGTGTAAGCTGCGTTAGCGTATGCACCAGATGTTACTGCACGTTGACTTGCTACATTGGAATTAGTGTATGCAGAGTTAGCATATGAACCAGCGGATGTTGCATACTGTGTTCCAGTATTTGCTTGAACGTATGCAGAATTGGCATAATCACCAGATGTAACAGCTCTTTGGTCAGCAGTATTAGCTGCAACAAACGCCGCATTGGCGTGAGTGTATCCAACATTAGCATATACACCAGATGTTACGGCACGTTGGTCGGCCGTTGCGGCATTTGTTGTAGCGGTGTTTGCTTGACTGTAAGCAGAATTAGCGTAAGAACCGGAAGTTACTGATTGTTGATTTGTTGTGTTTGTTGCAACAAAAGAAGCATTAGCATGTAAGTAAGCAGAGTTAGCATAAGAACCAGCAGATACTGCCTTTTGATCTGCAGTATTGGCCGCATTAAAAGATGAGTTAGCATAATCACCAGATGTAACAGCTCTTTGGTCAGCAGTATTAGCTAATGTGTATGCAGAGTTAGCATATGAACCAGATGTAAGAGCTCTTTGGTCAGCAGTAGCTGCATTAGTTGTAGCAGTGTTTGCTTGTGTGTAAGCTGCATTAGCATAATCACCACTAGTAACAGCTCGTTGGTCAGCAGTTGCCGCATTAGTGTTGGCAGTGTTTGCTTGTGCGAAAGCACCATTAGCATAAGACTCAGCTGCATCAGTTCCAATATTTAAATAGTTGGATCCGTTATTTGTAAATGTCCACTTATCGGTTACTTCATTCCACAACAATGCAACATTCGCAGAAGAACCACGTTCAACAGAAATACCAGCACTCTGTGAAGGTAAATCAAACTGGCCAACGTCAGAATTTAAGTTAATAATATTATCAGCAATATTAACTTGTTCTGTGTTTATGTAACTTGTTGTTCCCGAAACAGTGAAATTACCAGTAACAGATACGTCACCAGAAATTGTACCACCTGCAGAAGCAAACTTAGTATTAGCATGGTCATATGCTGAGTTAGCGTGATTCCATGCCGCAGTAGTTGAACCAGATGCGATGACGTTAGCATATGCAAAAGCTGCATTAGCGTATGAACCAGCACTTACACCTTTTTGGTCTGCTGTGTTAGCAGCTTCAAAAGCTGCATTGGCATAAACACCAGCTGACTGTGCATACTGTGTTCCAGTATTTGCCTGTATATAACTGGCATTAGCATGTAAAGTCGTTACGTTTGCTTGATTATATGCCGCATTGGCATAAACAGAAGCAGAGTTGGCAGTATGACTAGGAGTATTAGCTTGAATAAAAGCCGCATTAGCATGTAAATATGCAACGTTAGCATATGACTCTGCGGCTGAAGATGAAATGTTTGAGTATAAAACACCATCATTTGTATATTGCCAAGATTTTACTAATTCATTCCAACGAAGCAATACTGGATTTTCATCACCACGAATAACACGAATACCGGAGTTTTGTGTTGGTGTTCCAATTGTTTCTGCGCTAATGTCAATGATAGAATCTTCAACAGTCAACGTTGGCACACTAAATCTTGCAGTAGTACCATTAATAGTTAAGTTACCAGAAACTGTCAAATCACCAGATACAGTGCCACCAGATGCAGACAGTTTTGTGTTGGCAGTAATAAAAGCAGAGTTTGCGTAATCACCAGAAGTAACAGCACGTTGGTCTGCTTGAGAAGCTGCAGATGTTGCAGAATTGGCTTGAACATAAGCCGCATTTGCATAACGACCAACTGTGTTTGCATTTTCGAATGCTGAATTTGTATGTGTTCTAGCGAATGTATCAACAGCAGTAACTGACAAACTATTAGCATATGCAAAAGCACTAGTTGCAATAGTGAATGATATATTAGCTGCATCAAAAGCACCATTGGCGTGGTTTAGAGCTTGAATACCTGTTGCTAAATCAATAACTGAGTTTGCTTTTGCGTATGCAGCCAAACCAATTAATGTTGCAGTATTAGCCTGAGAAAAAGCCGCATTTGCAAATTGTGAAGACTGTACACCAGTATTTGCTTGAATAAAAGCAGCATTTGCGTGATTGTAAGCTAACGTTACTGTATTTGCTTTTATAAATGCTGAATTAGCATATGAACCAGAAGTTATAGCACGTTGGTCAGCCGTGGCCGCAATTGTATTTGCAGTATTTGCTTGGTTGAAAGCCGCTTGAGAAAATGTAGGACTTAAAGTATTTGCAGCCTCAAAAGCTGCATTAGCGTGTGACCAAGCTGAGTTAGCAACAAAGCTCGGAGTATTTGCTTGAGTGTATGCAGCGTTAGCATAGTTACCAGAAACAACTGCTCTATTGTTAGCAAGATTAGCTCTAGCGAAAGCCGCTTCTGCGTGAATTGTTACAACAGAACCAACAGCAAATGCCGCATTAGCTTGTAAGTATGCTGAGTTGGCATAGTCACCATCACTTGCGGCACCAATTTGAATAGCGTTATTGCCATCACTGTATAACCATCTATTACCAGTTTCATCCCAAGTAATAGCTGCATTTGGTTCAATACCACGTTCAATCTCAATACCTGCATTTTGTGTTGGTGTTGCAGACTGACCTAAATCAGCATTGAGTGTGATGATGTTATCACCAATGTTTAACTGATTCGAATCAACGTAAGTTAAATTACCAGATACAGTTAAATTACCTGTAACAACTAAACTGCCAGCAATTGTGCCACCAGTTGTAGATAGTTTTGTATTTGAATTTGCAAAGGCTGCATTAGCATGTAGATACGCAGAGTTGGCATATGAACCAGCATTAACAATATCAGTCGCACTATTTTGTGCGGTGTTGTATGCCAGCGTTGCTGAATTTGAAACAATCGATATCGTATTTGATAAAGATATTACTAAATTTGATGTTTCTTGTGCCGTATTGAAAGCAAGATTTGCTTGTGTGTTGGCTGTTGCCGCAATATTTGCAGATAGATTGGCAGCTGCAAAAGCACCATTAGCATAAGAACTTGCACTATTAGCGGCCGCACGTACCCAAGGATCAACTGCATTGTTTGCAGCCAAGAAAGCTGCATTAGCATAAACACCGGCAGATAATGCGTTGGTGTTAATTGTGTTTGCTAAATCATATACACTGTTAACATGTATATAAGAAGAATTTGCCAAAGCCAATGCTGCATTGGCTGTATTGGATATTGTTAGTACACTGGTTGGATTTAAAACATTGGCAGCCGCAAAAGCGGCATTTGCCGTATTGGCAGCTGAATTTGCTTTGTCAAAACTATCTTGTGTTGTAATTTGTACTGTGTTAACATTGATAACTCTACCAGAAGAAGCAACAGAAATAATTGGTATATGAGTGGCATTACCATAAATTCCACCAGTAATAATGTCAGTTAAATAAATGTCTACTGCTGGATATTCATCTCCATCACCAACTATAACATTACCACTCAAGTCACCAGAAAAATTTAAGTGAACTGGACTTGCAAATGTATTCGCAGTGTTTGCAGTACCTCGTAAATTACCAATAAATGTATTAGCACTAATGTTCCCATTTGCGTCACGTTTAACAAGAGTATTAGCACTTACATTGCTAGTACGTTCATCGATTAAATCAATATAGTGTTTACCACCAATAATATCAAAAGAACCATTTGCATTACCAATAAACATCTTATCGGAAACAAAGGAATACGCAAACTCACCTGTATCGAGTTGACCCGGAGTTGGTTCGGTATTAGATACCGAATATTTGGTTATGATTATCGTTGACACTTAGAATGTACCGCCTCTAACTGTGGGAACATCCTTGACAACATATTTTCCTGAACCAGCTTCATATGTCAACACTTGGCCATCTAAGGCACCTTGTGTTTCAACGTTGTTTAACTGTGACAAATTGATATTTGCTGTTCGTGCAACTGTTACAGATGAAATGGTTGTTTTTTGTGGTTTTACTTGTACTTGTATTGCCATTTTTATCTCGTTACGTTAGGTAGAACGGTTATGATACCTTCAAAAATTCTGGTGACTTCTCCGGCACCATCATCAATTTCCACATCATAAACATATCTACCAGGCGTAAGATTTGCAGTATTGGCTGCAGTCATGGCCATGGTGATTTCACCAATATTTGGTGTTGAAACCGTTACATTAAATGAACTTTTTGAAGAGGAATAATATGATTTCCTCATTTGTGACCGAGCAACATAACCAACAAGGTTTTGACCTACGCCGGTACCGTCATTGACAGTAATGACAGTATTAAATGTTGCACCTTGATCGATGGTTAGTTCTACAAATTCAGCCACAAGAAACTCCTTACTTTTACTTATTTATAATGAATAGGGGCACAATAAGTTTTATTTGTTCAGTTGTTTCTTGATTTCCTCTAATTTATCGTCTAACTCTTTAATAGCTTCAAAAACTAGTCCCATCATATTACCATAAGCAACACCTTTAATTCCATTGTGTTCTTCAACAGCTTCAGGTAAAACTACTTCAACATCTTGAGCGATAACACCAGTATGTCTCTTTGCTTTATCGGAGAGGTCTTTTCTGTTATATGTATAACCAGTAATTTGTCTAACTTTTGCAAGAGCATCACCAATTTTCTCAAGGTTATCTTTAAGTTTTCTATCAGAGAAAGCAGTAACATTACCACTAGAAGTGATTGAACCAGTAACCGAAAAGGTGCCGGTGTAAGAACCACTCATAGTTAATGTGCCAGTGGAAGTAATTGAACCACTCAAACCATTTCCTGTTGATACTGATGTGACAGCCGATGTTAAATAACCGTATGAAGTCCATGGAGTGCCGGTAACAAATCCAGCACCGTTAGTTAACTGATTTGTATTTGTTGGTATAGTTGGTGCACCAGTTAATTTACTATATGCTAAACTTGAAATAAAAGATGGATTAGAATAACTCTGAGTTGTATAAACACCATTACTAACAGTATCAGCATTGCCAGCTGTTGATGCCTTACCGCTAATATCAATTGCATAAGAACCAGACATTCTGGCTGATGGAACTGTACCTGAAGTTAAGTTACTTGCACTCAAATTCGTCAAATTAGGAGTAACTGAAGACCAAGCAAATGCTGAACCTGTCCATTGTAAGAATCTATCACCAACACTTGGTGCATCAATAAAAGTTGTTGTGTCAGCTGCAGATTGATATGGAATTCTAAATCCACTTCCACCAGCAATGTTAGTTGCTTTTGAAGCCAATAAACTTGCAGCATTAAAATCTGTAAAGTTACCAGCGTTATCACTGTATTGCCATCTTGGAGGACTTACACTCTCATTCCATCTAATATAAGCGTCAGTTGATGTACCACGTTTAACTCTGATACCACCAGGTTGTGTTGGACCAGATGTGTCTAACAATCCATTATTGACTACTACGAAGTTGCCATTCGCACGAATATCACCAGAAATGAAAGCATTATAACTAATTAATCGTTTTGCATTTGGAAACGTTACATCACCATTAATTGTTAAATCACTGGCAATAGTTTGTGATGATGCAGATGTTTTTAGTAATGCGCCATTGCCAAGTGTTGTCGCTAATGTTGCTGTTGTATTTGCAACGTTAGCTAATGTCCAAGCACTACCAGCTAATGTATTTGCAGAAGCAGCTGCAACGTTAGCTAACGCAGCATTAGTGTTTGCTGTTTCTGCCAAATTGAAAGCAATTGAAGCATTATTTAATGCCGTATTAGCTACCTCAAATGCACTGTTGGCATAAGAACCAGCGGACCTTGCATTATTGTTTGCAGTTGTAGCCAATGTATTTGCACTGTTGCCATTTTCTCTTGCAAAATTATCAACCGAACCAGCAGAAACTGTATTAGCTAAAGTAAAAGCAGCATTAGCATGAAAGAATGCCAAATTGGAGTTTGCATTTGCGGTTGTTGCCAAATTCAAAGCAAGATTTGCAACATTACCAACAATTGCTGATGTGATGATTAAAAATGTATTTGCAGTGTTTGCGGCAGTGAATGCACCATTGGCATATGAAGAAGCTGATGTTGCAGTTTGATTGGCAGTATTGGCCAAAGTATAAGCACTGTTGCCATAACCACCAGCAACAACTGCGGTATCATATGCAGCCTTAACCGCACTTGGTGTTGCAACATTTGCGGTACTATTACTCGTTACTGTTGCATTTAAGAAACTTGCATCCAAGATACCATACAAACTTGAGTATGTATTACCTTTAGAAATTTTCCATTGGTCATCTGTTTCATCCCAACGAATCAAAGCATCTGTGCCAACAACACGATTGTTACGAATTGTTGCATCAGCATTTGTTGGTGTGTTTGCATTTAACGTAAATTCACTAACTTCATACTCAACGTTACCTAACGCAGTCCATGTACCTTCAACGGCAATGTTACCACGAATATATGTTGTTTGCAGAGTTGTTTTACCATCAACAGTCAAAACTTCATCTTCTACTGTATTTGCATAAACACGAATTGCACCACCAGTTTTAACACTCAAATTATTTGACACATTAATCCATGCAGCATTTGCAGTGGAAACTTCAATGTTATTTGAAATTAATGTGTTGGCTGTAATTGTATTTGAAGACGACAAATATGTAATTGAAGCATTCGTAACGTTAGCATTACTTGACAACAATGTTTGTATTGTACCAGTATTAACTGTTGCAACATTTGAGGTAAGTGTCACAACATTGCCAGTGATTGTGGTTCCAACTAATGCAGTTAATGTATTAATTGTGGCAACATTAGATGACAATGTAACAACGTTACCATTAATCACAGTACCATTTGTAATTGTTGAATTTGTGGAAACTAAATTCTGAACAGTGCCATTATTGATTGTTGAAACGTTTGATGTTAATGTAACTAAGTTTGCAGAAGTTCTTGCAACCAACACAGTAACATTACCATATGTTGTATCTAATGTGTTTGAATTGATATCATTAGAATTCAATAGATTGTTATCGATTGTACCAATGTTTGCATATGGCAAATAATTCAATACACCAATTGTGGCCACAGCAGCGGTTAAGTTTGCAGTAAACACATCATCTGCATACATGTAAGTGCTCAATACACGATTGATAGTTGCCGTACCGGTATTGACATACATTACATTTGCCAAACCAGAAAGTCTCAAAATGCCCGCACTTGTAATATTTCGGGTAACTGACACGTTGCCGTTTGCAGTAATGTTCTGCACATATACATTGTTAACAACTTGAACATCCGCACCAACCAAGACGTTATTGGCTACGTTTAACGCTGTTCCTGGACCTGTTATACGAATTGTTCCACCAGAGATTAGGTTACCTGTTGCCGCACCAACAACACCCAAAAACATGTTGTTGGCAAGAGTTAAGTTACTTTGAAAGAGTACATTGTTTGCCACAGACAGTGGTGTACCTGATGCCGTAATAGACACATTTGCTGTGTTGGAAATGAGTAATTGACCTTGGTCTTTCTCGTATGTGAAGAATCCCAAATCATTCAAATCTGTTGCTGATTTGTTGGTTTGGATTCTCCACTGGTCAATGGTATCGCTTCTGGCAATTGTTGGGATAGTAGACGTTGGCATCGTTAACCTTTAACTCTTTTTTTCTAGTAATGTTTTTAACAAGTTTTTAATTTCACTAAGGTCATCATTCATCGAAGATACTTGTTCTTTTAATGTATTTATTTCATCATTTTTAGACAATAAATTTTGTCGTATTTTCTTCCTAGCTTCATTTTCTAGGATAGCATTTTTATTCGTGTTAAGGAGGGCTTTGTTGCCCATGTCCTTAACGTAGTTTGTTCCTTCAACTTTAACTTGCATCATATCAACCTGCTGGCAAAGCAATGATTCGTAGGTCTTTGATAGACGGAACGACTGATGGATCTGATGAAGTCATAACAATCTTAACTGAGAATGTTTTAAAGGTATCATACGTTACACCATTATCAGATGTATACGTTGCAGCATCGGCAGTTAATGATGGTCTAAATTCAAATTCAAAGAAGTCCGAATCAGTTACTGAAATACTTGTTGTTGGATTGAAACATTCCATCTTCTGATATCTTCTATCTTTGAATGAGGTAGAATCTGAAGACGACAATAACTTATAGAATACGGTAACATCAGTGCCTGATGGTCTATTAACGGCCAAATAAACACGCAAATCACCAGCATCAAATCCATCAGCAAGAACAACTGGTTTAGTGATATACTTGGCCAAACAAGGACCAGCAGTACTATCAAATTCAGAATTCAAAACAATACTTGCATTCGAAGTTACGTTTGCGGTAGTGTTTGCATTTGGATAAGAAATTGTGAAATCATCCAAATAGCCAAAACCTGTTGAAGCAACATTCATAGAAAGAACATTACCTTTTACACCATCACAAGACATATAAACTGTTGCACCTTCACCTGTTGATGAATTGATAACAATCGTATTTGAGTTGGCATAACCTGCACCAGGACTGATGATATTAAAATCTTCAGCATTGATTTCAGCGTTATCAATAAAGTTTTCCCAAACGTTTAGGTGTAAACTTTCTAAAGATACGATTGGAGAAATAGTATCTGTGTTGGTTGAGATTTGGTATTTAACAGTAAAGTCACCCTTATCGACCAACTCTTTTCTTCTGGAACCAAGTGTGTACTTACTATCCAAACCACAATCATATTTCATTTGTGGAATCAAACTTCTATATTGAGTTTCTTTGGCACCATTAATTGGTGTTGAAACAAAATAGTAGTTTGATGCAACAGGGAAATCTGAAGCCGGTTTGATTGATGTTTCCAACAATCTAAATTTGTCTATGTAATATGTTTTTGGTGGCTTCTCTGAATCTAAACTAAAGTATGCAGATGTACCAGTAACAAACTTACAACGATTCAACGTAAACATCAAATCTTCGTTTAAGAATGGAACATATTCCATTGAATTTTGTGATTTGTATAAAGTACCAACATATGGGTTTTGTGAAACAGTTTTATTAGCTGTTGTCAATGCACCTTTTTCAGCAACCCACATTAAGTAGTCTGGACTGCTAGACAAAATAACTGCCGCATATAAACCTGGTTTTAAGAATACAGGTGATGGGAATGTAAACTTCGTTGCAGTAGATGCAACATCAACACTTGGTGTAGAAGAAACATTAACTTCACTTGGATATTTTGTCGATACAGATTCTTGATACCAGAAATCTGCTGATGGAGCACCATTAACTGTTGGTCGAATTTGAACAGTAACAGGTAATGTATCATCTTTGGCACTAAAGAATAGATCAATACTTTCAGCAAACAAACCTAATGGATACTTTTCAGGATCAACATAGAATGTTTGTGCTAATGGATCATCCACAGCAGTAGATATCACATTTGTAACCACTGCTTGGTCCACAACTGCAGCCGGTGTTGGATTTTCAGCCGCTGGTGGTGGATTGTAACCAGTACTTGTTAGAACTGAAGATGTTGTTTGACTTGAAAGAACTTTAGATGTAGTTTCACCAGTAAACTTAGATGAAGTAGCAAAGTTATAAACTGTGTCAATTAAATTTGTTTTCTTAAGAGCAACACCAGAAGAAACGTAAGATGTTTCAGTAAATGAAATTGCATCTTTGTCGTAAGTATTATTGAAAGATTCAGTAATACGCAATACACGTTCACCGGTTCTAAATGTTGCTTTAGGTGGATACAAAACACCACCAACATCACCAGTAGATGTGGATTTATTTGAACCTAGAGAATATGTCCAATTTAAACTTCTCTGTGTTGCTGATGTTGTTTGTTGTATAGTAGCAATTTTTGTTGTTGTATCGTAGGCAATAATGTTGAATGTTGCACCAGATACAGTCGCACCTGAAGTTGCATTTTCTAATATACCTGCCTTTTCATCACTATCTGTTCCAATAGACCTTACCAAATATAGAACATTTGTATTTGCTGAAGCTGCAATGTTAAATGATGGAGCATCAGAAGCCAAAGTAATTGTTGTTGCACCAACAGAACGTGTTACTCCAGATTTGTGTTCTTCCAATGTCTCAATATAACGTAGTGAGTCGGAGTTAACACCTCTCAAATATTTACCTTGCAATGATTGACCAGATTCGTTGACCAATGACACGTTTCTTCCAACATCAGCATTAACAATTCTAACTGTCTTATAAGTTCCTGAACGAGCTTTATAATTTGTTATGAATGTTGCAGCTTCACCTTGATTATTCGCAATAACTGCTATTTCACCAGGCTGAAAACCATTTGTAGAAAGAGATATAGTTGTTGTAATTCTATTAGGAACAACAACATAATTGTTTACGGAAACACCATCAAAGAAAGCAAAATAATTACTATCTGGTCGTAAAGAGTTACAAACAAAAGAAATTGCTTTTGGCTTTAAGTATGGATTAATTGAAACATCGGTAACATATGTACCAACGTCAACAGTACTTGCAGTTGGCTTTGCAATTTGTTGTAATGTGTATTGAGCACCACTCTTAATGTAAACACTATTTGTGGTAGTTTGTAAATTACCAAAATCTGCGCCTTTTAAATCGTAACCAATACCGCCACTAGTGACTTTAGTGTCGGATGTTTCAGAAGCACTTTCGAACCACTTAGAGTCAATAACTTTTGCAAAAGGATTATTTGCATCGTTTACCCAACCAGGATTCGCATCAGACAAATATCTAAATGCATCATTAATAAAGTTGAATGGGTTTTCGATACCTTGTAAAGAATTTAAAGTAACTTTAGCTGTTGAATCTGTATCAGCTTCTGCTGTATACTCTGGGAACAACTTCATGTTACCTCTAAATGCACCATACAATGCACTTGCTACACCGACAGACTTTGTTGCAGAATCTTGTTGTGCAAATGGTAAAGATGTATAGTCCATCATCAATGAACGTTTATCACCAGAACCAATGGCACGATAAGAACCAGAAGATGCGGCTTCATTCCAAAGCATCTTCACTGTACGCATCAAAGCAGCAGGCTTCAATAAACCATTGTCAACCATACAACGATTATCGAAACCAGCATCACCATATGTTGCTTGTACACCATTATCACCAAAGTTATCAACTAGAATACCATACTTGGATCTTTCGAGTCCAGTTGCATCCAAGATTTTAGAATCATTGGCATTCTTTTCCAATGTATTCAAAGACACATAATACTCAAGGCCTCGAATTCTAGTATCAAACGAACTAATATCTTTCATCGTGTAACGTTTATTATTCTTAAAGTCGGCACGAATGTCTTTTACACTTTCTGTGTATGCTGGAACATACATTGTGTATAGATGTAAATCCTCTGGACCAACTGGTGGTGCAACTGGAATTACAGCAGGTTTACCACTGATAATCGAAATTTCTTGTGATGGTTTAACAACAACCTGGTCAATCCTTGGTAAATAATATTCAAATGACAATTCTGCTAATGAATCTGGATCAGGATTGACTGCACCGGTTAATGTTGTGCTTGCAACATCTCTTGTTGGTCTAAAATCCAATGCAGCACGAGCTGAAACAATTCTACCATCTTCACGATTGAAGAATTTTGGTAGTTGATTGTATGTCAAATTAGTTGAACCAGTATATGAATCAACAGTAAACAAACCATTATTTTGTGGAGATGGTGCGCTACCGTGATTGAAATATTTGTACTGAATCATCAATGATGAACCAGTTGGTGAACTGTAACCACGCTTCAATCTAATAGAAGCATGGTCGTAGTGTGTTTTTCTGTGGCCATTGTCCAACTCATAATGGTCTGTTACATCGTGTGTTGGATCAGTCAACATTGACATTGTAATGTTGCCAGTATTTGTTTTGGAATCAATGATCTTAACAATTTCATAAACGTCTGCAACTTGCAAACTAACCGGAACACCAGGAGTTTTCAATTGATTCAATGGAAAAGAACCACCAACAGATGAAAAATCATAGTGTGTCACACCAATAGTTGGGAAAACATAACCGCCAGTAATAGCGGTAACCGTACCTGTGTTACCAACATTTAAAGCATCAACGTCATCTAAAATGTATGGAACTCTTGTGTGAAAATAATCGTTCGCAGGGAACAGTGATTTTGTTCTAACTGCACCATTGGTACCATCTTCAGCTTGATTTACTTTAGTTTTGATAATGAAATCACAACGTACAGCAGGAGTATTCAAATCAACTTGAATTGTTGTACTATCAACAGCAACAACAGTAAATAAGTTATTAGCCAAAGATAAGATAGTGTTTCCAGCAATACCTGATGCAGCATTTGTTGCAGAAGTATCAGAACGAACTAAACAAACAATATTTTCTAAAATTGCGGTGTCACCTAAAGTACCACCAGAACCAGCAAATGCGAATGTATCTGTACCAACTGTGGAGATTGTAATTACACCACCACCATCAGACAATTTGTTGGAGTAAACTTTATTAGCAAAGAAATCAAAATTTGTAATTGTTCCTTCTTTTAAAGCTTCAAAAGGAATTGGGAATAACAAACTGTCTTTGTTTTTCTCGGTAATATATGCATCACCTGTAGAATCTCTAGATTCAGCATTAACATCGGCACCCCAAAGCAATGCACCACCAGAACGAATCACCAATGATTCAGCACCACTGAATCCAGATTCAATTGTGAAAGCATTTGCAGCTGGAGTAAATGATAAACTTGAATCTAATCTAATGAAGTTTGAACCAGAAGATTCGATTCGAATTGGAGCCAAATCTCTACCAGCACCATCAGTGATGTGGAAATACATTCCTTGATATGAGTTGGCTTGCAATGTTGTACACCACGCAGTAGGCAATATAACATTTGCTGAGGTGTGGCCACTTGAAGCAAGATTACCAATGATTGGTGTGGTGTTTGCTTCAAATAGATTCAATCTATGAGTGTGTGATGTACCTAATGTTGTAGACGTTGCACCATGATACTTCATGTTGTTGACACGAACAGTACCAATTTTTGTAGAATTGTAATATACTGTACCACTCTTATCGATATATTGTTTTGGTACACAATGAATATCTAAAGTTGGAAATGTAGTAATGTCTAAGTTTGTTGTACCTTGAATATTCTCAACAACAACATAACTAGAATAATTTGTAGGAATATCATAGTCTGATACGTTTGCTGTAGCACGACCACGATAAACACCTAACTTAGTAGGTGCAATAGTTTGAAATTCATGGCCGGCAACATAAGCTTTACCTGGATCCAAAATTACACTGAAATAATTTGGGTCAGCATAATTATTGTTTGCACGATTCGCATATTCTTCTTCCAAAGTCAAAACAAAAGGATCAACTGTGTAATTACCAGACTCATCATAAGTTCTTCTGGCCAAAGTTTTTTCTATTTCACTGTATATTGGGTATTGAACTTCTTTAGTTTTAACACCATCAACAACACGAACAACTTCAAAGAACGCAGATTCATCAGCAGAATCTAATGTGCGTTTTGATAATCGTGTGATGAGTTTTGAACGTGTTGCACCTGGAGCTTGATAGTTAAATGAGCCTTGTGCAGGATCCAACAACGAAGAATCATCAATTTCATCATAGATTTCTTGGTCAAATTCAATACCAATTTTATATGATGGCAATACATTAATTGTAGATGTATCATAACCTAAACGATAGAATGTCTCAAGTACCAAGAACTCAGGCAGTACTTTTACAAATTGACCTTTGAAGTAATATATACCTTCTTGGATACTGGCAACATATGAACGACCAACAGCATTTAATGCTTTAGCTTGAGCAAAGATGTTTTGACCATAAATTTTTATCTCATCAGCTTCAACAAACTTCTCACCACTCAAATACTTAACGACCAAGATAGGATTTGTTGTGGTATTGTCAATTGCAATAACTTTTGCACGTACAATTTTAGTTGTGTTATAACCAATAATAGTTTTATTCAACCAGTTTTCCAACACAACATCTTCACCATTATATTGTGTATCTAATTGAATATAGTATGCTCGGTCATCAAGTGAGATTTTACCACCAGTGATTGGACTACCACTCTTAAAGATATGGTTACCAAATTTTTCAATCTGGTTTGCGAGGATTGTTTGAGCTTGAGTTAATTCTCTGGCTTGGACTGCATATCCAGGTCGGAATAAGACACGCATGAAGTTCTTGTCTTCATCGAAGTCATCGAAATATGGGTCGTAGTTGAAAAGAGTTGTCATGTATTCCTCGTTAGAAACTCAATATAAATTTAATTCGGTCGGTTTGGTCAGGATCCCTAGTTAAAGGTAACTGATTGATAATCATTAATGTTTTACCGGAATACAAATGTAATTCCGGATCTGCTTTTGAAACACCAACTCGAATCGCACCACTCAAATTACCTTTGATTGTGACGTTTGGCTGAAATGTTCCCAATATATTATTTAAAAATAAGTTATTCGTAAGTTCATCAAACGAAATAACTTGCGCTGAGAATGTGGCAGTATCTAGTGAATCGCCTTGATAAACATACTCATCATTGTTGAAGTCACCAATACCTGGTGACACATTAATTTTTGTGTATACATTATATAGTAGACCAGATGCCAGCGTTGATGTATTGAAAACGTAAGGGTTCTTAACCAATGAAATTTGTCTAAATTCATTTTCTGCTGGAAAATCACCAGATTCACTGCCGTCAAAATCAATATTCAACATAACAGTGTTTGCTGTTAGTTCTTCGACTGGATCATAACCGTGGCCGTTTTGTGGAGCAAGAGAAATTGTGGCTGCAGCACCAGCACCATTACCACCAGTAATATCGGTAAATATTACATTTGCTTTTGTGTAGTTTAAACCACGACTTTGCACAATTACATTTTGAATGCGGCCATTTGATACGTTTGCTTTCAATACAGCACCAGTGCCATCACCATCAACTGAAATAATTGATTGTGTTGAACCATCGACATAATTGTTACCACTGTTGGTAACTTTTACAATATCAATACTTCGGTCCAAAGCAGCTGCCCGTACAAACTTATTGTATGTAACTGGCATCCAATCTGCTGTTAAAAATCGTTCTTTTTGTGATGTGTTCAAAGTGTACATATATTTCCACTTATAACCATCAGTAGTTTGGAAGTAAGGTTCTTCTAATGAAGTTGAAGATAAAAATAGTTGTGGTTCATCAGTAGAGTTTGCATTACTGTTGTTATCTAAACACTTGAAGATTTGGTCTTTACTGTTCAATACGTAAAAGTTTGCATTACCAGAATCATAAGCATAGTATATGGTATTTAATGTCCAGTTTCTTCTTGGAACAACATAAGATATATCATTTAACGACATTCTTTTTGCAACAATAGCATTGTCCCAACATTGCACGAAAGAAGGAATAGTTTCTGTTGGTGTTGGAACAACCTCAGTTCCTGCGTTCCAAGGAATTTGTTTACCCAACATTGCAAAAACATAACTCTTTCTGATTTGAGGTAAATAATCATTCGCACCAATATCAAATAGATAGGTGAAATCCTGAGCTAACTCGGTTGAGAAGTTTTTAGTAATTATTGAAGACATGTCTTTATTTATTCAAGTTTTTGGTGAGATGTTGTCACATAGGTAGAATTTGTTGTAAATTTGGTACTTACCAAAATTGTATTTGCGTTGACAAATGTGACTTGTTTTGTGTCATTGAACAAGATACTAATTGTTGCATTATTATTTGATATGCCAAAATTAGTATATGTATAAATTGTATTTGCGTTTATGACTTCAGTTACAGTTGATGTGTTTCCGGTTGATAGTTTAATAACATCATTGGCCTGAACATCGTTAATGAAGTTCGTGGAAGTACCAACAACAACATTGGAAGATACACCTACATTTACAGTACCACTAATTCTACGTTCAACATTTCTCAGTGTCACATAATCACCAACAGAAATGACAGATGCCAGATTAGGTGAAGCACCAGTTGCAACCATATTGTTTGAACCATTGGATACATTGAATGTGTTCGATAAAGTCTGAACAGAAATTATTTTGATTGTGCTGTTTGGTCTGGCAGCATTTTTTGGATTGGCACTAACTCTGGTAACAAATGTTTTTGTTCCAACAGGGTGAACAACATCATTCAAGGCTTTCTTAAATTTAACATAATCATTTTCGGTGTTGATTACATAAGAGAAATTGTGATATTTCTTAGAATCTTGTAATTTCTTATCTGCACTCAGTTGGCCATCTTCGTTCAAGTAAATACCAGGATAACGAATTAAACCATTTTCAAACCCAGCTGTTGCCTTTGCTTTGCCGTCACCATAGTAAGATACATTCACAACATTCGCAGAAACTGTATTATCATCAGATATAATTTGTGATGCAACATTGAAAGCACCACGGTAATTATAAATTCTCATGTGGTTGTTTGATGTGACGTATCTATCAACAAAAGCTGTCCAAGTTGTATTTGTGTTTGATGCACCTTGATAGATTTTTGTATTAGCAACAAAAATTTGGCCTGATGTTACATTTGAAACAACCAAGTCTGCATTACGCAATGAAATTTGTGGTGCAGAAATGTAATCATAGCCATAACTTACAACACGTAATGTTGAAATAGATCCAATTCTAGTTGTTGACAATTCGAGTTCTTCACCATCACCAAGAATTTCTTTGGCAATTAATGTTGCACCTGTACCAAATGCAGTGTTAACAGTTATTGTTGGTAAATGTGCTGCATCATAACCTTCACCACCACGAATATACTCTGGTGCATAACTAATTGTTAAGTTAGCTCTAAATCCAGAACCAGAACCAGTGTTTGATGTAAATGGATTTAATGTTGTAGTTGGACTTGTGATGTATTTGCCAGAATTTGAAACATTAACTGAAGTAACATTACCACTACCATTAACAGTCAAAACAGTTAGCACCGCAGAAGTTCCAGTTCCACCCGTAGCAGTAAATGTGTTACCTACACCATAACCAGTGCCACCCGTGGAAATTGTTACACCAGTTAAAGCACCAATACTTCTTTCGTTGAATTCTACCGATTTAACACCATTGTTTGCGGTGTGAACTTCAATAATTTGTGCGTTTGCGCCAAGTCCACGGCCACCAGTCGATGAGAATATTAAATATTCACCTACGTTGTAATTTTGTCCACCACTTAAAATTTCAATACGACCTAAAGAACCTAACGCATCAAGATTTTTTCTCAATAGTTTATAAACCATCAAGTTATCAATGTTGTTTTCAAATGGAACATCTAACGTAATTGTTTCGGATGTTACTGCAGTAACTGTTCGTATTTCTTCAAAACGATTCTTTAAAAACAATTTGACTCTTTCACCAACTTCAAAAGTGTCTGTTAAATCTTGTGAAGAATCTCTAAGTATGCGACTGCCTTGAACGGCAGTACATGATGTGATAACCAATAAATCATCAACGTCTTCCAAATACATACTGGAAATATCAACTTCAGGTTTTTGTCTGTAACCACCGCCAGATGACAGAATGTCAACATAAGCAATACTATACAAACCTAAATCTTGATATGTTGTAACTTGGCCAATTGTTTTTGTATTAGATGTATTATCCCATTGATTAATTGACTGTGAATAAACAGTTTCAATTGTAACATCAGAAACATTAACATTTCGTGTATAATTTTCATCAAGTAACGAAATGAATGCCTTGGCTTCTGAACCCAAAAGTCCACCGGCAAAACCACCTTTGAAGTCAATAATCGTTGAGTTTGGTGCAACCGAATCATATCTAAAACCAAAACCACCATTTCTAGTAATAATGTTTTTAACAGAACCTTTTAGAACAGTACCAACTGTAGCTAAGGCACCAACCGGATTGGCAGATTGTGGATTTAAACCACCAATAATTGTAACAGGATCACCATCGTAACCTAAATCTGGATCATATCCATTGTAATACAATCCACGATTTATTGGATCAATTTTAATTTCTGATAGAGAACCAATCAAAGTTGCTGTAACTTCAATTTGTGTATTCCCAGTAACGTGTGTTCTAATCGTTTCACCAGTAGTGAATAATTTTGTGATGTTGGAGATATATAACTCAACATATTCAATGCCCAACTGTCGGTCAACAGATTTTATTGCCTTCTCAACGATTGCAGATGCTTTAGATGTTTGACCTATAATTTTTGTTTTTTCAATTTCTAAAATATTTACATCATTGTCGGTTACACGCAAGGCTAGTGGAAGAACCCATTTACCATCAGATGTACGCAACACCTGTTCTTTTGGATAACTGATTGTTATTTCTTCATTGTATAATACACGGAAAAGAAACTTAACAGACTCTGGTGTACCTTTTGAACGATAAAATTCACCAACGATCTTTAAAAACTTAGCCTTGTCGAGCAACAGTTCTTTTGGAAAAAATGGTGCAATCTCTTTTCTAATTTGTTCAATATAAACATTGTCAGCCAAGTCAACATCTTTGGCATCATCCAATTTTTTGGACTCCAAAACAATGTTTCCGTTCTTTTCCAACCACTCATAGTATCGTTTAATAAATGTTGCAAAAAGTTGATGTTCTTCCCTAATAAATTCAGGAAGTTGACTTTCTACTATACTTGATAGAATTACGTCTGACATTATTTTATTGGTACTATGTTGATAACAATTGTAGTAGAATCATTAACATCAAACGTTAATAATTTATTTTTCTCTGAGTGAATAACTGATTTAGATGGACGAATGTGTACAGACAACTCATCAAAATCGTTGGCTACAGATAGAGGATTAAAATTGTTAATGTAAATTTTACCTTTGGTGTAGTCAATTTGACCCATCACACCATTGTTGTTTTGGTAATTAAGAATTGATTTAACACTTTGATTCGATGTTTCATCTGGTCTAAAGTAAGCAATACGTATTTGACCATATCTATTCTCAAGCACAGCAGATCCAGTGGCTAATGTTCCGCCACCTCCAGTAATTACAATTGCAGCAGTCGTGTAACCAACACCTGGATTTGTAACTGTAATATATGACAAACGACCATTTATAATTGTGGCTTCTGCCTTGGCGCCTCGACCGTCACCTAGAATTGCAACGGTTGGTGTTGATGAGTAATTAATACCTGGATTCGTAACAGTAATTGATTCAACACCAGTAAATGATGATGGAACTTCTTCAATAAACGCTGACCTTGTAATTCCGTTTTCATCCAATACTGTGAAGTTTGGACTTGTATAGAAGTTATCGTTTGTTGTACCACGTTGCAGTTCAACACCAAAATCTAAAATATAATTTGATGTTGTTATAAGGTCTGGTCTAAATTTCTTGGCAATAAAAACTTCCAACTCGTTTGAAAT